>Ga0208226_1000013_pt1 | contig 81030 bp, 55 predicted proteins | sample LakMenE18May11ns_FD_150713 | JGI IMG/M metagenome (GOLD analysis project Ga0208226, IMG submission 150713) | Freshwater microbial communities from Lake Mendota, WI - 18MAY2011 deep hole epilimnion ns (SPAdes) | ecosystem: Environmental > Aquatic > Freshwater > Lake > Epilimnion/Euphotic zone ... | reverse complement strand
TTAAAGGCTGACGGCTGCAATTACTATATTACAGTTCCATCTGGAATGATGCTTCCTCTTGGGACGCAAATAATTCCATCCCGAATGACAAAGTTATTCCCTTCGTCGTGCTGAATTTTTCTTGTGTTAACAAGTCTGACATTTTTTCCCACTCTGCAATCTTTATCTAATATTGCGCAATGAATTACAGAGTTATCACCTACATTTAAGTTGGGTATGCCCTTGGTGTGATTATCCGCTCTTTCTTTATCTGTTTCAAACCGATCCGCGCCAATGATAACGCATTCCTTAAGTGTGACATTTTTGCCAATTCTACTTCGTACCCCTATCACACAGTTATTGACATTCGAGCCTTCTTCGATCACGCAACCATCGCTTACAAGCGTGTTGGAGAGAGTGGCTCCGTGAAATCTGGACGCAGGAAGGAATCGCATCCGGGTGTAAATAACGCCATTCGGGCTGTGAAAATCGAATGGAGGGTTATGAGTTGCAAGCGCAAGATTTGCTTCGTGATAAGCCTTGATGGTTCCTAAATCTTCCCAGTAACCATCAAAAAGAAAAGCCTTCACATTGTAATTTTTGATACTGCGAGGAAAGATTTCCTTTCCGAAATCGGTGGCAAGTGGGCGCGAGTTGAGCAGATCTAATAGGGCTTTGCGGTTAAACAAATAGATGCCCATGCTAGCAAGGTATGGTCGATTTTTTGCCTGTATCCCGCTTCTAGAAAGCCAATCTGGTGATACTGCGTAGGGTTCGATTTCCTCGATGGTTTTTGGCTTTTCAATGAATGCGTGTACTTTGGATGTTTCGTCAACCTGCACAATCCCAAACCCTGATACCTGTTCTTGTGATACGGGAAGCACTGCGATGGTGACATCAGCTTTTGTTTCCTGATGGAAGTTGTGTAACTCGCGAAAATCCATCCGGTAAAGTTGATCCCCGGAAAGAATCAGAACTTCTTTTGCTTGGTCTTCTACCACATAACGGATTTGCTGCCTGACTGCATCTGCAGTACCCTGATACCAATTTTGTCCTTCATTTGTTTGCTGTGCCGCTAGAACTTCAACAAATCCCTTTCCGAATGGATCGAACTTGTAACTGTTTGCGATATGCCTGTGAAGGCTGACGCTGAGAAATTGAGTTAAAACATAAATGCGGTTAAACCCGCTGTTAATACAGTTGCTAATTGGGATATCGATCAATCGATATTTCCCGCCTATTGGCACTGCTGGTTTACTGCGTAGTTGGGTAAGAGGATATAAGCGAGTTCCGCGACCACCACCTAATATCAAGCTAATAATGTCGTTCATAATTGCTTCCCTGCACAACAAAGGTACCTTTTATTTATAACCCACATTTTAAAACAATTGCTAAGCTAGTGAAACAAATTATCGTTTTAGCTAATTGTTTCTCTAGCTCTACTCCACCATCTAGAAATCTGAACTGCAAGATTTTCAGCGTTTTCAACGCAGTCGTTGATCGAAATTCCTTTGTAAGCATTGCCTGTCAAATACAACCCCGGATGATTTGAAAGTAAGTTCTCGATTTCCTTTACTCTTTCCAAGTGGTTGACCATATATTGAGGTATTGCGTTTTTCCAGCGAATCACCTTGAGGAAAAAAGGTGGCGCTTGGATTTGCATCGATGCCTGTAATTCCCGGTACACGATTTTTGCAATCGAGTCATCGTCGAGATCTACCATTTCAGGCCTCGAAGCTCCGCCACACATTGCCCTTAGCAGCACGGTTCCTGCAGGCGCGCGCCCGCGGTAGATCGAGGAACACCATTGAACGCCTAAAATAGCTCGGTTTTCGGAACTGGGGGTTAAGTAACCAAATCCTTCCAGGGGAATCGGCACATCGCCACTCCGATAACCCATCACAACTACAGCCAGGCTGTTATAAGGAATAGATGCTATTTTATCTGCAAGCATTTCATCAAGGTTTTTTAGAATAGCGGCTTGAGAAAAAGCAGGGCAGGCAAGGATAGCGATATCAAACGATTCGGATTCACCATTGCTGCCTTCAATAATCCACTTGTTGGATTCCTTGTTATGAATCAAATTCGAAGCTTTAAATTCTCTGATGTTTGATTTTCCGCATTTCTCTGCAAGGGCATCGGTAAGAGTCCCTAACCCTTGGTTAAAAGACCAGAGCTGGCCTGAAGATCTTCCCTCTGGGTTACTAATTTGCTTGGCTTTGCGAGCAGCTTTTAGCCCCTGACTTATACTCCCATAATTCTTTTCCATCGCTGCCAGCCTAGGAAAGCCCGCTTGATAACTAACGAGCTTGGCATCGCCAGCAAATATCCCTGTTACAAAAGGGTCAACAAGCTTATCAGCAATTTCGGAGCCTACTCTTCTTTGGGCAAAAGCATAAATGGATTCATCGGGAAGGCTTTGTTTGTTGCTTTGAAATCGTTCGAAGGCGAGTGATAGTTTTGCTCGCCAAGAAAGTACATCCGTTGTTAAAAGCCCTAGAAAAGAAGAGGGCAGCATGCGTAGTTTTCCTCCCATGAGGAGAAAGCGTTTTTTAGCTGCAGCATCGTTTGCAGGTGCGAGTTGTTCAGAAAGGCCAAGTTCTTTGCTGAGATTCAAAGTAGATGGGTTGCTGTCTAGAAACCCATTCGGCCCTGATTCGTAAATAAAACCCTGATCCCTAAACGAGGCTATTTTGCCCCCGATACTCTTTTCACTTTCTAAAATCTGAATGTCTACATCAGCTAAGTATTGCTTTAGCCTAAAGGCTAAAGTTAGTCCCGAAATACCACCACCTATGATTGCTACTCTTGGCATAACTTTAGTTTAATGCACTTTCCTTGATTGCGGAACAAATTTAATTAGCGCATTTGTTTATCGCCTAGAGAAAATAATATCATCTTCATCGGTTTTGAGTACTTCAGGAATTATTGATTCTTCGAGCGGTTCGGTTGATGTATAACGGATTTCTTCGGGTGGTGCCAAAATCGCAGCATCTATATCGCTTTTGATAACATTGGTAGCTTCTTCCGTAACCGCGGGCTTTAAGCTTGGCGGGGGCGTTTGAGGAGGCCGGATTTTTACGGGCGCAGGCTTTCGACCTGGAAAAGGTTTTCGAGTTTTCATCTCAGCACCAAAGCGGGTCACAATGTAACTACGCCCACGGCTATCCATCTCCAGTTCTAGCAATCCATTTTTTGCAGCATCTTCCAATAATTCGCTAAAGGTCCTGTAACCGTGGTAAGTTTCATTGAAGGATGGCTTTTTGCGCTTCATCGTATCCTTTACCATCGATGACCAGATTATTTCTTTGTTTTCTCTTCGAACTGCAAGCAATGAATCAAGCAGCAGCTTAAATGCTTTTTTCTTACTATCGGGAACCGATGAATCGAAATCTGGCAGAACGCCATGCTTTTGTTCCAGATCTTCGTAATAAATGAATTCGTCGCAATTATCTCTTAGGAGTTCGGAGGTGGATTCTTGCATACCTAGGCCAATAACATGCTTGCCTAATTCTTTAAGCTTTGACACCAGAGGTGAAAAATCACTATCCCCAGAGATCACAACAAAGGTATCGATATGTTCTTTTGAATACGCCATATCCATTGCATCCACGCAAAGTCTTATATCAGCGGAATTTTTCCCGGTCTGGCTTCTGCGAGGGATTTCAGTTAGTTCAATTGCAGCTTCGTGAAGCATTGCGGTGTAGGCACTGAATCTATTCCAATCGGCGTAGGCTTTTTTGAAAACAATCTTTCCTTTTTCGACCAGTCGTTCGAACACTCTGGTGATGTCAAACTTTTCGCGTCGGTTTTGGAAACCTAAGGCTAAGTTTTCAAAATCGACAAAAACCGCAAGAGATCGTTCCCCATCTTGAGCCACGGATGATCTCCTCTAAAATAAAAGAAGAAGACTTTTAAAACCAGCGTCATAATAACTTGTAACGGCCCAGCAATAAAGGGTTTATGTAAGAAAGAATGATGAGGAATAAGAAAAAAGTTTCAGATGCTTAAGTGAGAATACTTTAGGGTTTTGGGCGAACAACCCTCGGTTGCCCTTGTTGAGCGATAGGTTCTTGTACTAATTTCCAGCCTTGAGGCGCACGAGGTGGATCAAATTCGCTTCTTTCGAGTTTAACATTTGTTTCCATTTTCGGGATGTCCCAAGTAACTTCGCTGCCATTGGGTTGCTCAAACCATAATTGTCTGGGCATGAAATTGGCCCGATTAAAAACAATTCTTGCGCGTTGAAAATCAGCTTTGTCTGCTGGAAATCTTGGGCTGATATCCATGTAAATATACCATTGGTCTTCCTTGGTAAGCCTTATGTCGTACCTGCGAAGCGCCTCTTCAGCCTTCATGCCAAACAATAAAGACATGAAACTATCTTCTGCGACCTGTCCTTGTTTGGGTTTGGGCATCTCAAAGGCCCTTATTTCTTTGGCTTCAAACAAAACCTGATAGAGATAGTTGCCAGTGCAAAGAAATTTTTTGTCTAAATCGGCTTTGCCTTCCCTGCGCAATTCCAAACTTGCAAGATTCACGGTGCTTGAGCCTGAGCCCAATTTCATATATTTTGCAACACCTATGGAAGCAGAGGTGGTTTCAAAAGTTTTATCTTTTTCAATTAATTTAATTGTTGCTGCAAGAGTTTGAACCTTGAGCATTTCTTGTTCCCAGCGATTGAGGTATTGCTGGAGTTGTGCAGCAGAAGGAACCTGATTGGCAGCAGGCGGCACATTAGTTTGGGCGAACGAATTGCCCACGCAAAGAAACAAAGCTACTAAAGATAAAATTGACCTAACCATATCGATTCTCCTAATCAAGCAGCATAAATGTAAAGCCAATCCGCTGCTTCATTAGAAGAATTTATAGCATGGTTCAAAGCGGGAATAAAAGGCCAGAACGCAATAATAGTATACATTTGACCATTATTCGGTTTGTTAGCCTAGGTTTATGTAGACAGTTTTTACTTCGGTATAGAGGCTTAAAGCGTATTCCCCTAGTTCTCTGCCAATGCCACTCATTTTGAAACCGCCAAAGGGAGCAGCAGCATCAAAAACATCGTAGCAATTGACCCAAACCGTGCCAGCTCTTAAGCTATTCGCAAGGCGGTGGGCCTTGGTAATATCTTTGGTCCAAATTGCAGCAGCAAGCCCGTAGAAGGTTTTATTACCCCGCTGAACCACTTCGTCTACATCTTTAAACTTGAGAATGTTCATCACTGGGCCAAAAATTTCTTCTTTTGCAATTCGCATGTTGTCTTTGACACCATCGAAAATGGTTGGCTGGATAAAATACCCTTTATTTCCAACTCTTTTGCCACCACTTAACAGGTTGGCACCTTCGGAAATTCCGATATCGATATATCCCATAATGCGATCGCATTGTTCTTGGGATATTTGGGGGCCCTGAGTGGTTGCCATGTCAAATGGATCACCTATGCGTTGTTTTTTTGCTCTCGCAACTAGTTTTTCAACAAAGGCATCATGGATCTTTTCTTCAACGAAAAGCCTACTACCTGCGCAACAGCATTGTCCTTGATTGAAAAACAAACCAAAATAGGCTCCTTCTACCGCAGCATCCAAATCCGCATCAGCAAAAACCACATTTGGGCTTTTGCCACCCAATTCAAGGCTGACGCGTTTTAAATTGCTCTTGGCCGCAGCCTGCATGACCAGTTGGCCTGTACTGCCTTCGCCTGTGAAGGCGACTTTATCAATATCCATGTGCGATGTGATTGCTGCGCCAGCAGTGGGCCCAAATCCTGGCACAACATTGATTACACCATCTGGAATATCTGCTTCTTGGGCAAGTGCTGCCATCCTCAGAGCTGTAAGAGGGGTTTGCTCTGCGGGTTTTAAAACAATCGTGCAACCGGTTGCCAGAGCAGGGGCCCATTTCCAAGCGGTCATGAGCAATGGGAAATTCCAAGGAATGATCTGGCCTACAACACCTACGGGTTCATGTTTGGTGTAGCAGAAATATTCGCCTTCTACGGGAATAGTTTTGCCGTGGGTTTTATCGCACCAACCAGCGTAATAGCGGTAAGCCTTGATGCTAAGAGGGAGATCCGCATTAAGGGAATCACGAAGAGGTTTTCCATTGTCGAGTGATTCGAGTGCAGCCAATTCTGGAAGATTTTGTTCCATAAGATCTGCGAGTTTGTTGATTCTACGGCCTCGCTCTGCTGCGCTCATTTTTTTCCAAGGCCCTGATTCAAATGCTTTTCGTGCAGCTTTTACTGCAAGATCAACATCTGCAGAGTCGGCCTCAGCCACTTGGCAAATCTCCTGCCCAGTTGAGGGGTTTAAAGTTGCAAAGGTTTTGCCAGATATACTGTTGACCCATTTACCATTGATAAATAATTTCTGATTCGAAACCTTAGGAGCTTTGATAATTTTTGATTTAGATGCGGAAGACATTGCATGATTCTCCTTGAGAGATAGTTGCGAATTTGGTTTATTTTCCGTTTAGCCCAGACCTTAGAAACTTTACAAATGCTGAAACATCATTGATCTTTCCCTCATCATACCTTGCGACTTCAACAAAGCTATTCGCATCCGGTTTGACCACTACATAAAGAGGAAGTTGTTCTGTGTTGAACTTTAACTTTTGGAAGTCGAGATTTTTATTCGCGTCAGCGCGTTGTTTGGTGGCACTGCCTTGAAATGCGGATCGTTCTTCGGGAGAGTAAAGTTTGTCCGGTACACGATCGGTGTAAAGTTGCACTAGCACAAACTTTTTGAGAAGCTCATGAACATCTTTTATCGGGAAAACATTGGCCTCATTGATTTTGCAGTTGGTGCAGGTTACCCCGGTGAAATCGATAAAAACCATCTTGTTTTGTTTCTTTGCTTCTTCCAAGCCACGATTTAAATCTCCGATGAAGGGTAGATCATCGTTTTCTTCTGGAAGTAGGAAGGAATCAACCCAGGCGAAAATCATTCCCGATGGCCTTAGTCGCGAACCATCTTCCTTTAACTTTAATAACGCAGGTGTCAGATATAAACCAAATGCCAAGAAAAGGCAGCCTAGTACAACTCCAGGAACGCTCGTGTGTTCGGAGGGCATATCGTGTGGAAGTTGCAAAAAGCCCAAAAGATACAGCCCGCAGCAAAGAGCAATAATAACAGTAATTGCCATCGAGAAATCGTAAGTGAATATTAATGGTTCGGGAAATAATACAAGTTCTCCTGCTCTGAAAAACTTGATTGCAGCTGCCAATTCCAGAAAGCCCATCACTACCTTGACGCTGTTAAGCCAATTACCACTCTTGGGAAGCTTCTTCAACATTCCGGGAAACAATGCAAGCAGGAAAAATGGCGATGCAAAAGTTAATGAGAATGCGAACCCACCAAGCAGGCGGTGGAGGAAGGTGAGATTTGATCCAGAAGCTGTGCCACCAAAACCACCAAGGAATGGAGCAACACAGGCAAAGCTGACGATCGTGAAAGTAAGTGCCATGAAGATGGTTCCAACCATCCCGCCTTGGCCTTGTTTGGAACTGGTGAAATGTGCCAACCCACTTGGGAGCTCAATTTCATACATACCAAGCAGGCTTAAAGAAAAGAAAACAAATAGGCATCCCAAGCCAAAGTTCATGGCAGGGTGCACGCTAAGTAAGCGAAAGAATGAGAGTAGGGCCACTGCGGCAATGGTAAGAACAATAACAATAGTGAGGCTATAAACTACTGCCATTGCAACCGGCCTGTGATGGGTTTTTTCTGATTGTTTAAGAAAGTAACTTACCGTGATGGGAATCATGGGAAAAACGCAAGGCGTTACGAGGGAGATAGCTCCCCAAAACATTCCCTGTAGTGCAAATGCCAATAAGCCTTCGGTTCCAGTCTTGGAGTTATCTGTATTAGTTTGCTGCTTATTGCTTTTGGGATTGCTGCTTTTAGGATCGGCAACAATCTTAGGCGCATCTTCTTTGATGGCTAATCTTTGTTTAAGTTCTTCCGAAGTTTCGAGTGGGTCTGATTTGGATACAGATACAGGGATGCTAAATAAGTGTTCTCCCCAAACACATTTTGAATCGCAAACCTGCAACTTGATTGAAAAGTTAAGTTCGGTTTTGCCAACTGTGGCATCGGGTTGAATGTAGATTTCCTGGGTCCAAGTGAATGGCTTTTCAAATTCAAGGAAGTAGCCAAGCACCCCCTCTTCTTTCCATTCGGGTTCGGATTCTTTTAGAGGATATATAGGGGAGAATACTGGGTTTTTTTTGAAGGTAAGTTTTGAGAGACCGTTCTCGTCTTGGTTTTCGGTTCGTTGGGTTATGGGGTAGGTATGAAATCCCGTTTTTGGGCTTCCTTGGATACGCAGGACAAGAACTTCGCCTCTGCGAACGGCAAGTTCTTTTGGCTCTTCGATATTGGAATCAGAAAAAGGGTCTACTGCGCCTAAGGTTGCGGAGAAATCGATTCGTGATGCAGTAGCGGGCGGCGAAATTTTTTCAGGGGTTTGTCCAACCACATAAAAAGCAGACGTCAGAATAAGCACTGCAATTACAAATAAAGATCTCAATTGCATCATATGTAATCATTTTCATTGGATGATGGTTGTATAACTATCAGGTTTCAAAGTTAGGCTTGATTACCTTGGTACGATATCGACACCGGTAATTTTAAGTGTGCTGACAGCTTTTGTTTTTAAATCCACCACTTGAATGCGGTGGGCGTTTGTATCAGCGATATAAATCATCCCGCCCGAAATATTAATGCCTGCGGGTTCGTTGAACATGGGGCCACCCATCCAACCGGTTTTGGTGCTGGAAAGATAGTTTTTGCATTCTCGGGTTTTAGGATCAAGGGTTTTGATTTTGCTATTGTAGGTGTCAGCAATATAAATCAGGCCCTGATGCCAAGCAACACCTAAAGCATGCTGGATTCGTACTTCATCGCCAAATCCGTCGATGTCACCGAAATCAAAAAGGCCAAGCCCAACAATGGTTTTAACATTGCCTTTACCATCCAAGGGAAGCGAACGAATGGCACTAATCTCACTATCTGCAACAAAGAGGTTTGTGCCATCGGTGGTTAACCCGCTGGGCTGAGCAAAACTCGAAGAAGCTAGTGGGTTATCTTTAAGTGTCTCTCTGCCATTGCCTGCGTAAGGGAGAAGCTTTTTAAATTTAATATCGAGTGTCCAGATTTGATGATGCCCAGCCAAAGCGATGAAAAGAGTATCGCCTTTACGGAGTAAATCCCATGGGCTGTTAAGGCCAACCAAAGTAGCGATACCGCCAGTATCACGGTCATGGCCTTGTTTGCCTGTTCCAGCAGCAGTGGAAACAGTTTGTTTTTTCAGATCTATTTTTCTAACTAAGTGATTCTTTCTATCGGCAAGATATAGATCATCGCCCACCAGTGCCATTCCCTGAGGATCATCAAACATGGCTTCGGTGTAGGATCCATTTTTAAATCCAGGTTTGCCACCTTGGCCGATTGTTGCAAGTGCCTTACCCTCAAGATCAGTGATGATAACTCTATGATTGGTACTGTCAGCGATGAAAATGCGTTTAGATTCTGCATCTGCCAAAACTTTTCCAGGGAAGTAAAGCGGTGAGGTGGCCTTTTCTACAGATTGACCGAAGTCGATTGGTTTTTCATTAAGTGTTTTATTTTCTCTGCCTGACTTTACTAGCTTTGCAATTGCCAAGTCGACCGCATCGTGCAAGCCTTCGCCCGAACCTTTTGCAACAAAGTTTCCTTCGGAATCTAATAGGACTAATGTTGGCCAAGAGTTAACACCATAAGTTCGCCAGATTTTCATGTTGGCATCATTAACTACGGGATGTTTGATTTCGTAGCGTGCAATTGCCTTGCGGATGCTTTCTGTTTCTTTTTCGTTTTCAAACTTTGCAGAGTGAACGCCGATTACGACAAGTTCGTTGGCGTATTTCTTTTCAAGCTTTGCGAGGTCGGGTAGGGTGTGGATACAGTTGATGCAACAAAGGGTCCAGAAGTCCAAAAGAACGATTTTGCCTTTTAGATCTTTGATGCTGATGGGTTTTGCAGTGTTAAGCCAAGCAACCCCACCTTCAAAATCAGGGGCAGAAACTTTTTCAGCTTTCGCTTTTTCTTTATCCTGAGCGGTTGATTTTTCAGCAGGAACCTGAGCTAATGCTTGAGTGTTTCCTGGAATATAAAAGTACCCTCCAAACAGTGCCAAGCCTAACAAGGTTGCAGCCGGCACCAAATAGGTAAACCATTTGGGAGAAGACTTTTTAGTTAATAAGTCAGGGGTAGATGTTTCAGCTGGAATAGGTTTAGAATTCATGATCATCCTTACATACTTTAAAAACAGGTTTAACAATTAGCAGGTTTAAACAATAGTCTGTACTTTCTAACTGTATTTTTAACAGGCGGGGCCCAATACTGAAACTCTTTTTTTATAATTCTTTTGTCATCATGCACACAAAATCTATTTTTGCCAAGAGATTATTTTCAACAATTTAAATTCTGTAAATAAATATTCGGGCTTAAAGACGAGTGGTTCAAACACCTCTTTATAAATTCCAAAACTTCTTAGTTGATTTCTACTTTGGAAAGGATAAACATCTTTAAGTCTATGATGAATATGTATATGGCTTACACTTGTTTTTCATCCGGATGATGATTCTTGTGTTTAATGAAGCTTTTATTTGGAAGCGAGGAACAAAACATGGCTGTTTTACCTGACTGGATGATCAAGGAAAATATTAAGATCGTTCCCTTTGAAGAATGTTCAGGCCGCAAGGGATTGATTTCTTATGGCGTTACTAGTTATGGTTACGATGTACGAGTTGATAGGCATTTCAAAGTTTTTACCAACGCTCGTTGCACAGTGGTTGACCCGAAGAATTTCGATCCAGCATCTTTTGTGGATATCGAAGCCGATTATTGCCTTATACCGCCTAATAGTTTTGCCCTAGCAGAAACAGTTGAGTACCTTGAAATTCCAAGAGATATTATCGCTGTTTGTGTTGGGAAAAGTACTTATGCCCGCTGTGGTATCATTGTGAATGTTACACCGTTAGAGCCCGAATGGCGTGGCAGGGTTACCATTGAAATTAGTAATACTACTCCACTACCTGCTAAAATATATGCAAATGAAGGCATTGCCCAGATTTTGTTTTTTAAAGGTAGCGCGATGTGCAAAACAAGTTATGCGGATAAAAAAGGTAAGTACCAAGACCAGAAAGGTCTGACACTTCCTTTTGTTCTTGGGTCACAACCCCCGCAATAATTATTTGTTTAGTTCTTAAACTCTTAAATAATAATGGCTTCGGAACAATCGGTTTTTTTATTAAATTTTATTGTGTACATTTGATGAATCGTCATTAGGATACACACCTCGGTTCTAGTTAAGTAGCAGGTTCTTCCCGTCGAACAGTCGTGTTACTATGGATGGTGGCGACCCCTGCGTAAGAAATGAAAGATAGGATATTAATGCGTATTAATCGTAACTTCACCGTTGAGGGTATGGATCCCTTTGCGTCAATCAAATTTGTCCCACGAACTTCAAAGATCGTGAACCCGGATGGTAAATCCGTGTTTGAGATGAAGGATGTTATGGTTCCTGAGAAATGGTCTCAGGTTGCTACTGATATTCTAGCCCAGAAATATTTTCGCAAGGCTGGTCTGCCCCGGAATGCATCAAAGGTGCATGAAGAAGGTGTTCCAGAATTCTTGCAACGCAGCATTCCCGCTGAAGGCGATACCCGCGACCTTTGCGAAACAGATAGCAGGCAGGTATTTCGAAGATTAGCTGGTTGCTGGGCTTATTGGGGCTGGAAGGGTGGTTATTTTTCTACTCCTCAGGATGCCCAAAGCTTCCATGACGAAATTTGTTTTATGCTTGCCAATCAAATGGCCGCACCTAACTCACCACAATGGTTTAATACTGGCTTACATTGGGCTTATGGCATTGATGGTCCTGCACAAGGCCATTATCGAGTAGACCCCATCTCCGGGGATATGGTTCGTTCAACTTCTGCTTACGAGCATCCTGCCCCGCATGCCTGCTTTATCCAGTCTATCGAAGATGACCTCGTCAATGAGGGTGGCATCATGGACCTTTGGGTTCGTGAAGCCCGAATTTTTAAATATGGTTCTGGTACAGGTAGCAATTTTTCCAACCTCCGAGGCGAAGCTGAGCCTTTATCTGGTGGCGGTCGCTCTAGCGGGTTGATGAGTTTCCTTAGAATTGGTGATCGTGCCGCAGGTGCAATAAAATCTGGTGGTACAACACGCCGAGCTGCCAAGATGGTTGTGCTTGATCTAGATCACCCTGATATTCAGGATTTCATTAATTGGAAAGTCGTCGAAGAGCAAAAAGTTGCATCGTTAGTAGTGGGCTCCAAGTTGCTATCGAGAGAATTGAACGCAATCATCAAGGCCTGCCATGCTTGGCCCAAAATGGCAGAGCGATTTGATGTCAAGAAGAACCAGACACTGCGAAAAGCAGTTTTAAATGCAACTAAGTTTTTGATTCCTGCCAATTACATCGAACGATCGGTTCAATTGGCCAAACTCGGTGCAACCGAAATTGCCTTTGATGAATATGATACCGATTGGAATTCAAAGGCTTATGCTACGGTATCGGGTCAAAATAGTAATAATTCAGTTCGCATTGACAACAAGTTCATGCAAGCGGTTATCAATAATGGTGATTGGCCTCTTTATTTCCGCACTGAAAAAGAAAAAGCTCTAAAAGCTGGTCGCGATCCGAAGCCTTGCGAAACTCTCAAGGCAGCAGATCTTTATGACCAAATCTGTAACGCTGCTTGGATGTGCGCAGATCCAGGCGTTCAATTTGATACCACGATTAATGAATGGCATACTTGCCCTGCAGATGGTCGCATTAATGCTTCCAATCCTTGCAGCGAATACATGTTCCTTGATGATACTGCTTGTAATCTTGCGTCATTAAATATGATTAAGTTTTATGACAATTCAACAGGCATGTTTGATGTCGAATCTTATAGGCATGGTTGCTACCTGTGGACACTGGTTCTCGAAATCTCTGTATACATGGCACAGTTCCCCAGTATTCCTGTAGCACAAAAGTCTTATGACTTCCGTACTTTGGGCTTGGGATATGCAAACCTTGGCACCCTTCTTATGGTTCAGGGCATTCCCTATGATTCCCCTGAAGGTCGTGCATGGTGTGGTGCGTTATCTGCAATCTTGCACAATGCCGCTTATGTAATGTCTGCACGCATTGCATCTGAAGTTGGGCCTTTTTCAAGATATGAAGCAAATAAACACTCGATGCTTCGTGTGATTCGAAATCACCGTAGGGCAGCCTTTAAAACCAATGCTGCTGAATACGAAGGCCTAACCATTACCCCCGTCGAAATTAATCCATCCAAGTGCCCTAGCTATCTTCTCGATGCTGCGAGAAATGAAGCAGACCTGATGCTTTCTCTTGGCGAGAAACATGGTTTCCGTAATGCGCAAGTTACATGTATTGCGCCAACTGGAACCATTGGTTTGGTAATGGATTGTGATACCACTGGGGTCGAACCTGACTTTTCATTGGTTAAGTTCAAGAAGTTGGCAGGTGGTGGTTACTTCAAAATCATCAACTCTTCGATGCCCCCTTCGTTGCAAAGGCTTGGCTACAACCAATCTCAAATTGAAGATATCGTTCGTTATTGCAAAGGTGCAGGGACTCTTAAAGGCTGCCCTCATATTAATGTTGAATCTTTGGCTGCAAAGGGATTCACTCCAGAGCTTATCCAAAAAATTGAAACCCAGCTACCTTCAGTATTTGAACTTGGTTTTGCTTTCAATCGCTGGAGCCTTGGGGATGAAGCTTTAGAGAAAACCCTTAATATTCCTAAGGAACGAATCGAAGCCCCAACTTTTGATTTGTTGAATGCGCTGGGCTTTAGCAAGCAGCAAGTTCAAGAGGCTAGTGAGTTTGTATGTGGAACCATGACGATTGAAGGTGCTCCTCATCTTCGTGAAGAACACTATGCAGTGTTTGATTGTGCAAATCGTTGTGGCAAGAATGGCAAACGCTTTCTTTCAGCTGAAGCACATATTTTTATGATGGCTGCGGCTCAGCCTTTTGTTTCAGGTGCTATCTCCAAAACCATCAATATGCCACATTCTGCAACTTTCGAAGATGTTAAGAATGCTTACATGATGAGTTGGAAACTGATGATCAAAGCTAATGCGCTTTATCGTGACGGCTCTAAACTTAGTCAGCCTTTGAATAGTGTTGCTGATGCAGAAGACATCAATGTTGATTCCTTTGATGATGAAGCAAAAGCAGATGAAAACCCTAATTCCCCCGTACGATTGGCGCAAAAAGTCGTCTATCGCTACATTGCGAATCGTAGGCGCCTGCCCGATCGCAGGGCAGGGTATACTCAAAAAGCAAGGATTGGGAATCATAAGATTTATGTTCGTACAGGCGAGTACGATGATAATTCCCTCGGTGAAATATTCATCGATATGCATAAGGAAGGCGCAGCGTTTCGTAGCATGACCAATTGCTTTGCAATTGCTGTTTCCCTTGGCCTGCAACATGGTGTTCCGCTTGAAGAATATGTCGATGCATTTGTGTTTACCCGGTTTGAGCCTAATGGCCCAGTTCAGGGTAATCCCCATATCAAAATGACGACTTCCGTAATTGACTACATCTTTAGGGAATTGGCTATCACTTATCTTGGTCGCCATGATTTGGCTCATGTTCAACCTGAAGACCTTCGGGCGGATGCGATTGATCGTACTCCTGCGACTCCAGATTATGAAGCTGATCTTTCAGATGAAGAAGCTGATGAAAGGGATGAAAAGTCTATTGCAAGGCAGAAGGCCTTCTTTATTCCCCGTACGGAAAATCTACGCCCTATGAAGGGCTCTAGCGAACAGCGTTATTCCTCAACCAATGGCAACCATACTGCGGCCTCTCATGAAGAAGCGCATTCGGTATCGCTTGCTGCTAAGCCCGATGATCGAATTCGCGTTGCTAGGCTTAAAGGGTATGAAGGCGACCCATGTAATGAGTGTGGCCAGCTTACTTTGATACGCAGTGGCGCATGTTGCAAATGCGATACTTGCGGTGCAACTACTGGTTGCGGTTAACTTTTTCAGATGATTAATCAAAGCAGACCACGAGAAATCTGGGTCTGCTTTTTCTTTTTTAGGACTTCTTGGAGTTTGATGACTACCATGCTTGTTGGGTTAGGCAAAAGTACATTAAAGCGAGGACTATAATGGTTTATCTTTCGAAAATTTACACTCGGACTGGCGATAAAGGTCACACGGCTCTTGGTTCGGGGGCAATGGTCTCAAAAGATCACCCCAGAATCGAAGCCTATGGCACTGTGGATGAGTTTAACTCTAATCTAGGTGTTCTTGCTTGCCATTTGCCTCAGGGGGCAGATTTGGAGTTTATACGCAGTGTGCAAAATGATCTTTTTGATTTAGGAGCGGATTTGTGTGTGCCATCAGCAGATGGGGCGCCAGATAATAGGCTGCGGATTCGCCCTGAACAATGGGAAAGGCTCGAGAAAAAGATTGATGAATGGAATGAAAAGCTTTCACCTTTAAACAGTTTTATATTGCCAGGCGGTTCGATTGTTGCCAGCTGGCTTCATATATGCCGGACCGTTTGCAGACGCTCCGAAAGGTTGGTAGTCCATCTTTCAAGCTTGGAATCCGTCAATGAACATGCAATTATTTACCTTAATAGGCTTTCAGACCTTCTCTTTGTGATGGCTAGAGTCTACAACAACAATGGGGCTGATGATGTACTTTGGGCCCCAGGTAAAACACAATCCAAGTAAACCCAAACAGATTTGAGGTTAAGATGGCACACTTTATTCTGAGCGCTTTTGCAGATGAGATCTCTCCAGATCCTGTGGAACAAATTAAAGTTCTTGAAGCCAGCAAGGTTAAGTTCATCGAATTTCGTTCGATTTACCAAACCAATGTTTTGGATCTCTCTGATACGCAAATCTCTGACTTTAAAAAGTTGCTTGACCAGCATGGCTTTGGCCTCAGTGCAATTGGCTCTCCTATCGGAAAAATCAAAGCGGACCAACCCTTCGAGCCTCATTTAATTCGCTTTCAGCGGGCGATTCATCTTTGTGGCGTTTTTGGTATCAAGAACATTCGCATTTTCAGCTACTACCTTCCTGAAGGGGATCAATGGCCTAAATGGAAGGACGAAGTCTTTCGCAGAATGGAAAAGAAAGTTGAACTCGCCAAGAGTGCCGGCGTGGTTTTGCTTCACGAAAATGAGCATGGAATCTATGGCGATTCGCCGGACAGGGTTCACGAATTGCTTTCAAGGTTTTCCTGTGATCATTTTCATGCTGCTTTCGACCCAGCTAATTATGTCTTTTGTGGTTATGATCCTTGGGAAGGTTGGCTTAAAGCCCGTGATTACACCACCCACTTTCATGTCAAGGATTGGGTTGCAAATGAAAAACATGGATGTTTGGCAGGTACGGGTGGTGGCATGATACCCAAAATTATTGCGGATGTTCAAGCGCGCGGCTACACGGGGTTTGCAACCTTGGAACCCCATCTGCTTGGTGGCGGGCCCACTGGTGGAAATACTGGTCCTGAATTGTTTCCCAAAGCCATTGAAGCTTTCAGGGCAATTGTTACTAAAGCCGGGGCTACATACGCTTGATTTATTTTTTGAAGAATCGAGGTTTTTGACATGACCCTGATTCACCTCCGTGTTAGCGATTCAAAGACCCAAAAGCCTGTTCCTGTTCGTATTAGAGTTGCTGACCTTCTAGGGAATTCTTTTCATCCCCTTGGAAGGCAGCAATTCTTTTTAACCGGCCCTCATATGGCGGTAGGTGGGCAGGTTGCATTTGAAAACAAAAAATATTATTACATTGATGGGGCTTGCGAAATTAATCTTCCCCCTGGTGTTTACAACTTCGAAATAACCAAGGGCGAGCGATTTCATATGGTTTTTAAAACCCTTGAGATTAAGCAGGGGCAGGCTGCCTTGCGCATTAACATTGAGAGAAAAACGAATTCCCCATGGGAGAATTGGATTAGTGGTGATGCTCGTTGTCATGATCTTTCTGGGCCCGCAGCGGTTTTGGAAGGCTCATCTGAAGGCTTGGATCTAGTGCATTTGCTTGTCTGTGAAAATATTCTTCCGGGAACTGATATAGTTGATGCCTCTAGGATTCTGGACTTTTCAGGTCAGGAAATCGCTTTTGAAAAATTTGGGTGCAGTCTTTTTATAAACACCCTTAATCATCATCCCTTTTTGGGAACCATCGGCATCATTCATTCTCACCGGCCTGTTTTTCCTCTCGTTTCTTCTTCTGCTGAATCACCTGACATTTGGTCTGTTGTTGATTGGTGCAGGCAAGGGCATCGCAAGAATGGCCTCATTACTTGGGTTTTTGATGCCACTAATGAATATCAGGGAGAAGCACTTGCTGCATTGATCTTGAATGAAATTGATCTTTTTGAAATTTCTAATCTAAGCCTAGATGACAATTCGCCTGTGCTTTTTTGGTACATGCTTTTGAATGCTGGGATCAAAGCCAATGCAGTTGGGGCCAGTGGCAAAAAGAGTAATGCGGTTTTTCTCGGAAATCCCAAAACTTGGTCCAAAATGCAGTCTTTGTCTGATTCACCTGCTCATTTATCTTGGTTGGAAGCAGTTCGTAAAGGAGATTCCTTCTTTAGTGTTGGGCCATTTTTAGAACTGACGATCTTAAATCTCACGCCTTTAAATAAAATCCAATTAATTGCCCACGATCTTTCCCCTGAAGATGAAATTGAATTGGTGATTGATGGTAAAATCACAACGATTGAACGTGATAAAAGCTCGGCAAGTGTAACAATTATCAGGGAGTTAGACCCAAGTGAATTTGAATGGCTTTGCGGCAGAGTGATCAGTTCCCACAATAATAAGCCCGATCTTAAAGCCCATACAAACCCGTTGTTTTCGTGCAATCGGAACAGTACAGCCAGTCAAGAAAAAGCCTTCGCAATCAAAAAAATCGAGGTTTTGTTTATTAATACCGAGACTTGGCTACGAACTCTTAGCCCGAAAGAGAAAAAACGAGTCGATCAGATTCTTGATATCCTTGCTGAGGCAAAAGCTAAACTTGCTTGTGGAAATTAAGTTCACTTTCCATGATGATATGGCATGACGATTAAATAAAAGGAACCACTAGCAGGTTGCCATTAAAAACCATTATTTTAACGGGTGATTAATTGATTTGTTGGAGTGAATCTTACCCTGTTTTACTTGTCGGAAACTTTATGTTTAGCGGGCAAGTGATGATGGTGAAGGTTCCAACAAGCCTGCATCCTACTATAATTTGCAAAACAAGCTTTTCTGAGGAGTTTCATTATGTTAGATCGAATTGGCTATAAGGGTATTACTTTTGACGATGTCTTTTTGGAGCCTGCGTACAGTGATGTGGTTCCCAGAGAAGTTGATTTACGTACCTTCCTGACTAAAAACATCAAACTAAATATTCCGATATTATCTTCCCCGATGGATACCGTTACGGAAAGTGACCTTGCGATAGCTTTGGCGCAAGAAGGGGGGATGGGCATAATACATAAAAACTTGTCCATTATTGATCAAACCCGTGAAGTAGACAAAGTTAAACGGAGCGAAAACGGTATTATTACTGACCCGATTACCTTGCCTCCAGAAGAGAAGGTAGTTAATGCGCGCAGAATAATGGAACAAAACAAGATAAGTGGTGTGCCAATTACCATCAATGGACACCTTAAAGGAATTTTAACCAGAAGGGATTTAAGATTCCTAACTAATACTAATCAGCAAATTTCCGAGGTTATGACCAAGGAAAATCTAGTAACTGCACCAGAAAATACAACTCTTGAGGAAGCTGAAACGATTTTAACGGAAAATAAGGTCGAGAAACTTTTGCTGGTTGACGATAAGTTTATACTGAAGGGTATGATTACGATCAAAGATATTGACAAATTGAGCAGCTTTCCAAGTGCCTGTAAAGATAGGCGAGGTAGGCTGCGGGTCGGAGCTGCTGTAGGGGTTTTTGATTTCGAAAGAGTCGAGTCCCTTATTAAAGCTGGTGTTGACGTCTTGGTTGTTGATTCTGCCCATGGCCATAGCAAGAATGTGATTGAAACGGTCAGGAAAATTAAGTCTATGTTTTCGATCGATTTGATTGCAGGAAATGTTGCTACACTTGAAGGAGCTAAAGCCTTGGTTGATGCGGGCGCTGACGCTGTGAAGGTTGGAATCGGTCCCGGTTCCATTTGCACCACCAGAATGATTTCTGGCGTGGGTGTTCCACAAATCACTGCCATTAACCAAGTCGCTATCGGCCTTAAAGAACTCGGTGTTCCCGTCATTGGTGATGGTGGCATCCGATACTCAGGAGATATTACCAAAGCTATTGCCGCTGGTGCAAACTGCGTAATGCTTGGGAGTCTTCTGGCTGGCTTGGCGGAATCGCCTGGTCAGATCATTCTTTACAAAGGCCGAAGTTTTAAGACTTATCGTGGAATGGGATCACAAGGTGCCATGATGGCAGGTTCCAAAGATCGCTACCAACAAAGTGGTGAATCTAGCATTGATAAGCTTGTTCCGGAAGGTGTGGAGGGTCGGGTTCCATATAAAGGCCCGCTTGCCCCTTTTATTTATCAGCTCGTTGGTGGGCTAAGGGCAGGGATGGGGTATTGTGGTACCAAAGATATTGAAGAGCTAAGAACAAAAACTAAATTTATTCAAGTTAGTGGAGCTTCCGTGGTGGAAAGTCACCCTCACGATATCTCCATAACGCACGAGGCCCCGAATTATTCTTCGAGGACAGACCATGCGCACAGCGATAGTAACTAGATTCTTGGCAGTAAGTTTTTCACTTGCTGCAGCTTTTGCAAATGCTGGGGAAGCTGAAGTTAAAATCGGCTCTACCCCAACCCAAGGCCAGGTAATTGCGACTGGATTGAAATCAAAGGCCCCAAGCCGTGCAACGGATGTTGCAGGCCAACCAATGCCCTTGATTAACGACCCTAAGCCAGGCCAAGATTTGCTATCTGCCTATCAGATTCAGCTTGATCCCCCTGGCTCAGAGAGGCTATTTAGGTTGGAATCTGAAGATTCCCTGCGCGAACGAATGGGGCAGGAAAAGAAATCAGTCGATCAACTCGAACGCTTGGTTTTTCCTTCCGATGTTGTACTTAGTAACAAGAAGTATGATTATCAATGGCGTAATAATAATTGGGCCAAGCATGACCGAAAAGTTGAACCTTATTATCTTACTTATGACAGGCTTTTCTTTCAGGAAATCAACAGCGAAAGATATGGCTGGGATTTGGGCGCGGTCCAACCGTTTGTCTCCACCCTTACTTTCTTCTTCGATTTTGTGACTTTACCTTATCACATGGCAACCGATCCTTTCCGAAGGTATGACAGTAGCTCGGGGTATTGCCTTCCAGGCGATCCAGTTCCTTATATGTGGTATCCACCTAATGTAAGCGTGACAGGTTCCGTGTCTGAACTGCTTACCATTGCTTTGCTGATTGCAGTATTCCCCTAAAGGTTTCGATTTAAATAAAAAAGGAGTGGCTAATGCCACTCCTTTTTTTGTTTGATAGCGGGCAAGAATGATCAGTTCTTTTTGTTAAAATCGCCTGCCCAGATGGTAATCATTTTATCAGCAGTAACATGCTTTTTGAAAGCATCTACAACTTCCTTCGAGGTCAGATTCTTGATTTTTAGTTCAAGAGCCTTGTAGAATTCCATGGATCGGTTGGCTGCAAGGTTTTCTGCAAGGATTGATGCTAATCTTGAATCCGTGGTTCTTTCGATTTTCATCTGTGCAAGAAAAGCTTTTTGGCCTTCTGCAAATTCAGTGGCATCGATTCCTGCCTCTACGAATTTTTTGATTTCATCAAAAACCGCAATATCGACATTCTTTATTTTAGACGGGTTGCAACTTGCCATCACCGTAAATCTGGCTGATAAGTCTTCTGCATCTGCATCAAGGCCAGAGCGGACACCATAAGCAAGGCCTTCCTTCTGGCGTACCCGGTTTCCAAGTCTAGAGCTTAAGCTACCGCTGCCGATGATGAAATCTGCCATTGCCAGGCCGGCAAAGTCGGGGTCTGAATCTTTGAGAGGAAAAACAATGCCCGACATGAACATTGCGTTTTCCTTATCTGGGGTATCGATGACAAGTTTTTCACCTTTGTCAGCAGTCTTAGCGATTGTTTCAATTTTTTTGAAAGCCACTTTGGATTTTAGATCTAAGATTTTCTTTGCGTGTTCAGAAACAATCTGGGGTTCGAAGTCACCAACAACAACAACTTCAGCCTCACCTACACCAAAGATGTTTTTGTAAAGATCTTTGATATCTTCGATAGTAAGTTTATTAAGTCGTTCTGCAGATTCCTCGAAAGTTGGAGTGTATCGGACATCTGTAGGAAGGTGTGGAGAAAGTTTTCTTTGTAAGAGACGGTTTGCCAGCGCCCCTGGTTCTGTTTTATTCTTTTCAAGAAGGTCTTTGGATTGCCGCTTGATGATTTCCAATTCTTCTGAAGAAAAAGCTGGTTCCTGCAATACTTCATGCAGAAGTGTGAGCACGCCGTTGACTGCATCTTTTCTGCAAAGAATAGAAATTTGCAATTCGCCTACGGAACCACTGATGCGCCATTGAGCCTGAAGTTTTGCCATCGTGTCATCAATTTCCTGCCTGGTTTTCTTTTGCGTTCCACGGGTTAAAAGCAGGGGCATGATGGCAGCGGCGGTATTCTTTCCCGCCAAATCTTTATCATTGCCATAATGAATGTTGATTAAAAGACTAACCACTTGGTTACGGGTCTTTTTGGGAAGATAAGCGTATTTCACAGTGGAAGACAAAGTGCCTAGGGTGGTGGTTTGAATGATATTTTCAACGGAGGGGTCGAAAAATTCCCCCTGTACCATGACTTGCCCACCTTTGTAATCTTTAAGCAGAGCATTTAGGTCGGGAGACGCAGGGATTTTAATTCGCTCTGCTTTATCGGTGGGATAATAGGTTCCAACCGTGCTATTGTTTGCAGTTAGATAAGTTTGAGCGACACGTTGAACATCTTCAGGTGTAACCTTGGTGATAAGATCTCTGAAGAGGAAGAACAGGCGCCAATCGCCTTTAGCGGCCCAATCACTTAGAGAAATGCCAATTCGATTGCTATCGGACATCAATAAGCTTCTGGATCGGGCGAATTTAGTTTTAGCTCTTTCGACTTCTGTTTTATCAACGGGCGAGGCGCGGAATTTGTCGATCGTTTCTAGTAATAAGGCTCGTGTTTTGTCGATATCTGCGGTGCCATCAACACTTGCCATGATTTCAAATACACCCGGGTCGTGCCAACCAAAAGCATAACCCGAAACGCTGGTAGCAACTTTTCCCAAGACCATGGTTTTGTAAAGGATGCCAGAAGGTTGGCTGGTAAGCACTTCTTCGAGGATTTCGAGGGCAGCGAAATCCGGGTGTGAGCTTGAAGGAGTATGATAAACAACTCCAACAGCACCAACTTTGCCCACACGCCTTAGTACCACTTGCCTTTGTCCATCTTGAGCGGGTTCTTCGGTGTAAGTTAATTCAAGGGGAGTGTCAGGCTTTTTGATCATGCCAAAGTATTTTTCAATCAAACCTAGGGCCTGTTCTTTTTTAAAATTGCCAGCAATCACCAGCATGATGTTGTCGATACGGTAATACTTTTTGTAGAACCCTTGAAGCTTATCAATTGGAACTCTTTCGATATCTGCTCTATTGCCAATGGTGGATTTACCGTAATTGTGCCAATCATATGCAGCGGAAAGCATGCGTTGACTAAGGATTCCAACAGGATCATTTTCGCCACGCTCAAACTCATTTCGCACAACGGTCATTTCCGAAAGCAAATCTTCCCTGCGGATAAAGCTGTTGAACAAACGGTCTGCTTCGAGTCGGATTGCAAATTCAAGATTATCACCTTCACTGGAAAGGGTTTCGAAGTAGTTGGTACGATCCACCCAAGTGGTACCATTCATAATCGCACCACGATCCTTCAAAGCCTTGGGAATATCGGGGTGAAGTTTCGTACCTTTGAAGACCATATGCTCAAGAAGGTGAGCCATACCACCTTCGCCATAACCTTCGTGCCTAGAACCTACAAAAACGGTTGCATTAACAGTGACTTTAGAAGTGGAAGGATCAGGGTAAAGAAGAATCTTCAGTCCATTAGCCATTTTGTATTCGGTGATATTTTCAATGGAAGTTACTTCTTTGATGGTTGATTTGGTTTCTTGAGCAAAAGCTGAAAGCAAACCTATTTGAGAAGTAAGCATTGAAAGCACAACCATAAAAAAAATCCTTGTCATTGAAATCTCCTTTTAAACAAATACTGCAGACGATGAGTCTGCAGTATATAGGTTGAGAGCAGTTTTGATAAATACTAAAAGCTTAGATCAGTTGACAGCCCCTTTTGCAGAAACATCGTAGCACCAAAGGGTATCTTTTTCCTTTAGGTAAAGTTTTCCGCCAATAACAACGGGATGATTCCAACTGTTTTTGTCTGAGTTAGGGATTTTGAAAGAGCCCTTCTCTACATAACCCTTGGGGGAAGCTTCAACCAAAGCGACTACGCCATTGTCGTAACGAATGTAAAGATGCCCGTCTGCAAAAACCATGGAAGCAGAGCCTTTGCCTGCTTCGCGGTTTTCAGGCTTAGGCCTTTTCCAAAGAACTTTACCAGTAGCGACTTCAGCGCATTGTGGGTTACCTGAATCATCACGATCGCTGAAAATAAAATCCCCGATTTTGATAACGCCCCCGTGCTTGTTGGTTAAGTCCTTGCTGAAATAAACTTCACTTGCCTCAATGCCCTTAGCGGATTTGGTAAGCTGAACCAATCCTGCCCCACGCCCGTAACCAGCAGCAGCGTAGACTTTATCGTTAAAAGGAATGGGGGTTGGAATGTTGGCAGTGTTGGATTTAAATTTTGCAGGATCATTGCCGTATTTCCAGGCAACCTTTCCGGTTTTTGCTTCAATCCCTACAAGTTCGTTGGAAAGAAGTTGCACATAGAATTTGTCATTGCCAATTGTGGAAATAACGATGGAGGAATAGCCAGCGGTCTGATCCAGTGGGCAAGCCCAGACCGTGGCGCCTGTAGCTTTATTTAATGCGACAACAGTATTATCTTTGCCACCGGGGGTACAAATAAGGTTGGCGCCATCGATGAGTGGTGATTCGGTATAGTTCCAGCCGCCTGATTTTCCGCCAAAATCCTTATTAAAGTTTTTTCTCCAAACTTCTTTGCCATCGGCTGCATTAAGACAGACGAGGTCACCAAATTGACCAAGTGCATAAACCTTGCCATCTGAAAAGCATGGTGTGCAACGGGTACCCGAATAATTGCCGCCTTCCTTGCCAACCATGGTTTGCCAAAGTATTTTGCCTGAAGCACGATCAAGGCCGAATACATAGGAAGATTTCTCGGTCTTTATATCGCCCATAGTGAAGATTTTATCAGCAACGGTGCTGATGCTAGAAAACCCATCGCCAAGTTTTTCTGTTTTCCAAAGAAGTTTTGGGCCAGTCTTGGGCCAATCTTTTAAAAGATTCTTATCAGTAGAAATGGCATCGCGATTGTTGCCTCTGAATTGCTTCCAATCTGTGGAGTCTACTGGGGTTTGCCCCAAGCTAACTTGGACAGTAAAGAATAGAATGCTGGAACATAGAAACGATCTCATTTTGTAAACCCCTTTTCAAACCGTGTGAGGAAAAACAGGCAGGTAGGGCGATGATAATTGTTTTGTGTCTATTAAACAAGGGGCTAATGTAGAAAAAAAGATCGCAGATTAAATAGCCTGCGATCTAAAATCATGATTAGCAAAAGTTAATTCTTTTTCTTGGCACCCGGTTTGTTGTCTGGATTGGGTGATCCATCTTTACCTGTCACCATGATCATGCTTGCAAATGTTTTATTTTCCTGCTTTGCAAGTGATATTATGACTAAATGCCCCGGGATAATGTTTTCAGGTTTAGCTTCATATCCTGGAAGATTAGGATTGCTACCTTTGAGTTTTTTCAGATCTTGTTGTGTGTAGACTTTGATATTTCCTTTGTCATCGAAAGCTTCAACTGGTTCTTTGAAACGGAACTTTGTGGTTTCTTTGATCGGGATTTCCAGTTCTTTCCAGTCATTTACTGCTGGTGCATTTTTACCTTTATTTGCAGGCAGATTGTTGGGTGCTTTTGGGCTATGAATTTGAATAATGATGGATTTCTCGGTTGGTTCAGAAGCCACTTTACCTATGATTGTACTTCCAGTTACCTTTGAAATGTCAATCCGATCTAACGGAGTTTTATTTTTCTTGGCATCTTGCCCTAGAGCAGAAAAAGAAATAAATGCGATGCAAAGTAATACAAAGGAGCAAAGTTTAAGATACATGGTTCTACCCCGGAAAAATGAATGAGTTCTTTTAGGAACTTAAAACACTAACATAGTCTACCATAAAAGAGCATAAGTACTTAGAAGTTTTGCTCATTTGCCTGAGATCCCGCCAAAAAGCCAGTACTCCAAGCAGCCTGGAAATTAAATCCGCCTATGGGCCCATCAAGGTCTAAAATCTCCCCTGCTAAATACAATCCCTTCTTTAGCTTGCTTTCCATGGTCTTTGAATTCACCTCGTCAAGGCTTACTCCGCCAGTGGTTACTTCTGCCTTGGCGTACCCAAGGGTGCCTGTGATATTAACCGATTTTGATTTGATAGAAACCACGATAGCTTTGCGCTCATCCTTGCTTATCCCTGCGCATTTTCTTTCTGGACTAAAACCGATCTGACTGAATAACCCCTCAAGAAGTCTGCGAGGCAGCAGTTCACCCAAGGCAACAGAAAGTAGTTTTTTTCCATCTGTTGATGCAAAGGATTGTAGTTTTGCTTCAAGGTCGGTTTCTTTGACTGAGGGCAGAAAATCAAGTTTTAGGGAACTATTCTTAAAGTTAGAAAGGCTGTTAAGTGCCTTGCTCACATTTAATATGACGGGCCCGGATAAACCAAAATGAGTGAAGAGGAATGAACCCCTGTCTTGCATCATAGGTTTTTCATTGAGGCATGCAGTTACCCCTACATCTGGAATGGTTACGCCACTTAATTCATGCACCCATCTTGCATCGGTTTTCAAGGGCGCCAACGCCGGTTGTGTTTCTTTTATGCTGTGGCCAAATTTCATTGCAAACTTGTATCCATCGCCTGTAGTTCCACATCCTGGGAAGGATAATCCCCCTGTGGTAAGTATGATTTTTTTTGCGTGGAAAGTTTGGAGATTGGTCTTTAAAAGAAAACCATCTTCGGTGGCATCGATATCGAGCACCGGGGTTTCCAGCACAAGTGTTGCGTTTTCATGCTTTAGCTGATTCAGAAGCGCATCTAGAACATCAAGGGCTTTGTTGCTGACCGGAAATATTTTGCCTGTGGCTTCAATCTTGGTTGCAACGCCTGCTTGATTGAAGAAGCGGATTGTTTCATCGACGCTAAATGCAGCAAGTGGAGAGTGCAGGAATTTTCCGTTATTGCCAAAAGCTTTAACGATGCCTCGATTATCGGTGTTGTGGGTGATGTTGCAGCGAGTGCCGCCTGACATAAGGATTTTGACGCCTGGCTTGCGATTTTTTTCAAGGACAAGAGTTTTGGCGCCCGACTTTCCCGCAGAGATACCTGCCAAAAGGCCTGCAGCGCCCGCTCCAACAACAATGACATCCCAGTTCGTATCCATAAAGTTATGCCTGCCTGCGAAAATCAGAAGATCAGGATTTCAAATCAGCAGGAGTCATTCCTATGGTTTTTAAGGCTTGGGCGAAGAAGTCGGCCCCAGCTTTTTTCATCAGTTCGTTTACTTTCATGCATTCTGCCTGCCATTGTTCGTCACTCATGCCTGATGCGCGTGGCGCAGTGCAAACTTCGAGGTAGATTTTTGCTTTGGGTTCTGTGCCGCTCGGGCGAAGGGCGATTTTTGCGAATTCTCCGCATCGATACACCAGCACATTTCGCGAGGCAGCATCTGTTTTACTTTTGATGGGCCCAAGCTTCCCGTTGGTGTCAAGAAAATCTGTTACGGAAGTTACCTCCATGCCCCCAATTGTTTTGGGTGGATTATTTCTAAGGTTATTTAGCATGGTTGTCATCAAGGCTTTGCCCTCAACGCCAGGCAATGCGATGGGCAAGCCTACATTTCGATAGTAACCAAACCTTTCAAACAATTGGTTGAGGTATTTCAAAGTGGTCGTATTGTTTCTGAAAAGATAAAGTGCCCACTCAGCAAACAGTAAGGCTGCAGCGCCTGCATCTTTGTCGCGTATTTGATCGGTGCTTAGAATACCATGGCTCTCTTCGGATGCGATGACGAAGTCACTTGGGGCCCCGGTAACATGGGAGTACTTGCCGGTACTTTCAAGTTGCCAAAGAACCTCGGAAACATATTTGAAGCCAACCAGCAGATCATCAAGAACTTGAACATTAAAATGTTTTGCGATCCTGCTGATCATGCCCGTGGTGACTTCTGTTTTGACAACAATTGCCTTTGAGTTGAGCTTTTTGTTTTGGGCCATCATCTCGAGTTTAAAGCAGGTTGAAATGGCAGCGATTTCGTTGCCGTTAACATAACGCCAGCCCCCTTGATCATCAGGAATCATGGCGCCCAAGCGGTCGGCATCTGGATCGGTAGCAAGAAGAAGGTGTGCGTTGTGGGCTTTTGCAACAACTTCAGCTCGGTCGAGGCATTCTGGTATTTCTGGGTTGGGGGTTTTGGTGACATTTGGAAACTGGCCATCCGGAGACATTTGTTCTGGAACAGGAATGACATTAAATCCTTCCTTTTGCAGTATTTCCATGCTTGTCATAGATCCCACGCCATGAAGCGGGCTAAACACAACCTTGAAGGGTTCATCTTTCTTTGGTGAGGGAATTAAACGTTGAGCGCAGCAAAGGGAAATGTATTCTTTGTGTGGCTCTTCAGAAATAAATTGGATGAAGTTCTTTTTTACAGCTTCTTCCCATGGCATGGTGTGGATGTCTTGAACCAAGTCGACGAGGTCTGCCATGATCTGATCATTAGGCGGGACGGGTTGACCACCTCGTTCATCGTAGAATTTTCCACCGTTGTCATCAGGGGGATTATGCGAGGCCGAGATATTCAGCCCTCCTTGAGCTTTTAAAAGCCGGATGGAGAATGATAATTCTGGTGTGGCAATATAATGATTGCTAGTCAATGGAAGGGTGTAGGTATAGATACCATTGGCTGCATAAACCCTGGCGGCATAAGCAGCAAGTTCTTTCGAGGAAAGATTCAGGGCAGGGTTGGGTAGGTTTGGGTTATATTGTTTTCGCTTATCCATGAAACAGCGCACATCATAAGCTAATGCCACATGTATTTTTTTAAGATCAGGGAATTGATGTTTGAGGTATTCGCAATGGCCTTGAACGGATGCGCCCAAAGTCCAAAGATTCATGCGGTTGGGGCCGACCCCTACTGGGCCTCTTCTGCCACCGGTGCCGAAAGGGAGAATCTGAGAAAAGCGATCTAGAAGCCCGGCCCATTTCTTCTCCGAAATCAAATATTCGATTTGGGGGCGGTACTCTTTGAATTCTTCATGGGTGAGCCATAGATCTAGGTTATGTAATGCTTGTTTCTTGATATCTTCAGGAGCTTCTAGCGATAAAATTGATTCTTGTACTAAAGCGGACAATGGCATTGGTTACATCCTAGAATAAAATAATGAAGTAAATCCCGTTAACCCCACCTGTAAAAGTGATAATCTAGACAGTGTGGACAATTATTGCAATTGGAACTCCCAGAGTGCGTTTCACTTATCTTAGGAATGGCCATAAACCATGAAATACCCGCTGGAATTTGAATTTGATGTCGTTGTTGTAGGAGGAGGGCACTCGGGCATTGAGGCCGCTTTAGCTTCTGCAAGGATGGGCCTTAAAACTGCACTTTTAACAATGAGTGCCGAAACAGTTGGGTTAATGAGCTGTAATCCTGCAATTGGTGGAATTGCCAAAGGTCAGATTGTTCGAGAAATTGATGCATTGGGCGGCGAAATGGGCAAACTTACTGATGCCACTGCCATTCAGTTCCGCATGCTTAATTTGACTAAGGGGCCTGCAATGCATTCCCCTAGGGCCCAAGCCGACAAAAAACAGTACCAGATCCAGGCTAAATGGACCGTCGAGAAACAAGAAAACCTCACACTCCGTCAAGAGATGGTGGAAAATATCCTGCTTGAAGATTCCACCCAGGATGATGGTTCGGTTCGTACCGTAAAAGGTGTTATTTGCAGAGGCGATACTCTTTATCGTGCCCATTCAGTGGTTCTAACAACTGGGACATTCCTTAAAGCCATCATGCATACCGGAGAAGCCAAATCGCAAGGGGGCAGGGCAGGGGATGCGTCTTCCGAGAGCCTTAGCGAAAGTCTTATTTCTTGTGGGTTTCAGTTGGAAAGATTTAAAACAGGAACACCTTGCAGGCTAAATGGCCGAACAATTGATTTCACGAAAACTGAAGCCCAGCCAGGTGATATTAACCCTAGGCCTTTTAGCTTTTCGACTAAGAAAATTGAACAAGAGCAGGTTCCCTGCCATATCACGTACACCAATTCTATGGTTCATGATCTGATCCGCGAGAATTTGCATCGTGCCCCAATGTATTCAGGCCAAATTAAATCACAGGGCCCTCGTTATTGCCCTTCGATTGAAGATAAAGTTGTTCGCTTTGCTGATAAAGACAGGCACCAGATTTTTTTAGAGCCCGAGGGGCGCACCACCAGCGAATATTACTGCAATGGTATTAGCACAAGCCTTCCCAAGGATGTGCAACAAAAAATGCTTGCGCTTATTCCAGGCTTGGAAAAAGCAGAGATCCTTCGTTGGGGATATGCTGTTGAGTACGATTATTCTCCACCCACGCAATTACACCCCACTTTGGAAACAAAATTCATTGCAAACCTCTATTTTGCAGGCCAGATTAATGGCACTACCGGTTACGAAGAAGCTGCAGCTCAAGGTTTGATGGCAGGTATCAACGCAGCCTTGAAAATCAAAAAACTTGCGCCGCTAATCCTTGATCGAAGTCAGGCATATATTGGCGTTTTGATCGACGATTTGGTGACAAGAGGGGTGGATGAGCCTTATAGAATGTTTACCAGCAGAGCTGAGTATAGGTTGCAATTGCGCCATGATAATGCGGATAGAAGGCTCAGCCCAATTGGCAGGGAGATTGGCTTAGTGGATGACGAAGCTTGGAATCGTTTAAAGGAAAAAGAGAAAGTAATTGAAGAATCTATTAAGGTGCTGCGCGAGAACCATATCGAGCACGCTTCGCTAGAGCAATGGTTGCGCAGGCATGATGTAGATTGGCAATCCTTGGTTATGATGGCGCAGGAAAAACTGGGTTTAAAATTCGATCTTCCTGCGGAAGTTGAAGAACAGCTTGAATTAGAAATCAAGTATGCGGGATATATCAACAGGCAGACGGTGCAGATTGAGCGATTTCAAAAGTTGGAAACAAAAACAATTCCTACTAACTTTGATTATTTGGCAATTGCTCACTTGCGCCAGGAAGCTAAGGAGAAGTTCAACAAGATAAAGCCTGCAAATATTGGTCAGGCTGGGCGAATCAGTGGAATCAGCCCATCGGACATCGCAGTGTTATTGCTTTATTTGAAATAAAAGTTTGGGCAATTGATTAGAAGATAAGGTTGGGCATTCGGCCTTCGCATCATGATCAACCCCCTTTTTGTTTAAACCGTGATGCGGTACTAAAGAATTTAAATACATTCAATTACTTGTGAATTAAAGCTACCTATCTTTACTCCTTGACAATATAGGGAGAAGGGGTAATATTACATTAGGCGAGCAATCGTTTTAATCGGCTTATTTTGTTTATTTTAACATGGATTTTGAAGTAGATAAATGGAGAACCTTGTGAGGTTGGCATGATCCTATTGAAATCGTGCCTTGCACAAATTTAGTTCTTCATGGTAAGCAAGTATATATAGGGCAGACTGGATGACTCGCAGTTTGCATTCGAGACAGGGTTTACGGTAATCAAGGTGGTTCAAGGAAGAATCTTGGGTTGACTTGTTATCTTGCGTGAAGATGATTTTGTTTACTCAAAAACGCTGGCTAGCTGGTGCCAGGAAGGACATTAAAGATGAAAACTGTTTTTACGACCGGAGAGGCTGCTAAAATTTGTAAAGTAAGCCAACAGACTATCATCCGTTGTTTCGACAATGGCCAACTCAAAGGATTCAGGGTTCCTGGCTCTCGCTTTCGCAGGATTCCCCGTGAATCTTTGTACAAATTCATGAAAGACAATGGTATCCCTACGGATGCGCTGGAAAGTGGCAAAAGAAAAGTTCTGCTCGTTGATGACGATACAGAATTGTTGGAATTGATGAACAAGGTTATCGAAGACGATGGCCGTTTCGAAGTTCGCATTGCAACCAATGGTTTTGATGCTGGCATGATGGTTAAAGAATATCGCCCAGATGTGATTGTTCTTGATGTGATGTTGCCCGATATCAATGGTAAAGAAGTTTGCCATCGAGTTCGTGCTGACAGCACTCTTGAAGAAGTACGAATTCTTTGCATCAGTGGTATGATCGAAGAAGATAAAATTCAAGAACTTCGCCTTGCTGGCGCCGATGATTTTCTCAGCAAGCCTTTCGAAATCGAAGAACTTATTGACCGTATGTGCCAGTTGATGGATATCGAATCCACCTCAACAACAGGTGCAAGATAGTCTCAATTAGATGATAATTTGTGGGGAAGAACCCTTACCATTAGGGTTCTGCCCCTCATTATTTTTCATTGTCCTTTGATGGAGTATGCCTGTGGCAGCCTTGGCCGAGCATGGAAGTTCGGCAACATTTCTAAACCTGATAATGAAAACCCCTTGGCTATTGCCTAGGCTTTCTTCTGTTTCTGATTTTATATTCAAGCCCTTGTCGGAATCTTGGCTTGATATAAAGACTGATCCAGGCGCAGTTTATTTATTGCTGCGATATTCAGATTTGCATGCTGATACTGATTTTCCAGCTTGTTTAGAAAATGCTAGGCCAGCAGTTTCTGAAAGCGTGCTTTCTCTTTTACGCATGGGTTTTAGCCTTGATGCTACCCTTGTCAGCAATGATTCTCTTGTAAATGCATTGTGTAGGGCAGCAATTGCTTCTGAAATCGCTTGCATTACAGGCAAGGTTTCAAGTGAACTTGCCTGGATAGGTGCATTGTTTTTTGATTTCAAATCGTTGGCCAAAAATCATGTTCAAGAGCAAACCGATAATGCAACCCTGATGCGTCAGTATGGTTTGCCTGTCTGGTTAAGGCTTGTTAATTTGTTGTCGGGGAAAGATGGCCTTGAGATAGCGACTGCCGCAGGCCTGCATCCATACTTGGGCGAAATATTATTAATTGCAGATCAATATTCTCGTGACGGGCAGCAGGCTGGGAAATCTTTGTTAGTGAGACAGTTGGAAAAGAAATTAAAGTGTCCCGGCCTTTTAGATAAAATCGATGTTGGTGCGATAATTAACAAATGGTTTGGTGGTAACATTAGGACTTTTGTTAATTCCAAAAGAAAGACGCCTGAAAGTGTGATTGCAGAGAGTCTTCAATTTGCAATGGATAGCATTCATGAGAATCGCTTGATTAAATCCCGTGATAATGTCGAATCGGAAGCATATAAGGCCGCTTTGCAAAATCAGATTCAAACTGGATCGCAGCGCCTTAATGAAATGAAATTACAATCTGTAGTTGAGCTTGCTGCGGGTGCTGGGCACGAATTTAACAACCCTCTTGCAGTTATTCAGGGGCAATCACAATTTATTCTTGCTCGAATGGATGATCTGGAAATCGAAGAAACTAGGGAAAAACTTAAAGATTCTTTGGAAAGTATTGTAAGGCAGGCAAAACGAATTAATCTGATTCTGCGCAATTTAATGCAGTTTGCCAGACCTAATGTCCCTGCACCTGCCAATGTGGAATGTAAGGGAATTGTTGAAACTGTAATCGAAAAGCTCGAAGCTTGGGCCATTGAAAAGAAAGTAAAATTGTCTGCTGTGGATGGGGAGCTTTTTAATTGTTCGATTTTTGCTGACCCGTATCAGACTCGCACAATATTGGAAAATGTTACTCGAAATGCGATTGAAGCTGCTGGCATTGGGGGTTGGGTAAGAATTGGGTTGGAAAATTCTGGATCAGGCCAGATCCTTCTTTTCGTGGAAGATAGTGGCCCTGGGCCTGCAAGTGAAGATATTGCAAACTTATTTGACCCTTTTTTCTCAGGTAGGCAGGCGGGCAGGGGACAAGGGTTGGGGCTTTCCGTTGCTTGGAGGCTGATTAAGCTTAATAAAGGCAACATCTCTTTTGTCTTGCCATCTGGCTTCAAGCCGACTCGATTTGTTATTAGTTTTCCAATGAATGAGCTTTCTGCGCTTAATTTTTCAGAGCAAAGTGCCTCTGATTTTCACGACGCCATTATCAAGGCTGCATGATAAAAGCCATGGGTTTTAAGGCATATGCAACATAGCAACATTCTCAAAATAAATCGTGACTTTACAGATAGCAGCCTGCCTTCTGATTCCTCTTCGCTGGAAATTAGGCTCGAAAAGGGAGATTTGATTTATCCTTCCTGGTCGCTTGATTCGATTTTTAATTCTGATGAATTAAAGGTTCTTTGTTCCCATAAACCCAAAGGTTTATGGCATCAAACCATTAGTTTTCATCCTAAGAATGGCAGGCTGGCTGGATCTAATTCGAAAGAAATCGAAACTTTGCTCGGGCGGGTTTCAAAAGTTTTGATGGATAAAATTCAAGTTTTGCTTCCAAAGTATGAAGGGGCGATTCGTTTGGATCGGGTTGTTTTGAATAATGTTGAAGCTGCAACTTCGGGTGGAACAAATATCGCAAAAGATGATTTACTTCATCTGGACACTCTTAAGGGCGGACTGCCTGGCGAAACACGGGTGGTCAAATTAAGTTGCAATATTAATTTGACAAACACGCGAGTTTGGGAAAAAGGGCCTTCGCTTGCATCTTTGTTGGTTGATAGTAGGGCTAGAGCTGAACTGATTTTACGGGGCAAATCTGGCTTTTATCATGATCATTCTGGTAATAATATTGCTGCAATGCTCGAGAAAATCGGGGTTACACTAAGGCAAAGTGAAGTCATTCAGAAAAAAATCCCGCGCAAAGTTGTTGTTTTCCCTGCTCAATCCTTCTGGCTTGCAATGACTGATGTTTGTTTACACTCCACTTTGCGTGGTAGTAATGTGCTGGAATTAATGTTTTTTGTTCAGGATCAAGCCTTGTGCTCGGGCGATCTCTCCGCCCCTTGTTTACTTCAATCCTTTTTTTCTTCCGCTATCAAACAAGCTGCTGCATAATTTAAAGCATGACAAATCTTTATTCGCAATGGCTATGCGCAGGGTTGCATGTTTGCGCACCAGCGTTGTGCCACAGTTGTAATAATTTATTGGAATATGATGAAGTATGCCTTTGCAATGGTTGCAGGGAATGGTTTCGTTCCCCGGATGACCCAAAGTGTTTGCGTTGTAACGCTCGAGTTGGCCCGCATCTTGATACTGCAGATGGCTGTTTGTTGTGCAAGCGGGATCATTTTTATTTTGATAAAGTTGTGTCGTTGGGTTTCTATCAGTCTCAATTTAAAGATGCAATTCTAAGAATCAAACACTTGCAGGGTGAGCAACTTGCGCGAACCCTTGGAGCATTATTAGGGGAGCATTTTTCCTGCACTCAGGGATTCCAACCAGACTTTATTACCTGCATTCCGGTGCATTGGTGGAAAAGATTGATCAAGGGGCATAATCAAACAGAAGCTATTGCAACAGGTGTTGCCGATGTTTTAAAAAAGCCTTTTGTTAATTGGGTATTGCGAAAAGTTCGTCATACACCGGAACAATCAGGATTGCTTCCAACAGAAAGGCGAAAGAATTTGCGCCAAGTTTTTACAGCCGTTTCCCAATCATGTATACAAGGTAAACAAATTCTTCTGGTGGATGATGTTCTAACGACGGGTACTACCGCAAATCAAGTTGCAAAAACATTAATTTCAGCAGGGGCAAAGCAAGTGGTTGTTGCAGTTCTTGCCAGATCTTTTGGACGATAATGTTAATATGATAGGGTTGATTGTTATAATAGTTTTAGTTGGATAAAGCTTGATAAAATAAATGATACATCAGAAGTATTCATTTTTTTAATATAGTCTGGTTTTTTATCGATCAAATTTTTGACACCTGCTAGTTATGGGCAATAACTTAATTAAGTGGGATGGGGTTACAAATTCACAGAGTGTTCAGAGGGTAATTAAATGTTAGGTCGTTGGATTTTGTCTATTGCGTTTGTTTTAGCCTGCGGAAGTGCACACGCTTCCTCTCGGGCTGAAAGTATGTTTGAAGAGTTAAACAAAGACTTCGGGTCTGTCCCCAGAGGGCCGACTCTAATTCATCATTTTCGACTTAAAAATAACACATCTGAAACGGTTCACATTTCAGGAGTGAGGGTTTCTTGTGGGTGTGTCAGTGCTTCTGTTGCTAAAAACCAGATCAATCCAAATGAAGAAACCTCGGTTATTGCGCACATGGACAGCACCAGGTTTTCTGGTTCCAAAAGTGTTACGGTCTATGTGACTTTTGACAAACCAAGGTTTGAAGAAGTCAGGCTTTTGGTTCAGGCCTATGGGAGAAACGATTTCGCAGTATCTCCAGAGAATTTTAATTTTAATGAAATCCGCAGGGGCAAAAGTGCAGAGTCTAAAATCACTCTCAGATTTTATGGTTTTCCTAATTTAGAGGTGCTTGAGGCGAAAACTGAGAGCCATTATTTGAAGGTCAATTATGCTCTGTTAAAACGCGAAGGGAATGACGTTATTTACGAGGCAACCGCAGTGGTTCGTGAAGATATCCCGGTTGGTAAATGGTTTTCAGATATATTCTTTAAAACTAATGTGGGTTCAATTCCCATGGTTAGAGTGCCTTTGAATGTTCAGGTTGAATCAATTTTGACTGTTAGCCCGACCAATCTTTCTCTTGGAACGGTGAAAATGGGAGATTCCAGTGACCGCAAAATTGTGGTTCGAGGTACCCAGCCTTTTACCATCCTCGGCGTGGAAGGTTTGGATGATAATTGGGTTGTTAAGGAATTATCCAAGGAAAAGAAAGAAGTTCATGTGATAACTCTTAGTTTTAAACCTAATAGGGAAGGGGACTTAAAGCATAAAGTGTTGATAAAAACCGATATTCCTGAATCAGGAACGGTCGAATTGACTGCTAATGCTTTGGTTAATCGTTAAATTTGGTTCGGAATTTTATGACGAAGCGGTTCGAGAACCTTGTAATCTTTTACAAGAGAATCTCGAACCGCTTCAGGTTTTTCAGTACACTTTCAAAGTACACCTTTTGCAAGAATCGACTTGCTAAAGGTTCTCCCCCCTAGACAAATGGATGCCTCTATGATTGGTGTTCGTAGATTTAAAAAACTACTGGTTGCTAATCGCAGCGAAATTGCAATTCGAGTCTTTCGTACTGCAAGTGAACTGAACATTAAAACGGTTGCAATTTATTCCCACGAAGATCGGTTTGCCTTACATCGTTTTAAGGCTGACGAAGCTTATAAGATTGGTAAAGCAGGGGAGCCCATCCGCTCTTATCTTGCAATTGATGCAATTGTTGCCTTGGCTGTTTTACATGATGTTGATGCAATCCATCCGGGCTATGGTTTTCTTTCTGAAAATGCTGATTTTGCCAAGGCTGTTATCAACGCTGGAATTGCATTCATCGGGCCGCGCCCTGAAGTCTTGATGAACTTAGGGGATAAAGTGCAAGCTAGATTGCTTGCCCAGCGAGCCAAGGTGCCAATTCTTTCAGGCAGTGATGCAGTTTCAGATGTTGGCGAAGCTAAGATTATTGCGAACAAACTTGGATATCCAGTTATCATAAAGGCCTCGATGGGCGGGGGCGGGCGGGGTATGCGTGTGGTTGAGTCAGAGGCTAAATTACAAGATGCCTTGGAGCAGGCGCAACGAGAAGCTGGCGCAGCTTTTGGCGTATCTGATGTCTTTATCGAAAAATTTATCCGTAAAGCCAGGCATATCGAAGTTCAACTTCTCGGAGATAAGCACGGCAATCTATTTCATTTGTTTGAGCGCGATTGTTCGGTTCAGCGCAGGCACCAAAAGGTTGTTGAAATTGCGCCTGCATTTAATTTGAATGCTGAAACCCGAAAAGGCATTTTAGATGCTGCAATCGCTATTGGTCGCGAAGCAGGCGTGGATAACGCCTCTACGGTTGAGTTTCTGGTGGATGCGGAAACCAACAAGTTTTATTTCATCGAGGTCAATCCGCGTATTCAGGTCGAGCATACTGTTACCGAGCAAGTTTCTGGCGTTGATCTTATTAAAAGCCAGATCATGGTTGCGCAGGGTTTGACTCTGGGCAGTCCGGAAATCGGGTTTAAAAAGCAGGAAGATATCACCCTGCGAGGCTATGCGATTCAGTGTAGGGTTACTACCGAAGATCCATTAAACAATTTTCTTCCAGATTATGGCAAATTAAGCAACTATCGTTCTGCTAGTGGTATGGGAATTCGTTTGGATGCAGGTTCTGCATTTACAGGGGCTGTGATCAATCCCTTTTATGATTCTTTGTTGGTGAAGGTTACCGCCAATGCTCTCACCTATCAAGATGCTGCCCGAAGGATGCTTCGAAGCCTGAATGAATTTAGGATTCGTGGAGTAAAAACAAACATACCGTTTCTAATCAATCTGGTTAATCATCAGGATTTTCTTAATGGCTTGTGTACCACAAGATTCATTGATGAAACTCCTACTTTGCTGGATCTGCCTTTTCGTCAAGATCGAGCAACAAGGTTGCTGCGATATTTGGGCGAAATTATTGTCAATGGTCATCCTGATATCAAGCGCAACAATAGTGCCAAAGAATCAGTGCAGCAAGAGCCAGAATTAGGTCCAAAGGTGTTGGCTTCCATTGGGAAAAACAATCCTAGAGGCACCCGAGACATATTTAAAGAGCTTGGAGCTGAAAAGTTTTCTCAGTGGCTGAGAAAAGAGAAAAAGCTTTGGATCACTGACACAACTTTTAGGGATGCTCATCAATCGTTGTTGGCAACTAGAATGCGAACCCGGGATATGTTACGGATCGCGCCTTTCTATGCAGCCCGGTTAAACGGGTTATTTTCGCTCGAAATGTGGGGCGGCGCTACGTTCGATACTTCGATGCGGTTCCTTAAGGAATCACCTTGGGATCGCTTGGCTGAGATGCGTGAGAGGGTTCCCAACATTCTGTTTCAGATGCTACTTCGCTCTGCCAACGCAGTCGGGTATACGAGTTACCCAGATAATGTCGTGCAGCGTTTTGTTAAAGAAGCTGGCATGGCAGGGGTTGATGTTTTTAGGGTTTTTGATGCGCTTAATGGAATTCCCAACCTTCAGCTTGCCATTGAGGCTGTCAGAGATTCTGGCATGATTTGTGAAGCTGCAATCTGCTACACCGGAGATATTCTCGACTCTAAGCGCTCTAAGTATAACCTTGCCTATTATGTGGATTTGGCAAAACAATTAGAGAAGCTCGGCGCAAATATCATTGCAATCAAAGATATGGCGGGGCTGCTAAAACCTTGGGCGGCACAAAAACTGGTCCACGCATTAAGGCAGGAAGTTTCTCTGCCCATCCACTTTCATACACACGATTGTGCAGGTGGACAAGTTGCATCCTTGCTGTACGCAGCGTCTGAATCTGTTGATGTGGTTGATGCAGCTATGGCTCCTTTTTCTGGCATGACTAGCCAACCGAGTCTTAATGTTTTGGTAGAGTCTCTTAAGTTTCAAGATCGTGACCCCGATTTGGATCGTGAAGCACTTCATGAGGTTTCCCTTTATTGGGAAGCCGTTCGTGCAATGTATTCACCTTTTGAAACCGGGCAATTAGCCCCAACCGCAGATGTTTACATCAACGAAATGCCTGGCGGGCAATATACCAACCTTTTTCAGCAAGCCAAAGCGGTGGGGCTTGGAGATCGTTGGCGCGAAGTTTGTGAAATGTACACCCAAGTCAACCTTATGTTTGGTGATATTGTCAAAGTGACGCCAACTTCCAAAGTGGTAGGCGACATGGCTTTATTCATGGTTGGTAATGGTATAACCAGGAATGACATTGAAAATGGAACGCGAGAGCTTTCATTTCCCGAGTCTGTGGTCGAATTTTTTGAAGGAAGGTTGGGCGAGCCTTTGGGGGGATTTCCTAAAGCATTGCAAACAAAAGTTCTTAAGGGTAGGAAGCCGATTTCTGGCAGACCCGGTGCCTCCCTTCCTGCTGCAGATTTTGAGGCATCTAGATTGCAATTAGAAAAGAATACCGGCATCTCTCATGGAATCTTGGAAGTGCTTAGTTATATCCTTTACCCAAAAGTGTTCCCAGAATTTGTTGAACATCAAAAACGCTATTCTGATACCAGTGTTTTGCCTACCCCGGTTTTCTTTCATGGAATGCATCCAGGGGATGAAACTAGTATCGAAATCGAACAAGGCAAAACCCTTATTCTAAAATACCTTACAGTCGGTGAACCCCATGCGGATGGCACGAGAACGGTGTTTTTTGAGCTTAATGGGCAACCCCGTGAAGTTGTTACCCTTGATAAATCATTAACTGCCAAAACAGCGGCAAGGCCCAAGGCAACCCCGGGTAATCCTTTGGAAATTGCTGCACCTATGCCTGGTGTTATTTCGAAAATGCTTGTTGCTACAGGCGAAGAAGTTAGCACGGGACAGAAGCTTTTTGTGCTTGAAGCCATGAAAATGGAGACCACGGTTTGTGCTGAAAAACCCGGTATTGCTTCGCTTATTACCGTTTCTGCAGGGGGGCAGGTTGAAGGCGGGGACTTGGTCGTTAAGCTTGAACCTATTTAACTTTAACTTTTACACCCCTAGTCTTTGAGGTTTCTTTACGCAATTCTTGCAAATTGATTGGTTTCCAAGTATTGTAGACTGTTAATGTTATATATCTTTATGTTTGATTTTTTATTCTTTGCAGGGATGACTCCATGAGTGTGCTGAAAATCTTGAAGGGCCATAACGAAGGTAACGAAATTTCTTTAAATGGAGACCGCTTTGCCCTTGGCCGAAATCCCGATTGCGCCATTATCATTCCTATTACTTCGGTAAGTAGGGAACACGCTTTTATCCTTCGAGTTCAAGGCCAGTATTTTCTTGAAGATAATAAAAGTCGTAACGGTACTTTTTTGAACGAGCAACAGATCACAGGTAGAGTTCCACTTAAAAACAATGATCAAATTCGCATTTGTGATTTTGTTGTTGCTTTTCAATCTAAACAAAATGTTGAACTTGCTGCCCTCGATATGGATGATGATAAGGGCGAAGATACCTCCAGTACAGTTCATGCAACCATTAATGCAAGTAGCCAACAGTTACTTGAAACACAGCCTGCAGAAAAACTCAGGCTATTGCTGGAAATTACAAGTTCGCTTAGCAAGGTGTTGGAACTGGACAAGCTTTTGCCCACCACGGTAGATTGCATGTTTCAGTTGTTCAAACAGGCTGATCGTTGTTTTATCATCATGGGTGATACAAACACGAATAAGTTTATACCCCGGGTCATAAAAACCCGAAGGCCACAAGACGAAACCAGCGCACGATTTAGCAAAAGTATTGTTAAACAGTGCTTGGAGCAGAAGCAGGCATTTTTAAGTGATGATGCCAGCCAGGATAGCAGGATGCAAACCAGCCAGAGTATTGTGGATTTTAAAATCCGTTCTGTGATGTGCGTGCCTTTGTGTGGTGTTGCTGGTCAGGCTTTTGGCGTTATTCAGGTTGATACGCAGGATCGCAGCAAGAAGTTTACTCAAGACGATCTTAAATTGCTTTGGGGCGTTGCAAATCAAGCCGGTGCTGCAATGGAAAATGCTAAATTCCATCAAAGCTCCCTTTTGCAGGAAAGAATCAGGCGCGATCTTGAGCTTGCAAATCAAGTTCAAAAAAGCTTTCTTCCAGTTGGGTTCCCAGAGATTCCGGGCTATGATTTTGCTGCTCATTACCAGCCTGCCCAAGAAATTGGCGGGGATTACTATGGGTTTATTCCCATGTCCGGTAATCGCATGGGCGTTGCCGTAGGCGATGTTGCAGGCAAAGGTATTCCCGCTGCTCTACTCATGGCAAAGCTTTCTTCCGAGACACGCCTTGCTCTTTTAATGGAACCAACACCCGCTGAAGCTATTTCAAAACTTAATGATGTTCTTTATCCTCACACAAGCCAGCTTGATCGCTTTGTTACTTTAATTCTTGCTGTTTTAAACCCTGATCACAAGGTTACTGTGATTAATGCAGGCCATATGGCACCGATTATTGTTAAGGGCGATGGGTCGCCTCCTTATGATTCCGTCAGCCTTGATACTGCGGGCGTTATGCTAGGCATCCTTGATGGTTTCCCTTACGAATTTGCTGAGTTTCAATTAGAACCCAATCAATGCATGATTCTTTATTCTGACGGGGTTCCTGATGCAATGACTGTTGGCGATGTTCCATTTGTAAGTAAGGAAAGAAACAGGGATGGGTTGAGGGATTGCCTTCTTGGGGTAACTGATACTTCTGCTAAAAATGTGCTTAGCTGTATCGTGGAAGCAATCAAAAAGCATACTGTGGGCAGGCTTTATCCTCATGATGATATCACGATTGTCACAGTTCATCGCAAAGCATAATTAACCTTTGATTTTTCAGGATCTTAATGCCCACTTTCACTGAGCCAGAAGTTGTAAATGATACGAGGATTTTACCTCCTTATCATGTCATTTTGCTGAATGATGAAGATCATACTTATCAGTATGTGATCCATATGCTGCAAACTTTGTTTGGCCACCCTCAGGAAAGAGGCTATCAGCTTGCGGTTGAAGTCGATAAAAAGGGAAGGGCGATTGTTTTCACCACTTCCAAGGAACATGCCGAATTTAAGCGTGATCAAATCCATGCTTTTGGGCCTGATCCTCTTAGTAGCAAAAATTGCAAAGGCTCGATGAGTGCAGTCATCGAGCCTTCGTTTTAATTTAGCAGAGACCTTTTTATTCTTACGATCCGAAGCGGATTTTTAATAACGCTGAACTTACTGCGTTTCTTACATTTGAATCTTCATCATTTAATGATTTTTGCAGCATAGGGATTTGTGCTTCCGCTAATCTCCCAAACTTACCCAATGTTTCTGCTGCCTTTATTCGTACCTTCGGTTCTTCTGATTGAAGGTTTTTTGCTACAGCGTTAAGGGTAGGTGATCCATCGGTGCCTAAACTTACCGCAGCATTCATCATCGCAATTCTAGAGTCTGAGTCGCCACGGGCAATCATCTTTTCTAACGAGGGAATTGCTTTCGCACCTTCCTTGCCATACTTGTTCAACGCTTTTGCAGCTTCAATTCGAATGTCGAGGTCTTCGTCAAGAAGGCATTTTGCTAAAACTGGTATAGCGATTTCGGGCTTTAATGGAGCAGACCGGCCAATTGCCCGTACCGCAGCATATTTCACCATAAGGTTTGAGTCGGTGGTTGCAACACTTGCAAGTTTTCTAAAGAGAAAGAGTTCTTTTTCGTTAATAATTCGCGCAGTAATATCAGGCATACTTAAAAAACCTTCAATAATCTCCAGTCCATTTAATCGAATTCTTAAATGTGAATCGGATAAAACCATGATTAAATCTTCAACGATTTCCTTGAATTCATTTCCGTCAGGAATGATGTCGTATGTGATTAGTTTTGGATTGGGATTCGGGGCATTTCCTGCAAGGGTATCGAGTTTGTTTAAAATCGATTCAAATTCTATTAACTTTTTTCGAATTACTACAAGATCTTCAACAACATCTAAGCTTGCAACTCGAACAAAAATATCTGCTTCGAAGTTTGTCGCATGATCGGTTAGTTCGCGCATATTGTCGCGAAACGAATTGATCAAAGGTAATTCGAATGCGAGCCCATCTTTAAAGCTTTTCGTCCGTTGTGCGATAATGTCGGGCCTTTCCAGCATTGTCATTTCTGCTTCACGAATTGGAATAATATAATCAACATCCGCCAAGGTTGATGTTGCTTGCTTACATGCCAATGTGCCTTGTTCTCTTACAATAAAATCCTTATCTTTAAGAGCACGAACACCAAGCGGGAAGCACAATTTGCTTGTTGTTAATAGATCATTCACCAAGTCTAGATTGTCTCTTTCGCGCACCACGCGGATTTGTTTAAGCAATTGGCTTACCGTACTCAGTCGCGTTTTAAGGCTTTCAGCAGCAGCTCGACGTATCGCCAAGGTATTCGCGGGTTTTATTTCTATCAGATCTGAAATAGTCGCAGCAAATAAATCAGATTTTGACTCTATTTTTCCCAATGCCATAACTGAAGCAATTACCACCTTTTGGTTTTTGCTTTTAGTTAGCAATGCTAGTTGGGGCGATAAGGTGCTGAGTTCTGCTCTTAAGAAACGGCTTCTTTGTGCAATTTGGTCCAGTGATTCTGAAGTTTCGTCAACAAGATTGGCAGAGGCTGTTTCGCCTATCAAGATTGCCAAATCCGTTTTTGCATCGTCTTGGCCTTCTTTAAGTAGTTGCAAACTAGTTGTTTTGAACTTCTGGATTACCGCTGTTCGTACTTCGCCATTGATATCAGCAATTCTTTTGTTTCCTTCGATGTATTGCCAATCTGGCATTAGAATAATTTTGCTTAAATCCCCTAGCGCGTTTGTTTTGTTAAGAATGATTAGAAGTTTGTTTTTTCGATCTTCATCTCCACGATTAAGAAATGTTCTTTTAAACAGTTCCGGTGAATCGATAGGGAAAGGATCTGCATGAATGAATGTATTCACGCAGAAGGCCATAAGTAATCCGAGGGTCATTTGTTTTTTTGAGCAAGATAGTAATTGCATGCCACACCTTGTTTAAATTTTCGCAAGTCATTGATATTATAAAATACCTTCACTTATAATATTGCTCAAAAACTACGAGGAAGCTATTTGGCGGGCAAAATTAACTTTAATATAAGTGTCGAACAAATGCCCTAATCCCTACAAAACTACTCGGCATACCGAGCAAATTCATTATTTTTGTAATAATCCTCATTTTTGAAACTGTTTTAACGCAAGTACTGTTAATCTGCGAGTTTTTTATACAGTCTCTTTGGCTCTAAAGGTTTTCAAGAGTGTACGGAAAAAGCGTTAACTTTTGGCGAGGGAATTAATCACAAAACCAGCTAGAAAACCAATCACGAACGTTATCACAATGATTAAAATAGTTTTGTTCGACTGCAATAATTTTTTCCAGGGTATCGGGCCTGTGTCTTGGCCAGATGAGGTTAATTGCACAACATCAAACATGGGGTTATCATCATCGAATTCATCAAAATAGACAGGTGGTGGCGGTGGGGAAAGTATACCTTTCGTAGGGGTTGCGAGTATCATGTCTGGATTCATCGACTCTAAAGCGTTTTCTTTTGCCTTTGTTAAAGGAGCTTTTTCAGGCACCACTGTTTCGGGGGCCATTTTAGCAGGTGTTGAGATGCCATCGGCAACGGCAGGAACAATTACATACTTGTAGCATGATGGGCATTGAACTTGCAGGCCGCCTTTTCTCCGGGTGATACTAAGTTTAGAATCACAGTACTTGCATCGAAAATGAATTGGCATTGTTTTCCCCTATTAAGAATAACTTTGACATAGAAACATGTTAAAATCATCTTTGTTCATCAACTGTTTATAATAGCCTTATGTTCATGATTGTAAAAAAGAATCTTGAAATTAGGCAGGCTTAAGCTCAATGGGTTTTCAAATGAATTTAGCTTTAAGAACTTTATCTCTTGTTTTGATTGGGTTGATTCTTTGTTGTTCTGTTTTTGCCGATATTGTTATTTTAAAAGATGGTTTTATTCTGCAAGGTACGGTGAAGCGCGAAAGTGTCACTGAATTCGACCCCGTTAGTAAAGAACCTGTGATCATTCCCAAAGGTTTTTACATGGTTGATGATGGTGCTAGGCGTATTTACTTTAACCCCAATTTGGTTCGTACCCTTGATAAGCGCGACCCCATTCAGGAAGAAAGATGGATTCATAATAAAGCTATTTATATTCCAAATGGTAAAGGTGCTCCCCCTTTCTGGGCGGAAGTTGAGGCTACCGATTGGGATTCTAAATGGGAGCGCACCTTAAAATACCGCAGTCCTGTCGGGTTGGTTGGTGTTTTTCAGCACATATCGAATCTTTCCTCTTATTCTATCAGGGTGGATGCTGCAAGTAAGTTTGTTTGGAGTTCCATGTATCTAACCCAGGAGTTAGGTTCGAAAAAAGTTATTAGTTTGATTAAATCCCATCCTGATTTTCAAAACACAGACAAAGTCAAACCCGAAGAAATGGCATCTCGCAGATTCAAGCTGGTTGATTTTCTCGCTCAGGCTGGTTGGTTTGAAGATAGTGAAAAAGAACTTAAATCCTTGGCCAAGGATCTTCCCGAGCACAAAGACCGGACCGATAAAGCTCAGGAAGTAATCGAAGCTCTTCGTGGCAGGGAAAGGTTGGAAAAAATAAAACGGATTATTGGTGCGGGTCGACTCTCAGAGGCCAGAAAATTACTTGATTCATTCCCCATGGTAGAATCTAAAGATAAAGTACTTACCGAAATTCAGTCATTGCAATCAAAACTTGAAAAAGCTTTGGAACAATTTCTTCTAGCTCAAAAAAACCTTGTTTATTTGTCTTCCGCTCTTTCAGAAAAAAAATCAGACCCCGTTCTTATTAAAGCAGTTGATAATCTGCAAAAAATCATTACGGAAGAATCTATCGATAGGTTGGATGCGTTTTTAAGCATTTCAAAACAAAAGAGTAATGATGGTTCCACAGCGAATCTTGGTGAATTAGAAAAAGCGGCAGCCTTGGCAATCAGCGGTTGGGTTATGGGTAATTCCTCTGCGGATCCCAACCCGATTTCCGCTAAAAGGCTTTGGCTAACAAGAACTTTTATCATTGATTTTATCAAGGCAGAAAATTCTCAGAAACGAAAAGGCGCATTTGATTCCTTTTTAAACAAATACCCTTCTGCGAAAGCCGAAGAAGTAGGGCAGGTTTTATTGCAAACTATCCTGCCAATTGATTCAAAGCCTTCAGGCAAAGTAATAGAAAAAGAACTTACCTCTGGCAAAAGTATTGGCGCTAAATATTCCATTCGACACCCTGTTGATGCAAACCCAAACAGGCTTTACCCTTTATTGGTTGTTTTTCCTGGCACCAATGAATCTGTTGATTCTATGTTGGAAAAATGGGCGCCTTTTGCTGATGAGTATGGGTTTATTCTTTTAGGTTATCATTGGCAAATAGGGGGTATTGGCTATGCTTTCTCGGATAAAGAACACTTTGCTGTTCTTGATATGCTTCGAGATGCACGATTGAATTCGCCTGTTGATCCAGATAAGGTTTTTCTTTTTGGTTATGAGCAAGGCGCTTCGGTTGCTTTTGATCTTGGATTGTCTCATCCTGATCAATTTGCAGGGGTTATTCCCATGAGCACCACTATTCTTGATATGTTCATTGAAAAATATTGGCGTAACGGGCAATACTTGCCGTTTTATGTGGTTAATGGAGACAGATCAGGTGATACAAACCTAAAAACTCGACAGCTTTTTACGAACTGGATGCCACGCGGTTACCCTTCCATTTGGAGCCAGTATAAGGGGCGCGGAGTAGAGTTCTTTTCTGCAGAATTACCTTTTATTTGCGATTGGATGCGAGGCAAATCGAGGGTTTTCCCTATGAATCAATTAGGCTCAGATGGCGGTGGTTCTGTTTTGGGCAATGAATTTCAATCAACCCGCTTTTGCGATAATCAGTTTTATTGGATTGGTTCAGACACAATAAATGAAAATAGGCTAAATTACCCGCAAACTTGGAAGCAAAATCTTCAGCCAGCCAGTTTCTTTGCCAAATCGGATGTTGCTACCAATACTGTTATAATAAAAACATACGGTATGAAAAACTTCTATCTCTTGTTTGGTAAAAATTCCAAGGGTGAATCACAGATCGATTTTGATAAACCTGTATCGGTAACTTCTAATTTGATTTCCAAATGGAATGGGAAGGTCACCCCTTCTCTAGATACCCTGATGGAAACTTTTCTCGAAACTGGTGATAGAAAAAATCATGTTTATGCTAAAGTGCTAATCAAACCGTAAATAAAAAAGGGGACTGTTAAACAGTCCCCTTAAACCAAATGAGTTTTAATTAAGCTTTGATTACAGACAAAATAGTGACGTCTTCATTTGGAACATCGCCGTGACCCATTTTGTTTCCGGTTTGTACACCTTCAATGGTATCAAGGACTTCCATTCCGGAGGTTACTTTGCCAAAAACGCAGTATCCTGCGCCATCGCCTGAATTCGCTTTGTCTAAAAACCCATTATCTTTAACATTAATAAAGAATTGGCTCGAAGCGCTATCAGGGTCAGGGGTGCGAGCCATTGCAATAGTGCCCCGAAGATTGGTAAGCCCATTGAAGGATTCGTTTTTAATGTTTCCTTTGGTTGCTTTTTGTTTCATACCTGGGTTAAAACCACCACCTTGAATCATGAATTTTTTAATGACCCGATGAAAAATGGTTCCATCAAAGAACTTGTCTTCTACATAAGACAAGAAGTTCTTGACAGTGATTGGAGCAGCTTTTTCATCTAGTTCGATTGTGAATTCGCCCTTTGATGTATTAACTTTGACACTTGGATTCGCCATGATATTTCTCTTTCTTAATAGGGGTTATTTAACACGAGTAATGGATTTGATGACTACATCTTTAGTTGGCACATCTCCAATTTGCCCTTGAATTGCCATTGTTTCAACTTTGCGAATTTTATCAACCACATCCATGCCATCAACGACCTTGCCAAACACGCAGTATTTTGGTTGGTCAAGTTTGGCATTGTCTACAGTGTTGATGAAAAATTGACTGGTTGCACTATCTAAAACATTGGTACGAGCCATTGCGATTGAACCACGAACATTGGATAGGCCATTACCTGATTCATTCTTGATGGGGGCTTTGGTTTTCTTTTGTTTCTTTTCGAAATCAGAAATCACTTTTGCATCTTGAAGGCCGGCTTCAAAACCGCCACCTTGTATCATGAAGTCTGCAATTACGCGGTGAAAAATAGTGCCATCGTAAAACTTTTCGTCCACATAAGAAAGAAAGTTTTTAACGCTGATTGGTGCTGCGCTATCGTTAAGTTCAACCTTGATATTACCAAGGGATGTTTCAATGTTAACGACAGTTCTTTTTTCTTGGGCAAATGCGCAGGAAGTGAAAGAAACTGATAAAGCTGCAAAAAGCGACATGGCTAAAGATAAACGCATAGCATAAACTCCTGATGAATGGTTAAAGATTGAGAAATAATATCATTTTTCTTAATTGTTGTCTTCCCTCAAATCGTAAAAGTTTAAAACGCCAAGTTTTTTTTACAGATGGTTGTGTTTTTTGCCATCCTTTTGCTAAACTTATCCTAGATACTTTTCGCTTTTGGAGAAAAGCAATTTTATGCTGCCACTTGATACAATCGAAAAACCAGTTCCAGGGAAAAGATTGCCCTCTTGGATGAAAAAGCAATTCCCTGTAGGTAATGAGAATTCTTTTACGCAATCTTTGCTGGATGAATTAAAACTTGAAACAGTCTGTGAAAATGCTCGTTGCCCAAATAGGGCAGAGTGCTATTCTAGAAAAACTGCAACATTTATGGTGCTTGGAAATGTATGCACCCGCCCCTGCGGTTTTTGTTCGGTCCCAAAGGGCGAACCTCTGCATGTGGAAGACGATGAACCCGATCGAGTTGCAGAAGCTGCATTTAGATTAGGATTGCGGTTTGTTGTCATAACTTCCGTTACTAGGGATGATCTCCCCGATGGAGGCGCTGATCATTTCCGCAAATGTATACTTGCAGTTAGAAAAAAGACTGGCGCCGCTGTCGAAGTTCTTACTCCAGATTTTCAAGGTGATATGGGTGCTGTTGATATAGTTCTTTCTGCAGATCCCGAAGTTTTTAATCACAACATGGAAACTGTTCCAAGGCTTTACAAAAAGGCGCGGGGCAGGGCGATCTATGAACGAAGCCTTGCTGTTCTCCATCATTCAAAAAAAACCAAGCCTCATATTGTAACCAAATCAAGTATCATGCTTGGCATGGGCGAAACCAACGATGAATTGATGGAAGTTTTTGCTGATCTAAGAACCGTTGATTGCGATACTCTTACCTTAGGGCAATATCTTTCTCCAACCTTGAAACATATGCCAATAGCTCGTTTTGTCCCACCTGAAGAATTTGATCACCTTGCAGTCCTTGCCCGTTCACTAGGCTTTAAAAAAGTTGTTGCAGGGCCCTTTGTTCGTTCCAGTTATCATGCAGATGAAATGGCTGAAGTAAATCTTCACCCTGTTAATACCCATTAAATTGTGAGATCAGTTGCCATGCCACAGGGGCTGTTCGTCAGTATGGATGGCTTGGATGGTTGTGGAAAATCAACTCAGGTCAAAAATTTGGCTGATAAGCTTGGTGCGTTAGGCATTAAAACAACAACATGTGTTGATCCCGGTGGTACTGAAATCGGGAAGATCCTGCGTGAAATTCTTTTGCACCATAAAACGCATATTGCAACCCGGTGCGAAGCTCTTTTATTTATGGCCAGCCGCGCGCAACTTGTTGATCAAGTTATCTTGCCCGCACTTGGGAATGGCGAAGTTGTTATTTCTGATAGGTATCTATTTGCCAACATCGTGTATCAGGGATATGCAGGTGGTTTAAACCCGGATCAAATTTGGCAGACAGGCATGTTATCTACCGCTGGTTTAATTCCAGATATTACATTTCTACTTGATCTACCCGTTTCGGTTTCACGCCAAAGAGTCGGAAAACCTTCCGATCGCATGGAGCAACGGTCAGATGAGTATTTTGAGAAAGTAAGGCAGGGCTTTTTAACAGAAGCGCAGGTTGGCAGGCAAAAAATCAAAGTTCTTGATGCTTTACTTCCTGCTAGCATAGTTGGAGATTTGATATTTGCAGAAGTAAAAGATTTGCTCGAATTGAATAAGGTGTAACGAATCACTCATTAGGTAGAAAGATTTTCATTGTCCTGGAAAGATATCATAGGCCATGAAAGCCAGATTAAGTATTTAATCCATGCTTGGCAAACAAACCGGCTTGGTCAGGCGTACTTTTTTCATGGCCCTGATGGGGTTGGTAAACGAACTCTTGCCATTGAGTTTGGTAAGGCCCTTTTATGTCAATCCAATAGCACTTATGAAGCATGTGGGGTATGCGCTTCCTGTAAATTAGTTGAAGCGGAGAATCATCCAGATTTGCAAACGAATGGCTGCCCTAAAGATGTGCACGAGTTCCCCCGTGAACTAATGAAAGAAATTTGCGAAGGCTTTTTTCTTAAGGCTTCACGAGGTGGTGCAAAGGTGCTGGTGATTGATGATTGTGATCTTTTAAATGAAGAATCTGGGAATATTTTTCTAAAATCATTGGAAGAGCCGCCTCCACATTCCATCATATTTTTGATCGGAACAAGCGTAGAGCGCCAGCTAGAAACAATTCTTTCCCGCTGCCAAAAATTGGCCTTTCACGGGCTAAACCAAAGTGAAATTGCAAAGGTGTTTGCGATCAATCAAATTGAAGGTAGTTTTGATTTAAACAAAATTACGAGTGCTTGTGGTGGGTCTGTTTCCCAAGCGATCATGCTGACTAATCCTGAGTTTTCTCAAGTAGAAGATTCTTTTTTTGCTGAAATAGTTATGCCAATACCCGATCCCGTGAAGCTCGTTAAAATGATAATGGATTTTATTGAGGGTGCAGGAAAAGAAACTTCTGTGCAAAGAGTTAGGGCAAGATGGTTGGTCCATGGAACGCTTTCTTGGCTTCGAGGTCAGATATTATTGAAAAGCAATACGGATGATTTAAAACAGCGCCCTCGGTTCCAATTGCTTGAAACAGTCAGCATCGAAAAAGTTTTAGCAATGCTGGAAGTATGTTTTCAGGCAGAATATCAAATTCAAAGAAGAGTCCAACTTAGCCTTACGATTCAGTGGTGGGTTGATGGCTTGATTTGGGCTGATTCTTTAGCAGATTTTGATACCCATGTTGGTGCGCTCTAATCAAATTTCAATTAAATGCGTTGTTGATTCTTGCCAGTTGCGAAATAGCCCGATGTTTGTTTCCAACAATTGTTGGCAATGCCCCAAGAAAGAGTTCTTCATTAATTCATTTTGAAGAAGTTGATTTCCCTTTTGGTTTTTCAAGGAATTGTCGATGAGAGTTATCTGTTCTATATGGAAATGCAAATCATTAATTGCTCCCAAAATTGCTTGGCCTTTTTTAAGTGTTGCGTAAAGAGCATGCGATTTCTCGATAGGGATTGCGTCCCCAATGATTTCCAATCCATAACGAAGAAACTTGATTTTAAGTCGGAATGAATGTAATTCTTCTTTGGAATAAGCAATTGTGTTGATGCTGTTTTTGAAATCATCAACTATTTTCATAAGGCTTAACTTCGACCACTCAAAAAAACTAATCAATGCGGGTTCAATATCCGTTGTAAATAATTTGGATCTGGTTTTTAAAAGGCGAGATGCAAGTTTATCGGCTTTTGCCCTCATGAATATTATTGCTTCTTTTTCAAATCTATTTCGGTTAGCCCAGATAACGCCTTGCAAAAACAGGTCCCTATTTTCTAAAGTTGATTCATTATTAAATGTTTTGCAAGCATTGTAAAAAACATCCCAGTTTCGCATCGGCCCGAAATGATCCATCAGATTTTTTGTTCGAACTAGCGATTTTATCAATAACTTTTTTGGAGCTACTTGTTTGAATAATTTGATTGCACTAATCAAGCGCCTGCTTCCAACCCTTATTTTATGCACCATAGTCGGTGATAAAGTGTTAGTTTTGTTCTGCTTGCGTAATACTTTTTCAAGAGATTGAAGTCGCTTTATCAAAATGGTTTTATAACCATCGCTTAGTTTTGTCACGTGGTTTATTTCAGGCTGCCAGGGAGTGTTTGGTTGCTTTATTGTCATGATTTAAAGAGGGACTTATTGGTTTCTGTATGTTCATTAGGGTTCATGAAATATTGATTATCTATTCCTAGGTCTTCCTGCATTAAAATAGATTTTATTACCAAAGCGGTTGCAGGAGAAGTTTGCAATCCTTGGCGAAAATGTCCGGTTGCGAAATATAAATTATCGGATCGCGGTGATTTTCCTATCAGGGGTGAACTTTTGTTGGAACCGGGTCGCAAGCCTGACCAGTGGTCAATTATTTTTGCATTTGTAAATTCTGGAATTAGGTCGCAGGCTATTTTTAAAAGATGTTCCTTCCCCTCTAAAGTTGTGCCCCCATTAAATCCCACCTCTTCTTCTGTTGAACCAACTAATACCAAGCCTTCTCCTCTCGGAACGATGTAGTGTTTGTCTTTAAGGATTATTTCTTTTAAGGGAATCGCGGATTGCAATAAAAGCATCTGTCCCCTGACAGGAAAAATTTGCGTTTCAATTCCTTCGTGTTTTAAAAAATCGCCTGACCACGGTCCTGCCGTGATAATGAATTGGTCTGCTGTGAAAACGCCGGTTTCTGATTCTAAGCCTAAAACTCGATCACCTTTTTTCATTATGCCTGTTATTTTGCAATCATTGTAAAATCGAACGCCCAGTAGTTTGCAACCTTCCGCTAATGCTTTTAAATGCCTTGGATTTCTAATTTGTGCCATTTCTGGGAAATAGGTGGTTTTGCAATCTCTTGGATAAAGGTGCGGATTAAAAGTTTTTAGATCGAGTGAGTTTATTCTTTCAAAAAGGATGTGTTCCTTAGACCAAGCTAATTCTATTGATTCTTCATAATTCGGAGTTAGTTCTAGGCCACCACATTTTAAGTAGCCATTGTTAATGTTGGTAAATTCTAGAAGTTCGAGTGATAAAGCCGGAAAATTTGCAGAGCTTTTTGCCCTTAACCAATCAATTGGGTTTGCTGCCAGATTTGGGTTACCTGGTGGAATAATGCCAGCTCCTGCCCAAGATGCTTTGCGGTAGGGTAAAAACTGATCTATCAAGCTGACCTTGATGTTGTTTTTGGCAAGTTCATAGGCGGTATTAAGCCCAATGACTCCCGCACCAACAATTATTACATCTTGTGATTCCATATTGTTTTTATAGGGAAATAACCCGTATGTTTCCGAACGATTATTGAGTAAAATCCTAGTATCCCTAAAATAATATTTTACATAATATTGATTGGATGGAATCTGTGGCTTTTGATTTGCATACCTTGGAACTGTTGCAGTTCCCAAAAATCCGAGAAATGGCAGCATCCTACTGCTTTACATCATTGGGAAAAGAACGTGCTTCTCAGATGAATAGGGTTGATAGCTTTGATGTTTTGCGTGATGAAATCCTTCTTGTGACGGAGATGGTTAAAAGCCTTTCGCTTGACCAAACACCACCTTTTGCTGGGTTGTCAGATATTCGTTTATTGGTGAGGCGTGCATCCATTGGCTCGCAACTTACGGCAGAACAGCTTCTTCAGGTTTCAGATGCGTTGGTATGTACAGGGCATATGTATCGTTATCGAATGCGATTGCATGAAACGCTTATGACTTTATCTGAATTGCTGGCCCCGGTCGATGATTTTAGTCTTACCGCAAAAATGATCCAAGGTTGCATTGATCCAAGGGGGCAGGTTTTGGATATGGCGAGCCCTGAACTTGGTGCGGTTCGTTTAAAAATTTCTGTAATTGAAGAAGCAATACAAGTTCAGATCCGAAAAATAATTTCAGACCCTGAGATCAAAAAAATCCTGCGTTATCCAAATGCAACTTTTAGTGGCGATCATTGTGTTTTGCCGATTCCTGCTAATCATCGGATGAAAATTCAGGGGGTGGTTCATCGTACCAGTAGCACCGGGGATACGCTTTATATCGAACCCGCCCGAGTTGTAAAACTTAGTTCGGAACGATCTATTCTAAAGGCCGAAGAACTTCGAGAAATAGGGAAGATTTTACGAAGGCTTAGCTTGGAAGTTGGGAAAAATTCAATCACAATTACTTCTTCTCTCGAGATTCTGGCCCATCTTGATTTGGTTTATGGCAAAGCTAAATTTAGCAATGCTTTTTTCATGGCTCCTCCGATCATTGATAAAGGGTCTCTGCTTTTACTTAAACAAGCACGCCATCCTCTTGTTGAAGATTTGCTGAATAAGCAAAGTTTTTTGCAGAGTTCCACCGCTGAGCCTAAAAAAATTGTTCCCATTGATGTTACATTGGGGAGTGATTACAGAATGTTGGTGATCACTGGGCCAAATACAGGTGGTAAGACCATCTCATTAAAAACAGTGGGCCTTTTGACAGTAATGGCATTGTCCGGAATGCATATCCCGGCTTTTGATGGATGCATTATTCCCAAACTGGATAATGTATATGCAGACATCGGAGACGAGCAAAGTATTGAGCAATCCTTGAGTACGTTCAGTTCTCATATATCCCGAATTTCCGAGATATTTAAAAACGTTGGGGAAAAAAGCCTTGTGTTATTAGATGAAATGGGAGCAGGCACCGATCCAATCGAGGGGGCGGCCTTGGGGCGTGCAATCCTTGATGGGTTGGGAGAGAAAAATTGTCTTGGTATGGTCACCACCCACCTTGGTGATTTGAAATCTTACGCCCTTGATCATGATTTTGCCCAAAATGCCGCTGTTGAATTTGATTTGGAAACATTGCGCCCAACCTATAGATTGCTGACTGGCAGGTTTGGAAAAAGCAATGCATTGAAGATTGCCAAGCGTCTTAATTTTCCTCTTGAACTTTTAAGAAAAGCACATCGTCATCTTAAAAAGAAACGCAAAGGTCGAAAGTTGTTGAAGCTACAGAGGGAGAAACAGGATATTTCTATTGAGCATTCCCTGGTTTTGCAGGCTGAAGTTGAGGCTCGTAAGCAAGATATTTTAATTAAACAACAAGAAGCTGCAAAACAACGCGAGATTGATAAAGCCAAGGCATTGTCTGATTTTCGTTTACAGTTGAAAGCCGGAGATATCGTATTGGTGCAAAGGTTCGATAAGCAAGGTCGTATCGTTCGGATTGATCAAAAAAAGGGCCAGGCGAAAATAAACATAGGTTTGGGAGAATGGGAAATTCCTATTGGGGAAATATTTCCAATTGTACAAAATGATTAAGATTCATCAGTTAATAAGTTAATCAATTCTTAAGTTTCGTTTTTGATGATTAAGTAATCTTCATTTTGCTTATATCCAATTAGATTTAGCATTTCAGGCTTAACTTTTGCAAGAAAACTTAGCATTATTCCTACAGTCAATCCCTCCACAATCGCCAGTGGGAGATGAATCATGCAAGTGATAAATATGATTGGTTCCAGATTGGGAACAGCACAAACCAGCATGATTGAAGTATGTAAAAGTATTGTAAAAAGAACTCCAAGTAAGCCGATGAAAAAACCTAGGGCAAACATCATTCCATTTCTTGATTTGAAAAAAATCCAAGTTGTAATCATAGAAATAATCATGAAGCCAACGATCGATATGGGGGAAGTCAAAAACAATAATACATGTTTAATAATTTCAGATTTTTCATCATATTTGAATTGCCAAGCGAGCATAAGAATTCCTGCAGTGACTGCAAAAATACTGGCACTGATTAAGAAAAAACAAAGGATCAATTGGGTTGAAGGTTTGCCTTTGATGAGCGGCTTTTGAATGATTTTTGCAAATGGGTTCATCAATAGGGCAGGGATGGTCATGATGCAAATATTGAGCCCTAGGGATAGGAAACCGCCATGGGCGAAAAGCAGCGATTGCAAAAATAAAGCTGGAGCGATGGCAAGGACAGCACGCTGCCCTAGGATTACCCCGATAAGGCCGTTAAGAACGAGGTGGGTTTTAGGCCCACCCGGGACTTGGATCGGAAATAAGCTCGTCAGAAAAAACACCGCGGTCAGTAAAGATATTTTCGGGATTTCTTCGTTAGAGAGGTTTCTGCTACCCAAAAGCAGTAAAAGGAGTGCGATGCACCAGCCTGTAATAATTCCAGGCCCTTGGATTAATCCATCGGGCAAGTGAACGCCAAAGATAGGTTCGAAAAAATGCATTAGTATTGATCAGGGGGTTGGCAATGGATTGACAAAATACCAAAAAGTGCTTCGTTGCTTGATTGCGCTTGTTGTATTGTTTTTTATTATTTCTGATTCTTTAGCTTCTGTAGTGATGGCCCACCAACCCGATTCTGGCGCAGAAAATGTTACCATTCCATCATCCTCTGCTTTTGCAGTAAAAGTAATGAGTTCATTTGGGGGCAGATTTTTGGGTGGGACTGGATTCCATTTCTCCATTTCAAACATCCAGCCATTAGGGGGCGCTAGTTTTTTTCTTGCCTGCTCATTTATTTGAAATCGAGCAACCATGCCTGGTAAGAGGCCATATGGTCTTGAAAGTGGCATTAGCTCAAACTCAGTTCTTGGCCCTGCATCCCAATTGTTTTGCGTTTGCACATGCACCACAACCTTGATGGTGTCTTGAATATATATTTTTTCTGTCGCGACCCAAACTGGTTGAGATTTTGCAGTAACAATGTAGTCGCCCCTTTGTTCCACTTTGAAATCGCCTTTGAAATAAAGGGTTTCTTTGTCAGCTATTTTTTCTTTAGCGAGGTTGAATCGATTAGTGATATCGATTGATTGGCCTTTGGGGTTAATAATGATTACTTTTTCAGGTTTAAGGGCATCTTCTAATTCACATTCAAAGGGATGTCCAAATTTGAAATTTAGAACCACAATGTCATCTTTTTGAAGGGCGGTTTTTTCTGGTAATAAAATGTGAAAATGCGCAAAAGAGTAAGTTGCCAAAAATAGTGATACAAACAACGAAAGAATCCTGTGCATTTTTATGCCCTCATTAAAATACCTATAATCAATAGAGTGTAGTAAGAAATTGCTTTGGGTTCATGTAATTAATTTTCAGATTTCATCTTGATAAAATATCCTAAGTGTTCTTTGAAGAACTCACTAAGTTTTGGCAAGGTGAAGTCTTCAGGCTTGCGGAATTTTAAAACTATGACATCCATTTCATTGCGATGCTCGATTAATTCTTGCTCAAAACCAATTCCTTTTGCCATATCTAGATTAACTTTACCGCTAGGTCCGAAAAGTCTTACTTCTAAAAATTCGTTTCCTTTGGTTTTGACCATCATCCAACTATGAGTAACACCTTTTATTCGGAATGTAACGCAGTCTCTATTATCCCATTGTGTTTCGAGGTTTTTACCTGATTTGCCTGCACAATCGAGTATGTCTTGCAAAATATTTCTGTCCCAGTAAAGCTTTTTACCAATTGGGAATCCCTTCTCCCCGAGATGCCATTTGTCTCCATGAAGTTTCCAGGGCATCAGATCTTCAGGTTTTAGCGACAAACGCTTTATATGATCAAGGTGTGCTGCTGTTGCTGAATCAATAAAGCTTTTAAATTCATCGTTCTGGATTTCTGAAAGGCGATGCACCAAAATGGTGATTTGTTGCCAAGGAGATTTTTTCAAGTTCCCAACCCGAACCCTTGATTCATTGCCATATATTTCAAGGCCTTCGGTGTTGTTTAAAGTTGGAATATCCAGACTGGAGTTTAGTTCATCTTCATTGAAAGAGTTTTTGGGGACCCTGAAAACCAGTCGTAAAAGCCACTCGTGTCCGGTAAGGGCATGGCAAAACCATGTCGCGGGTTTTCCCGTAGCGGTAAATTCAACAACACTTCGTTCAGTCCAATCTGCTGGTGCAAGAGCTTTTTTTGTTTGCAGCAGTTTATCTAGAAACTCCAGCGCCTTGCCTTCCCATCTACAAGGTTTGCCATCGAGTGTAATACGATTGGTAGTGTGCCAATTTTTGCCATCGGCTTCCCAAGGCATTTTGACATCACCGCCAAGATCCTTGATGTTGATAGATTTTTCCTTGGCGGAAAGTTCTTTTAACGGATTATGTGGGATGCGCTCAATCTTAGGGCCAGCATTTAAAACGGGTAATAAAGCTACTGCGGTGTGAGATAATCCATAGGGTTTTATGGGCATATCAGAGGGATTAAGCTTTTCCCAAGTTGCAGTGACAATGGCTTCGGGTGTACCTTGAGCGACGACCAAGCCACCTTCCGGGCCCGCCTCAGGACCAAGATCTATGATCCAATCCGAACTTTTAATCACATCAAGATTATGTTCAACCACGACCACGGTGTTGCCCAAATCAACCAAACGGTGAAGGACTTCCAAAAGTTTTCTAACATCGTCGAAATGAAGCCCGGTGGTGGGTTCATCGAGAATGTAAATTGTTTTACCCGTATTGGGCCGTGCAAGTTCTGCAGCAAGTTTAACGCGCTGGGCTTCTCCGCCTGAAAGTGTGGGAGCAGATTGTCCAAGTGCCATATAACCCAATCCAACATCATCTAGGGTCTGAAGTATTTGTCGGATTTTCGGTTGGTTTTCGAACAACGCAACAGCATCGCTAATGCGCATTTCCAGCACATCTGCGATAGATTTCCCCTTGTACAATACAGCTAAGGTTTCTGGGTTGTAGCGCTTGCCTTTGCAGATGTCGCATTCGAGCCAAACATCTGGTAGGAAGTGCATTTCGATGCATTTTTGCCCATTTCCTTCACAAGCATCGCACCTACCCCCCGGTTTATTAAAGCTGAATCTTCGAGGTTGATAGCCCCTGATTTTGGATTCTGGAAGCTTGCTGAATAATTCGCGCAGGTGGTCGAAAACGCCAGTATAAGTTGCTGGGTTTGATTGGGGGGAATTCCCAAGCTGATCCTGATCGACATTGATCACCTTATCAACATTTTCCAGCCCCAAAATATCATCATGGGCAGTTGCTGGCGTTTTAGCTCGGTGCAATCTTCGGGCAAGTGTTTGATAAAGAACTTCATTGATGAGCGAACTTTTTCCGGAACCACTGACACCTGTAACAGAAATCAATGCACCAAGCGGTATCCATACATCAATGTTTTTAAGATTGTTTTGCCTAGCCCCACGAATGCAAAGTGTTCCAGAAGGTTGGTATATACCAGCCTTATTAGAGGATAACCTTCTCTTGGTTGGAACAGGAATGGCTTTTTTCCCTGATAGGTATTGACCAGTAAGGGAAGCAGTAGACTTAAGAACCTGTGCTGGGGTTCCGCTTGCGGTAATAGCGCCACCCATGCTGCCCGCACCAGGGCCGAAGTCGAGAAGGTAATCTGCAGAACCAATTACTTCCCTATCATGCTCTACCATGATCAAGGTGTTGCCCAGATCGCGAAGTTTTTGCAAAGCTTTTAAAAGACGTTGATTATCGCGGGGATGTAATCCAATCGTGGGTTCATCAAGAACATAAAGAACCCCAGTGAGTCCGCTTCCTACTTGGCTGGCGAGTCGAATTCTTTGCGATTCCCCCCCTGAAAGCGTAGGCCCCGATCGATCTAAAGTCACATAATCCAACCCAACGTCCACCAGTAATTGTAACCTCCCCACGATTTCACGAACCAATTCGCCTGCAATTTTTTTCTGGGAGGCATTAAGTGTCAGCCCTTTGAAATAGCTCAATCCTAATCTTAATGTTGACGATTCTAATTCGCCTATTGTTAGTGATGGCAACCCTTTACCGAAATGCAATTTGCATGCGGAAGCATCATCACGAAGTCTGGAACCCCTGCAAGTTCCACAGGCTACATCACTAACAAGGCTATCGAGCTTGGCGCGATAAAAGGCGCTAACCCTAGATGCTTCTTCAAGTGCGGGGAAGAGCCCTTTGTATTGGAAAAGCACCTTAGAATTGTTTTTGGGTGAAGAAGGAACCGTAGCTTCAAGCCAATCTTCATTGGAGCCATGAAACACGAATCGTTGTTGTGTTGGTGTAAGCCGATCAAACGGGGTATCAAGATTAAATCCACCTGCAGTGGCAATGGCCTGCGCAAAAGGTAGGAATCCATCATTTGCTTCAAGGTCAGGCCATGCAGAAAGAGCCCCTTTGCGTAAAGTCAAAGATGGATTTCGTACAAGCAGGGCAGGGTTTGCGCCCTGTTGTTTCCCAAGGCCTTCGCATACCGGGCACCAGCCTAAAGGGCTGTTAAAAGAGAAATGATGTGGGTTAAGCGGCTCAAAGCCCCTGTTGCATTTGTTACATGAGAAATGCTGGCTATACTTATCTATCTTCCAATTTTCTTCTGCAAATTGTTCATCAACATGTGCAATATGAAGCATGCCTTTGCCTAAGTCCAAACCTGATTCAACCGCATCACAAATTCTGGTTCGCATTCCTGATTTAATAACTAACCTATCCACTACAACTTCAACATTATGTTTTCTGCGATGGTCGATTTCAGGAAGGTTTTCAAGGGTGTAAAGCTTACCATCGATTCGAACCCGTAGATAACCCGCACTGCGGATTTCGTTGAAAATATCTTCGAAAGAATCCTGACCTTTTCTTTCGATGGGCGCCATCAGGTAAATCTTTGAACCCTCTTCCATCGATTCTATCTTGGCAATAATTTCATCGGATGTCTGGGTGCCAACAGGGATGTTGCATTTGGGGCAATGAGGCTCACCCAGTCTGCAAAAGAGAATACGAAGATAATCATGAATTTCAGTAATGGTCCCAATGGTGGAGCGGGGGCTCTTGCTGTTGTTTTTTTGTTCGATAGCAATTGCAGGAGATAAACCTGTAACATGCTCAACCCTGGGCTTTTGCATTTGACCAAGAAATTGCCTGGCGTATGCAGAAAGCGATTCGATATATCTGCGCTGTCCCTCAGCGTAAATGGTATCCATAGCGAGAGAGCTTTTGCCCGACCCGCTGGGGCCTGAGCAAACCGTCATTTTATCTCTTGGAATAGAAACACTGACATTTTTAAGGTTGTGCTGTTGTGCGCCAGCGACCTCGATGAACTTCAAAGGTTGCTGTGCGCCTTTTTTCTTCAGGTCGGATTTTCCTGCCTTTAGTCCTTTGGATTTAGGGTGAAGGTGATCCTTTAAAGCACTTCCAGTATGCGAGATTTTGCATTTTTGTAAGTCGTCGGGGGTTCCTGCAAATAGGATTTCTCCACCGCCTTTGCCACCTTCAGGCCCAAGGTCGATTATCCAATCAGCCGTCTTGATAACATCAAGATTATGCTCGATGACTAGGACCGTGTTGCCTGCATCAACAAATCCGTGAAGCACCTGCAAGAGTTTCCGAATGTCTTCAAAATGAAGCCCAGTGGTAGGTTCATCAAGAAGATAAAGTGTTTTGCCTGTAGATCTTTTGCAAAGTTCCTTGGCGAGTTTTATTCTCTGCGCTTCACCGCCTGAAAGAGTGGGTGCAGGTTGTCCAAGCTTCATGTAATCAAGGCCGACATCGTGCAGGGTTTTAAGCATGCTGTGAATTTTTGGAATGTTTTGGAAGTGCTCTACCGCTTGCTGGATGTCCATTTCCAGCACTTCTTGGATGTTCTTTTCTTTGAAGCGTACTTGCAGAGTTTCCCTATTGAACCGCTTGCTTTCGCAAACAGGGCAGGGGACCCAGACATCAGCGAGGAAATCCATTTCAAGACGGTTACTACCATTTCCTTCGCAAGCTTCGCATCTGCCGCCAGGCCTGTTGAAACTAAAGCGACCTTTCTGGTACCCACGAATCTTTGCTTCCGGTAACTCTGCGAAAAGTGCTCTTATTTCGTCAAACACCTTGATATAAGTTGCAGGATTTGAACGTGGAGTTCTACCAATTGCGGTTTGATCAATGTTGATTACTTTATCGATGTGCTGGTAGCCTTTGATTGAATCATGCTCGCCCGGGGGCATCTTAGAAGCATGAATCACTTCGTCAGAATCATCTTGAGCTTCTGCATCGGGATCTGAATTTGTAGCCTTGTTTAGAAGAACAGAAAGCCCGCGCCTGAGAATATCGTTGACCAAAGAGCTTTTGCCAGAGCCGCTGGCCCCTGTAACGCAAATGAACTTACCAAGAGGGAATTCTGCGTTAATGTTTTTAAGGTTGTGATGCTTTGCGCCAGTTACGGTGATGACTTTAGAGTTTCCGCTGCGTCTGTTGGGCGGGCCATCGATGGTGATTTTGCCAGAAAGATATTTGCCAGTTAGGCTGTTTTTGTTTGCGACGATTTCATCATAGGAACCTGTTGCGACAACTTCGCCACCACGGATACCAGGCCCTGGGCCGAAGTCGACAATAAAATCAGCAGCCCGCATGGTATCTTCATCATGCTCGACCACGATAACGGTATTTCCAAAATCGCGGAGTCGTTTTAGGCTTTCGATGAGCCGTTCGTTGTCTCTGGGATGCAATCCAATGCTGGGCTCATCAAGGATATAAAGAACGCCTACAAGGCCGCAGCCAATTTGGCCTGCTAGTCTAATGCGCTGTGCCTCACCGCCAGATAGCGTGGGTGCAGAGCGTTCAAGTGAAAGATAATGAAGCCCGAGATTTAAAAGAAAGCCAACCCTTCCACGAAGCTCTTTCAGTACTTCATCAGCAATGAGAGCGTGAATGGGAGAGATTTTTTTTGCGAGGACCCCATTGATTGGATCAAGCCATTCAGCCAGTTCTGAAACAGGAAGAGAACAAAGATCGACAAGCGACTTACCTGCAATTTTCACAAAGCGTGCCTGAGGGTTTAAGCGTTGGCCATGGCACGCAGAGCATTTCATAACGCGCATGTATTTTTCGAGTTGATACTTTCTAGGACCTGCAGCAGTTTTTTTAAAGCTTACCTGTAGCTGGGGCACAACTCCCTCCCAGATGCCACCATGCTTCCAAACCCCACCGCCACGCATCTTCCATTCGTAAACGATATGAGTATCGCCGCTACCAAAGAGAAGCCAATCCTGATGTTGTTTAGGTAAATCTTTCCAAGCAGCTTTGGGGTCGATGCCAAGGGTGTTAGCTACCCCAGCATAGATATGTCTGCGCCAGCGACCCATGGCTTGAATTTTTCCGAGAATTGCAATCGCACCCTGACTAAAGCTAAGGGAAGGGTCAGGCACCATTAAATCAGGATCAAAACTATAGGAAATCCCGAGGCCATCACATTGCATGCACATACCATGAGGGCTATTAAAGCTGAATAACTGAGGGGAGGGAGGCTCCACACTTTTATTGCATTGCAAACAAGCGTAATGCGAAGAAAGCAAAATGTCGTCGTAGGTGCCATCTTCTTTTTCGATAGCAACAATAAGAGAGCCTTTGGATTGTTGAAGAGCTTGTTCAACCGCCTCTGCGAGTCTGGAACGCAAGTCATCATCAATTTTCAGCCTGTCGATAACCACTTCAATATCGTGTTTGATTTTGCGATCAAGCTTGATGTCTTCCCCCAACCGAAATACTTTCTTATCAGCTCTGGCACGAACAAACCCTTTGCGTTGAAGATCTTCGAAAAGATCTTTGTATTCTCCTTTTTGGCCCCTAATCAAGGGAGCAAGAACTAGAAATTTAGTCCCTTTGGGCAGGACTAAAATTTGCGCTAGAATTTGTTCTCTGGATTGGGCTGTGATGGGGTTGCCACAATCAGGGCAATGACCAAGTCCAATTCTGGCAAAAAGAACGCGAAGGTAATCATGAATCTCTGTGATGGTGCCAACAGTACTTCTAGGATTTCTGCCTGCGGATTTTTGTTGAATGCTGATCGTGGGTGATAAACCCGAAAGGAAATCGACATCGGGTTTTTGGAGTTGGCCTAGAAATTGCCTTGCATAGCTAGATAAAGATTCAACGTAACGCCTTTGGCCTTCAGCGTATAGGGTGTCAAACGCAAGGGAACTTTTGCCCGATCCACTTACCCCCGTAAATACGATTAATTGGTTTCTTGGGAGAACCAAACTGATATCGCGCAGGTTGTGTTCTCGTGCCCCTCGAACCACAATCGATTGAGTATCTTCAGCTTTCATAATTCCCACTAACCTTGGATGTTTACCGTAGTTCGGTTGTCGCATTGCAGATAGAATTAATTATAAGAGAAACCTGTGGGGTAATTCCCAATTAAGGGTTAACAATTGACAAAATGGATGACACCGCTATAGCAGAGGCTGTTTAAATCTTCAAAAAGATGAGATTATCGGGAACCCTAAGAAAACTTGGGTAAAAGCCTAATTAAGGGAACCTTTTGCAACAAATTGCGTCTAACTAACTAGGGTTAAAGTGAATTCCTTAGATGACCACACTCTGATTCGACTGGTGCTTGAAGGTAATACTTCGGCCTTTGATGTCATCGTAAGGCGTTACAATACAAAGGTTTACAGCTTGGCGTATCGGCTTTTGAACAGTGTTGAAGATGCCGAAGATGTGGCCCAAGATACTTTTTCGCAAGCATTTAAAGGATTGGGTAGTTTTCGGGGGACCTCGAAATTTTATACTTGGCTTTTTAGGATTACTTACAACCTTGCGATTAGTCAAAGACGGAAACGCAAGCCCGCCTTATCCTTAAATAGTCAGACCGATAGCCAGGGTGAGATAACTTTGCCCTCAGATGACGCGAGTCCCATGAAAAACATGGAAGATGAAGAGGGTAAAACCTTGATGGATAAGGCCTTAGGGTTGCTTTCGCTGGATCATAGGGCAGGGTTGGTGTTAAAGGAAATAGAAGGTTTTTCCTACGAAGAGATTGCTTTGTCGCTTGGTGTGCCGGTAGGAACGGTAAGAAGCCGTTTACATAGGGCTAGGCTAGAATTAAGGGCGATCTTGGAAAAGCTAGACAAGGAAAGAGCTGATTTATGAAAAAACACGAACTGAAATTGCTGACTGCATTTGTTGATGGCGAACTTCCTTCAAGCATGCAGAATGAAGCAAATGAGCTGTTGCAAAATTCAGCAGAGGCTCGAGAATTGCTGCGCTTATTGAAACAAGATGCCTTAATGATTCGTAATCAGGTTCCAATGGAATGCAGTTATGATTTAACACAAAAAATCCTTAATAATATTAAGGTTAGGCCGTTGTCTCGAATTGCTCATTTAAATAAGCGCGATGATCTGATGATGAAGCCTTGGTTCTCGCTAGTTGCGGTGGCTACGATTCTTGCTGTTACCACTTTTATATCTTTTTACGCAGTTAATACTTTTCTAGCTATGCAGGAAAACGGACAAAGAAAAGGGCAGTTGGCTCGTTCCTTAAACCAAAATGTTGAAAATGACAAGAATGCGCAAGCAGATAATTCAGAAGCCCTCGAGAAGGCTTCACAAATTGCAATGCAAGAAAAGCAAAATTTGCTTCCTGTACCTCCTGAACTAAATAAAGAGAATGATAAATCTGCAAAGATGCGCCCTCTTGTAGGGCAAAAAAACAAATCCCCTGACATAGCATCAAAAGGTAAAGAATTGCTTGCAGCACCTGCAAATGAAACTTTTAATTTGATCAAGGTGGATGCGCCATTACCATGGGTTCTGCGCAAAAAAGATGTTGATGGTGAAGTATCTGGCAGGGTTCTTTCAAAAGTTATCAGTCATGATGCTCGTTTGAAAATCGAGCTTTCGTGCAAGGATAATGCTGCTGCATTTGCTCAACTTAAAATGAATTTAAACAAGATGGGATATTTTGTTTATTCGGATGTCAGCACTCTAATGCGTTTAAAAAACAAAAATGATAAGTCGCCCGTTAATTACATGATTTACCTTGAGAACGCTAATGTTAACGATCTAGCGCAGTTGTTGGGGCAAGAAAAGCCCACGCCAGCCAAGGATGTTGCTAAAGTTACCTCAAAGAGTTCTTTCTGGGAGGCATTAGTCGTCTCAAAATTATCTTCAAATGACCGTAAAACCATGAAATCTGTTTTGGGCTTTGAGCTAACAGAGCAGGGCGGTTCTTCTTTCAACACCACTGCTAAACCTGCCAACGAATCAAATGAACCAATCAAAGGAGCCTCTTTGCAATCATTGAAAAAGAATAAGAGTCCAGCCTTGGCGGTATCTTTCACTCCAACACAAAATCTGGTCAATAGCCCTGAAGTAAAGCAATATCTCGAAACTGTCAAATCCAGTAATCAGTCCGGTATTAAAGTGCTTTTAGTTTTAAGAACAGAAAACTAAGGCATAGCACTGCTGATTCTTGTGGGTTGATTGCTAAATAGTAGGGGCAGAACTTTTTTATTCATGTATGGTTGGCCATATGCGCCATAGTGACCACCGTTATTCCCAATCAAAGCATCTTCAGTTTTCCAAGCATATTGCTTCAGTTTTGTTGCAACTAATAGTTCTTCTTCCCGGTTTCTTGTTGCTGGGATAAAGCCATATCTTCCCGCTGCATTCTGAGTTTTTCTGAGATCAGCCGTTTTTGTGAATTTTAAAATTGGTCCAAGAATGAAAGTGTCCTCATGGCTGTAAAAAACATGAACACTATCTTTTACTGATACGATAGCAGGAATAATTGGGTAATCCTTGGATACTGAAGGCGCTAAAAGAATTAGCCTTTCGATGGTGTTTTCGTTCAGCAGTGAAACGCCAGCAAGTGCAACGGAAGTTCCTGCACTATGGGCGAGAATGTTGATTTCAGCATCAGGATATTGTTTTTGAATGATCCGAATCGAACTAGCGAGCTTTTCGCCATGTTCTGAAATATGCGACAGATCTGTTTGATCTGCAACAATTCTTAAATACCCGTGGGACCAATGGAAACGCTGTAGCTCCATGTTTGGGGGCAAAAGATCGAGTGATTTTTCCAAAACTTTAGCGACTGCTTGGAAATCGCCTGCACCTTCCAATAGGATCAGAAATTTCTTTTTAGCGGGCATACCAAAAGAAACTTGTGAACATAGTGCTGTTAGCCCAAGGGAGAGAATATTTCGACGGCTAAGCATGGTAAAAAAACCTCATACTGGGATATCTTTTATTTAATCGCTTTTATTGGGTGTTTACCTTAGTTTTAAAAGTGGTTTAACCGCTATAAGTTTGGATCCGACACTAATGCATCGCTAAATGTTTAGCTATATTGCCCAATTTTTTGAAAGATGGGCGAACTGGGAAGACAGTTGTCATTTGTTTTTTTCAATCTCTCCTATGCCTTAACTCGTCTTAATTTTAGAACCAATACTAATTAAATTTCATGGGTGTATCATGTTAAACAAATTTGCAATCATTCTCGGCTTAGCAGCTCTATTAAATCCATCTGTTTTATTAGCAAGGGGCCTTTTGATTCCAGAAGACAAAAAAATCGCACCACTGATTCTTATCAAACAAATTGTTGATTTTAAAATTGAAGATCAAATTGCGGAAACCATGGTTGAGCAGGTTTTTTATAACCACAGTGATAGGCCTTTGGAAGCCACCTATATATTTCCCGTCCCTAAAGGTGCTTCTGTGAACAAATTCACCATGTGGGTGGATGGCAAAGAAACCAAAGGTGAATTATTGGAAGCCGATAAAGCCCGCGAAATTTATACAAGCATCGTGCGAAGAATCCAAGATCCAGGATTACTCGAATATATGGAAAATAACCTTATAAGAATGAGGGTTTTTCCAGTGCCTGCCCGGGGTAATCAGCGTGTTGCGGTTTCCTATACTTCTGTCGTCCCCAAGGAGGGCGACATTATGGAGTTTATTTTTCCGTTAAAAGGTGAAATGCGGTCCAATCAGGTCGCTCAGGATTTCTCACTTTCTGGAACCATCAAGTCTCAGCATGGTATTGCAAATACTTACAGCCCCACCCATGACATTAATACGCAGCGTAAATCTGATAAAGAAGTTTCACTCAGTTTGAACAAAGCCGGCCTAGTGGGCGACAAGGATTTTCAGCTTTTTTATTCTTTTTCCGACAAAGCAGTTGGCATGAGTATGCTCACTCACCGCCCTGTAGCAACCGAAGATGGGTATTTTTCATTGATGATTAATCCTTCGATGAAGGGAAACAAGGTAAAGTCGATGCCCCGTGATTTTGTTTTTGTTATGGATACCTCAGGAAGTATGCGTGGTCCGAAAATGGAGCAGGCCAAAAAAGCCCTCAAATACTGCATCAATAGTCTTGGTGAAAACGATCGTTTTTCGATGCTTAATTTTGCTACTGCTGTCAGCCTGTTTCGGGATGAATTTGTGCCTGCCAACGAGGAATTTAAGAACACGGGAAGAAAATGGATCGAGGGATTAGATTCTACTGGCGGTACTGCGATCCGAGATGCCTTACTTGCTGCACTAGAAATTCGAGGCAATGACGCATCTAGGCCGTTTGTAATTGTTTTCTTTACCGATGGAATGCCCACGATTGGTGAAACTAATCCTGAAAAAATTAGCCGTGATGTTATTGCCAAGATTAAACCCAACACCCGGATATTTACTTTCGGTGTGGGCGATGATGTCAATGCGACTATGCTTGATATGCTTGCGGAAAAAACAAAAGCTGCAACCACCTATGTTCGCCCTGCAGAAGATATCGAAATCAAATCCAGTGCCATGGTTTCGAAAATCAGTAACCCGGTGCTTGTAAACCTCTCCCTGACTTTTTCGCCTGACATACAGGTTTTAGATATCTATCCGACCAGCTTGCCCGACATTTTCGAAGGTAGCCAACTAATGGTGTTTGGGAAATATAAAGGGAAGGGCAGTTCAGCAATCAAATTGAGGGGCGATCTTGCCAATGAAAAAAAGGAATTTATCTATGAGTATAATTTTCCTGATAAGACATCAGATTCTAAAAGCTTTGTCGAGCAATTGTGGGCGCGAAGGAAAGTTGGATTTCTACTCGACCAGATTCGTGCCAATGGCGAGAAAGGCGAGCTTGTGGACGAGGTTACCAAGCTTGCAAAGAAATATGGAATAACCACTCCCTACACAAGTTATTTAGTTGTCCCCGATCATGTTGCATACCCAATTCATAGGCCAGTTCCTGGTTATCCTACTCCCAAACTTCCTGTTCCGTTTGGCTTGCTACCCTCATCTGGTGGTGATGGAAATCGTAAAGTTCTTGAATTTGCGCGTGAAAATCAAAGTAGACCGGGCCAACTTGCAGAGGGCAGGGCGACTGCTGCTGAAAAGGCTTCGGAGTTTGCCGGAGTTGCAGGTGCACCCGGTGCAGAGCAATTGAAAAAAGCTTTGGATGCTAAGGGTGATCTCGATCGTGCCAAGGATGCTTTGCGAAGGAGGGATCAGAACGCTGTTCAAGGGGGTAAAATGGGGGTCGATCTGTCGGTTCAAAACCAAAATCTTAGAGATCAGACTACTGTATCTGAAACTGCAATAAAACAGATATCAGGGCGGAGTATGATTGAGGTGGGCGGGGTTTGGATTGATGAGGGGTTTCTTAAGACAATGCCCACAATGATTATTCAGGCTCAAAGCGATGCGTATTTTCGATTATTAGAAAAACAGCCTCATTTAAGAAAACTATTTGGTTTGGGCAACTATTTGATTTGGGTAACCCCCGGAAATACCGCCTTGGTAATTGATACACAAGAAGGCAAAAATACGATTTCTGATAAGGAAATTGAGCAGATGTTTGCTCCTAGCAAATAACAGTCTTTGAAAGTTAAGACCAGAACTTTTGCTTGTTATCGAAATTTTCATGGCCTTAATCTCTAGACTATGTTTAACATAGGCTTGTGATTTTGTTTTTCCATCTTTGTGGAGATTGCCATGAGTGATTTTGCATGTAAGAATTCGCGTAGAATATTTGTAAAGCAGGCATCAATGGCTTTGCTTGGAACCAGCCTTGCTACGACTTCAATTTTAAAGGCACAAGAGTTCTTGGGTAAAAAACAGCCCACTCCGAAAATTATCTTGGGTGTTCAGACTTACACTTACAGAAACTTTGATCTCGAAACTGCTTTGAAAAAAATGAAGGAGCTTGGCGTTACTCAAGCTGAGTTTTATCAAAAACATATTCCTGCAACCAGCACCCCAGAGCAACTCAAGGCTATCTTAAATCTTTGCAAAGAATATGGCGTTAAGCCAGTTGCCTTTGGCGTGCAAAAATTCACCAAAGATCATGACGCCAACAAGAAAATGTTTGATTTTGGCAAGGCTGTTGGTCTTACCGCTATTAGCGCAGACCCCGATCCAGATAGTTTCGAAAGCCTCGACAAGCTTTGCGCTGAATATAAAATTGCTGTCGCAATTCACCCGCATGGTCCCGCAGGCAAGGGGCAACTTCATCGCTGGTATAGTGCTGAATTAATCATGGCAGGGGTGAAAGATCATCATCCATTGATTGGCTCATGCTTGGATACCGGTCACCTTATCCGATCTGCCCAATTGGGGAAAAATCTTGATCCAGCAACTGAAGTTCGAACCATGGGTAAACGAAACTTTGGAATGCATCTTAAAGATCACGATAATAAAAAACACACCGATGTGGTTTTTGGCAAGGGTGTTCTGGATGTGGATTCGGTGCTCAAGGCGTTGAGTGATGTTGGTTTTAGCGGTATGATTAGTATCGAATATGAAGCTAATCCTCAAGACCCATCGCCAGATCTTAAGGCGTGCATCGATATCTTTAACACCGCAGTAAAAAAGATTTCTTAATCAACTATTTGGGAAGAGAATATGGCTTTTAACTTGCCTGTTGAACAGATTGAAGAGCTTAGGAATACCAAGTACAACGCTACAGTTGTTGAATTAAAAAAAGCTCATTCTGACTTGATGATTGTTCGGGTGAAACCGGATAAGGCTATAAGGCCACATCGTGCTGGTCAGTATACTTTGCTTGGTTTGGGTTACTGGGAAGGTCGATATCCTGGTTGCCAAGAAGAGTCTATTCCTGAAGAAGAGTTGACGAAACTTGCAAGGCGGGCATATTCTCTTTCTAGTTCAATTCTCGGGCCTGATGGTTCATACATCAAGGCAGAAGAAAATGATTGGAACGAGTTTTATATTGTTTTGGTTCGGGAAACCGGGCGGGAGATTGCGCCTGCGCTGACCCCAAGGTTGTTTAATCTTGAAGTTGGGTCTAGACTTTTCATGGGTGAAAAAATTACCGGGCATTACAATCTTTCTCATGTAAAGCCTGATGATGATGTGATCTTTTTTTCGACCGGAACAGGTGAAGCCCCTCATAACTATATGGCACTTGAGATGCTACGAAATAATCACCAAGGGAAGATTATTTCTGCTTGCTGTGTGCGCCTAGGGAAAGATCTTGGGTATCGCGAAGTTCATGATGTACTTATGAAGAAAGCTCCCAATTACAAATACATTCAACTTACAACCCGTGAAGGCAACCCGTCCAAGAAGCGTTATTTGCAAGATTTAGTCAGGTCTGGAGAACTTGAATCGATACTCGGTTCAAAACTTAATCCCGCAAAGACCCATGTTTATTTGTGTGGTAATCCTGCAATGATTGGGGCCCCGTTCAAACATCTGGAAACAGGAGTGCGAACTTACCCCCAGCCCGAAGGTATCATCGAGCTTTTAGAATCTCGCGGTTTTAATGCAGATTTAGGCCATGGTCATGCCCCAGGCAATATTCATTTCGAAGAGTATTGGTCTTAACCCTCAGGCTAGCTAGTGAGTTGTTGCTGCTTGGCGAAATATCGCAAAATTGCATTTCCTAGGAATAATGAAATGGTTGACCAAGTAACCCCGGCAACCCACAGTAGCAATGTGTAGATGTTAGCGCCGCTGAGATCTTTGTTTAGCAAAATCCCCATCATGAGCGGTATGGCGAGAAAGAAAATAGCGAGAGGTTTTTGTTTGGACTCCAGCATTCTTGCGAGGCAAAAAGCAGGCAGGATTAAAATTCCGAAATGTGCTTTGCTAGACATGGGAGAAAGCAAAAGCATTGCGCATAGGATCATCGACGCTTCAAGTGCAAATTGTGGAGTTGCTGTGGTGTTTAAGTTGCTGGGATTTCCTGGCCATCCCCAGCAAAAAAAAGTCATTGCCGTGCCAAAGAGTACCAGACCCATGAGGATAGGTTTTACTTTCGGGGATTGCGAGTTATCGGGCTCAATGATGACAGAGTATTTACTTTCTTTTGTTTCTATATGGGTTTGAGTGAATCTTTTTCCTGTACCTGCCAGCGATTGATTATAAATGATTTCGCTACCCCAAGTTCCCGGTACAAAGTCAGGTTTGGTCATCGGGGCTAAAAACCGCTCGATAAAAATCATCGGTCTTGGTTTTCCTTCAGGCGGAAGGCCAAGAATAATGTCTGGGATGAAGTTGCAAAACAAGAAGCCTACTACAAATGCCATAATAGCTTTCCACCTGAACCTGTAGATCAGATATGGAAGAAATAAAAGTGGAGTCAGTTTGCAGGCCGCAGCTATTCCTAATAATATGCCACCATTGATATCTTTAGCTTTTGATAGTTGCAGGCATCCGAACAGGATTGTGCCAGCAATGATAACATCGAATTGTTGGTGGGATAGGCAGTTGAGAAAGTAAGTGGTAACGCAAATTAAGCCTATGATAAAAGCGATCCAGCCGAATTTTTCGTTTGATGCAAAAACAGACTTACTTATTTTCCAAGCGCTATCGATTGCCAGAACAAAGAAAAAAATGTTGATGGTTCCCCAACTTAGTCTGGAGAGCCATTGGGGGAGCGAGTTGAATGGAATGCAAATAAATGCCATCCAAGGTGGATACATGAAGACTGAACCTTCATGGTAAATATCTTCGCCTTGAAGTAAAAGTTTAGCGTAAGTTTTGAAAACGAGGTCAAACTCGGAGTTGGTGCGGAGAAATATCGGGGAAGCAGCAGCGATAAGCAAAATCATACTGATGGAAAAAAGTAAGATTCTTCTTTTTAAAGACACAGTTTTGTGATTCGAATGGGTCGGTATAATAGTTGACATCCAAAACCATCCGGTTTATTAGGGCTTCCTAGAGGAAGTCATTTTTGGTCTTGTATTCAAATACAATAAATTGAAAAATCTAGCAATAGAATGAATGGCATAAGTTGTTTGATGTTTTTTACTTGATAGAATATAAACAGATAATCGTTTGGATGGGATTAGTCATAATGATTTTTTGAGGGGTCAATGGGTTCGCAAGCTAGATTACCATTTGAAAAAGAAATATACGCGCTGGAGGATCTTCTTTCATCATTGGAAGTTAAGGAAGGTTCAGATATTGCAAACAGTGAAGAGATCCGTCGTATTCGAAAAGAAGTTGCCAGCCTTAAAAAAGTAAAATTTGGCAACCTGACTTCCTGGGAGACGGTTTTAGTTTCCCGCCATCCTGACCGACCTCAGATGATGGATTATGTGGAAATGATTTTTGATGACTTTGTTGAATTGCATGGCGACCGTGCCTTTGGTGATGATCGTGCGCTTCGAACCGGATTCGCAAGAATTGGCGAGCATCGCGTTTTGTTGGTTGGTCATCAAAAAGGTCATACTTTGCAAGAGCGCAGAGAATGCATGTATGGTTGTGCCCATCCCGAAGGTTATAGAAAAGCTTTGAAGAATATGAAGTTAGCAGAGAAGTTTGGTCTGCCGATCATTTGCCTTATTGATACTCCTGGGGCTTTCCCGGGCATAGGTGCCGAAGAGCGCGGTCAGTCTTCGCTGATCGCTGCCAACATTCTTGAAATGTCATGCCTCAAGACCCCGGTAATTTGTGTGGTCATTGGGGAAGGTGGTTCGGGCGGTGCTTTGGGGATTGGGGTTGGCGACAAGGTTTGTATGCTTGAGTTTTCGTATTACTCGGTAATCAGTCCGGAGGGGTGTGCGGGTATTCTTTGGAAAGCCGCCACCGAGATTACTAAACCAATCGCCGCTGATGCTTTAAAACTGACCTCGAAAGAGTTGTCAAAGTTGGGGATCGTGGATGCAGTTATTCCAGAACCATTGGGTGGTGCGCATCGAGACCCCAAGGAAATGTCGAACACATTGAAGTCATATTTGCTTCGGTACCTTGGAGAGTTACTACAACTTCCCGTTGATGAGTTGCTTGAAAAGCGGTACCAAAAATTCCGCAACATGGGTGTCTTGTTGGAAGGTAATTCACAAGAGCAATCTGTTGGCTCTGCGTGATATCTTTCGTTCCTATCTGATTCATAAAAGAATTTGAAGCTATACCACGAATGAAACATAAGATCCGTTATCGGACGCTGCAGGAAGGCAGGATTTGCCGGGATCTTATAATAGCAACGTCCGATAACGGCTGTTATGTTTCCTTTAAGCTATATAGCCTTTTTGGCTCTTTTGCCCTTTGTTTTCAGCCTTTTCAAGCGATATCACTAAGAATATATTGTTGTTGGCCCAGGCCGCTCTTGTGGGTATATTGTGGACTGTTCTCCACTGTTTTTTTCTGCCCTCCTTAGGATCTGTCCAACATGAATTCAAACAAAACTCCTAACGACGATCGCAAAGTTTTACGCGTTGGCATGATCGGCCTCGGGATGATTTTTGATGAAACTTACAAGCCAGTTTTTCTGGAGTTGGCTAACTCGCCTCTTTACTCCCCTGCTACCGGGCCTGTCGATATTCGTTGGACAGCGGCTGCAACCCGTACCGGAACCAGGGGGCAAAATTATCTCCAGCAGTTAAAGCACCTTATTCCTCCTTTTGAAAATTGCCACGGCGATGACGCTATTCAAAAACTGCTCGCATCCAATGTTGATATGGTCTGTGTTGCAACGCCAGATGACCGGCATTTTGAAGCTGCGAAAATGGCCCTCCTTGCGGGCAAACATGTCTTAATCGAAAAGCCATCCGTTCTAACGCTTAAAGAATTGGAGCAACTTCAAGAAATTGCTGATCAAAAGAAAGTTCTCGCCAAAGTTGTTTATCACAAACTTGCCGACCCCGATCATAAGAAATTGCGGACTCACTACGCGGATTCCGTTTTTCGTCATATTAATAATGGCTACTGCTCTTTGCTCGAACCTAAATCAATCAGTGGAAAACAATTTGCAGAATGGATAGTCGGGAGGAATCCGGGTACATATGTTGCGGTACATTATATCAAGTTAATTGATTTTACATTTGGGCCTGAAAGCGTTCAACCTGGCTGGGAGTTGATCCGCATTAATGCAACAGGCCAGAGGGGTTTGGTCGGAAATGCAGATGGGCCAACCTGGGATTCTTGCCAGCTTCAAGTCACCTATAGGCACCCAGATAATCGTGAGGCGACTTTTGATATTCATACTAGTTGGGTGATGCCTGATAATTTCCCCGGGTATGTGGAGCAAGAAGTTCAATTTCGTTTTGATAACGCTATTTGGAATGCCCATCAACGAAAACGTGGGGTCGAAATGGCAATTGAAGATCGCACTCCCAATGAACTTAAGAACACTCCCAATTACCATTACAATGGTTCTTTTTTAGAGCCTTGGGGTAAACGCAGTCAGCGTGGTTATGGTTTAGAGATCATTCATCGTTTTTTTGAAGAGGTGGCTTTTGTTGAGTTTGCAGGCCCCGCTCTAAATCGAGATGAAAGATTGCAATCGATGAAAGATCTTTCTTACAATGATCTCAGTGCAGATCGAAATACGGTTGCGATTGTTCAGGCGATGGAGGCGATTTTATCTGAGCATGTTTTGGGCAATCCGGGGGCCCAAGTTTTGGTAAATGGCCCAGATGGTGGATTAGTCTTATATCGGCCTGGTAAATCCGAGCATTTGATTCTGCATGCTTCCAAAGTTTAAGGCTTGATGATATATAGTTTACATCTGTACATGCCAAGGAATTACAGCTATTCTGTAATAGTTATATTAAGTCCTTTTAAAGGAAATTGTTCATGATTAAATCCATTCATCATCCGGGTGAAAATAGCTCGAATGAAATTCGTAATCAGTTGGTGAACATTGAACCAAAATCTTTGCGTACCTTTACCCCAAGCCAGGCGATTTTAGCGAAAAGTGCTGGTTCATTTCACTGGACTCCTGAAGGGAGAAAACTTTACGACTTCACTTCCGGTGTACTGGTGGCGAATCTTGGGCATAACCCAGTTCGATGGACAAAAAGGTTTTTTGAATTGATGGGCTGGAGCAATCTTGGTGTTGCCAATGACTCCGATGGTTATTTTCCTGCCGTCACCATGACCGCATACAATGCTGCAACTCCAATCGAAATTCAGGCTAGTGAAAAATTGCTAGCATTAATGCGGGTTCACCCTGTTGGCTCGAGAATGCAGCAGGTTCTTTGGGCAGCTTCGGGGTCTGAGGGAATTCAAAAGGCTTTGTGGGCAGCGATGGCAAAGGATAAAAACCGCGATATGATCATCGCAACCCGCTATGGGTTTCATGGTAAAAAAGGTTTGTCCAACGCAATCACCGGCACCGAAAATGATAAGGAACGCGACCCCAGGGTTAAATTTATTTCATTCCCGATGTGTGAATGTAATGATCTTTCAATGAGAGATAATCCGTTTGATTTTTCACATTACCAAAAAGAATTGGATGCGCTTTGGCATCAATATGGAAGGAAACTTGGGACATTGATCACCGAGCCTTATTTGGGTGGCGGCGGTTCTTATCACCCCCCCAAAGAATATCTTCAGATGCTCGTTCGTTTTTGCAGAGAGAAGGATATCGTTTTTATTCTTGATGAAGTGCAGGCTAATTTTGGCCGCACTAGCCAAAACTTCGCTTACGAAAACTATGGCATTGAACCCGATATTGTTGTTCTGGGTAAAGGCTTGGGGAATGGTGTTCCCGTGGCTGCAGTGGTAGGCAGAAAAGATTTGTTTGATTGTTTGGATTATGGTGAAGCATCGGATACTTGGAGTGCCAATCCGCTTTGTTGTGCTGCGGTGATAGCAACCCTTGAGGAATTTGAAAACGGTAAAGTCCTCGAGCATTCTCGCAAAGTTTCTGCCATTATTGAGGAAGGCTTGATTGCCCTTAAAAAGGATCTGCCTTTTGTTGCGAATGTGCGTGGCGAAAAAGGTGGCATGGTGTGGGGTGTTGAGATGGCGGATTGGGCCGGCAAAAATTCCCATGCATGGGCTTGCGCCATGGTTGAAGCTTGTTACCGTGGGGATATCAATGGCGATGGAATTCATATTCTTGGGCCGTTAGCTCGGAAGGTGGTCAGGATATCTCCCCCGCTTACTCTTTCGCTGGCAGAAGCTGCTGCCTCGATGAAATTATTGCATAAGCTTCTAGCGCCTTTGGTTGAACATAATGTTGATCACGGGGCCGCCATTATTGCCTCCGTTGCGGGTGGGCTCTAAATTAGTCCACTATCTCTATGGGATTTACTCATGCCTGTTGAATTGTTTCTTCATCCCTTGTTTGGTAGTGCTGGTGTTCATTGGCTTGACCAGATTCTTAATTCCTTCGCAGCTAATTTTTCTGAGGGGTCTTTCTTTAACCAAGTGTTCAACCTTAGGGCGATGCTTGCGCTTGCGCTTGTTAGTTTAACTTGTGGCGCAGTAGGTTCCATGGTCGTTGGCAGTAGGATGGCTTTTTTTAGCGATGCCCTGGCTCATTGTGCTTTTGCGGGTGTAAGTTTGGGCTATGTTATTTTTGAACTGTTTATTCTTGGTGCCCGACCTAAGGAAGAATTCTGGGAATGGGTTACCCCGATCATGGTTGTTTTTGGTATCGCAGTAGGCGCTGGTATTGCCTATGTCAGGGGCCAAACCGGGTTGGCTAGCGACACCGTGATTGGTGTTTTCTTTGCTTTTTCTCTCGGCTTCGCCGCCATGCTTAAAAATATTATCAATGATCGTAGCGTTTTTAGTCTGGAAGATTTTCTATTCGGCGACCCGCTCTTTGTAAGTGCACCCGAGATTTTATACATGGCAGGGTTGGCTGTTTTTACTTGGGTTTTCTTGTTCTTCTTTTATAACCGAATGGTCTTTAGTAGTTTCAATAGCAGTCTTGCATTGTCAAGGCGTTACCCAGTCAATCTTCTTTATTATCTGTTTGTGATTTTGTTGGCATTGATTGTGAATCTTTGCTTAAGGTATGTGGGTGTGCTTTTGATCAATGCTCTATTGATTGTTCCCGCAGCAACAGCCTTCAACCTTGGAAGAAATTTGCGTGAAGTTTTCTGGATCACGGTTCTATTGAGTGTGTTTGTATGTCTTGCAGGATTGGGTGCCAGTTGGGAGTTGCAAGTTCGTTCAGGCATTAAGTTTGGGGTTTCAGGTACGATCGTAATGCTGGGAGTTGGGTTGTTTTTTTGCTCGATGATCATCGGGAAATTAAAGTCCGCATCTTAATAATTTGATATTAATTCAATCAGCTCCTTGATTCCAGCACCGATCTAATCGACAATGGACACAACAATGGTTGGGGAAAGTTTCCTGCCATATTAATTTTTATATACGGGATAAAAGAAACAGTGGATAGTTCTCAAGCGCTCGATAAAATTAAAGACTTCATTTTGATTTTTACCAGTATCTTTTATGAAGCTTTACCGTTCATTGTTATTGGATCTTTGCTTGCAGGGCTTCTTGAAGAATTGCTGCCTCAAAAATTGATCGCAAGGCTTCTTCCTCGAAACAGATTTTTTGCGATTTTAATTGGTGGTCTTCTCGGGTTGATTTTTCCCATGTGCGAGTGTGGCATTATCCCGGTAATGCGCAGATTGTTGCGCAAAGGCCTGCCTTTAAGTTGTTGCATTGCTTACCTTCTTGCGGGCCCAATCATTAATCCCCTCGTTTTACTTAGTACTTATGTCGCTTTTGATGGCATGGAGAATGCCACCGAAAACGGCACTCTTGCTTTTCAAATGGGTGGGCTTGCAATGGTCTTAACTCGTACGGGAATGGCTTATCTTGTTGCAGTTGGAACAAGTCTGATTGTTGATCGTCTTTATCAAAAACATGGTGATGACCTTCTTCTTCCTTTGGCAAAACCCCCTGCTAAAAGTAAGTTATCGCTTGATGTGGTTGAGGTTGAAGAAGCGGATAACAAAGGCAGCATGAATTGGTTTGCCCGTGCTTCCAGAATTTCGGAAACTGCACTCCACGATTTCATTGATATCACGGTTTTTCTTACCATCGGGGCCTTGCTTGCAGCTTTCACCCGCATTTGGCTTACTCACGATGCGATTTCTGAACTTTCCCGTTCCCATATTATTCTTGCGGTGCTTTTGATGATGGCCCTTGCGGTTGTCCTTTGCTTATGCAGCGAAGCTGATGCTTTTGTTGCTGCAAGCTTTGTTACTTTAAGGCCAGCAGCTAAAGCTGGCTTCCTTGTACTTGGCCCAATGCTCGATCTTAAACTTTACATGATGTATACAAGGGTGTTTAAACCCAGGTTAATTTGGACTATAATTATTTCAGTGGTAATTCAGGTTTTTGTTTACACCATGCTTTTGCATGTCCTTTGGGAAAACCTTGGACCAAAGTTCTTCTTTCCCAAAACAGATTCTATAACTTCAACCTCCAGGTGAACCTGTGGCTAATGAACATCACCACCACGATAATGCGACTGAATATTACATCGAGCAATTGATCGGGATTGGTATTTCACTTTCAATCGCCTATGTTTGCATCATGCTTTGGTGGCCCTTCCCCATTTATGGTGGCGATGGGCAAATAATTTCCTATGGCAGGAAATTGTCGATTATCTTGCATCCCAAGTTTCATTTCTGGGTTTTGACAGGCAGCATTATTCTTTTGGGATTTGTTTCGGTCCGGATAATCGCTTTATGGCTCGAATCGGGTAAATTAAAATCAGATAATAAGCATGTGCATGGCCCAGATTGCGATCATGGTCATGAACACGAACATGAGAACAAGCATGTGCATGGCCCCGATTGCAACCACGGTCATGAACATAAACATGAGCATGAGCATGAGCACAAGCATGTGCATGGTCCCGATTGCAATCACGAACATAATGATGAATCTTCGGGCCATGAGGATTGTGGTCACGATCATAGCCATGGTTCTGCACCAGTTCGATTTATTGTGCTATTGCTTCCAATCGTTTTATTTTTTCTTAATGTTCCTAACGAAGTATTCAGCAATGTTAAGGGCGTAGATCTTTCGCAATTTGGTGAGGTCGGTGCTGTAGCTGAAAAAGGAATTGACTTTAATGTTGGTTTTTTGCAGTTGGAAATGGCTTCCATGACGCAAGAAAGTAGAAATCATTATGAAGGCAAAACAGTTCGGTTGATAGGTAAGTATGTGGGTGAAGAAGAAAAGCGTTTTTCACTCATCCGTTTTAAAATTAACTGTTGTGCTGCGGATGCGGTGCCACTTAATGCTGTGATGATGGTTGACCCGAACTCCCCTGAAAAGCTTGCATGGAAAAAGTATGCAAACAAATGGGTTCAAGTGACAGGGCGAGTGCATTTTCTTAAACGAAAAGATAATGAACAATACATGACTGCCTTGGTTTTATACCCCGATACAGAACATAAACTTAACGATGATCTGGTCAAAGTTGTACCGCAAGATTCCAACCCCTACGCTAATTAGTTTGCGATCAGATTTGCTTGCATAGTTGAAATTTCAGCACTTTTGGAGTTTTTATGAACCTTAAGAACTTGGTGTTCGTTTTGCTTTTCAGTTTTATCGCAGTAACGGGCAGGCTTTTCTCCTGTCCGTTTTGCACCATGCAGGGCCAAACCCTTGTAGGGGAAGTCAATCAAGCTAGTATGGTTCTTTTTGGTACTTTGAAAAATGCCAAGATTGGTAATGCTGATGGCGCCGATGGTAGCACTGATTTTGAAGTCGAAAAAGTCATCAAAGATCATGCCATTCGTGGTGGTAAAAAAACACTGACCCTTCCCCGTTATGTTCCGCCAGACAAAGATGGAAAATATAAGTTTCTCCTGTTTTGTGAAGTATATAAGGATAAACTTGACCCCTATCGGGGAGTTGCAGTTCCCCCAGAAAGTGAGATTGTTGCTTATCTTCAAGGGGCCTTGGTACTTAAAGATAGCGCCCTTCCAAAAAAGCTTGGGTTTTATTTTAACTATCTGGAAAACACAGATACTGAAATTTCAAACGATGCTTACAAAGAGTTTGGAAATGCGGGCTACAAGGAATTTGAACTTGCAGCAAAACTATTTTCTCGAGACAAAGTGATTTCTTGGCTTAAAAATTCCACTACTCCATCCTTTAAAATGGGCCTTTACGCTTCGATTCTTGGGCATTGTGGCAAGCCCGA
>Ga0208226_1000012_pt1 | contig 83042 bp, 83 predicted proteins | sample LakMenE18May11ns_FD_150713 | JGI IMG/M metagenome (GOLD analysis project Ga0208226, IMG submission 150713) | Freshwater microbial communities from Lake Mendota, WI - 18MAY2011 deep hole epilimnion ns (SPAdes) | ecosystem: Environmental > Aquatic > Freshwater > Lake > Epilimnion/Euphotic zone ... | reverse complement strand
TCTTGATGTTCACCTCGCCTTGCTCAGTGACCTCTCGCGCGTGGAGGACATTCTTCGACCATTTGCCGTTGGAGCTATCCGTACCGACGATCAAGACGCACTTATTTCTATTCCCGTCGCAAAAGGTGTAGAGGCACTCGGCGCAGTGATGATAGAACTCACCGCACAGAACGTAGAGATCCTTGACATTGGTCTCAGGCGTCCCACTCTTGATGACGTCTTTATGGAACTCACCGGACACAAATCGCAGGAGGAACAGTCATGATCAGAATGATTCGCGATGCAACCACAATCGCCCGACGAAACATAATCCGAATCAGCCGCGTGCCCGAAGTGATGGTCTTCGTCATTGTTCAACCGCTTATGTTCGTTTTGCTTTTCGCTTATGTTTTCGGCGGCTCAATTGATATTCCAGGAGGCAACTATCGCGAGTTCCTCATCGCCGGAATCTTTACCCAGACCGTGGTCTTCGGCGCTACCTTCACAGCATCAGGGTTGGCAGAGGATGTGCAAAAAGGGCTAATCAACAGATTCAGATCACTTCCTATGTCGCGCTCGGCAGTTGTCGCAGGCCGCACAGCAAGCGACGTTGTATACAACTTGTTATCCATCGTCATTATGTCGTTGGCAGGATTATTAGTGGGCTGGCGTATTCGAGGTTCAGTTCTTGATGCAGTAGTCGCTTATCTATTGCTGCTTTTCTTCTCGTACTCGTTTTCATGGGTGATGGCATGCCTTGGACTACTAGTTCCATCACCGGAAGTGGTTAACAATGCAACTTTCATTGTGCTCTTTCCGCTCACCTTCATTGCCAACACATTCGTTCCGTCAAATACTTTGCCTGGAGTGCTAAAAACTTTTGCTGAGTGGAACCCAGTATCAACTTTGACCCACGCAGTTCGCTTTCGATTTGGAAACATTCCGTCTGGCACTCCAGACCCAACCTCGTGGCCATTGCAGAACGCAATGCTGTACACACTCGGATGGGCAGTTCTCTTGATTGTGGTCTTCGCGCCAATCGCCACCCGCCTGTATCAACGCACAGGAAAACGTTAAGGCCTTACAACTAAATAGCGACTGCGAGCGCGTCGTACTCATATACCCAGTCGAGAATTGACATTCCCGGCGGGGTTATCGAAAAGATCATGTCTCGGTCGCGCTGCTCTTGGCCATCGACCATATGGAACAGATCTCTATTCATCAACGATGACGTTTGCACCTGTGCTGTGCGACCCTGACGGACATCTTCATATCTACGTAGTGCACTCACTGCATCACTTGTGCCTACATCTGACAAACAGCGAGCAAGAACTACTGCATCTTCAATTGCCTGACACGAGCCTTGCGCCATGAACGGAAGCATCGGGTGACATGCATCGCCAAGCAATGTGGTCGTGCCTATTCCCCACTGTTCCAATGGTTCACGGTCGTATAACGCCCACCGAAAGACTGGTTCTTCAACTCGACCAAGCAGCGAGAGAAAATCAGGAGACCAACCTTCAAAGCGTGAATACAAATCATCCATGGTTCCTGGCTCTGTCCATGATTCGGATTCCCACGAATCTTCTGGAGAGATACATACAAGGTTGAGATGACTGCGGTTTCGGCCGATGAAGTAGCTAACAACATGCCGGTCGGGCCCCATGCGGTTCGTTACATCAATTGGTAGATCTTCCACAGCACTGCGTGGCACTAATGCGCGATACGCAGCTGAGCCACTAAAGCGGGGCTTATCAATGCCGCCAACACAGGGACGAACAACTGAATGAATGCCATCAGCTCCGATAACGATGTCAAAAGATTGTGATGAGCCATCTGAGAAGAGAACAGTCGATGACGACTCGCCTGGTTCTACTGCAACAACATGAGTGGAAAACTTCATTGTCACATTTGTGCGAGCTGCAACTGCATTTCCGATGATTTCTACTAATTCATTTCGTGCAACGTTCGCAAGAGGTACTTGATGCTGAGAAATAAAACTTTCATCAAGGTCAGTCGCCCGAATAATGGAGTCATCTTCCCAGCGACGAAGCACTACTCGGTGTGGGTTCACTGAGATTTCCGAATACGCAGCACCAAGACCCAGAGAATGTAAGAGGCGCCCAGCATTAGGACTGATCTGTACACCAGCACCAATTTCTCTGATACCCGCAGAGCGCTCAAAGACCGTGATGTCATGTGAGTTCTGTGACAGCGCAAGAGCTGTCGTCAGCCCGCCTATTCCACCGCCAACAATTGCGATCTTCATTGCTAGGCGTCTGCCAACAAAGTTGCACCGTATTTATCAAGCGACAGATTCGATGCCACTAAGTGTTGTGCTGAACCTTGGGCGTCTCTGAAGCACCGTTGCAAGGGGCTTGTATTGAACAGGGCACCAGCGCCAGCGAAACTCATGAGCCGTGAAATGGCGGCAACCGCGGTCTCTGTGCAATACGCCGTCATGGCAGTAACACCAGCTTCATGTCGTGCATTGAATTCGCCGCCATTTTCCATCGCTTCGTCAACTTCAGCGAGCGTGGCAAGCGCATGGGCTTGAACGGCCTTGATTTGCTGCGAACTGCGACCAAGTTCATATTGAAATGCGCCACGATCTGCAAGACGACCATCAAAACCACGTGACTTGCCGCGTGCATACACAACGAGTTCATCAATGAATCGTGTGCACGCACCAAAAGTAAAACCGAGGTTCTCGCCGGCTACAAAAACTGGGTAGTTGAGTCCAAAGATTGATCCGCCGCGTTTTGGTGGTTCCGTTGGGTCAACTGTTAATGCCGTTGGTACAAATACGTCTTTCGCTGTAATTGACACACTGCCAGTTCCCTTCAAGGCCATGACATTCCAATCGCCATGAACCGTGGCTTCGGCTGTGCGAATGACTGCAAGAGTGACCGACGGCGTCTCTGATGCTTCTATTGCAGTCAGCATTGCCCAATCTGCATGACGAACTCCACTTGCGTAGTTCCATGTTCCGTTCACCAGTACTCCGCCATCAACACGAGTAAATGTTCCCGTTGGCAATGCCACCGCAGCAAGAAATGGTGACGGGTCAGAACCAAACAACAATTCAACGCCATCATCACTGAGACGTGACCCAGCAGCAGCTGCTGCACCTGCGTGGTTGAAGCCGGTCCATGCGGCCGTTGCGTTCGAGTAACTCAAAGCCGTGAAATAGCGACACTGATCGGCCAACAACAGTCGATCTCCGCCTGCTTCAAGCGGCGCCTTAATCATTGGTACACGTATCTGACGCATGAGATCCACCAATGCTGGTGGTGCATCGCCTAGTTCTTCAGACTCTGCTGCAGTTGCATCGAATTGTGAATGCAATGCAGAGATCTCGCTAACCAATTGTTCGATGGGACGGGCAACGTTGCTACCCATTCGTGAACTTGTCATTGTCATTAGAAAACTCCTTCATAACTGCCACCATCAAGTTGCAGGTTTTGGCCACTGATATATCCGGCTTGTGCCGCACAGAGAAACGCGAACGCATCTCCGAACTCGTCGGGACGACCAAGTCGACCCGCTTTGATTGATGCGATTTGTTGTGCTCGCGCTTCTTCATATGTGATGCCAAGCATTTTCATTGCAACGTGAGCCATTTGTTCTTGGCGTGCAGTGTCAAAACGTTCTGGCAACAGTTGGTTTACTGTGATGTTGAATTTGGCAAGGTCTTTCGAAAGACCCTTCAGAACTCCTGTGAGCCCAAGGCGTGTTCCGTGCGACAAACTCATGAATGAGTTGGGCGATTTCACCATTGCCGAACTCACAGCAACGATGCGACCAAACTTGCGGTCTCTCATGCCAGGCACGACGCGTTGCACAAGTCCTAAAGGGCCAGTTAATGCTTGCAGTACTGCGGCATCCCAATCTTCGATTTCAATATCAAGAAATGACTTTGGTGATGGGCCTTGGCCATTCAGCAAAAGAATGTCTGGCGTCGGGCAAGCAGCCATCAGTTCATCTTGCACACTTGATGTTGCCGAATCACCAACTACTCCAATGGCTGCAACACCATGACGCGATATCAGTTCCTCAACTGCAAGATCGACATCTGCTTGGTTGCGACCGTTAATGACAACGTTGACTCCTTCACGCGCAATGCTTTCTGCACATGCTCGCCCAAGCCCACGGCTAGAGCCAGCAAGGATGGCCCAGCGGCCCTTTATTCCCAGATCCATTGAGTTACTTCAATCCGCTGGCTTCGCGAGCTGCCGCGATAGCAGGAAGGTCAGGCGGGCTAAAGAAAACTTCTGGTGGATCAGTTGGTCCCCACACTGAGAAACCAGACGGACCATCTTCACCTTCCCAATCGAGACGACGATGCACGCGATCCCACAGCTCTTCATCAACTATTTGGTCCATGTCAGAGAAGAACTCAAACATGTTCCCTGATGGATCTAGTAAATACCAGAAAACGTTCGCTCCGAGATTGTGGCGACCAACGCCGATGACACTAGAAACTCTTTCGTCTTTCAACGCATTCGAACCGGCAAGACCGACGGCATCAATGTCATCTACTTCAACTGCATAATGATTCAGATATGACGTAGGGCCTGGTTGAATCATCAAGTTGTGATGGTCCGACTCAACGCGCATGAATGTTGCAAAGCCCTTCATGATTTGGTCTGAGATGCGGTAGCCCAGAACATTGGCGTAGAAGTCAACTGCTTCAGCAAGGTACGGCGTACCCAGTACAACGTGGCCAACACGGCGCACAATGGGCGACTCTGTATGCAACACCGCATCAGCACGCGTATTGACACGAGTGCGTTCGCCAGGTCCGTTGAATGCACGAGTTTGCGTTGGCGTTAGGGAATGTGGAGAACCAACATCAATCACAATGGAGTGCCCGAAGATTGGGTCAGTGCAACGCACTGTGGTGCTGTCACCCGTAGATGTAATTCCGGCATCAGCAAGGCGCTTTGAGATCGCAGCAATGTCAGCTTCTGTCTCACAACTGAGGTGCATGGAAGAGAGGTGACGGTACGGCCCTTCCGAAATTTGCATCTGCACAGGGCGGTCAGGGGTGCCAAGCACGCCATCAGATGTTGCGCTCATTCCATGCTCCAACCAGAAGTCGAAGAGCTCTTGCGGGTTCGAGACCGCAATCTGAATATCTAATAGTCCATTTAGTGCCATAGCGAAATAGTACGACATCAAACTATTCGATGTCAAAGTATCTGCCTATAATAAAACCATGGAAATCGGCAAATACATTGATGAGACCGTGTCAGGTTGGCAGGAACAAAGGCCAGACATTGACTTCGTACCCATGGGCTACATGCTTCGGTTCCACGCCATGGCTGAGGCTGCGATAGCCAAGATTCAGATGATCACGAAATCCCATGGGCTCACCCTCGGCGAATTTGACGTGCTTGCCACTCTTCGGCGCCACGGCGCTACCAGCACATTGACTCCGTCATTCATCGCTGAAGTTGCATTGGTATCCCCCTCTGGTCTCACACATCGACTCACGCAACTCGAACAGGCTGGTCACATCATCCGGACTGCTGACGATTCAGATCGTCGTAGTTCACTTGTTTCAATTACGAAAAGCGGCGCTGCAGTAGCTGACCAAATCATTGAATTGATCGCTGAACACAGTGCGCAAATGTATGGCGCGATACCAGCAGAGGATTTACAACAGTTCAGTCACGTTGTCTCACTCGTCTCACAACAACTTGAATCAAAGGTAGTCACTTCATGACAACAACAGTCACTCTCACCGGCACAGGTCTTCCGAACGTCGCACCAGGTCGCGCCGGAGCCGGAGTATTCGTAAAGCACAATGATGTGGTGGTGCAGTTCGATGCAGGGCGAGCAACGTGTAACCGACTTATTGAAGCTGGTCTCAGACTGGCTGATCTCGATGCTGTGTTCATCACTCATATTCACAGCGATCACGTTTTCGGATTAGCTGAACTTGTTTTGTCACGATGGATTGAAACTCAATTCGACAAGGTGGCTACTCCCCTTCCAATTTTTGCGCCATCCGGTGGAGCCGCACGTTTTGTGAAGAGAATGCTTGAACCGTATGAAGAAGACACTCACATTCGTCGTGAACACACAGGCTCACGCGAAGTTATTCTCGATGCTCGTGAGTTTCCCGCCTCATTCACAGTCGCAGAAATCTGGGCGTCTGAAGACCGCGCAGTTGTTGTGGAGTCTGTTGCCGTGCACCATGAGCCAGTGCCCGACGCCGTTGCATACAGAGTCACGACACCAGATGGTTCAGTAGTGATCTCTGGTGACACGCGAGTGTGCCAAGAAGTAGAAGATTTCAGCCGCAATGCAAACGTTCTTGTTCACGAAGCGTTTCGCCGTGCACCACTGGAACATGTCATCGAGCACTTTCCACGTATCAATTCGATCCTTGATTACCACGCCGACACAATTTCATTGGGTGCCATGGCGCAACGCGCACAGGTACAGACATTGCTCCTCACCCACCTCGGGCCGCCACCACGCGACGAAGCAGAAGAAAAAGGTTTTTCAGACGATGTCAAAACTGGTGGCTACACCGGCAATTGCCTAGTTGGCCGCGACCTCATGTCGGTCACGTTCTAACTATTCTTTATTCGATGCGCAAGCCGGAGATTGCACGGGCAATCACTAGCTGCTGAATTTCCGAGGTGCCTTCAAAGATGGTGTGAATCTTGGCGTCACGGTGCCAGCGCTCGACTGGGTATTCGCGTGTGTAGCCATAGCCACCAAGAATCTGAATTGCTTCTTCAGTAACTCGCACTGCAGTTTCAGATGCTTTGTACTTACTCATTGAACCTTCAGCGTTCTTGAAGCCGCCATTCTTTGACAACCATGAAGCGCGCCAGATAAGGAGGCGTGATGCATCGATTTCAGTGGCCATGTTTGCAAGTTTGAATGCAATTGCTTGGTTCATGATGATTGGCTTGCCGAATGCAACGCGCTCTTTGGCGTAATCAAGTGCGTATTCATATGCAGCGCGTGCAACACCAAGTGCTTGCGCACCAACTGCTGGACGAGTTGCTTCAAATGTCTTCATTGCTGGCTGTGCACCTGCAGAGTGTCCGCCTTCGCGAGCACGTGCGATTTTTGCATCAAGCTTTTCTTTGCCACCAAGAAGGCAACGACCAGGAACGCGAACATCATCAAGAACTACTTCTGATGTGTGCGATGCCTTAATGCCGTGCTTCTTGTACTTCTGCCCCATTGACAAGCCCTTGGTGTTTGGTGGAATCACGAAAGAAGCTTGGCCACGACCTTTAAGTTCTGGGTCAACTGCTGCAACAACAACGTGAATGTTTGCAATGCCACCGTTAGTGATCCATGCCTTTGTTCCGTTGATTACCCATTCGTCAGTTGCTTCGTCGTAGACGGCGCGTGTGCGCAATGAAGAAACGTCAGAGCCTGCATCTGGTTCTGACACACAGAACGCACCGAGCTTCACATCGTCTGGTGTGCCGTAACACTGTGGCACCCACTCCATCATTTGCTCTGGTGTTCCGTTGCCAGAAATTCCTGCAGCTGCAAGACCAGAACCCATGATCGCCATGCCGAGACCAGCATCGCCCCAGAACATTTCTTCGATTGCAACTGGCATGGTGAGGCCGGTTGGGTCTGCCATTGCGCTCATGAGGAAATCAAGACCGTACAAACCGTTCTTTGCGGCTTCTTGCACGATTGGCCATGGGAACTCTTCACGCTCATCCCATTCGTGCGCGTTCGGGCGCATTACGTCAACAGCGAACTGGTGAATCCAGTCTTTGATCTGGAGTTGGTCTTCATTGAGGGAGAGGGAGAAATCAGCCATGGCTCTAACTTACCCGCGGGTAACACCTGTGCGTCAAATAATCAGGTGCGTTCTAAAACCCACTGCCAATGTGGTACGCCGAGGGCACACATCGTTTGCAGATACCAACTAAGGGGGCTGCTTTGGCTTTTACAGAACAGAACAAGAGGCGGCTACACGCCCGCCTTTGTGAAGTCATTGGCATAGAGGAGGCTGACATTCTTATGGAGCAGCTCCCGCCAATCACCTGGACAGAATTTGTCACCAAACGAGACCTCGAACAATCACGCCACTCTCTAGATATGTCGATAATGAAATTGCAACATTCTGTTGAGATCGCAATGCTTGAACTCACTGCGACGATGGAGCGTGGGTTTCGTAATCAGAGCTGGAAAATGTTCACCGCAATCATGACTTCACAACTTGTGACAGTTGGCCTTCTTGGGCTGATGATTAATTCGCTGCGGTAACTGCCGCGCGAGTGATACTCCACACGGAGCCCACTGCGCAGAGAATCAGAACGCCACTCACGAAGAATGGTGCGCTGATTCCTACATGATCAAACAATGCTCCGGCCATTACAGGGCCAGCAACACGGCCGAATGCGGCGGTGCTCTGTTGATAACCGATTGCTTCACCTCGACGTTCCACTGGTGCAAGTTCTGCAACCAACGCACTGCCCGATGGGCCAGACATACCTTGCCCGAGTGACAACAAGAACAATGCAACAAACAACAACGGCCATGTATTGGAAAGGCCAAGCAAGAGAAGTCCCACTGCCACGAGTGATAGGCCAATGCGAAGCAGCTTTCGCGAACCAAGTCTTTGCGTAAGAGGCCCGATGAGTCCACCTTGAACGGCTACCAGAGTGACGCCGACAAACACGAACACAATTGATGCGGATCCTTCAGTAAAGCCGAACTGCTTTTCGCCCCAAATTGAGAACGTTGCTTCAAACCCCGCAAAACCGAGCATTGAAAGAAACCCGACGAGGGCGAAACGCTTCAAGGCGGGCGACAATGCTGTTCCGCGTTGATGCTTTTCTGTGATGTGTGAAGTATCCGGTTTAGTTTCTGGTAAGCGAATCATTGCGGCAACTGCGTTAACTGCGGCAATAGAGCCAGCCAAGTAAAACGGCACATGCGGGCCACCGAGTGCAGCTAGTCCACCAAGCGCTGGTCCAACGACAAAGCCAACACCGAATGCAGCGCCCAACATTCCCATGAGACGAGCGCGTTGTTCAGGCGGTGCAATATCTGCAACGGCACCTTGCGCTACCGCAACGCTTGCACCTGAGGCGCCATCAAGAATTCTGCCAAGGAAGAGAACCCACAGTGCACCAGCAGCGCCGGTGACAAAGCTGCCGACTGCAGTACCAATAAGAGAAAACACAATGACTGGCTTACGGCCAACTTTGTCAGAGATACGACCAAGAATTGGTGCAAACACCATTTGAGCAACGGAGAACGAAGCAAACATGAGGCCAACTTGGAGACCATTTGCACCAAATCGTTCTGCGTAACGACCCAAGATGGGCACGATAATGCCGAAACCGACGAGGTCAAGTGCAACGGTGGTCCAAATTATCCAATAGCCCGCCGGCATGGGCGTGCGTTCTTTCTTAGCCACGTCGGATGCGCGTCCCGTCTTTCGATGTCTCGACAACATAGCCGAGGGACTGCAGTTCATCGCGCAATGCGTCTGCCGCTGCAAAATCTTTTGCGGTTCGTGCTGCATCAAGAGCAACACCTTTCGCAACGATGTCTGCATCTATGTCGTCGCCTAATGAAAGTTCAAGACCAAGTGCGCCGAGTATTTCAATAACCGCTGCACGCATGGATGCAACGGTGTTGACATCACCAGCATCCATGGCGGTATTGGCGCGACGTACAGAATCAAACACAAGCGCCATCACAGTTGTTGTATCGAGATCATTGTCCATCGCTGTGGTGAACTGATCCATAACTGTTGGGTCAGGTGTGCCGTTGCTATGAGTTGATGTGCGAGCGGCGAAAGAATCAAGACCAGCGAGCGCAGAAACACACGCATCAATGTTTTCTTGCCCGACACGTGTTGGTGAACGGTAGTGGGTTTGCAGTAACAACATGCGATATGCGCGCGGGTCATACTTTTCGAGAAGATCAATGAGATTCAACACATTGCCAAGACTCTTCGACATCTTTTCGCCTTCAATGTCAACAACGAATCCGTTGTGCATCCAATGATTGGCAAATGTCTTACCTAATGCAACAGCTTGTGCTCGTTCATTTTCATGGTGTGGGAAACGAAGGTCTGCGCCACCGCAATGAAGATCAAAACCTTCACCCAACAAATCAAGACTCATCACAACACATTCACTGTGCCAACCTGGCCTACCGTCACCCCACGGTGACGGCCACGATGGTTCACCTGGCTTCGAAAACTTCCACAACGCAAAGTCAGACGGGTGACGCTTGTTGCTTGCGCCGTAAACTTCACGATCGCCACCGCCGCTGAGCATGTCGTCAAGACTTTGATGCGCAAGTAACCCGTAGTCAGGAACACTTGCGATACTGAGGTACACACCATCATCGGTGACATACGCCTTGTCTTCAGATACCAATGTGTTGATCATGTCGACCATGCTCTGTACATATTCAGTGGCGTGCGGAACATCAGTTGGGCGAATAACGCCGAGTTTGCCCATTGCTTCAAACCACACGGATTCGCACTTCTGAGTAATGTCGGCCCATGGGCGACCTTCTTTATTGGCGCGCTCGATGATCTTGTCGTCGATATCGGTGATGTTGGAAACGAGACGCACCGACAAACCCGTCCAGGTGAGGTACCGGCGAAGGATGTCATAGACCAAAGTGGCACGACCATGACCCAGATGGGGCGGGCCATAGACCGTGGGGCCACACAAATAGATGCTGACCGACCCCGGCTGGCGCAGTGCCAGAGGTTTCACGCTTTGCGTGGCGGTGTCGTAGAGGTTCAGCACTCTGACAAGCCTACGATTTAAGTCCTATGTCCGGTGTCCCTGAGAAGCCCTCCCTCGAAAATGTTGAGCCAAAGTGGATCGAGGCATGGAACCAGAACGCCACCTACTCCTTCGACAGGTCGGCTACCCGAGACAATGTCTTTTCTATTGACACTCCACCGCCCACGGTCAGCGGTTCCTTACATATGGGGCATGTGTTTTCCTATACCCACACTGACACCGTGGCTCGTTTCTGGAGAATGCGCGGCAAGAGCGTGTTTTACCCAATGGGTTGGGATGACAACGGCCTACCCACAGAACGACGCGTGCAGAATTACTACGGCGTGTCATGTGATGCATCGGTTGCGTACGTAGCCAACTTCCAGCCTCCGTTTCATGGCGACCCACCAAAAGATCATCGTGCTGTTCCTATCTCACGGCCGAACTTCATTGAGTTGTGTGAAGAACTCACAGCAGAAGATGAAAAGATCTTTGAAGATTTGTTCCGCCGTCTCGGACTGTCTGTCGACTGGTCGCTGCTGTACACCACCATTGAAGACCGCTCGCGTCGTGCCAGCCAGCGTGCCTTCTTGCGCAACCTTGCTCGTGGTGAGGCGTACACGCAAGAAGCACCAACATTGTGGGACGTTGATTTTCGTACCGCAGTTGCACAAGCAGAATTAGAAGATCGCGATCGTCCTGGCGCGTATCACACCATCGCGTTTCACAAGTCAGATGGTTCGGGCGATGTCCTCATTGATACGACCCGTCCAGAACTACTGCCTGCATGTGTTGCACTTATTGCACACCCTGATGACCCGCGTTATCAGCCACTGTTTGGGAAAACAGTTCGCACGCCGTTGTTCAATGTTGAAGTGCCAGTGTTTGCACACCCTCTTGCACAGATTGATAAAGGCACAGGCATTGCAATGTGCTGTACATTCGGCGACCTTACTGACGTCATCTGGTGGCGCGAGCTGCAATTGTCGATGCGCGCAATCATTTCTCGCGATGGTCGCATTGTCACCGAAGCGCCAAATGGCCTCACAGACCCTGCTGGTCTTGCGCACTATGCATCACTTGTAGGAAAGTCTGCCAAGCAAGCACAAACTGCAATTGCTGAAATGCTAACTGCGTCTGGCGAAATGATTGGTGAACCTCGCGCCATTACGCACCCTGTGAAGTTCTATGAAAAGGGTGATCGCCCTCTAGAAATTGTCACTAGCCGCCAGTGGTATATCCGCAATGGCGGACGTGACGTTGCACTTCGCGATGCATTACTGGCACGTGGTGCCGCATTGCATTGGTTACCTGATCACATGCGTCATCGTTATTCGAACTGGGTAGAGGGCCTTAACGGTGACTGGCTTGTTAGTCGTCAACGATGGTTCGGCGTTCCAGTACCTGTGTGGTACCCGCTTGATGCACAGGGTGAAACATTGCACGATTCGCCAATCGTTCCAGAGGAGTCTTTGTTACCAATTGATCCGAGCACAGATGCACCTGCCGGATACACAGAGGCTCAACGTGGGCAGCCTGGTGGCTTTATTGGTGACCCGGATGTGATGGACACATGGGCAACCTCTTCACTAACGCCACAGATTGCTGGCAAGTGGCAAGACGACAACGATTTGTTTGATCGCGTGTTTCCATTTGATGTGCGTCCGCAAGGCCACGACATCATCCGTACGTGGTTGTTTTCAACCATGGTTCGTTCGCACTTCGAACATGATGTCGCCCCATGGTCGCATGTTGCATTGTCTGGTTGGATTCTTGACCCCGACCGCAAGAAGATGTCGAAGTCAAAAGGCAATGTTGTAACGCCATCTGATTTATTTGATTCATACGGCAGTGATGCAGTGCGTTACTGGGCTGTTGGCGCTCGCCCCGGTGTTGACACCGCGTTCAGTGAAGACCAAATGAAGGTCGGCCGCAAGTTGGCCACCAAGTTATTGAATGTTTCAAAGTTTGTACTTGGGATCGGTGAAGTAGCCGATGACGTTGTTCCAACCGAAGCAATCGACGTTGCAATGTTGCACCGTCTTGCTGGTGTAGTCGAAGAAGCAACTAAAGCATTCGAAGAGTTCGATTACGCGCGTGTACTTGAGCGCACTGAAGAATTCTTCTGGTGGTTCTGCGACGATTACGTGGAACTAGTAAAGACTCGTGGATACCTCAGCCACACTGAAGAAGGCGCCATGTCGGCACGCGCTGCGTTGCGGCGTGCTCTTTCCACGTTGCAACGTCTGTTGGCGCCACTTCTCCCCTTCGTTACTGAAGAGGTGTGGAACTGGTGGCAATCAGGTTCAGTTCACCAATCGCAATGGCCAACAACAGCAGCACTGACAGACGGGCTGGCAGGTGGACCAAACGAGGAACTCCTTGACGCAATTTGTGGTGCTATCGGCGTCATACGACGTGCAAAGACCGAAGCCAAAGTAAGCCAGCGAGCCGTGGTGACCGAAGCGTCTTTTGTCACAAGCGCTGATGCCGCCACTGCAATTACTGCCGGGTGGGCGGACATTGCTGATGCGGGTTCGGTCGAAAAATGGAGCATCTCCACTGCAGATACGAATGAGATCACGGTGAACGTGACTCTCGCGCCCAATATTCAACAGGTCTAGCCTTAGCGACTGTGGCAGACCCACGCGCGCAACTACGGTGTAAGGGTCATGTCAGATGAAATCGCTTCCTCCAACCGCTCTGGCAAACACCGGGTTTTTCTCCTCGCCAACATCACACTTGCGGTTTTAACAATTCTGTCTGGCTCCGGGCTTTTGTACGCAAACTGGAAACTTAACAATCGCAAAGTTGTCACCATTGATTCAGTTGACTCCAACGCCAACGGGTTCGATTTACCAATTGGTGACCTGAAGGCAAAGAATTTCTTAATCACCGGTTCTGATAACAATGCGTGCATTGCCAAAGATTCACCATACGCAGGTGGCTTTGGAAAGCGCAGCGCATTCGGTGAACGCAGTGACTCGATCATGGTGATTCGTGTGAATCCCATCGATAATCAAGCAGCTGTCATTTCCTTTCCACGAGACATGTGGGTCACGCAAGCTGGCTCAACTCGTCGCGGGCGCATCAACACCAACTTTGACAAGAAGAACCCGAATCGTCTCATTCGCACAATCAAAGAGAACTTCGGCATCTCTGTAGACCACTACGTCAACATCGACTTTTGTGCTTTCAAAGAAGTCATCGACGCAGTTGGTGGAGTACGTGTGCCGTTTGCGAACAGAGCACAAGACAAACGCACCGGATTTAAAGTTTTAAAGTCCAATGTTTGTTACACCTTTGAAGGTGACCATGCTCTCGCATACATGCGTTCGCGGCATTACCAGTGGTATGACCCTGCGCTTCAGAAATGGCGTACGGACCCATCATCTGACTGGGGTCGTATTGCGCGCCAACAGGACTTCATGCGGCGTCTTGTGAAGAAAGCACTAGACAAAGCACGGTCTAATCCACGTGTCGCGACCGGAGTTCTTAATGCAGCTTTGAAGAATGTGATCACGGATGACCGTCTCAATGCTCTGACAGTTCTGCAATTGGGTCAGGCCATGAAGAACTTTGATGCAAACACAATGGGTAGTTACACGATGCCGGGAATCGGGCAAGTGGTCGATAAAGCCGCTGTCATCATGCCTGATTTCGAAAGTGACCAGTCAAAGAAAATTCTGTCAGTATTCCAAGGTAAGGCAAGTTTGTCTTCCACCTTGAAGAAGACTTCGAACATTGCGCCGTCTACAGAATTCACAGAACTCGCTTCAGTGATAGCAACTTCTTCGGTTATGCGACTTGCAATACTAAAGCCTGCGGCTGCAACTACGACAACGACCACAACAACTGTGCCCTCTGTAGTAATTCAGCAAGAAACAAAGGGCATCGTTCCAGTTGACGACCCGAACTGTCAGTTCTAGTTACTCAAGAACTCGCGCAAGTACCTCAGGTATTTCGCTTGGTCCATTCACCAATGCAATGCGTGCACCTATTCGGTCTGCAAAAGCTTGTGCCTCATCATGATCTTCTGCCGGCGCAATAACAATCACTTCATCCATGCTCATTGCAGCAGCCTCGGCATCTCCGTCAACGGTGGCACGACAATCTGAGAGAAGTATCGCTACACGACGCCCCGCGCGCGAACGAGATAGTTGTTGTTGCCCCGCAAGTAGCGCACCCGCCAAGTCTGTTGTGCCGTGACCTCGCAGAGTCAACACGTCGTTGATTACTCGCTCGCTTGATTTCGGAACATCTTGAGATTTTGCAACCACTACGTCTTTTCCGAATGCAATGACGCTGTAATCCTCTGGGCACCGACTAGCAATAGCTCCGGTTGCCACAGCAGATGTTGCAAGTGGCTTACCACCCATTGATCCGCTGCGGTCGAGAAGTAAACAAAAGGCAGTCCCCGGCTTACGCCACCCGCGGATTCGTAGACGTTCCGGGTCAAGCGCAATTCCGTTGCGCGCTTCACTGATTGCATCAAGGCTTGCGTCAATATCAATATCCCCTGCATCGGGCCGATACGCCTGCTCTTCCATCTTTCCAACACCGTGTGGCCGAGTACGACCGCGATTTCCGATATCAAGCATCAGACGCCCCGCTAGTTGCTGTGCCAGCGCCCGTAACGCGGGGTCTGTTGCGCCAGTCAGGTCAGCAAGCATGCCAAGCATTTCATCGGGGCTGTTCTGCATTGCTTCATCAACAGCGACTTCATCAAGTTCGCCTACTTCTGGCGAGATGTTCTCGAAATTTTCATGGCGAGAAAGATCACGACGTGACGTGGTGCGCTTTCCTGCTTCGGCGACAGCTTGATCTGCTTCGTCGCCTTCTTTCGTTAGCGGGAGGTCGTGTCCGCCCCTGTCGGGGCCGTCACTTTTCCCCCGTTGGCGTCCCCTTCGGTTCGGCCAAACACGTCTTGCCAGATTTCGGTAACGATTTCTTCAGCGGTTCGCACACTGCCTTCGCGTACACGCACGCGACCAGATAACGCAACCAATGCTGAATCAACTCCGACACTTGGGTTTTCTATGTTTGCTTCACGAAGTTCAGCCAACGACACTGCGACTTTTGCAAAGTCAACAGCGCCACGAACTGAAGAACCAACACGCAAGTCAGCATGTGAACGCGTACGGCGCACCACTGCAACGGCTTTTTCCAGCCACGCATCAGATACGCCAGAGCCTTCTGTGTTTCTACGGACAATTGCAATTTCGTCTTCAGCAGACTGATACGACATTGATACTCGACACACACGGTCATACACAGCACTTGAAATTCGCGCAGTTCCAACGGCATCAAACGGGTTCATTGCTGCCACCATGCGGAAACCTTGAGCGGCTACGACACGACCAAGGCGCGGAACATTCAGTTCGCCTTCGCTCATGACCGTGATGAGAACGTTCAGAGTTTCTTCTGGGATGCGATTGATCTCTTCGATATATAGAAGTGATCCGTCACGCATGGCGCTTACCAGTGCTCCGTCAACAAAGATGCTTGGGTCATACCCATCGTTCAGGACTCGCGCTGGGTCGAAGTGCCCTACAAGTCGTGCTGGGGTCAACTCGGCGTTGCCTTCTACGAATTCAAAACCGATACCAAGGCCCTGTGCCACCGCACGCAACAACGTTGATTTCCCGGTGCCCGGAGGGCCTTCCAGTAAAACATGGCGGTCAGCAGCAAGAGCCGCAAGCACCAGTTCTACTTCACGTGTACGTCCGACGACTTGAGTTGAAAGCGCCGTGCGCAACGAAGACTTAGCCATTGACTATGACGCCGCGAATGTTTTCGCCCTCGCGCATGGCACGGTAGCCCTCGTTGATTTCATCAAGCGTGTAACGCTTTGTGATGAGTTCGTCCAGCTTGAGGTCTCCGACGCGATACATGTCGAGCAACTTAGGAATGTCAGCACGTGGGTTCAGGCTGCCGAAAATGGTGCCCTTCACTTCTTTGTTCCACATTGCGAGTTGAAACAAGTTGATGTCAGCACTGGTTTCATCCATTGGAGAAATTGCAGTAACAACACATGTGCCACCTTTGCCCACCATTGTCATTGCTTCACCCATCATGTCTCCATGAAGAACGCCAGGGGTCATGATGACGCGATCAGCCATTTCGCCCCATGACAATTCCATGAGATGAGGAATTGCTTCAGTCATTGAGGCGTAGGTGTGTGTTGCACCAAACTCCATTGCCTTTTCACGCTTGAACTCAACAGGGTCGATAGCAATGATGCGCTTTGCGCCTGCCATACGAGCACCTTGCACAGCGTTGATACCAATGCCGCCGATACCAACAACAACGACCGTGTCGCCAGGTTGTGTATCTGCACGGTTGGTAGCAGAACCCCAACCTGTAGCAACGCCGCAAGAAACGAGCGCAACACAATCAAGTGGCAAGTCTTTTTCAACTTTGATCAGTGATGCTTCAGCGACAGTTGCATACTCAGAAAAAGTTCCGAGTTTTGCCATCAACTTCACAGGGCGGCCATCTTTCACATGATGACGATGCGTGCCATCTGTAATCATTCCGCCGGTCAAAGTACCTGCACCCAAGTTGCACAAGTTCTGACGACCAGTAGAGCAGTACCGACAACGACCACATGATGGAACGAAACTTGCTGACACGTGGTCGCCCACTTGCAAGGTGGTGACACCTGCGCCAAGTTTCACAACAACACCAGCACCTTCGTGTCCACCAATAAATGGAAAGAAGTCGTCGACACCCATCATGGCCAACAGTTCCTTGGGGGGAACCATGTCGCCAGTAACGAAGTGTTCGTCAGAGTGGCACATTCCGGCCACTTTCCAATTCACCAATACTTCATTGGCTTTTGGATCATCCACTTCAATCTCTTCAACCACCCATGGTTGATCAATCCCGTACAAAACTGCTGCGCGTGACTTCATTGTTGTTTCCCCCTGGAAGTGTGAACCATTTCTGGTTCTTGTGTTTTAGTAGATCAAAACTCCGCGGATGTTTTTACCATCACGCATGTCTTGGTAGCCCTCATTGATGTCTTCAAGCTTGTAGGTCTTTGTAACAAGACCATCAAGATCAAGTTGTCCTTCGCGGTACAAGCCAAGAAGTTTCGGAATGTCTGCACGTGGGTTACCTGAACCGAACAATGAACCAACGAGTTGCTTCTCCATCAATGTGAGGTCGAGAAGGCTCATGTTTGCGCCACCCATTTCAAATGCTGGGTGAATGTTGGTGACAACAACACGGCCGCGCTTTGCAGCAAGTGCCATAGCTTCGCCAATCATTTGACCGTCGCCGACGCCCATTGTCATGATGACCTTGTTTGCCATGGTTCCCCATGTGAGGTCCTGCAGCAACGGCAATGCTTCGGCCATTGAGGTTGCTGTATGAGTTGCGCCGAACTCCATTGCCTTTTCACGCTTGAACTCAACTGGGTCGATTGCAACAATGCGCTTTGCACCAGCAAGGCGAGCGCCTTGAATTGCGTTAGCACCGATACCGCCAACACCCACAACAACGACTGTGTCGCCGGGAGCTACGTCAGCTGCGTACACAGCGGAACCCCAACCGGTGACAACACCGCAACCAAGAAGACATGCCTTCTCTAATGGGACATCTTTTTCGATCTTGATGCAAGAAGCTTCGTTAACAACTGTGTGCTTGGCAAAGGTTCCGAGCATGCACATGAGTGTGAGGTCTTTGCCGCCAGCGTGATGGCGTGATGTGCCATCTGTTACTTGCATGCCAAGACCCATTAGCGCACCAAGGTCGCACAAGTTCTGATGACCAGTTGAACAGCTTGGGCAACGGCCACATGACGGGATGAAGCCGAACACCACGTGATCGCCAACTTCAAGCCAGCTGACGCCTTCGCCAACAGCTTCAACAACTCCGGCGCCTTCGTGGCCGCCAATGATGGGCAATTGGAATGGCAGGTCGCCAGTAGTGAGGTGTTCGTCTGAGTGGCACATGCCTGAAGCGGCAATCTTCACCAAGACTTCGCCGGCCTTCGGCGCATCTAGTTCAATCTCTTCGACGCTCCACGGAGCGTTTACTTCCCACAGAATTGCAGCGGTTGTCTTCATGGGAGCCCCCTTGTTTGGCTGCCAGGGTGCCCGGCAGGTTCACCCCTGAGATTACTCATTCACACCACATATTCTCTAGTGGGCTCTGTGGCGGGTACTCTCGTAGGCATGGATAAGGACACAGCACCACAGTCAGTACCCGAGCAGGCCTCAGCCAGCGTGGAAAGCCCCATCGTCGAGGAACTCCTTGTCGAGGAGATTTCCATCGATGGCATGTGCGGCGTCTACTAACTAGCTCGCCACATCATGACAGTCACGCTTGAGTCCGCGTGCGAACTGCACCCTCAAGTCGCGATTCGGCCTGAACCTTTTGGTGCTCTCGCCTATCACTACGGCAACCGTCGCTTAGTTTTTCTTCGTCACCCAGACATTGTTCGTGTTGTGAAGACAATGGGTGAACATCCATCGTTGCGCGACACGTTCGTTGCTGAAGGCGTCGCCGAATCACGGTGGCCCTCATTCATTGAAGCTCTTTCTTCCCTCACTACATCGGAGATAATTCGTGTCCTCTCATAGCCTCGGCCAACAAATGAAGCAGGGGCTCGATGCCCCCATCTGTCTCACATGGGAACTCACGTATGCGTGCAACTTGGCCTGCGTGCATTGTTTGTCAAGCAGCGGACAACGCGATGATCGTGAATTGTCAACTGAACAAGCGAAAGCAGTTCTTGATGAACTCGCAGCGTTACAAGTTTTCTACATCAACATCGGCGGCGGCGAGCCAATGATTCGCCGTGACTTCTTTGAAATTGTTGAGCATTCGATTGCCAACAACATCGGCGTCAAGTTTTCTACCAACGGCGCGTTCATCGACAAGAAAAATGCAGAGCGTCTTGCCGCCATGGATTATCTCGATATTCAGATCAGTCTTGATGGAACAGACGCCGTCACCAACGACGCAGTGCGCGGTGAAGGTTCTTATGACACAGCAATTCGCGCGATGGACAATTTGAAGGCAGCGGGTTTTGGACAGTTCAAAATCTCAGTCGTGGTAACACGGCACAACGTTGATCAACTCGATGAATTCAAAGCTCTTGCTGATTCATACGGTGCCCAGTTGCGCATCACACGTCTGCGCCCAGCTGGACGTGGCGCAGACACATGGGATGAACTTCACCCTACGAATGCACAACAGCGCCAGATCTACAACTGGTTGCTTGCGCACGGAGAAAATGTACTCACCGGTGACTCGTTCTTTCACCTCAACGCATTTGGTGAGTCGTTACCAGGCTTGAACTTGTGTGGTGCCGGCCGAGTGGTGTGCCTCATTGATCCAATCGGCGATGTCTACGCGTGCCCATTTGTCATTCACGACACCTTCAAGGCGGGCAACGTTCTTGAAGATGGTGGTTTCACTCATGTGTGGCGCGAATCAGATCTATTCACTGAACTGCGCGAGCCACAAAGTGCTGGTGCATGTGCATCATGTGGCGCATTCGATGCGTGCCAGGGTGGCTGTATGGCTGCCAAGTTCTTCACCGGACTTCCCTTAGATGGCCCAGACCCCGAATGCGTAACAGGCCATGGCGAAGTTCTCTTGCCTTCAGTTCCCGTCTCGCTTGTTCCCCGCCCATCAATGGACCATTCAAAGCCAGCACGAACCCTCATAAAGAGTAAAGTCTCTACGTGAATTCTTTTGTCGCAGTAGGTGCGATCATCATCGCGTATTTCTGCGGCACCTTGCCTATAGCAATTCTGATTGCGAAGTCAAAGGGCATCGACATCACAACATTCGGTTCAGGTAATCCGGGTGCAAGCAATGTCGCCAGAGCCCTTGGTACTAAATACGGCGTTCTTGTCTTCGTTGGCGACGCCCTCAAGGGTGCGCTTCCCGTCGCCGCAATGATGTCGAACCGCCCGATTGCGTATGCATGTGCAGCTGCAACCGTTTTGGGGCATGTATTTCCGATAACAAGAAAATTCAAAGGTGGCAAGGGTGTAGCCACTGGGGCAGGAAGTTTGTTGCCGCTCCACCCCATTCTCCTCATCGGCGCTGCTCTGGCTTGGTTGATCGTGACAAAGGCAACAAAGAAGGCATCCATTGCATCCATTGCAATCGTGCCGATGCTGGTTGTGGCTTTCATTATTAGCGGAACGCCGGGGTGGGAAATCTTTGCACTCATCGGAATTGGTGCCTTGGTGGAGATTCGACATGCGTCGAATATCAAGCGCCTGTTGTCGGGAACCGAACCCCCTGTCACGGGTTCGACCGTCTAACCTCAATTCGTGCTTTCGTTTCTCGATTCATTCTTTAATTGGCTCGAGCATTATTCAGGGTCACCATGGTTCTATGTAGTGATTTTCTCTATTGCATTACTTGATTCTGTTGTTCCCCTAGTTCCCAGTGAATCACTAGTCATCATTGGCGGAGTCAGCGCTGGCCTGCATCAACTTCACTGGTCATTAGTAATTGTTGCGGCCGCTGCTGGTGCTTTTGCCGGAGACAACATTAGTTATCAAATCGGAAATCGGTTCTCAACTTCAATTCAAAAGAGATACGAAAGTAGCGCTAAAGGCCAGCGACGGCTTCAGTGGGCACACCAACAACTGCAGTTGCGTGGCGGCGAATTACTCATCACTGGGCGCTTTATTCCAGGTGGACGCACACTTCTTACTCTCAGTTGTGGCATCACCAACCAAGACCGTCGTTGGTTCATGAAATGGATCGCTGTTGCGACTTCAATCTGGGCCATGTACGGAACACTTCTTGGTTTCATTGGTGGTCGGTCATTTCAAGACAACCATACGAAAGCATTTCTCGTGGCCTTTTCAATTGCAATCGGCGCAACGCTGACGTTGGAAATTGTTCGATATCTGCGTCATCGTTTTGGGCCATCAGCGATGCCCGTAGACAAATAACATGCCAACCACAGGTCTCAACTCAAAGGTTTTGGTATTGCCCCTTGGTTCGTTTGAACAACACGGGCCGCACCTCCCTTTAGATACCGACACCATCATTATTGATTCGGTTGTTGCCCAAGCGCTACGTGATTCGCAAATCAAAGCAGGCTCATTTATAGTGGCACCGACTATTGCAATCTCTGCAAGTGACGAACATGTCGGATTCCCCGGAACACTCAGTACAGGTTCTGCGGCCTTGGCCGATTCTGTCGTCGCTATTTGTCGTTCAGCATCGTGGGCACAGGGCATATGCATTGTGAATGGACACGGCGGAAATTCAGATGCGCTTGCACGTATAGGTTCTGCATTGACATATGAAAAGATAAGGCACTCAATATGGTCTCTGCCTTCTTATGAAGGTGCCGATATGCACGCTGGGCACACAGAAACCTCAGTAATGCTCCATATAGATCCTGCAAAAGTGCAGATAGACCGCATCGAACCTGGAACTATTGGCGATGCATCCAGCCTCGTGGCACAAATGCGCACAAGCGGTGTTGTTGGCGTGTCAACCAATGGTGTTCTCGGTGATCCGACCACAGCAACTAGCGAACATGGTGTTGCTGTAATGAAGTTGTATTCGTCAAGCCTTGCAGCGCAGCTCGCGACACTTACCACAGAATGGCTCGGTGTTAGACAATGACAATCAGACTTATCCCTGATGATCAATGGTTTCGTTCTCGCAACAAGAACGGCGTGCTCGCAGGTTCTCCACTTACGTACTTCGGTGTTACGGATGCTGGGTCAAGAATATTGGACGCCATCGAGACCAATTCAATGTTGCCCGAAAACCACGCACAGTTAACAGATCGTATGTTGGCTACCGGCGCAGTTCACCCTGTGCCGAATAACCTCGCTGCCCTTACGGATATCACAGTGGTGATTCCTGCGTACATCACAAGTTCAGAATCACACGCGGATCTCAAGAAACTTGTTGCATCACTTGCCGGACTCACAATCATCATTGTGGATGATGCCTCGCCACATTCTGTAGATGTTGATGGCGCTCGTGTCATACGCCATGACACAAACAAAGGGCCAGGGGCTGCTCGAAACACCGGCATTGAAGCCGTAACAACAACAGTGGTGGCATGTGTTGACACAGATGTCATGGTCTCAACACAGCAGATTGCAATACTTGCTGCTTATGTCATTGACACTCACGTTGGAGCCGTAGCTCCCCGAATCACATGCACTAATAATCGAACATTCATAAGTGAGTTTGAGTCGCATCATTCACCACTAGATCTTGGTCCTATCCCGGCTCTTGTTCGGCCTATGTCTCGAGTGTCCTATCTGCCCGCAACTGTTCTTGTCTGCAATGTGCAATTGCTTCGTAATGCCGGTGGATTTGATGGTTCAATCAGGATGGGTGAAGACGTTGACTTGGTGTGGAGATTAATTGAGAACGGAATTAACTGCCGTTACGTACCTTCGATTGAATGTCCACATACGCCACGGTCATCAATGCGAAAAATGCTGAAACAGCGTTATGACTACGGCACCAGTGCCGCACTGCTTGACCAACGACACCCTCGCGCCGCGTCTCCATTACGCGCCAACGCATTGCTACTAACAACGGCCACCACTCTCTTAATGGGTTATGTCTATTTTGCAATGATTTTGGTTGTGCCAACCATGGTGTATTTCATGATTTCCCTACGTTCGACATCCATTCCTATTGCTACTCGTACTCAACTTGCTTGGAAGGGCCTCGTCAGCACCACTCGCTTACTTGCACGGGCGATCATGCGGCCCTGGTGGCCACTGTTTTTCATAGCATCGATTTTTTCACTACGCCTCGGTGTGATGCTTACATTCAGCGCTTTTGTTCCACCAGTAGTTGGGCTACTGCGAAAGAAGCCGGGCTACCCCATCCGCTATCTCGTGATGCGCATACTTGAGAACTTGGCATACGGAGTAGGCGTTTGGGCCGGCGCTATACGCACACGTTCATTGCGTTGCTTGTTGCCGGTGATTACCGTGCGGCGTTCAGTCGCGCGCTGATGTCGTTACATTCTTCGCACACTGAAGCAGGAATGACTCCCCATCGCATGAGGCGAGAAAAGATCGCACATCCGAGGCAATAACCAACAAACGCTTCAAGCGAAGCTGCACCAGCCAACATGAAAATCACGACTCGTGAGGCGGTCTCGAAATCAAGTATCCACAACACTGATGCGGTGATGGAAAAAACTGCGCCGATGCCTTGGGCAAATCGCTTCGGAGGTCCGGCAACAAATACATGGTCACGCTTCAATCGCGGCGTGATGACTTCAGTGGCAATGCGACCAAGTGGGCTGAGAAGCGGGCCAGTAAGCACTCGAGCAACGAAGCCGTATGTAAGCGGTACAAGTACCCACGGATTGCCAGTGATTACGAACAGAACGCTCATTACAACTGCACCTGTAGCAACGATGCGTGCTGAGGTTTCGTTTACTGGATTAGGAAATCCGAATATTTTTGGCACACCGCCAGACTACGGCGTAATTCCCGACTGAACAACTCGGGAATTGGTCTCCCGAGTACGGTTCATGGGGTGACTATTCGCCTCACCGTCCGCAGAGCCGACTGGCTAGCCCATGTTCATGGCGTAGCTGATGCAACCCCTGGCCTGGTTCCTGTCGTCAAGGGAAATGGTTACGGGTTTCGGCGTTGGAACCTAATGGAGATCGCTGGCGAATTGTCGCGCGAAGTTGCAGTAGGAACCGTATTCGAAGTTCGTGACACGCCTTCGCATCTGACACCCATTGTTTTGACACCGACAATGACAGCGCCGCCGAAGAACTTACCAATGAATACAGTTTTGACAGTTGGAAGCCCGCATCATGTTGTGGCTCTCACTCGTGCTCAATGGCGTGGCGATGTAATTGTGAAATTGCAATCGTCAACGAAACGTTTCGGAGTTGCCCACGCAAACTTGCAACCGTTGCTTTCTGATATTGCACTTGCACAATTCACTATTCGTGGTTTTGCAATTCACCCACCCATTGCTGGTGACATGGCAATGCACCTAGCAGACATTACGCAGTGGTTAGACCACATTGATCCATCACTGCCGGTGTACATCAGCCATCTAGACCCAGCGGCATATGCATCATTACGTCGCGATTATCCCGAGCGCGAATTTCGCATGCGTCTCGGCACGCCACTGTGGCATGGTGACAAATCAACCATGCATCTGTCGGCTGACATTATTGATCATCACCCTGTGGAATCAGGGTCTTTTGCGGGATATACCCAGGTCCCAATCAAAGGGCCTGGCGAAATAGTCATTGTCGGGTGCGGTACCGCACATGGTGTTGTTCCATTGCTTGACGGACGCAGCCCGTTCCATTTTCAACGCCAAAGAATCAATCTGCTTGAGCCGTCACATATGCATGTTTCAATGTTGTTCGTTGCGCGTGGACGACCTATTCCGAGTGTTGGAGAATGGATAGATGTCCAGCAACCACTCACTCGAGTACAGGTTGATTTACTGCAGTGGGTGTAACTCCACCACTGCGTTAAACACTTAGTGGGGCGATGAAGCCATGCGGTTAAGTCCGCGCCAGCCGACTGCCGCTGCACCAATGAGTCCGCCTTGGTCAGCCAAACGTGATGGGACAATTCTTGCACCACGAGAAAATTCAAGTCCGCATAATTCATCAAGAGTGCGTTGAGCCGAATTAAAAAATGTTGCGCCAAAGCCAAGGGCAACACTTCCGCCTACACATACAAGTTGCAGATCAAGAAGATTGCACACTGAAGCAACGCCACGACCAACAAGTCGTCCGGTGCGCACCATGATCTCGTATGTGGGCTGCGTCGGAGAACGACCTGTAATGGCTTCGATAGCAGGGCCAGATGCTTCAGCCTCAAGGCACCCACGGCCTCCACAGACACATCTACGGCCGTTTGGCTCCACAATCACGTGCCCGATATGGCCCGCATTGCCGCTGGCGCCCTCTAGCAATTGCCCATTCAGCACAATTCCGCCACCAACTCCGGTGGAGACCACCATGGCCATGAAATTGTCCACGCCGCGTGCCCCGCCGACCCAGCCTTCTGCAAGGGCAAGTGCTTTTGCATCACCATCACCAAAAACTGGCAAGCCAGTGATGTCGACTAATCGATCACGTAACGGAAAATCACGCCACTGAGGAATGTTGAGGGGTGAAACAGATTCAAGATTGTGAGTGCTCGGGCCTGCACATGCAACACCGATTGTTAATGGACTCTCACCATGATGTTCACGTGCACGTGCAAGTTGTTGTTGCACTGCTTCAGCTATGTCAGAGAAAAGATCTTCGGCATTGTCGCGTGGGTTCACTGCAACAGACGTGCGGTCAATTAGCTCGCCCTCGCGAGTAACTAAACCAACTGCACACTTAGTGCCACCAATATCAATCGACAATGACAATTGCATGAGGTTCTAGTGTGCCAAAAAGTTGGCAGAATTTGCGACATACAAACATCCACATCTTCCTTAATTTGTCTAGGATTTATAGGGTATGCATACTTCGTACGATGAAACTATGCACAATCAATGGAAAGAATGCCTGACAGATGTGATGTCGACTGATTCCGCTAGAGAACTTGCAGTATTCGTGAATCGCGAACGAGAAGAATTCAGAGTCTTTCCAACAGATGATCAAGTCTTTTCTGCGTTGTCGTACTTTTCTCCAACTGATGTCTCGGTCGTGATTCTCGGGCAAGATCCGTATCACGAACATGGCCAAGCACACGGTCTCAGTTTTTCTGTGCCGGCAGGTGTCACTATTCCCCCATCACTGCGAAATATTTTTATTGAGCTCGAAAATGACATGGGGATAAAACCACCAGAAGATGGCACACTCACACCATGGGCACAACAAGGCGTACTTCTACTCAACACATCACTTACTGTTCGTGAAGGCAAGGCCGGAAGCCATGCAAAAAAGGGCTGGGAAGTAATCACAGATCAGATAATTCAAACCGTGAATGACAATACGGAACGGTGCGTGTTTATCTTGTGGGGTGCACATGCCCAAGTAAAGAAAAAACTGATTACACAAGGCCATCACGCAATTCTTGAGGCACCTCACCCATCCCCCTTATCGGCGTATCGGGGGTTCTTTGGCAGCGCACCGTTCTCGCGCACCAATGCGCTATTGCAAGAAGCTGGCCGAGCGCCAATCGACTGGAGTCTCTAAACAGGCACTTGCTGTGTGATGCAGTGAATGCCGCCACCACCGATTGCAAGTATGCGACCAATGTCAAGTGGCACCATGTCACGACCCGGAAAGAATTCGCCGATCATCTGCACCATGTCGCTGTCAGCTTCATTGCCTGTGACTGGGACAACGACAAATTTATTTCCAACATAGAAATTCAGATACGGCACAACTACACGACCAGAATCAGTCTCAACAAATGGCAGTACAGGAACAACATCAACGTTCAATTGTTCTCCGCGGCTTGACACAGACGAGCGAGCGACTTTTTCGTTAATGAACATGCGCACGTAATCTTCTTCACCCGCGTCATTGCATCCTTGCAACAGCACGTGCCCTGGTTTGGTGAAAGCAGCAACGTTGTCAACGTGTCCGTCGGTGTCATGATCAAGTGCAAGTCCATGCGGCAACCACACCACCGACGAGACTCCGAGTTCGTCCTTCAAGACAGTCTCAATTTCACGCTGTGACATTCCGGGATTGCGATTCGGGTGCAACAAACATTGCATTGTTGTGACCAGAGTTCCTGCACCGTCAACATTGATGGACCCGCCCTCAAGAACCATAGAAACACCACGTTTTTGTTGGTTTTGTAGAGAAAGCACCCGAGATGCCAATTGCGCATCCTGATCATGAGGAACAAACTTTTGGCCCCAACCGTTAAACACAAAATCCAGACCAACAAGGGCCCCATCAGATTCGCGAACGTAAATTGGTCCGCTGTCGCGACACCAAGAATCGTCAATCGGAACACTTGTGATGTTTACTCCGGTGCCACACAACGACTCAGCGCGTTCAATATGTTTTGGGTCGACAACCATCGTCACTGGCTCGTATTTGGCAATGGTGTTAGCAAGTTCAGCGTAGGCACGTTCGGCTTCAGCGATTTGTCCGTCCCAAATGTCATCGCGTGATGGCCAACACATAAGAGTGTTCTGATGCGGTTCAAATTCAGCAGGCATTACCCGTGGAAAAGTCGACATTCAATTTCCTCTAGTTGGTGGGGTGTGAGAAATAACTGTCGCTGCCATCAAGTGTGAGCAGTGCTCCGTACAGTTCCGGACGACGATCACGAAACAGGCCCCACGATGATCGCAGTGCCGCAAACGCGGAACGATCGAAAGTGGCATGTATCACTTCTTCAGAATCACGACCAGCTTCTGCTACTAGTGCACCCGTGTTGTCAGCAATAAACGATGAGCCATAGAAATTCACTTCGGTTGCGTTCTGAACTTCACGGCCAATTCGGTTTGCTGCCATAACGGGTAAAAGGTTTGCTGCCGCATGGCCTTGCATCACGCGCTGCCAGTGACGCGAAGAGTCCCACGTTGGCTCTTGCGGTTCACTACCAATAGCTGTGGGATACAAAATGCACTCAGCACCTTGCAGTGCCATAGCGCGGGCGGCCTCAGGAAACCATTGATCCCAACAAATGCCAACACCAACTCTTCCGTGCTGCGTAGCCCACACGCGAAATCCGGTGTCACCAGGACTGAAGTAGAACTTCTCGGAATAACCAGGCCCGTCTGGAATATGGCTCTTGCGATACACACCCATACAAGAACCATCTGCATCAACCATGACCACCGTATTGAACAATGCACTTCCAGCACGTTCGTACACACTGAGTGGCAACACCACGTTCAGTTCAGCCGCAACTTTCTGAAAATGAGAAACGGTTGGATTCTCATCAATAGACATTGCGCGCTGGTGCTGCACTGCATCATGTTCTTTGCAGAAGTATTCATTCTCGAACAATTCTGGAATAAGGATTATTCTCGCCCCTGCCGATGCTGCTTGACGCACCAAACGTTCAGCTTTTGCAACGTTGTCGTCTCGAGAGTCGGACATAGACATCTGAATGGCAGCAAGGGAAAGTGTCATATCTCTACTCTAGGGATGTTCTCTTTGCTGGCAGGTGTGAGACAATCAACCTATGGTTATTGCCACCAAGCAGTCGGAAAAATCGCGTCAGACTGACCTCAAGGTCGCCTACAGCGCAGCCAGTGCTGTGCGTACGGTTGGTGTCGACCAGATGGCATTAACCCGAGTTGCTGCCGACGCTGGTTTTTCAAGTGGTGCCATCTATGCCCGATGTGATGACAGATCCGAACTCGTGGTCTTGGCCTGGGAGAAAAGCTTCTGGCCGATGTTGTCAGAGATCATTACCTTGCTCGCTGATGCAGTGATCTCTAAAGACAACAGCAGCATGGGCAAAATTGCTGAATTGTTCATTCGCTCTACCGACCCTGGCATTGTCCCCGACCTTGGAAGCGCCATGGAAGTCATCATTGCTTCACGACGCGACGAAACAATTGGTGAAGTTGTGCAAAGAGACATCAACGGTCTTCTGGATGACCGTGGTGTTGGTCCTTCAACAGACGGAGCGCTACGCCAGTCTGTGGTGTCTGCAATCAGTACATTGTTCGGAGCATCGTTATTGAACTCTGCGTATGTTGACAACAAGCACAACATGATTGACCCGACAGCACTAATTGAAGTGTTTACTCACTCAGCGCAGTCGCCAGTAAAACCAGCGAAATCAGCCGGAGCTCTACGCCACACCGCCCCGTATCAATTCCCCACAACCTACGATGATGTTCGCGATGCACTCATCGCAGCAAGTGAATACGTCATTGCGCGCACGGGTGTTCACAAAGCCACAGTTTCGCGCATTGCACGTCGAGCAGGCGTGAGTGTTGGCGCGATCTACGGCTTGTACGAAAACAAAGATGCCCTCGTTGCAGATTGTCTAGAAGTTCTCTTCCCTCCGCAAAGTCGCCGCGATGTAGAGGAATGGTCACGTGTTTTCACCGCAACGGATCAACGAGCAGTTGTCACCGATATTTTGGCGAACTACATGTCGCCCTCGTTTGCACAATGGCGTACATTTCGCCTAGAGAGCATTGTTGCTGCGCGACACTCCCCCGACATTGCGGCTCAACTAGCTGCCTACACTTTTGCAGCCAGACGAGCGCTTATGGCCGCTGCGGTCAAGGCTCCTCCTGGTGCCACCATTAGCCCCGATACAGGTTTATCTGCTCGCGCAAGCGTTCTGGGGCTCTCTATTCTTGAGATCGTTGACCCCACAATCTGTCAGCTCGACTGGCGATGGATTCCTATCGGCAGATAATCACTAGTCTTCGCTGATGCTTGAAGAACTGTCAGCCAAAGTCCGATCCGGAGAGATCAGCCCAGTTGATCTCGTAAATGAGAGTCTCCGCCGTATCGAAGCAGCTTCGTCATTGAATGCCGTCGTTGCAACATTCGCTAACGAGGCACGTGCACTGGCATCATCACATCCGCGCGCAGGAGCTCTTGCCGGATTGCCATTCTTAGTGAAAGACATGGCGCGAGTACAGGGCCACGTCACAACGTCAGGATCCGCGTTATATGCCAACGGCACTTCAGATGAAGTTGATGATTCTGTTGTATCGCGACTTCGCGAAGCTGGCGCAATCATCATCGGTAGAACAAACAGCCCAGAGTTTGGTGCAACAGCCTTCACATCCAACAAGGTGTATGGCGCCACGCGTAACCCGTGGAATGCAGAGAAATCACCCGGTGGTTCAAGTGGTGGATCCGCAGCCGCTCTTGCTGCAGCGTTGACACCCATCGCAACAACCTCTGATGGTGGCGGCAGCGTGCGTGGGCCCGCATCTTCATCAGGGCTTATCGGTTACAAACCTTCAATGGGTGCAATCGGCAGAAACGTTTTGCCTCGATGGATCGATTTTTCCACTCAAGGAACAAGCGGCCACAGCGTTGCTGATGTTGTCTACGAGGCTGCAATTACCCATGGGCCAGCCAATGGAGATTTTTTAGGTCTCCCTGCAAAAAGCATCGCCTTAGACCCTGTAATGCCTCGACGTGTTCTTGCGTGTCGAACATTTCGCACAGATGTCGACCCAGACATTGAAGCCAACTATGAATCAATGATCGATGCGTTGGTTGCAAGTGGTGTCTCAGTGGAACGCGTTGCTTCACCATCAGACAACGACACAATTTGGAACTGGTTCATCATGTCAACGGCACAACTCACTCAGAGTTTGCGCCATGAAGAGCACCGTTGGTCTGAATTGTCTGACTATGTGCAATCTCAATTGAAGTTTGGTGCCTCAGTAACTATTGACCAGTACATCGCTGCGCAAAGAAAACGTCATGAAGTCAGTATTCGATTTGATGAATTGTTAGGTAACGACGCAGTTCTTCTCACCCCAACGTCGAATGCTCGTTCGTGGCCAGCTGAAGGTCCATTACCTTCGCGTGCCGGCAATACCGACGACCCAATGGTCACGCTGAACACGCCTGACGCAAACTTCACAGGACACCCGGCCACAAGTGTGCCGATGGGTCTTGACGACAATGGAGTCCCATGTGGCATTCACATCACGGGACCAAGATTTCAGGACAATCTCACACTTGGTCTTGCTGCCCATATTGAGCGCGTTAAGCCGTGGCCACTGACAGCACCCGGCTATACACCGTTTGGTCTCTAGACGTTTGGCGATGCATCTCGTCATCTAATTCTCATTAGCGTGGAGACACCTCTTCGGTATCTTCTATGAAAATTCTTATCGCACTCACCTTGTTCTTCGGATCAGGAATACTTCTTCCACAATCTGTGGTGAATGGTGCGACAGAAACCGCAACTACTCCTGGAATGGCATCGATCCCAGTCATTTCATCTGTTAGTGCTGGCGCGGAACACACGTGCGTAGTGCGTGATGCCACAGTGTGGTGCACAGGTTCTAACTCACGAGGACAACTGGGAACAGGTTCATTAACCAGGACGATTGCCTTTAGTCCTTCCATCATGACTGACGTGATAATGGTCGATGTCGCTGGTAATACATCATGTGCCGTTCGCACTGACGCCACCGCATGGTGCTGGGGAACCATCCCCACTTCGATTGATGTTGTGACGTCCAGAATTGTGACGACCGATTCAGCAATTCCACTTCAAGTTCCATTGACAAATGTTCGAACGGTGTCAGTAGGCAGGACCCATTCATGTGCAACCAAGCATGACGACACTGCCTGGTGCTGGGGGACGAATACGTGGGGCCAACTGGGGAACAATACAAACATAGATTCCGCAATTCCCGTGCAAGCAGGCATTGACAAAGTGCAGTCACTTGACGTTGGCACCGACCATACGTGTGTCGTTCGACGAACATCTTCTGTGTGGTGCTGGGGTTCGAATGGATACCACCGTCTTGGTTTGCGCGCTAAGGGACCATTCCTGCGTCCCACCTATGTGCCCAAGGTTCGCGCAACAAATGTTGCTACCGGGGACGCATTCACTTGCATCATTTCATTGAGTGCTCGTGTGCAATGTTGGGGACGAAACCAATTCGGTCAGTTAGCCCGCACAGCTGGTTCATCGCGCATTGCTCCGCATACAACATCGATTAAGAAGCCTGTTGCCTTAACTGCCGGTGGCGAATTCGCGTGTGCAATTACAGCTGCTATCACCACGTGGTGTTGGGGTCGAAACAGATTCGGTCAACTATCAAATGGATCATCCCTTGCTTCATCCATTCCCCAGAAAGTTCTCACTAGCACCAATATTGGTTCAATGACGGCTATTGCAGCCGGAGAATCTCATGCCTGCACTATTGCCAATACATCTGGAGCCATGTGGTGTTGGGGCCTCGGTTTACAAGGTCAACTAGGTGATGGCGGAAGCGGTCCAAGCGGAATACGTTCAACAGGAATTGAAATTTGGCCAAACGGAGTGCGTATGAAGTCGATTGGCACCGACCAATCCGCACGAATCATTGCTACCGGAGATATCGCTTGTGATGACGACAGGCGGGCAGTCAAAACCACAGGGCCAAGCGGCGCGCAATGTGGTGACTTTGCAACAGGTTCACTGATCTCGTCATTGAAACCAGACGGCGTGATTGCTCTTGGTGACCTGCAGTACGAAAGCGCAAGTTCACAGGAGTTGATGACCAACTTTGATTTATCCTGGGGTCCACTTCGCACAATCACTTACCCGATTCGCGGCAATCATGAATATCTCACGGCCGGTGCTGCGGGGTACGTCGATTACTTCAGCGAAATGTCTCCCTCGTACTGGACAGTAGATGCAGGCGGTTGGCGCGTCATCGCTGTTGACTCGTGGTGTCAAGGGCAGATTTATGCTGGTTGTTCGGCTACATCGGCACAAACTCAATGGTTGAAAAATGAATTGCAACGAGCTCGTGACGAAAGTAAATGTGCAGCCGTAATGATGCACCATCCATTCGTGTCGAGCGGTTCACTTGCAACTTCAAGTGTGAAGAATCTGTGGGAAGCCGCAGTTACCGGTGGCGCAGATCTCATGGTCACAGCTCATGACCATATTTACGAACGTTTTCTGCCTCTTAATGCATCAGGTGCTCCCGCAGTTGGCGGAATGCCCCTCTTCATCAGTGGACTTGGTGGTGCACCGGCTACTCCGATCGAAGATGCAGTTCCGGGAAGTGCATTTCGATACAACGCAAATCATGGTGTCTTGTCGTTAACTCTGACACCACGGGCGTTCTCTTGGGGATTCATCAGTGCGCTTGACGGTTCGACACTTGATTCCGGCACAGCATCATGTGCCCCCTAGGGAACCTCTAGTCAAATACGGGAACCAGAGCGACTTTGCCTGCGATTTTGCGATCTTGTAAATCGCGCATCGCTTGAACAGCTTTGCTCATTGGGTACATCACTGGTTCTACGGGGTGAAGTTTTCCTGCTGCGATCTCTGCCAGCACTTCAACCAACATGCCTTGGTTTTCAACGACATTGCGCCCAACCCATGCGCCCCAGTCAACGCCAACCACTGTGCGGTTAGTGAGCAACACATGATTCGCAGGAAGACGCGGAATTCCACCAACAAAACCAACGACTAGGTACTGTCCGAATGGGGCTAGTGCACGTAAACACGGTTCAGCAAGTTCACCGCCAACTGGGTCGTACACCATGTCAACTCCACCACCGCACAATTCGCGAGTACGTAACTTCACGTCCTCATTCAGAACATCAATTGCAGCAAACGCTCCACGATCTAAAGCCAACTGGCGCTTTTCAGCGCTTGACGCAGCAGCAATAACTCGCATGCCCATTGCAACACCAAGATCAACTGCAGCCAAACCGACGCCGCCACCTGCGCCGAGCACCAACATGGTTGCACCCTCGCGTACTTGTGCCCGCTTATGAAATGCAAACCATGCGGTGAGGTAACTCTGCATAAACGTTGCACCTTGCCCATCGCTCAACTGTTCTGGAATTGGAATTACACGACTTGCAGAAAGAACTGCCTCATCTGCAAAGCCACCACTTGGTGAAAAAACTCGATCACCGATTTTCAGATTCGTAATATCAGACGCAACTTCAATTACTCGACCCACAATTTCGGAACCTGGCCGGTATGGGACTGGTGGCTTGATTTGGTATTTACCCTCAATCATAAGTGAGTCCACGTAATTCAATCCGCTGGCCAAGACAGCCACGCGTATTTGTCCGGGCGCTAATTCGGGTGAGTCAATCACCACAATCTCAATGTCGTCGAGTGAACCAAGTTGCTGTATTTGCAGGACTTTCATGCTTTCGACGGTACTAGACAGACCAAGGATGCAATGAACCGTGCTACTTCAGGACGCGATTAATTCGCCGTCGGACACGACCAGAGAATTTCTGGCGTTGGTGCAGCGTTGCGTTGTCTACGCCATACATCGCCAACCACTCACAACGAACTCGGCGGTGAAGCATCAGGCGCACAGAGCGAAACACCGTTCGTTTCCCAGACTCCCCTTCGAGTGCATTTATGAATTTCCCGGAACCGTGTGTCGTTACCACGATCAAATGTCGCACGTTTGTAAGAAGTGGCTGGATTCGATTCGCCCCTTCAGGAAGAACCCACGCGACTCCGTTCATCAACACTCTGTCAAACCAGCCCTTCAACATTGCTGGTTGGCCAGACCACCACGTGGGGTACACAAGAACTAATGCCTCACACCACTGCAAGTCTTCAATCTGTTGGCGTAGTTCGGGAAGTGCCTTCAGTTTTTCTGTCACATCACCCACATGGTTCAACCGCTCATATGGCGTAAACACCGGACTGAAATTCTCAGCCCACAGATCATGATGGCGAATTTCATGGCCACCATTTTTTAATTCGACAAGAACTTCGGAAGAGAGAAATGAGACAAAAGACTCTTGTGACGGATGAGCAAGAACTACAAGAACTTTCACAGTGTTCCCATTTTCTTCTCTAGAGAAAGAAGGAAACTCTTCCTGCTCGCATCGGTGGCTGTGTCCATTGCATACAGACTCGACGCAGACACTTTTGTTCGCAATGAAGTGTTCATTCGAAATGCACGCGCCAATATGCGTCGACCATTATCGTTCACAAAACGCACATATAACCATGGTGAGCCAAATGTAGAAGCGATGTGTATGCGCCGGATATTTCTCAGACCTGGTCGTACTTTGTTGTTCTCGTTAAACACAAACGCTGTTCCGGGCAACATCACACGCTCTAACCAACCCTTTAGTTGTGCGGGCAATCCGCCCCACCATGTTGGGTAGACGAACACGATGATCTCTGCAGACTTCACAAGGGCTACATCTCGCTCAAGTCCAACAGGTATTTCTCCATTTCCCTGTTGATATGTATTCCACTCTGAAGCTGACATCACAGGATTGAATTGTTCAGCAGCAAGATCAATGACATCCACTGTGTGTCCTGCGGCACGTAACCCTGAAACGGCAGCATCGCGCATTGCAGAACAGAAACTTCCCTCAACGGGATGGCAGTACACAACAAGGGCATTCATAGGGTGGTCTATCGCAGAAGCAATTGGGAACTACCGTACCGTGTATGCCAGACCTCACCGGAGATTTCAATACAGGACAATTGCCAAAAATTGCACCGGGCACGGTGACTGTCACTATTGCTCGTACTGTCGAGCCCCGCCATAAGACCGAATTTGAAACCTGGTGTCACGATATGACGGAAGCAGTGCAAGCAGCCCCAGGGTGTCTTGGGGCAACGGTCCTGTGGCCTGCAAAACCGTCAGACCCATATCACATGGTTTTTCGCTTTCTTGATGTCTTGCATTTACGCGAGTGGGAACGATCTGACAACCGTCAAGAACTGCGTGAACGCGCTGACCGCTTGGTTTTATCAGAAAAGGTAACTGTCACTGCCGGAACAGAAGAGTTCTTTAATGCACTTGGTGAAGTTGAACGGCACAAGACTCGCACAGGCAAGTTCCTGTCGGACGTTGCGTGGGTCTACCCCATCGCATTGTTTTTTACTCTCGTACTTGCTCCGTACTTTGCACGAATTGATGTTCTGCCTCGAGTGCTGATCTCTACTGCACTAATTGCAGCAACAAGTAAATACGCAACTGGCCCATTGCGCACTTGGTGGCGACGGCGCAAGATGCTGCCTCAAGATTCTTCAGTCAGATAAGGAATTATCGCGGTGGAAGTCCGCAGGCGTTCATGCCCAAGAGTCGCGAAATGTGCCGGCGGTTACGAGCAATTAACGAATACACAAGCCCGGCAATAAAGAGCACTCCTGGTAAGCCGATTACAACACCTATAGCGCGATACGCACTGGAGCTGGCAGATTTCAAGATTGCCGAAACAGCTGCCGCACCTTCTAAGCGACCGTTGTCAGTGACAAACCAAACAGAACCAAGATGGGTGAGACCGTATTGATGGTGCGACACAACGTCGACAGATGGAACGCGAGCAATTATCCATCGAGCGGATGCTTCACAGATTCCACAATCGCCGTCGTAGACGACTACCGGTTGCATCTCAGTTACGCATTCAGCAGGTCGAAAACCTGTTGTGCACGACCAGCATGAATAGTTTCTTCGCGGCCGTTGAGACGAAGTAAACGAACTACTTCTTCATCGGTTTCTACTTCGGCCCATCGTTGATAGCCGACATCACCATTTAATTCACCCTGTACAACTGCTGCAAACATTCGTGAATCGATTGTGTCGGGAAGTGGAACCGCAAGTAACTCGGCTTCTTCTGCAGTGGGCTCCCACTCGTGACCAAGTTTGATGCTGATCATGCGAGCGAGACGACGAGCATGCCCGCGTTCCTCTACTGCATTCTTACGAAGAAGATCTGCTGCTGTTTCATTACCAACACGGTCAGCCAAGATGTTGTAGAACAACTCGCCTGCCATCTCAATGCGATACATCAGCTTGAGTTCAGGCACTTCAAGTTTTGCAACGTCAGCAAGGCCTGCATTTGCAGTAAAGAAATTGAGTTCAGTCATCTCTAGTTCACATTCAACAAATCAACAACAAAGACAAGAGTTTCGCCACCCTTGATGACTCCGCCTGCACCTTGTGATCCGTATCCGAGATGAGCCGGGATAGTGATACGGCGACGTCCACCGACTTTCATGCCAGCAACTCCTTGATCCCAACCAGAAATCACTTGACCTGCACCCAGTCGAAATTCAAAAGTTTCGTTGCGATCCCATGAAGCGTCGAATTGGCGCTGTGTGCTCCATGCAACACCGACGTAATGCACTTCAACATTTGTGCCGGCCACTGCTTCTTTGCCATCACCGACAGTGATGTCTTCAAGAACAAGTTCGGAAGGTGCGTCCCCTGCGGGAATGGAAAGATCTGGTTTCATTGCGCTCATAGCCCCCAACCTATCTGTGCCACATAGGGCTTACACGGGTTGAACGAACAGGTTTACGCCTTGGCGCGTGTGCGTCTCAACACAGGGTCTGCAATACGTAATGCACCATCGGCAATTTTCATTACGCGACCAGCAGCTCCGGGTGTTTTCGAATCTATGAGATTGCCCATGACAGCCAATGTGATGTCAGCTGCCACTTGAGTACCAACTGCAAGTCGTAAACCTGGCTTCAACAACCACGGGTGACCAATGATGAAGCTGAATCGACGCCCGGTGCGCAAGAACGCATCGAACCGTTCTCCCACTAATTCGTTGTACGACTCAGATGCTGTATTCGGATCTGCAATGAATCGCTCAACAGCCAACATTCCGGATTCAAGTCCGTAATCAATTCCTTCGCCATTCATTGGGTTTACAAATCCGGCTGCATCTCCGATTGCGACCCACCCTGGACCATGGCGTTTCGTACAACTCATCGGCAGTCGCCACGCACGAGGCTTTTCGATGTAGTCACCAAGAGACCATGATTCACGAACCAAAGTTGCGTACTGATCAAGCAATGTGTTGAGATTCAATTTCTTGAACCCTTTCATAGTGCTCAGTGCGCCTACACCAATGTTGACGGTGCCATCACCCGCAGGAAACATCCAGCCGTACCCAGGAACTGCCACTCCATGTTCGTCACTAAGGCTGAGACATGCTTCAAGATGACGCTCTGCATGACGTGGTGTCGGCGCATACGCGCGAATTGCAAGACCAAATGGTTCATTCGGGTCACGTTCTGCACCCAGCATCTTTGCGGCCATTCCTTGTGCCCCAGCAGCCAAAATGGTGAACGGCGCACGAAACGTTTCGGTTCCTACTGTGACACCGACAACGCGGCCCTCTTCAAGCACAGGAAGAGCCTCAGATTCAAAACGAACATCTGCACCGCTAGCAATCGCAATATCGAGAAGATGATTATCGAATCGTTGACGTGGCCACACTGCTCCATGATTTGGAAACCGTGAAGTGGTAGGCCATGCAAGTTCACGTTGCTTCTTGCCTGCAATCATTCGCAGGCCATCAATTCGGTGTGCAACAGAGTGGTCAATACCTAGATCATTCAGTGCTGCAATGGCACGAGGAGTAAGGCCATCACCACACACTTTGTCTCGTCCATATGGACCCTTTTCAAAGAGCACCACGTTGAGACCGGCTCGTGCAGCAGTAATAGCTGCAGCAGAACCAGCAGGCCCTCCGCCAATAATCAGAACGTCGTGGCGTTGCATAACTACGAGCCTGCCAGATGCACATCCAATCTGCTACTTGCGTACTATGGGACATATGGCTCACATGACACTCCCTGAAGCCGTCGCCCTAGTGCGCTCTACGGACACCCTCGCAGTCCCCCTCGGGCCAGGCGTACCTGGTGGATTCATGCATGCACTTGGCGACCGAGACGACTATGTGGACCTGCAGATTTCTGGCGCTCTGATGCCGGACCTGTATGCCGTTCTCGCCAAAAAAGGCGTGCACTACCGCAGCGGATTCTTCGGACCCGCCGAACGCTTTTTGCGCGACTCTGGCGCCTCTATTGATTTCGTGCCAGCAGACTTTCGTCGGTTCGAACCCATCCTTCAGAACATGCGACCACGGATCATGGCAACAGCTGGCTCTCTTCCCGTAGACGGTTGGGTCAGTTTGTCCGTCCATGCCGGCGCCACAGTTGATGAAATACATCGAGCAAGTACGGATCCGGAACGAATTCTTCTTGTGGAAGTTAGTGAGCACTTTCCACGCACTTTTGGAGTTGCATCTCATGAACATCGTGTTCATGTTGACGCTATTGATTGCCTCATCGAGACGGATCGGGCTCCATTGAACTTGGCAGATACAGTCCCGAGCGACGCAGAACGAACAATTGCAGATATCGCCTTGACGTTCATTCATTCGGGCAGCACATTACAAACCGGAATTGGCGGCATTCCGAATCAGATTGCACTCTCGCTTGCTGCAAGTGACTTAGGAAGTTTTGGTGTGCATTCAGAGATGTTCACCACCGGACTTATGCGTTTACATCAGGCAGGAAAAGTTACAAACAACAAAGGAAGCAAGTTCGATGGGTTTTCACCCACAACGTTTGCGGCTGGAATTCCAGAGCTATACACCTGGCTTCACAACAACGATGCGGTTCGTTTTTTGCCAGTGAAGATTGTGAACTCACCTGAACTAATTGCGAGCAACCGCAATATGGTCACTATCAACGGTGCACTAGCTGTTGACCTTGCTGGTCAAGTTGTTGCAGACACCATCGGCGGCACACAATTCAGCGGCGTTGGTGGTCATGAAGATTTTGTATCCGGGCCAGGGCTTGATGCCACTGACAGAAGCCTTATCTGTTTGCCCTCCACCACAATGATTGATGGGGTCTTAACGAGCCGCATCATGGGCATTCTTCCTGCGGGAAGTGTTGTCAGTACTCCGCGCCATCAAGTTGACACGATTATCACTGAGTTCGGTGTTGCTGAATTGGAAGGCCGCACAATTCGTGAACGTGCACAAGCACTAGCAGCTATTGCGCATCCGCAGTTTCGCGACCAGCTTCTTGAGAGTGCTGAATCGTGGCCTCGGGATTAAGCCCAAGCGCGGTGTACAACCCAATCACTGCCAGCAACGAAATCGTGCCGACTGCATAACCTGCCAAAAGATCAGTTGGCCAATGAGTCCTGATGAGCCAGGAAGACACGCCAACAATGAGACCGGCAACGACAACAAGTCGAATCGCAATTTGTCGAGCCTGCGTTCCGGCCTTGGTGAAATACCACGCAACATATCCCCACAGCGCAACACAGTTTGCGGCGTGTCCAGATGGGAACGCCATTTCGTCTTGTCCAATCATCATTCGATTCCAGAAATTCTCATATTGATACGGAAAGATACGTCCAACTGAAATTTTCAACGCCCCTGCAATTCCTGTTTCAAAGAAAAGAACTATTAAAAAGCCAGCAATTGGTACCCAGGAACGTCTCTTCCAAGACAGCCACCCAAGAATCGGTAAGCAAACTGTGAGAATGATTCCTCGTAAGCCAAACATCACAGTGACTGAGAAGAAATCATGCGGGGCATCAAGGTTCCGTGCTACGTCTCGCGCAGTTTTATCAAAGTCTGACAACAGACCACGAGACACCACTTGCTGGATCAAAACTGCCAGAACAAGACATGCAACTGTCGTGTATTTAGAGAGGCGGTGAGCGGTCAACATCAACGCCTATTTTGCCCTGTTTCTTCCAGTAATTCGCGTCACTCCGCTGAATATCACGCCAGTACGGCACAAGAGCGGACCAGGTACTAGAACTTGCTGATGAATAGTTACGCGCCTGGTACCCCCGAATGGTTTAGCCAAGTCCATGAAGAGGTGGTCGACCCCGCTCGACGCATTGTTGACCCTCACCATCATTTATGGCCAGTCGGCGGCTCATTGCCCTACGGACTCGAACAATTACATGACGATGCCTCAGCAGGTCACCTCATTGAGAAAACCGTCTTCATTGAATGCGGCGCAAGTTATCGCAAAGATGGACCAGCACATCTTGCTCCAGTTGGCGAAACAGAGTTTGTTGCTGGAGAGTCACTACGAGACCCTGCGCATCTCATCTCGGGCATTGTTGCCCATGCCGACCTCAGTCGTGATGACCTCAACGACATTCTTGATGCACACACAGAAGTAAGTCACGGCCTTCTACGCGGAATTCGTGACGCGCTTTCTCGCGCTGACCACCCCGAAGTTTTGGCGATTCCTGGCGGTGCAACGAGAGACCTCTACAAGAACCCAAACTTTCGGCGCGGTGTTGCGACTCTCGGAACACGTGGTCTGACCTATGACTCGTGGCATTACCACTACCAGAACACAGAATTCCTAGAACTAGCTCGTGCCGTACCTACGACAACAATGGTGCTTGATCATTTCGGAACACCACTCGGTGTTGGTCCATATGCATCACAACGAGACGACATCTTCACTCAATGGAAGAAAGACATCGCAGACATCGCACAGTGCTCCAATGTTGTCGCAAAATTGGGCGGGCTCGCAATGCCCGACAACGGTTTCGGTTGGCATACAGCAGAGAGACCGCCTAACTCTGATGAGTTCATTGCGGCGCAACAAAAATACTTTGATCACACCATTGAATGTTTTGGTCCAGATCGGTGCATGTTTGAATCGAACTTCCCTATTGATCGTTTCTCCTTGTCATACACAGTTGTATGGAACGCCTTCAAAAAGATGACCGCCTCATTTTCTGAAGCAGAAAAAGACGCGATGTTTCGCGGCACTGCAACTCGTGTATACGGTTTGTAACCATGATCGCCGACCAATTCGAACCACTGACTAACGAACAAGCAGAATTCTGGGCACGATTTCCCAAGTGGGATCAAGACATGAACTATGCCCTCTATCTCGGATTCATTGTTGAAGAAGTGAAACGTGACTATGCGCGTATGCGATTACCAGCGCGGTGGGAAATGAACCAACCAGCCGGAATCATGCATGGCGGAGCCATCGCCAGCCTTATTGACACAACTGTTGTTCCGGCTGTTGGTGGCCCATACGAGAATGGTTCGTTCGTCACCATCAGTATGAATGTGGAATACCTTTCAGCAGTGGCCGGAGAAGACGCAGTCTGTGAAGGTTGGATAACTAAACGTGGTCGATCCATTGCATTTTGTCGAGCCGAAGTGCGTGGGGCAACGTCTGGGAAACTATGTGCAACGGCATCGTTGGTGTACAAGATATAAAAGCGTTAGTGCGACGCAAACCACTGCGTGAGCCGTTTGAAACCTTCATCGAGAGTCACACTTGGTGCCCACTGCAACTCCTGTTGCACTGAACGCTGATCAAACCAATGTGCAGTCCCTAATTGCTCTGCAATAAAGCGAGTGATTGGTGGTTCAGATGATCGCACTAGCGGCCACAGGCGCTCAACTACAGAACCGAGTCGAATTCCGAGCGCCAATGAAACATGTCGCGGTTCAAATGGAATTCCCGCTGATTCACACATTGAACGCATCAGTTCGTTAACGGTGCGTGGTTCCCCATTTGAGATGACATACGCCTTACCATCGCACGCTGAACCAATATGTAGGGCATCAAGCGCAGCGATGTGGGCACTAATTGCATTATCTATGTACGTGGAATCCACTAATGCATTGCCTGTACCAACAACTGCAAGCCGCCCACTGGCCGCCCGTTCAACTATTCGCCCAACTAACTGTGTGTCTCCGGGCCCCCACACCAAATGTGGGCGAATTGCGACAACTGCTAACTGGCTATTTCGAGCATTAAGAACTGTTCGTTCAGCAATGGCTTTCGACTCTGCGTAATACGAACGTGAACGCCCAAGTTCAGCCTCACCAGCTGGTGCACCGACTAGTGAATGGCCAGTGTGGGCAACTGAGGGGGTGGAGACAAAAACCAATCGAGAAATGTTGTGCTGTTGAGCAGCAAGAAGAATGTTTTCAGTTCCACGCACATTGGTGTCATAAAACTCCTTCTGTGAACCAACAACCCCCACTCGCGCTGCACCGTGGATAATTGCATCACACCCTTTGGCCGCCAAAGCAACTGCATCTGCATCACAAACATCAGCCAACACCTCATGCGCATTCTGGTGCCCTTCAAACGCAGTAGGTCGACGTTGCAAACACACCACTTCGTCACCGCGACGCAATAGTTCACTAGCGATACCACCGAGAAGCAAACTGCCAGTACCAGTAACTAATACTTTCACTTTTTGGCACCAGCCAGAATTTGTGACATCTGTTTCGAAACTGCAGTGCGGTCGATCTTTGAGTTATGACGAATATCGACCGGAAGTTTCTTGGTTGTCCACACAGAGGAAATTGTTAACGGGGCAAGTGCAGCACGCACGGCATGAGATAGTTCAGCATTAGCTGGGCCGTCACTGCTGTCAATGGTCTCGATGACAATCACAATTTGTTCCACGTCGACAGGCCCCACCCCCACTGCTGCGGCACGGACAACATTCGGTAATGCCTCTATTGCTATTTCCAAGGGAACAGGCGCAACAGGGCCGCGAGACGTGTGAATCACATGCACCAAACGTCCCTCAATCCATACGTTGCCTTCGCTGTCAATATGGCCTACGTCTCCTGTTCGGTGCCACGTGACTGTGTGACCATCTGTGTTCACTACAGGACGTGCATTATGTTGCGTAAGCCATAACGAGTCATACCCGGCCGACATCCACGGTGCAGATACCAAAAGTTCTGATGTGTGGTTGTCAATGCGAACATCGCAGCCAACAACTGGCTTACCAACACAAACACCTTGCCCGGTTCCGATACGTATCAGGTCACTCAATGACACATCGGCGACAGGCAACGCCTCTGTCATCCCATAGGGCGTGTGCAGCTCAGCATTAGGGCACAAACGTGAGACTTCCTGCAACGTCTTTATTGGCACCGGTGCTCCGGCAGACATTACGAGGCGCACAGTGCGAAGGTGCGCCATGTCTTTTGTAGCAGTCTTTACAACGTTCGCCAAAGCTGCAGGTGATGCAAACACCATTGTTGCGCCAACACGTCGACACGCATCATCAAGCGCTGCTGCGGTCAATGTTCCAGGTGAAGTCACATCCATATCGGCTAATCCGGTTGCAATACCAAGTGCAGGGCCATACAACGCAAACGGAGCGAAAGCAGCAACAAATGTGTCGGTTGACGTGATGTTGTATGTCTTTTGCAGGGCATCACGTTGTGCATACAACTGACGATGCGTGTACCGCACACCCTTTGCCGGGCCTGTGGCCCCAGATGTAAATAACACTGCTGCAAGATCATCAGCGTTGGGTTCAGGGGCACTCACGAACTCAAGTTTCGAGACGGCAGGTGAACCTGCAAGTGCGGAGAGGCGAATCATTGAAGCACGAGGTGCCCACCGCAATAAGCGCGCTGCAGCAACAGCTTTCACTGGCCCAATGACGTGACTAACCCTCGACGCACGAATTGCTGACTTAAGACCTTGTAGACCAAGACCTCTATCTGCAATCACTGCAATTGCACCAATACGCCAACATGCATACACCACGGCAATCAGGTCAACGCTTGGTGGCACCAGCACTGCGATTCGTTCGCCGCGTTGCACGCCTCGATGATGCAACGCTTCTGCATACGTGGCAACACGTGCCGCAAAGTCTGGTCGCGTTATGGAAACATTTGCTGCTGCGTCAGTAATTGCAATGTCGTCAGTGTTGACCCACTGATCAATTTGAGACCACAGAGTTGAATCATCACTTGTGCGAGGCAGAAACTGCTCATGCGGCTTACCCTTTCCTGCTTCTTCTATTGCCGCTTCGACATATGGCGCAATTGAAACTTCAAGCACTGTTAAATGCCCTGAATCTGCAATTCGATGCAATGCGATGTTTTGGAACTTCTTCATAAGGTCATGCGCAAAATCATCATTGAACACAGGATCGCGACTGCCCCACACCAAACGAACAGGAACCGCTAATGCCGATAGCTTTTCAGCAACGTCAGCAATGTCACGTGCTGAAGAGTGTCGTGAAGTGAGTGGTGCATCAGCTACAAAATCTGCAACACCATTACGACGGCCACGATGTCGATATGGAAATGCCAAAGCTGTTCTTTGCAATTGAGAAATACCGCGACCTGGAAGAAATGGCGTTCCACGCACGAACAATGAAGAGTCTTTCGTGACAAGTCGGTGAACACCGGTGGCAGCAGCAAGTCGAATAAGTAACGGCGCACGACGATTGTGTGGAACCGCAATCCCAGTATTCGAAAGAACCAAACCAGCAACACGTTCAGGGTGCGCAACTGCGTAACCCATTCCAATTGCTCCGCCCCAGTCTTGAGCAACTATCCAAATTGGTGCGGTGATGTTAAGAGCATTGACCAGGTCGTTGATGTCCGAAACACGATCACGGTATGTGCGTGTTGATACTTGTTCTGAAAAGCCCATCGACAAATGATCAGGGGCAATAACCCGGAAATCTGAATTCAATTCATTCAATAAACGTGACCACAAAAATGACCATGTTGGGTTTCCATGGAGACACAGCACGACAGGTGCGTCTTGATTGATTCCTGGACGATCAAGAAGATGCCACTGATGCGTTGCGCCGTCATGACTCGGCACATTGACAGTGCGCGACCATGAGGGGTCAATTCCGAACGTCGCAAAATCAGCAACGGGCGGGCGCTGGATGCCTACCAAAGAATCTCAAGGGCACTTGTATTGAGACCAGACCCAATTCCAAGACACATCACGCGTTGACCCAATTGAATCTTTTCTTGCACACTTGCCAACGTAATGGGAATAGCCGCAGGGCCGATGTTGCCAAAATGGGGAAACGTAATTGGAGCTTTCGCAGGGTCGATTCCGAGGCGATCACACAACATCGTGGTGTGCACTTTGCTGACCTGATGCAAGATGTACCAGTCAACATCTGCGGGTGCCCAATTGAATTCGACAAGTGCTTCAGTCCATGCTTCGTCTGCCAAGTCAAGACCTGCAACTAACAGTCCATGGGTATCTGTAGTCATGCGATCAAGGTCACCCACACACAATGCATTGTGTTCGGTTGCTGCTCGTGCCATGCCACCAATTAAACGATGCGTTTCTGGATGGCGTTTTGAACTTGCCATCACCATTGCTGCTGCTCCAGAGCCAAGGGTGAGCGAAGCAAACTCAGAAAACACATCTAAAGCTGTTGACTCGGGCTGACGAAGGCGTGCAATGGTCGCCTCTTGTGGTTGGCGACTGCCTTCTCCGTCCACAATGAGCACATATTCAACCGAGCCAGAATCAATCATGGTGGCTGCAAGATGCATTGCATTGACAAAGCCAAGGCACGCATTTCCGATATCAAAATTCAGGCAAGACGAAGACAATTTCAAGTGATCGTGGACCAGGCATGCCACAGACGGCTCAAGATGCTCTTTGCAGACTGATGTAGAAATCAATGCCCCAATTTGTGAGGGATCAATTCCCGCTTTTTCAATTGCGAGCTTCCCGGCCATTGCTGCTGCATCAGAGAACGACACGTCTTCATCCCACCAGCGACGCTCTTCGATACCTGCAAGCCCAGCAAGCAAACCGGACCTGAGGCCATTGCGTTTGTACACCTCTGCCAATTGCTCATCTATCCATGCAGACGTAATGACATTGGGCGCTTCAACCGAGGCAACACTCAACACGCCGGCATGCTGGTGTCGAAATACTGAGTTACCGGCCATTGAGACGATCTTTCGGGTTGAGTCCGTGATACAGGCTAGTGAGAGCACCGCATTTCTAGACCACGGGGACACGTAATCAGTGAATTATTGCCCATTTATGCAAAAACCGGTGCCAGACTTCCTAAATGAGCACAGAGATCGGCGTTATTACAGTCTTTGCCTGCCCACATTGCACAATGCCACTACACCTCAACCAGCATGAGGCACGATGCGAAAACAATCACCTCTTCGATCGTTCGCGGGATGGGTACATCAATCTCGTTGTCGGCGGACGACTTGCTGCAACCACAACGTCGGGCGACACCGCAGAATCACTTCGCTCCCGTCGAGACTTCTTCGCCACGGGGTCATATGCACCAATTGCATCAGCACTCGCCGCAGCGCTGGCCGAAATAACTGGTCCAATTCTTGATGTTGGATGTGGAGAGGGCTACTACTTCACTCACATCGATGCATCTGAAAAATACGGCATCGATATTTCAAAGAAAGCTGTGCAGATGGCGAGCAAGCTGCTGCCAGATGCCCACTTTGCGGTTGCATCAGCGTTTCGCCTTCCCATCGTTGATCATTCTTGTGCGGCCGTGTTTTCAGTATTTGCTCCACATTCGTTTGAAGAATACGCCCGAGTCTTACAACCAGGCGGCACATGGGTCACGGTCACCCCGGGGCCGCATCATCTGCATCAAATGCGGCCAAAACGTGACCAATCTATTGACGAACGTGAAGAACGTCGCAGTGAACCACCAGCGCAAGCACAACATGCAGAACGGCTTCAATTCGAACTTGACCTTTCACCTAGCGCTGCGAATGATTTGTTCTCAATGACCCCGCTGGTTTGGCAAACTGCTGCAGACGCTTCACCTACAACACACGTCAGTGTCGATGTTTGGGTCTCGTCAGGTACTTCGCTCTAGCGTGATTACATGTTGAAATTTGATACTGCCTATTACAAACGGTTTTACGGCGACAACGGAGCACACGATGCCAAGAAAATCGCTCACCTTGCAACAGCAGTTCACCATCTTGCCGCTTGGTGGGGGATCAATATCACTTCAGTTCTTGATGTAGGTGCCGGAATGGGAATGTGGCGCGACTGGTACCACATGTCATTTCCTGAAGTAACAGTGCGTTCAATTGATGTCAGTGAACATGCATGCAAGACATGGAATCATGAAAAACGTGACATAGCCACGTGGCGCCCTCGCGGAAAATCTGACCTCGTCGTGTGTCATAGCGTTTTGCAATATCTTGATAACCAGTCAGTTATTCAAGCTTTCAATAATCTTGCGGCCGCAACACGACACGTCATGTATCTCGAACTTCCGACTAAATGGGACTATGAGAACATCATCGATGAATCTGGGACTGATTTGCAGGTTCATCACCGTTCAGCACAGTGGTACCGCAAACAACTCTCACTGCATTTTCGCCAGGTCGGTGCCGGACTATGGGTGCCACTCAATGGGACCCCGATGTATGAGCTAGAGGCAAGCCGCTAGCGCGATGCCGGGCGGAAGCGATACAAAGCGCTTCCTTCACCAGTGTCGTGAAACACCATCTCTACGGGCATTCCTATGTGTAATGAATCAATGTCGCAATCGACAATATTGGTCATAATGCGTGGACCATCAGCAAGCTCTACATAGGCAATAACGAATGGACCTGCGTCCTGAAAGGCGCCCTTGCCCTTGCGCACAACAGTGAAACTATAAATAGTGCCCGTCTGCTGTGCATCGAATGTGGACACATCTTCTGCCCAGCACTTTGGGCAATTGCGCCGTGGGAACCACAGAACAATGTTGCACGCATTGCAACGCTGCAAGAGGAATCGACCCTCCGTGGTGGCTTTCCAAAATGCAGCTGTCGTTGAGTTAATAACGGGTGCGGGTGCTGGCAACATGGTCATGCGTCCTCTTGTCCAAGAATGAGTGTGACGGAACCATGCTTTGAGCCAAGACTTCCGCCTGTTCCGTGCGCAAGTGATATTTGGCAGTTCGGTACTTGTACCGAAGGGTGGGCTTCACCACGCATCTGACGCACCGCTTCAATTACTTTCGTAATTCCGCCACGGTTTGACGGGTGGTTATTGCACAATCCCCCACCATCAGTATTAAAAGGCAGCTTTCCGAATGGTGCGACAAGGCCACCATCCATCACAAACTTTCCGCCTTGGCCTTTTTCGCAAAAACCAAGATCTTCGATTGTTTGCAGAACAGTGATTGTGAAACTGTCATAGATCGATGCGTACTTAATGTCTGCAACACTGACCCCAGCTTCAGCAAATGCGCGTGGCCCAGACCACACTGCACCGGTATACGTAAGGTCAATGCCGCCGTTGCTGGTGTGCTTAATTGCTTCGCCGTGGCCAAGAATTTTTGCTGATGTGCGATTGAGCGAACGCGCTACTTCAGGAGACACCACAACCAAGGCGCCGCCGCCATCGGTAACAACACAGCAATCAAGACGATGTAACGGATCAGCCACTAACGGCGAATTCAATACGTCTTCAACTGTGACTGCATACGGCAGAAACGCATTTGGGTTGTATTGGGCATGAATACTCGCAGCGACTTTGATTTCGGCTAACTGCGCAGATGTTGTGCCGAACTCATACATATGGCGCTGTGCAGCAAGTGCGTACGTGTGTGGGGCACCAGATACACCCCATCCTGATTCGAATCCGGCTTCGGGGCTTTGTGCATAGGCCACGACTGACCGACCTGTACGAGGTTTACCCGCCAACGTGATCAGCGCAACTGAACACTTGCCGGCAGCAATAGCTGCAGCAGCATGACCAACATGAGCCAGATACGAAGAGCCTCCCGTTTCAGTGCTGTCGAAATAGCTCGGGCTTAACCCAAAATGTTCCACCAACGACATTGGTCCGAAACCTGCCGTGCCATCACAGAACACCGCATCTACATCGCTCATCGTCAAGCCAGCATCAGCCAATGCGCCGAGGGCGACTTCTGTGTGGATCTCAAACAATGTTCGGTCAGGAATATCGCGACGGGGATGTTCGTAAATACCGGCAACGTATGCCGCTCCTCGAATACTCATCGTTTTCTGCTCTGCACTGTGTTCGCCATGGAGATTCCATTAGAACAGGCGTGCGAATGTGTCACCGAAGCGGACGAGCTGCCACATGTCACAGACCCCCAGAAAACCAAAATCCCAACCTCTGTGGAGAGGCTGGGATTTCAGACTTTTTTTATTAGTGGCGGGGGCAAGATTTGAACTTGCGACCTTTGGGTTATGAGCCCAACGAGCTACCGGGCTGCTCCACCCCGCGATGTAGTTGAAGCATTACGGTACAAGGCGAGTGCCTCACTCACAACTTCACCCGAAATGCTTAGGATTAGTGCAATCACCATGCTTGCCCGAAACAAAAAAACCCAGCTGGCCGTAGAGGCGTTGCAAGCAGAAATTGCTTCGTTGCGGGCTGAAATGAGCGAGCAGATGGCCGCATTGGTGGCTGAACGGGAAGTTGCACGTTCTACAGTCGATCGACTTGCTGGCATTGAAGCGCGAGTATCAGGCATGGGCTCTGAACTCTCTCGTCAATTACACGAACTAGGTACCGAGATTGAAGAGCTCTCAAAGCGTGCTGAAGACTCTGGTGTTGCCGAGATGATGGATGCGTTGAAGACAACTCAAGTGCGACTTGCAAACGAGCAAGCTCGGTATGAAATTACGTTCCGACAAGACCTTGCAGCACTTGCGAACAAATTGCTGCAACGCCAACGCGCCTGAACTAACCCTTGACTGTGGCTAAAGCCTGCTGAACAAGTCCACGTGCTTGTGACAACTTGGATTGGTATGTAGCAAAATCTGGTGGTGTTTTCGCCAACGCTGCATCAGCTTGTGCAAACAACGCTTCTGCTTGCCGCAACAACTCCGCTGGCGTTGTGCCAGCAGTTGGTGCAACCGTGACAGGGCTTCCTGCAATGGTGGTGGTCGGTGTACTTGATGAACCACCAACGCGATCGCCAAGATTCCCATTGAATCCGGGGAACAACTGTGAAATTACACTTGTCAGACTGTCGCCAATAACTGACCTGTCGCCGTATCCAGCAAGAATCTTTCGAACAAAGATCTGTTTGTCGTTTCCGTCAGGCTGAACGAACATCGGCCGTATGTAAACAATTCCCTTACCTACTGGTACCAGTTGCATGTCTCCGTATGTAACGCGTGAACCACGTTGGTCAAGCGGAGTGATTGTCTGTGAAATGGCAGGTTCACTTTCAAACTGTGCTGCCACAGTTGCGGGCCCAGCTGGCAGTGGTGTCTGAATGTCATACACCGTGATTTTTCCATACGTCTTTGGCTCGCTAGAAACCACCATCATCGAACGTAATTCTTTTCGGCCGTCATCAGCTGAGAACGGAACAAACGGACGAACCATTGAAAATTGACCAATATCGGTCTTTGCATTTGGTTCATGGAAAATTGAGAAATACGGATTGAAACGCGCAACTGATGAGTCTGTGGCATTTATGGAGTCAACGGGCGCAATACCGGTGGTTGCAGTGCCAAGCGACGTTGTTCCCGAAGATGTTTCAGGAGCGTTTGCCGGAGCCTGAGAAACGCTCCACGCAGCATCGCGGTTGAAAAACAACGTTGCGTCATCGAATTGGTAACGACCAAACATGTTTGTCTGCACACGGAACAAATCTTCCGGATACCTGAAGTGTGCTGACAACTCAGCAGGAACAGTCGACTTCTTTGCAAACAAGTCTGGGAATGCAGCATTCCACATGAGTGCAATCGGATCCTTTGTATCCATCAGGTACAAAGTCACCTTGCCTGTATACGCATCGACTACTGCTTTGACGCTATTGCGAACATAGTTAAAGGAATGATTCAGACCACTGCCGGCTGTGAGTTGTGAAACATTCGCGGACTCGGCATAGGGATAACGATTTGTTGTAGTGAATGCATCAATTACCCATTTCACTTCACCATTAACGACAACGGGATATGGGTCAGCATCAAGGTGGAGGAACGGGGCAATCTTTGCGACGCGCGAACGCACATCGCGTTGCAACAAGATTTGAGAATCTTGTGTAATCAGATTTGAACCGAAAAGGTTGAACTCACCAAAGTTCACTGCAAGAGCGACACGTCGAATAAAGCTGTTGACTTTGATTCCCCCATCGCCAACAAACGATGTTTGATTTCCACCAGGACATGCTTGCTCTTTTTGCGAACTCTTTACGACGGCATATTCACCTAAACGGTCGCCGAAATAAATCTGAGGCTTCGTAACTTTGAGATCGATATAGGAAGGACGTCCGTCCTCCGTAGCCAAGCTTGCAGGAGCCGCAATCAGCCCGCAACCATGGGTGTAAATGAGATGTCGCGACACCCAAGTGCGGTTCGGGATACCAGCAGGGTTCAGTTCGCGTGCGGCTACCAATACCTGCTGAACGCGCCCATCAATCGAATACCTATCAACGTCAAGATCATTAACGGTGTAGAACGATGTCAAACCTTGGTCAAGCGCAAAACGATTAAGCATCTGCGCCGGATCAAGCTGGCGCACATCGCGAAGAGCTGCGTCATTCTTTTGGATATCAGCAGTACTAATCGAACTAAATGTTGTTTCTTTACGGGTGATGTCTTCGATTCCCATCGCGGCCTTAGTGGCGACGATATTGCGTTGAATGAATGGCAACTCTCGAGTACTGACGTTTGGTTGAACAACGAATCGCTGAATAATTGCCGGGTACACCGTGCCGACTGCCAGTGCAACAACGATCCATAGTCCGATTGCAAGAACTGGTAACCGCCAGCCCTTTTGTCGAATATTCCACAACAACAATGCAGTAACGGCAAGTGATACCAACACCATCAGATTCAATGCCGGCAATTGCGCATTCACGTCGGTGTACAAAGCACCACGAACTACACCGCGAGTTGATGAAGTTAGTTGATACTTCGACAACCAGTAATCAGCTGCACGCAGAAGTGTGCCGATAGCAAGAAGTACCGACAAATGAACTTTGGCTTGTGACGTCACTCGTTGAACACGGTCTTGAGGACGAATGCTTCCATTGATGAAATGGAATGCAGTAGTGATAATTGTGACAAGAACTAGAGCACCAAAGGACCACGCCACAACGAACTGTGCGAACGGCAAACGAAAAACATAGAAGCCGACATTGGCTTTAAACAGCGGATCACCGACTGAAAAGGCTTGTCGATTGCGAAACATTGTCCACTCTTGCCATTGGCTCGAGGCAGGCAACCCGAGCATGAATGCGATAAGTACGGCTAATGCGATTCGCAATTTGCCACGGCTCTTTGCAGTTAGTTCACGAATACGAATAACGGTTTGGTCTTCTGGCGTATTCGGCAGAGTCAGCGGTGCAAGACGATCTGCAATAAGAAGGTTGACCCAAAGAAATAGAAAACAGCCAACTGTAAACACGCCAACAAGTTGAGCTTTGCTGAGCAGAACTGCCCAATACACATCACTGCGACCAACGCTGTTGAACCACAAGACGTTCACGTAGAACGATGACATTGCCCGTGCGCTGAACAGCAGCAGCAAGACGAGTCCGACTACAACGGAGACCACAATTCGGCCACGAGATGGCTTGCCGAGGTTAGGAAGTCGAAATACAGGGCCATTAGGGCCGCCAGGAAGGTCTGATGAGTTACGCACGCATCAGGACGCTAGTCCTGAACGGGGGCAACAAGGCATCGGCAGCCCGCATGAGCAGGGGGATAACTGTGGCCGGTGGGGAAATCATCCCCACGAACAACTGAGCCGCCGAGCGAATTGTCTTCACATTCGCTGCAGCAATTGGTATCTGGCTCGGCCATCCACGTGATCTTGCTACCTGGCTCGAGGGCTAGGTAGGCGCCGTGGCTGTATGACGAACAAGCAATGTCGTCAACATGAGAATCGATTCTTTCCGTCTTCCACAAGCGGTACACGTCACGAATGAGGCCGAGCAAGACATCACGATCGCCTTCAGCTTCGCCAATTGCAATGCGGGCGTCCTCGCGGAACCCTGCAACTAAGCCCGCGGTAATGGCAGTAACAGCATGAGCGGTAATGGCCTTTTGCGTCACACGACGACTTGAACCACCAGCTGACTTCACAGACTTTGCACCAGCACTTGCAGCCGCCATGGAGTCCTCTGCCACAGCAGATGCGTATCGAGCGCTGTGTTCTGCTTCAGTTCCGAGTACTGCATCGATATCTAGAGAAGAACGCTTGGCGCGAACATGACCAAGCACGGTGTTTTGCTCGTCTGCAAGGACTCGCTTCAACTTTCGAGCCATAGCCACAACCACAGGTGACAGCTCTTCATTGCGCTCTTCAAATCGAGCAAGGTCCACAACAGGCGCTGCGGGCTTCACTTTCGCCTTTTTCTCTGCCTTTGGCACTGAAGCCTTCGCAGCAGGCTTTTCATCCTTCACGATGCCTGATGAAGTGGTTGCCTTTGCAGCGACATCAGCGGTGCTACTCGCGCGCAACTTCGCAAAAATATCGTCGACCGCAACAATGTCTTTCTTCACTGTCGGAAGTACAACTGCTTCTTTGGTTGGCTGTTCAACTTCTGCTTCTTCAATTGCAATTTCTGGCATATCGACAGAGCGACGTCCGCGTCCGAACAGTGACACAACATTGGTCTGAGGTTCTTCCATTGGCTCTGCAACGCCAAGATCTTCAACTGAAGGCTCAACGTCTATTGACGTGTGAACTGGGTGAAGAACATCAACAATCTGAGTTTCATGAATTACTTCAACGCTGACTTCTTCGGCACTGATTTCTACTACAGCTACTTCAACTTCTGCTTCAGATTCATGATCGAAGATCACAACATTTGAAACGGTTTCTGTTGGTTCTTCTTCAGCAACTACTTCTTCACGGTCAAACACTTTTACTGACGGATGCTCAGAGTTAATGATGGGCACCGGGCCAGTTGTGGGAGACAAATCAACAATGAATTCAGGCTCATCATGAGCATCAGTGAGTCCGCCAATGACATCTTCACTAGCAATACGCGCGCGCTCAAATGCATTCATCAGGCGATCACGGCCATGGAGAAGTTGTTCAATTTGTGAACGAGCAGCATCACGACGACGTGATAATTCTGACAAGACTTTTTCGCGGTACTCGCGCGCCTCATTGACCATGTCGCGGCCTTGTTGCTTCGCCATTTCAATCTCAGCTTCAGCATCTGCGCCAGAGTCATCACGAATACGTGCAGCCTCCAAAACAGCAGACTCACGAATACGAACCGCATCTTCTGCAGCATCTTTTACAAGACGAGTTGCGGATTCTTCAGCTCGGTCACGAATTTGGGTACTTGCATCACGAGCGGCAGTAAGCACGCGCGCTGCCTCTTCGCCGAGCAACGTGGTGACAGTCTCTTCATCGAGCCGTCCGGGAGCAGAAAGTCCCCGAGTTTGCATGGCCCGCATCTCACTTTCAAGGAAGCGCTCACGCTCTTGAAGGCGCGCCATCTCGGCAGCCACCATTTTGAGAAAATCACGTACTTCAGCCTGGTCAAACCCACGGCGACTAGTGGGAAATGCAGCCGAGCCCACCGCTGCAGGCGATGATGGGTCGGGTCGGGAGAAAGAGATAGCCATTACGCATCTACAGTACGACTCCTAGGGTGCCAAATGGTGGCATTATCCACAGGCCACCTAGGCGGTGGTTGCTATCAAAGCATCACCACCACGAGTCCGCAGCACCGACAAGGCTTCGTCAAGAGTTGCAACTTGCACAATTTCGACTTGTGAACCGGCGGCACGACGAGCCCGCTTCATCTCGTCGGCTGATTGACCAGCGGGAACGAGGAAAAGGTCAGCGCCCGATGCCTTCACTGCCACAGCCTTTTGTTCAAGAGCGCCGATCGCCCCAACTGAGCCGTTATTGCTTATCGTTCCGGTCGCGACTACCCGTGAAGGACCCATCAGATTTCCGCTTGTGAGTTCGTCGAGTAATGCCAATGTGAACGCAAGACCAGCTGATGGACCACCGATATCTGTTGTTGAAATCTGAACCTCAAATGGCAGCGTCACAGTACGAGTATCTGCCGGAACAAAGCCAATGATCGGGCGAGTGGGATTATCGGCATTTGCCATTAACTGCACCGAGCGCTTCTCAGCCTTTTTTACGTCGGGTGTTACTGCCTTGGAGTCATAGGGAATCACCGTTAGTTCCACGGTGTCGCCGACAGCGCGGCCTTTCATCTGTGTCGCAAGGTCAGTCAATGTCGGTGTCGCAACTCCATTGAAGTGAGTGATGGTTTCCCCTACTTCAAGATTTGTGCATGCAGCATTTTTCTTTGGCGCACCATCACACACAAGTTCTTCAATAACTACTCGACCCATCACAAGATCTACATCAAGCCCAAGTTTCTTCATTGCGACATACTCAGCAATTTGTTTTGCTCCGATCATCGCTTGAAAGCCGAGTCGCCGAGAGTTAGTCGGGGTGATTGTTCCGAAATGTTCTTCGTATGTGTCTACTTGCACATACGGGTCAATCCAGCCAAGGATGCTGTCGAGAATAGATAACTGACCACCAAATGCAGTAACAAATTTGATTCCATTTGTTGCACGGAATCGTTCGGGAACTTCTGTCCCTGTAGATGATTTCGCAAACTCAATTCGTGGTGCCACGGCCATCGCTTCACCAGGCGCGAGTTCAAATCGTTGAATTCGAACTGCAGCCATTGCAATTGCTCCGAATAACACCAGCCACGACAAAGTGATGAGTGGCAGGGCGAATCCCAGTCCGCGCATTGGTGCGGGACGGCGTGGTGGGACTGGCGGTACAATTGAGTTGTCCATGAGTACATCAATCCTTTCATCATCTATGTTTGCAATCACCGCTACTGGTGCTGGCGTGCGAGCTATGTGGGTGGTGGCCCTAGCCCTGATTGCTCTTGCGTTTATCGATCGTATGAAGCCTGCCACGCCGAGACGTAGAGCGGTAGTGCGGGTAGACAATAAACCCACACCTTTGTACGCAGAGCCCGAACGCGATCAAAAGTGGAGGGCCCTTGCCAACTTGTCCGGAGGCGCAATCTTTTTCGGTGCCCTTCTTGCTTGCATCCTTGGTTTCTTATTCACCATTGCCTTCGAATTTGTGGGTGGGCTCCTTCGGGCCTAGTCCGCTATGACAGATAGTTTTCGATTTGATGTCATCGCAGCCGGGTTCTCTGGCGATTCCTCAGTTGCGCTTGAGGCGCTGCATCACGAAGATGGCACTGTTCGCGCCAGTGCATTACGAGCCCTTGCTCGCATCGGCACTTTGACCGCTGAAATTCTTACGCCATTTATTCAGGATTCTCATATTGAGACCAGACGAACTGCCGTTGAATTAGCAGTTCCATTTCCTTCGGTAGCCGTGCATCAATGCATTGATGACTCGGATGTTTTTGTTGCAGAAATGGCTGCATGGTGCGTGGGTGAACGCTCACCAGCAAGTGAAATTGAAATTGAAACTCTCATTGATCGCACCACATCACATAGTGAAGCCGTGGTTCGCGAAGCTTGTGCAGCCGCGCTTGGTTCACTCGGTGATGAACGCGGCCTATCTGCAATTCTTGCTGCATGTTCAGACAAACCTGCAGTGCGTCGGCGCGCCATCTTGGCACTTGCACCATTTGAAGGCGACGAAGTTGACGCAGCATTACAACGCGCACTGGAAGATAAAGACTGGCAAGTACGTCAAAATGCCGAAGATCTTCTGAACCCTCGTAGCTAATTACTTTCGCGCGGCGACTGTAGATTTTCGCGCGGCTTCGCAATCAGTGCGTGCAAGACATCCGTCAACATGATCATTTACTAAACCCATTGACTGCATAAATGAATACACAGTGGTCGGTCCGACAAATTTCCAACCGCGCTTTTTCAAATCCTTCGACAATGCTGTTGCGGACGGCGAAATAGAAGCCACACCAGATGCGTGCGATGCTTCACCATCGCGACCAAATGGAACGTCTGGTGCATACCCCCAGATGAAGTCAGACAACGAACCAGTTTCATCGATGAGATCCAAAGCGCGACCTGCATTGTTTATGGTTGCTTCGATTTTTCCTCGGTGCCGAACAATTCCTGCATCTTCCAAGAGACGATTGATGTCACGTTCAGAGAAACGAGCAACCTCATCCATATCGAATGCGTGAAATGCCGAACGAAAATTCTTGCGCTTACGCAAGATTGTGAGCCAAGACAATCCGGCTTGAAATCCTTCAAGGCATAGTTTTTCGAAAAGTCGGGTGTCGTCAGTAACGGGGCGGCCCCACTCGGTGTCGTGATAGTCGATGTATTGCTGATCATCGCCAGGCCACCAACAGCGTTCGGCGCCATTTTCAGTAGGTCGAAGCCATTCAGTCGTCACACCTAAAGCGTATGCGTCTATTTACTTTTCGAGAATCGGGAAAAGAACCCTGGCTTAGTTGATGAAGCCGGCGCTTTGCTCGACCCACATGAACAACGGTCTGCCTTGGCTACGTGCCCGAGCACTTGTTCAACATGCGCTCCGCATCCTGCCCAACTGGGCCTATTGCACTTCCTGCATTTCACTTGTCTACACATACCCCCTAGGGTATCACCAATAGTCACAACTCGTTACCCCACTTGCTTTGCGCTCCGTGTGACCCCAGACACCACCCGAGGGGTACGGTGAAATCATGGCTACAGAGACACTGGTTCCCGGATTCACCAATAAGAGATTGTGGATTGTTCTTGGCGCTCTGGCACTTGCCGTCATGCTGGCAAACCTGGAAACCTCCATCATCGCCACTGCGCTTCCCACCATTACGGGTCAGTTCAATGCTTTCGAAAGTTTTGCGTGGGTAGGAACTGCGTACATCGTTACGTCAGCAATCAGTACTCCCCTTCTTGGGAAATTGTCTGACCTGTACGGTCGTCGACTTATCTTTCAATCAACAATGGCAGTTTTCTTGGTTGGCTCAATTCTGTGTGGCGCATCGCAATCAATGGGCCAACTAATTGCAGCGCGTGCGTTCCAAGGAATGGGCGGCGGCGGAATTCAAGCACTCGCCTTCGCGATCCTCGGTGACATTCTTCCGCCACGTGAACGCGGTCGGTACATGGGCTACTTCACTCTTGCATTCGTTGGTTCTGCAGTTCTCGGGCCTCTCATTGGCGGGCTCATCATTGACCACGCCAGTTGGCCGTGGATCTTCTACATCAACATTCCTTTTATCATCATTGTTGCTGGCATCTGCCACTTCGCTCTCAAACTTCCGTTCAAACGGCGCACAGCCAAACTTGACTTCTTGGGTGCTGGCTTGCTTTCTCTCACTATTGCATCACTGATGATTGGCCTAGAAGAAGGGAGGCACGGTTGGACCCAACAACACGTCCTCATACTTCTAGTTATTGCAGTGCTTGGTCTTATCGCATTTGTCAAAGTAGAACAACGTGCTGAAGAGCCGATGATTCCACTTCGACTTTTTTCAAATGATGTCGTTCGCACGTGCGCACTTCTAGGAATGTGCGCTGGTGCAGTTACCTACGGTGCTGGTGGCTTTTTGTCGCTCTACTTCCAAGACTCACTGTTGGTATCGCCTACAGAATCAGGATTGCGCACATTGCCACAGATGCTTGGCGTAACAATGGCCACGTTTGGTGTTGGTCGCATCATTGCCAAGACAGGTAAGTACAAAATTTTTCCAGTCATTGGAAGCGTTCTCTGCATCTTTGGCCTTCTCGGCATTGCACAAATAACCGGTACAACTCCTTATATGTACCTAGTGATCCCAATGATTCTTCTGGGCTTTGGTACAGCTTCTGTATTCACCACAACGTCAATCGCAAGTCAGAATGCTGTTGAATTCTCTGATCTTGGTGTTGCCACTGCAACAGTGCTCTTCTTCCGATCGCTTGGTGGCTCATTCGGACTGGCAATATTTGGAACCGTACTGAACTCAACGATTCGCAGTGAAATACCAAAGCGAATACCTATTGAACCCGACAAAGCTTCCTCCATCATCCGATCACCAGAACAAATTGCTTCATTACCTCTCGCCTCAAAACAAGCAGTGGTCGACAGTCTCGCTATGGGAGTCAGTCGAATCTATTGGCTCTGCGCGGGCACTATGGTTATCGCATTGTTGCTTGCCGTGATTCTGCGCGAACAGCCGTTGCGCTTGCGCGCCGGTTTGTCGGACGCCATGGAAAAGGCCGAGTCAGCAACCACGTAATTGCGACACACCCACGCTCTACGATGTGATTGTCGATAGGGAAACCCTATTCATATTGGCTTTCTGGCCCAGTTGTCCACCTCACTGTTCTTAGGAACGAGGTTAAATGTCAGTCACTCTTCGTTCAAGAACGATTTGTCCCATCGTGGAAAAGATCGATTCGCTGCCCGTAAACCAGCTCACGACCGAATCAGTTCGTCAAGCGCTCGAAGGTCTGGCCCACATTGCGGCGTGGGTAGATTCAAAAAAGCTACTTCTCACTCGACGACTTCAAGAACTTGCCGCTGCATCACCATCGGTCGTTCCGGCGCAGGTCATTGCATCAGCATGTGGCGTCACACGTAGTGAAGCACAACGCGGTGTAGCGCGAGTCTCGACATTGGATTTGGTTCCACAACTTGAAACTGCGCTCACCACCGGCACTGTGTCAATCGCACATATCGACGCAGTCACGCAAGCAATGGCACACCTGTCCGAGCCCGAGAAGCAACAAGTTGCGATACAAGGCAACTGGATCAATATGGTTGCATCGCACACCACGCCCGACAATTTTGCCCGCGCAGTACGACGGGCTGTGCAACAGATTCACACAGATGCTGGCCTCACCCAACTCGAGCAGCAACGTCGCCGTACTTTCCTGCGCCACTGGGTCGATCGTGATTCCGGCATGGTCTGTCTGCGCGGAGAATTTGATCCGGAATCTGGTTTACAAATTGTCGGACGCCTGCAAACTGCAGTGGAGCGACTCTTTCACGAAGGAACTGTTAACGGCGAACCTCGATCTCCCGATCAACTTCGGGCCCTTAGTTTGTGTGCCCTTGTTATCGATACCAATGCGGATTCCGCAGCTCCCATTACTTCTGCATATGGTCGAGCTGACGTCAGTGTCATTATCGATCTCAAAACACTTCAATCAGGTATTCACAAACACTCGCTAGTTCATACAGGTACCGAGATTGATGTTCCTATCGAAACCATTCGTCGCATTGCCTGTGAAGCAAAAATCATTCCCATAGTTCTTGGCAATGACGGGATTGTTCTCGATGTGGGTCGATCAAGTCGTCTTGCCACACGACATCAGCGGCGAGCACTCGAATCCATGCACACCACGTGCGCAATGCCTCACTGCCACATACCGGTCTCGCAATGCCAACCGCACCATATTGCATTCTGGAATCTTGGTGGAGCTACTGACATGGCCAATCTCATTCCGTTGTGTACTGAACATCACCGATGCGCTCACGAAGGAGGTTGGAAACTTTCACTCAATGCAACTACTCGCGAACTCACTGTCCGTGAACCTGGCTCTGCACGACTACGCACTTCAATTCCCGAGTCAGTTCGCGTTCGCTCTTCTGGCTAGGAGTTATTGAGGGTCTGCGATCAGGATGGGGATGATGCGTGAGGTTTTGGTTTTGTATTCGTTGTACTGAGGAAACACCGCAGCCGAGCGTTCCCACCACACGTTGTATTCATCACCTTTTACTTCTCGAACTGTGACACGAAATGGGGCTGGACCATCTTGCACAAGAACTTCAGTTGGGTTCTCGATCAGGTTTGTGTACCAATCAGGATTCTCTGGGGCTCCGCCACGGGATGCGACGAGGGCATATGAGCCTTCATGTTCAACACGCATCAATGCAATCTTTCGCACGTTTCCGCTCTTCGCTCCACGCATCGTGACGATGATTACTGGGATACCGGTCTTGAGGAGCGTGTTTCCTGCAGTGCCGCCAGAGGTTTCATATTCTTCGATTTGATTGCGTACCCATTCGCTAGTGCTGGGTACGTACGTGCCTTCAAGTTGTTCCATGCCTTCACCATATCGCGAGGCAAGAATCCTCTATAGCTCGTGGCGATATACGTTTGTTTCGCGGGCTACGAAACCAATGCGTTGGTACAAGCGATTTGCTGCTTCACGCGACGGCCGCGATGTGAGCTCAACTGTTATTGCGCCACGGTGTCGTGCTTCAAGAATCGCTGCTTGATTTAGTGCTTCGCCAACACCATGACCGCGAGCAGCTGCATCAACAACAACATCTTCTATCCATGCACGAACTCCGGTAGGAATGCGAAACGTTGCGAGGGTGAGAGACCCGACTATGTGTTCATCGTGTCGAGCGATGAACAGAATCGTGGCTGGTGACGCAATGATCTCGGCTAATTGCTCTTGAGTCGGAGGCTTGTTGGAGGTTGACAGTTGTGGAATGAGACGGTTGAAAGCGTCAATCAATTCGGCATTTGCAATGGTGGCTTGTTCAACAACAACGGACATATACCCACCTTGCCACATTTGCCCCAGTAATCGGGCGACATCAGGAAGTAGTTATTCTTCAAACATGGCTACCACGCATATTTCACGAGTATTGGCAGGGGTTCTTGAACCAGTTACGGGCCAGGTGTACTTCTCACCTGAATGCCACAACAATTATCAGAAATTGGGTTTTGGGGCGAGCCCTCGAGAACTGAATGGAGTGATGGCGCCAGACGGGCCGGCGTACTTTACTAGTCGCGGTTCAGTCATGGGGCAGGTGCCAGGACAAGTAGTTGCTGCAGCATTTGCGGTGTTCAAGCCAGAGGTGGTGCTGCCATCCGTTGCATACGGTTGGACCCTTACAGATGCAGCAACAATTTGTGCTGCACGTGATGATGGCGCGATTGGGCAATTGCATCGCATCATTGGTGAGAATCCGGAGGGCGCTTCTCGTGCGCGTTCATTGCTCGCGCGTGCAAACGAAGTTTTGCGTCCTGAAGGCCGTGCGCTTTTTGCTGGCATGAGTTCACTTGCGATGCCAGGTTCAGTTGTCGGAGATGTGTGGCGACTTGGAGACATGTTGCGTGAGTATCGAGGCGATAGCCACACCGCTGCGTGGATCAGTGCTGGTTTCACTGCATGCGAAATTGGAATTCTCAGTGAACTGTTCTGGGGAATGCCCATCAAGACCTACAGCCGAAGCCGAGGATGGGACGAGGCTGACTACGACGAAGCGATTGAACGCTTGTTGCGAGACCGTCTCATTACAGATGAAGGAACCCTCACTGCTGAGGGCCGTGCCCAACGTGAGTTGGTAGAACAAAACACAGACAAACAAATGGAATGTGTTGTGCGTGCGCTTGGAACAGATATCGACGAATTGATCGCCATTTTGAAGCCGTGGGGAGCCTCAATTCGCGAGAAAAAGGGCTATCCGGCAGCTGGTCCACATGATCTGGCAGATGCAGCCAATTAGTGAATTCTCTGGCTATTTTCGGCGATAGATTTTGAAGGAATGACGGCCTCAGATCATGTCCGCTGGTTATCGCAACCAACACTTCGCAGCCCTGCCGTAATTGCGGCGTTTAGTGGTTGGAACGATGCGGCCGACGCCTCAAGTACCGCAGTTCGCACACTCATCGACGCTTGGAATGCTGAACCACTTGCTGAAATTGATCCCGAAGAGTTCACAGACTTCGCAACAATTCGCCCATCCATTCGTTTGCTAGATGGCGTGACTCGCACCGTTGTCTGGCCAAAGGTAAGTCTCTGGCATGCAAGCACACCTGGTGCAGATGTCATCCTGATTCTCGGACCAGAGCCAAGTTTGAAATGGCGTTTGTTTACTGAACAGATCGTTAGTGTCGCTGCTCGTTTCGAAGCATCGATGGTGTTATCACTTGGAGCATTACTTGCTGATGTTCCCCACTCTCGTGAAGTTCGAGTAATGGGCACTGCTAACGATCAACCAACCATTGACAGATTCGATCTTCAGCGTTCGCGTTACGAAGGACCAACCGGCATAGTTGGTGTCTTGCACGATGCATGCTCGCAAGCATCTATTCCATCGGCTTCATTGTGGGCTGCCGTACCTGCATATGCATCCCAGATACCTTCACCAAAGGCAGCAAGTGCTCTCATGGCGCGTGCTGGTGAAATCATTGGCACACCTGCTCCACTTTCTGCATTGCACAACTTCGTTGTTGCCTATGACAACAAAGTGAATGAACTCATCGAAGATGATGACGACCTACGTGAATACGTGGAACGTCTTGACTCCATGGGCGATGACATTTTTGATCAGGAAGATTCACCGCAACTTGAATTTGAATTCGGTAGCGACGACGGCGAAGATACAGAAAACAATGCTCACTTGTTAGTTGACGAAGTCGAACAGTTTCTGCGCGATCAGGGTACGAACTAACTAATTGGTGTGATCGCCGCGCCACATGTGTTCGCGCGGGGCATCAAACGTTGCCGGGTTAACGTCGCCGGCAATTGCAGCAAAGGCCATATCGCCCCACCACTGCGCACCAGCTGTTGGGGTTGGTAGTTCATCGGGGCCAAACCAGCCCACATCGCCAGTCTCTAACGGATGCCCCTGTAGTTCCCCGCCAGTTGCACGCAGATGGAACAACAACATGTACATACCGAAACGTGAAAAACCCATTCGCATGCCGTCAACAACACCAAGAAGTTGTAACGGTTCAGCAATGATGCCTGTTTCTTCTTCTACTTCTTTCATGGCTACTTCAGCTGGCGAATACCCAACGTCTGCCCATCCAGTGGGATACAGCCACACTCCGCTGTCTTTGCGTTGAACGAGAAGAATCTTTCCTTCTTCATTTCCAACGATTGCGCCGATTGCAACTTTTGGTGTGACATAACCCGGAACACCTTCACCGACTGATTCCATCCACTCTTGAACGAAGTGATCTTGTTCGCGGCGTATCTCTAAGGCATCATCTGCAGCAACTTTTATATCTGCAGCAACTTTAAGAACTTCTTCGTAGCGTTCTTTTTCATACAAGCTCTGCGTGAAGCCCATGCCGGTTCGTGCAATGGCAGCAAGAGTTTCGCTCCATCGAATGAGATCTTTGGTGAAGTACTGCGGTTCTGCATCGCTCATAGTTTTCACCTTACTTGGTAGGCGGAGGATGACTACTTTTCGCCGAGAGAGTGCAAAATGGCGCGAGAAATCTCATTCTTATACGCCTCATCATTTATTCGACCGCCATTGGGTTCACGCACATAGAACGAGTCAACTACTTCGTTTCCAAGGGTCAACACCCGAGCGTGACGAATGTCGAGTCCACAATCAGCGATGGCTTTCGTAATGCGGTGCAATACTCCGACCATGTCTGGTGCTCGCACTTCGAGGAACGTCGCGTTTGATGACGCAGAGTCATCGAAACGAACTGTTGGTGCAGCGGGCGCTAACGCAGAAGTTGCACGACGGGGCCGAGCGCTTGCCGCGCGATCTGCAAGTCGCGAATCAAGTGCAAGACGACCTGACAATGCAAGTCGAAGATTGTTCTCAATCGGTTCCCATTCAATGTCGCCGTGTTGGCTTGATACACGAAATTCTGAGGCAGCCATTCCCTGTTCATCTGAATGTGCTTCGGCACCCAAAACATCCATGTTGTACAAAGACAGAACACCAGCAACACGACTAAAAGTTCCGGGTTTGTCAGGGCTGACAACAGTGACACGATCTGGTTGTGTGCGTATTGCAATTTCACCACTTGCCATCAGTTCCAGTACTGATGCATCAGGGAAAAGTCGCCACATCACTTCTGTCATGTCGCCACCGCCCAATACATGTCGGGCACGTTCAACCAGAAGTGCAACAAGTTCAGCTTTCCAATCACTCCACGCTGACGGGCCTGTTGCTAATGAGTCGGCCTGTGTCAGCGCATGCAAGAGATCTAAGACAACTGTTGATTGCAAATGCCCCGCCACCATGGTGATGGTTGCGTCATCAGACAAGTCACGTCGCGTTGCGGTGTCAGCAAGCAACAAATGGTGCTCAATCAACAAACTGATGATGCGCTGATCAGATTCGGACATTCCCATGCGGGTTCCAATTTCAGCGAACAACTCAATACCGACTTCGGTGTGGTCTCCTGGGTACCCCTTACCGAGATCATGAAACAATGCAGCGAGCACCAACAAGTCAGGTCGAACTACTCGATGTACTAATTCCGCCGCATTTGCAACGGTTTGCCACAAATGGCGGTCGACCGTATAGCGATGAAATGCATTGCGTTGAGGCTTGCTGCGCACTGACGCCCATTCAGGCAACACGCGAACTAACAAGTTGCGCTGGTCTAGAGACTCAAGAACTGGTATCGCTGCTTCACCTTCAAGAAGTAACGCAACAAGATCATCACTGGCTCCTGCTGGCCACGGGTCTGGCCACTGCGGAGACAAGTCACCAAGTCGATTGAGAGACGCACGATCAATACGTGCCCCAAGGCGAGCAGCAGCTGTTGCAACCCGCAGCAATAACGTCGGATCATCAGCAACATTGACTGCATCATCAAGGTGAATTTCACCGTTCAATAGATGCACTCCAGGCGCCAACGGTTGCGCGATGGGAGAACGATCTGCAGGTGGGTCTAGTTGCGCCCATGCCTCATCAGCAATCCACGCCACTTCACGACCGACTTCAGCAATTGCAGCCATCAACTGATCATCAGTGGCGTATCCGGCCATCGGCGCAACTGGTGCTTGGTCTTCTAGTCGCAAGATTTCACTTGCTCGACCAACATGACGATGAAGTGCAACACGTACTCGAAGCAGAACGTCGTTGCACCTAGTTAATTGCCTACGGTCATCAGATGAAAGTTCTAGCCCTGCTTCAACTGCCCATTGCAAAGCATGGATGTCACGCAAGCCACCAAGTCCTTCTTTGAGGTTTGGTTCAAGAAGAAACGCAACTTCCCCATCTTTTGCGTAACGCTCAATGATTCGCCGATGTAATTGCACCAACCATTGACGGCCGTTTTTCTTCCAACTGGAAGAAGCATCACGAATCAGTTCGTTTCCAAGTTTCTGGTTACCGGCAATTACGCGAGCAGTCACTAAAGCTGTGGCCGTGTCAAGATCTGTGGAACACAACTGAATGGTCTCTTTTGGAGTACGAACCGCGTGACCAAGTTTGACACCTGCGTCCCAAATTGGATACCAGATCTTTGATGCGATATCACCAATGTTCTTTACTGATTTATGCACCAACAAGATATCAAGATCGCTATGTGGTGAAAGTTCGCGTCTGCCATAGCCGCCAACAGCAATCAGAACAATGTCGTCACGTTTCTTCTCGCCTGTAGTAGCCGCATTGAAAATTTCCACTAACCATGCATCAGTAACATCTGATAACGCATTACACGCAGCGATACCGCCGAGTGACAGATCTGCAATAACTTCAGCGCGCGATGTCATGACGGGATACTCCCGTCTGCGCGTCGACGAGTCAGGATTGTTGCTGCTTTCCATGCACCCCACGAGATGCCCGCTTCATGAACCTCTTCACCAAGGTCTCTCCATGTCAACGGCCCAATCGAGAAAACATCATTTGGCATTGCTCGCACTTCATATTCATCACGGCGTGCAGGTTCAACACCGAATGCCTGCAACATTTGAGTAGCAAAAGAAGTTGATGCACGTAGCACATGAAGTGGGTTTGACTGTTGCGCGTCAACATCTGTTGCAAGTAACGACAGCAAGTTTTGGGTAACGACCTGTTGCGTTTGCTTAGCTACGTCAGCCAAGGCAGATTGAAACTCTTGCGACGTTTCATCAATACTCATAGATGCAATTTCTGCAACTTGAGTACTTATCCAGCCCGGAATTGCGCGCGTGACAGCCTGATACAAATCATCGGCGTAGGGCTCTAGTGCGCTTGCGTCGGGCTGATTGTCCATATCTCTATGGAGTGTATGTAGCCAGAACAAGCCACGCCTCACACGAAACAAAGTTGCAACAATTACCTTTGGCTCGGCAACGACTAAACATAAGGCATGACACATGCATTGGTATTGGCGGGCGGCGGAGTGACAGGCGTTGCGTGGGAAACAGGAGTCCTCATGGGATTACGAGATTCCGGCCACGACATCATTTCCCAACTTGACCTCGTGGTGGGCACCTCCGCTGGCTCCACTGTCGGCGCCCAGATTCTTTCTGGCACAGACCTTGTAGACCTCTATGCATTACAGACCGCGGAAAGCCACCATGAGATTTCCCCTCAGCTGGATCTTGAAGCACTAGCAATCATCTTTGGTGAAATGGCATTGGGTGGAACCACCACTGATGAACAACGTATTCGCATTGGCGAACTTGCACTTGCTGCAACAACAGTTGATGAAGCAACTCGACGAGCCGTGATTGAAAAGCGACTTCCATCTCACGATTGGCCAACCATTCCACTAATCCTCACTGCAATTGATGCTGTTACCGGAGAATTCGTCACCTGGACAAAAGACACTGGCGTCTCACTTGTTGACGCCGTTACTTCAAGTTGTGCGGTGCCAAGTGTGTGGCCATGCGTCACCATCAAGAATCGTCGTTATTACGACGGAGGTTTGCGCAACAGTGCAAACGCCTATTTAGCTACGGGACACTCAGACGTGATCGTGATTGCACCCATGACCAGCGGACCTTCTCCGATAGTTGATGCCGAACTTGATGACCTTCGAGCATCAGGAAGCACTATTCGAATGATTGTTGCCGATACTGAAGCCATTGAAGCAATGGGGCCAAACTCACTTGACCCACGCTTTCGTCAAGTTGCAGCCGAACACGGACGCAGGCAAGGCCGTATCGCTACATTCTGAACGCACCACATATTCCGACGGCATTAGCAATATCACTACAATTGCTTCACCACCTACGGAGGTTTTTATGACGTTCAATCCCACTACCCCTCAGGGATTTCCCGGCACCATTGGCCGCACCCTCGCTGAATCAACCCCGTACTTCCCGTCAGAAAACACCGACGGGGATAAGCCAAACATTCTGATCGTGCTGCTAGACGATGTCGGCTTTGCGGACTTCGGTTGCTACGGCTCGGAAAACGCAACGCCCGTAATCGACTCAATTGCACAGCGCGGTTTACGTTTCTCAGGGTTTCACACCACCGCCATGTGCTCTACAACTCGTGCAGCAATTCACACTGGCCGTAATCACCACTCTGTCGGAGTCGGATGTCTTGCAAACTTCGACAGCGGATACCCCGGCTATCGCGGAAAGATTGCAAAGGAAGCCGGCACGCTCGCTGAGATGTTGCGCCCTCACGGTTACCGCAACTACATGGTGGGCAAATGGCATGTCACCCCACTCACCGAAACAGGACCAACCGGTCCATTCGATGGCTGGCCGCTTGCGCGTGGCTTTGATCGTTTCTACGGATTCCTTGATGCTGAGACAGATCAGTTCAGTCCTGAAGTAGTACGCGACAACTCACACGTCACTGCACCCGGAACATACTGGACCGGTTATCACCTCACAGAAGATCTTGTCGACAATGCAGTGACATATCTTGCGGACCACACAGCTGGCGCACCGAACTCGCCGTGGTTCATGTTGCTCGCACCAGGCGCATGTCACGCTCCACACCAAGCGCCAGTACCAATCATTGATCGTTGTGAGCAGTACTACCTAGATGGTTGGGATGCAGCACGCGAACGTCGTCTTGCAAACCAAATCAAACTGGGTCTGGTGCCAGCAGGTACCGAACTTCCTGCGCGTAACGACTTTGTCTTGCCATGGGAAGACGTGCCAGCAGAACAAAAGCCACTCTTTGTTCGCCTCATGGCTGCATACGCCGCAATGTTGGAGCACTTTGACGAAAACTTGGCGCGAGTTATCAAACAACTTGAAGTCTCCGGCCAGTTAGACAACACCGTCATCATGGTGATGAGCGACAACGGCGCTAGCCAAGAAGGTGGCCCGTGGGGATTCATTAATGCAATGGGTCCTTTCAATCTGATTCCCGAATCAATCGAAGAAAAGATTGCAAAGGTTGGCGATATCGGTGGCCCTGATACTCACAGCAACTTCCCTTGGGGTTGGGCTATGGCTGCAAACACTCCACTAAAGCGCTACAAACAGAACACTCACTCGGGTGGTATTCGAGATCCGTTCATTCTTTCGTGGCCAGGTGTTGTGAAAGATGAAGGCGGACTTCGTCATAACTTCTGCCATGCAATCGACCTCGCCCCCACCATCCTTGACATGCTTGGTCTCGAAGCGCCAAGCACCATCAACGGAATCGCACAGATGCCGATTGAAGGAACATCATTTGCTCCAGTTCTTTCAAACGCAGAGGCCATCGTTAATCGTGGCCCTCAATACTTTGAAATGTTTGGTCATCGCGGACTGTGGGAAGACGGCTGGAAAGCTGTTGCCTTCCACCAGATGGGAACTCCGTTCGAGAATGACAAGTGGGAGCTGTACAACCTCGATGTTGACTTCAACGAATCCAATGACTTAGCGGAAGCAGAACCTGAACGACTTGCTCGCATGATTGACAAGTGGTGGGAAGAAGCAAACAAGCACAGCGTTCTTCCACTTGACGACAGATTCGCTCCGCGCTTCGTTGAAAACGCAGAACGTCATACCGGCGAACGAACCAACTACACCTTCTGGCGCGGCATGGGCCACTTGCCTTCGGATGTTGCACCTGACTTGCGCAGCCGTTCGTACACAATCTCGGCGTTGATTGATGTTCCGAAAGACGGATGCGAAGGCGTCATCATTTCTCACGGCGACCTCACCAGTGGGTACAGCCTCTTTATTCGTGATGGTTATTTAGAACACGACCTCAACATTGGTGGCTCACACCAGATGCTGCGTTCTGACAAACCGATAACACCTGGTGCTCATACTGTTGGCGTGCGAATGAAGCGCAACGGTAACGAAGGAACACTGACCATGTTTATTGATGATGTTCAAGTGGGCACAATGACCACAAACAACATCTTCTGGATTCTTATCTCATGGTCAGGTCTTGATATTGGTCTTGATCGCGGAACACCCGTCAGCAATTACGAATCACCGTTCCTGTTTACGGGTCATCTCACAAAAGTGGAAATCAGTCTTGATAATGATCAAGTGCTCGACTTCCATGGTGAGAGTCGCGCCACCATGTCACGCGACTAACTGCAGCGTTATTTCCTGCCAGAGGCAGGTACTTCACTAAACGGCATATCTCGATCTATCTGTGGCTCTTTTGGTAATCCCAAAACAAGTTCACCAATGATGTTGCGCTGAATCTGATCTGTGCCGCCACCAATTGATGTGAAATAGGCATTCAGTTGCGAGTAGTTCGCATCACGTGCACGGGGATTCTGGTCTCCGTCAAGTGCACCTTCTGCCCCAAGAAGTTCACCTTGAACATGGCCTGCGAAATGCAAAATGCCCGACATGTTTAACTTGCCCAACGATGCAAGCGGAGACGAGCCGCCCATTTCGGCAACTGCTTTTGCACGATCACCGTTCCAATCATTGGTTAACCGCATGCAATACAACTTCGCCAACTTCTGACGCACGGTTGCATCGGTATTCTTTCCAACTTCTTGTGCCAACTTCACTAAAGACAAATCTGGAGATGGAATATTTCCGTGTGCTGATGCCGTTGCACCACCGGGGCCACGTGGGCCGCGACGAGATATACCCATCACTGCGCGTTCATAGGCCAACGCAGTCTGCAATACCCACCACCCTTTATTGAGGTCACCCAACAAATGTGATTCAGGAATGCGAGCATCGGTAATGAACACCTCGTTGAATCGTGAGTCGCCCGTAGCTTGACGTAATGGTCGCACGTCGACGCCGTCTTGTTTCATTGGCATCCAGAAGAATGAAATACCGCGATGCTTTGGTTGGTCCCAATCGGTACGGGCAATCAACATGCCGATGTCGGCATCTTTCGCACCAGAGGTCCATACCTTCTGCCCATTAACTACCCATTCACCGCCATCACGTACTGCAGTAGTACGAAGACCAGCAAGATCAGAGCCAGCGCCAGGTTCGCTGTACAACAAACACATACCAACTTCGTCGAGCAGAAGTTTGCGCAAGTACAACGACTTCATTTCATCATTGCCGTATGACAACAGTGTGCCCGCCCACAAGTTTGATTTATCCTGTCCCGGTCCTGGCACTCCGGCGACGCGAAATACGTTCTCAACTTCGGTTGCAGCGTCATCGTCTAATCCGCGACCAAACCACTCTGTTGGCCAACGCAATGCAGCCCATTTTGAATCAACTATTTTTTCGCGCCACGCAGCCAAGTCATTACTTGGTTTCCAATTCTCAGCCAGAAAGGCTTGTGCCTCTTGCACTGTGCTATTCATCTCGTGCCTCCGCTATAAGTGATGCAATGAGACTAGACCTCAGATTGCTTGCTGGTCTACTTGGTACGTCCAGCGGTTGCAGCCACAAGCCCAAGCCCCACAAACAAACTGCCCGAGACATACCGCTGAATGAATGGCAGTGTTTGGCCACGCAATAAGAGGTGTCGCAGCCCACTTGCCATCAGCGAATACGAGCCATTGAACAGTGTGGCTAACACCACAAAAATTGCGCCAAGAAACAAAGACTGAAGTTGAGCATGATCAGAAGTCGTGTCAATGAACTGCGGAAAGATTGACAGGAAGAACAAAGCTGTTTTCGGGTTCAGCGCGTTGACAATAATCCCCTGCCTAAAAGCCTGCTTCGTTGAAACAGCCGCTTGATCACCATCAAGTGCGACTGGTACACGTATCAAGGTACGAATTCCTGTGTACACCAGATACACAACGCCAGCCCATTTCACAATGTTGAACAACGTGGCCGATGCAGCCAACACAGCACTTAGTCCGAGTGCGGCAAACAACACTTGAATTGCATCGCCAACTTCTAGCCCGCCTACTGCAGCAAGACCTACCTTGCGTCCGTCACCAATACTGCGGTTCAGAATATAAATAACCGCCGGCCCTGGAATCAGCAACAGCGCAACTGTGGCTGCACAGAACGCAAGAATGGTAGACAACTCAGGCACAACACCACCGTAGCAACACTACGATGTGGGTATGCGGGCTTTAATACAACGAGTTCTTAATGCATCTGTTGATGCTGAAGTGGATGGCACCACTATTCGCGCTGGTGAAATAGAAAAAGGACTTCTCGTTCTTCTCGGTATCACTCACACCGATATCGAAGTCACTGCGAAGAAGATGGCGGAGAAGATCTGGAATCTTCGCATCATGGAAGATGAGAACGGCGTGATGAATATCTCCATTGCTGACTCCACCAGGAGCATCTTGCTCATCAGTCAGTTCACGTTGTATGGCGATACGAACGCTGGTCGCAGGCCTACGTGGACAGCTGCAGCAAAACCTGAATACGCAGAACCATTAGTGAACAAGGTTGTCGCAGAGCTACAACAACTAGGCGCTCATGTTGAGACGGGTCGCTTTCGCACCTACATGCAAGTGTCTTCAGTGAACGATGGGCCAACCACCGTGTCGATTGAAATCTAGATTTGGTGAATTAGTTCTTCAACGGGCGTCACCATGCCCATGTAGAACGCACCGAACTCGGCGTAGACAGCAGACGCTTCATCATACCGCATGGTGTACACCACTTCTTTGAGATCATCCGGGTTCACACCAAACAGCGTGACTCCCCATTCGTAATCATCAAGACCGGTTGAACCAGTAACGAGCTGAATGATTCGGCCAGCAAACGTACGTCCGCTCTTGCCGTGTTCTTCCATCAGTTCTTTGCGCTTGTCGAATTCAAGTGTGAACCAGTTGTCTTTGTGTTCGCGACGCTTTGACATTGGGTAGAAACACCATGCATTTTTCCCAGCAGGTGGAAGCTGTGGGTACAAGCGTGCATTCAGCATTTCTTCTGGCATGCCTTTTGAGTATTCAGAAACTTCAGTCAGCGAGATGTAGCTATCAACAATGTCGAGACCAGCGTGTTGAATGCCTGTTTGCAATGCCTTCAGCTCGCGCATGTCAGCGGCGACACCCATCACAGCAACATCTGCTTTATGTCCCAACATGGCAACAGTGATCACAGTGACACCGGCGCCTTCAGCGGCTTTCACGGCTGCAACAAGTGCATCACCGTCGTATTCAAAACTTGGCTTGCAAAAATAGTGGACTACTGCAAGACCAACTGACGGGGACATCGGTTCGCTCATACTGATAACGCTATCGGCGAGCCAGAACCGCGGAGGCAAATCGTGACGGCGCCTCATGGTCTACCTGTAAGAAAAACGACGGTTCTGCTAACTCCAGCTCCATCACGACCGGAACCCCCGCAGATCCACGCACCACGTCAACTCGGGCATACAAGGGGTACTCGCCGAACTTCTTCTTCACAAAGGTCATCACGGCTTCACCCAGTTCACGCTCTTGCCCGCTGGCAGTCCGAGGTGTGATTTCCTCAACCGTGAAGAGTCCATTTTTAATGTTCTCTCCTGTCGCCAAGATGGCACCTTTGCGGAACGAATGACTGAGCTGACCGTTGAAATACACCATGCCTGTTTCACCACGTTCATCAATGAAGCGCTGATACGGCTGCACAATTGCAACAAACCCTGCATCAAGAAGAAATCCAAGATGAGCTGCAGCCTTAACGGGAGACTCCTCATGGCGTTCTGTGTTGTTCGAACCGGCACTGATGGTGGGTTTCACCACAATGTCGCGTTCGAGCATTCCCTCGTTTGTAATTGTGACTAGGTCCTCTGCTGAACGCACAAACGTTGTAGGAATGACTCCGATTTGCGCTTCAACAAGTTCGGCCAGATATTCCTTGTTGGTATTCCAGCGAATGATGTCTGCAGAGTTCTGCAGAGTAGTTGCAGCAGAAACAGAATCTAGCCACGCAAGAAATTCGGGATACCGGCGGTGATAGTCCCATGGGGAACGGACAATCGCCACGGAATAGCGCGACCAGTCAATGGATACGTCATCCCAATCAACAATTTCCGCGATGATGCCGCGATCGCCTAAAGCGCGCGACAAATACGGCAGGTCTGAATCGACATCTCGCGCTTCTGCACCGCTAACGAGAGCGATGACGCGCGACATCAAGAAAGAAGAGTTGAAGTACTTCTAGACGATGGTCTAGAAGTCATCCATTCCGCCGCCGTGGTTGTGTCCGCCGCCAGCCTCTTCAGGCTTGTCAGCAATAACAACTTCGGTGGTGAGGAACAATGCTGCAATTGATGCTGCGTTCTGCAATGCAGAGCGAGTTACTTTTGCTGCGTCAATAACACCAAGCTTCACAAGGTCTACATATTCGCCAGTGGCGGCATTGAGTCCTTCGTTGCCCTTCAAGTTCTTTACGCGCTCAACAACAACGCCACCTTCGAGGCCTGCGTTTTCTGCGATCTGCTTGAGTGGTCCTTCAAGTGAACGTGCAACCATGCGTGCGCCAGTTGCTTCGTCACCAGTGAGCTTTTCAGCAGCAACGATGACAGCAGCTTGTGCGCGAAGCAATGCAACGCCACCGCCAGGAACAACGCCTTCTTCGATGGCAGCCTTTGTGGTGCTGACAGCATCTTCAATGCGGTGCTTCTTCTCTTTGAGTTCTACTTCAGTAGCTGCGCCAACTTTGAGGACTGCAACTCCACCAGACAACTTGGCCAAACGCTCTTGGAGCTTTTCGCGGTCGTAGTCAGAATCGGTGTTGTCGATTTCAGCCTTCAATTGGCTAATGCGACCCTTGATGTCATCATCTGAACCGGCACCTTCGATGATTGTTGTCTCATCTTTTGTAATAACAATCTTCTTTGCTGTTCCCAACAAGTCAAGTGTGACGTTTTCAAGCTTGAGACCAACTTCTTCGCTGATGACCTGGCCACCAGTAAGAATTGCGATGTCTTGCAACATTGCTTTACGACGGTCACCGAAACCAGGAGCCTTGACAGCAACGCTCTTGAATGTTCCGCGGATCTTGTTAACAACCAAAGTTGCAAGAGCTTCACCTTCGATGTCTTCAGCAATGATGACCAATGGGCGACCGCTCTGCATGACTTTTTCAAGTACTGGCAACATGTCACGAACGTTTGTGATCTTGCTTGACACCAAAAGGATGTAAGCATCGTCAAGCGATGCTTCCATGCGGTCTGTATCTGTTACGAAGTATGGCGAGATGTAGCCCTTGTCGAAGCGCATTCCTTCTACAAGGTCCATTTCCATTCCGAATGTTTGGCTTTCTTCAACAGTGATAACACCGTCTTTACCAACCTTGTCGATTGCTTCTGAAATCATGCGACCAATTTCCGGGTCAGCAGCTGAGATAGATGCAACCTGTGCGATCTGCTCTTTCGAATCAACTTCTTTTGCAAGTGCACGAATGCTTTCAATTGCAGCAGCAGTTGCAGCTTCGATGCCCTTCTTCAATGACATTGGGTTTGCACCAGCTGCAACGTTACGAAGTCCTTCGCGAACCATGGTCCATGCAAGAACTGTTGCTGTTGTTGTTCCGTCACCGGCAACATCGTCAGTCTTCTTTGCAACTTCCTTGACCAACTCAGCACCAATGCGCTCGTATGGATCTTCAAGGTCGATTTCTTTTGCGATGGAAACACCGTCATTAGTAATGGTTGGTGCGCCCCACTGCTTGGCAAGGACAACGTTGCGACCCTTAGGTCCGAGCGTGACGCGAACGGCGTCAGCCAACTTGTTCATGCCGGCTTCAAGACCGCGCCGTGCTTCTTCATCAAATGCAATGAGCTTTGCCATGGGATTTTCCTCCGTAGGTATGGGGATTGGGCTGTTCGGGGGGTGTTTTCACACCAGAACAGACGACTAGCACTCTACCGTTGAGACTGCTAACGGCACTACCCCTCTCAGAGGAAGCAGTGCCCGAGATTTACTGGCCGCCAGCGACGGCAGGGATGATAGAGACCGTGTCTCCAGGCGCTACCGGGGTATCTAACCCTTGCAAATAGCGGACATCGTCGTCAGAAACAAAGACATTGACGAACTTGTGCAGGTCCCCTGTGGCATCAAACAGACGCTCATCAAAGCCTGCATGGGCTGCGTTAAGAGCTACAAGCACATCGCGCAAGGTTGCTCCTTCGACAGAAACAGTGGATGCGCCACCTGAGATGGGGCGCATATTGGTGGGGATTCGAACGGTCACGGCCATATTCAAACCCTACCGAACTACTAGGAATTCGCCACCAGAGGGGCAACCTTGTCACGCCACGGCATCGCGGTTTCCAATTGTGAAGCAAGCCGCACCAACACATCTTCTCGAAATGGCGCACCGACAAAGTGCACGCCCATCGGAAGACCTGTTGATGACCAATGCAACGGAAGGCTGATTGCTGGTTGCCCCGTCAAGTTGAACTGCGATGTGTACGCCATGATCTCGCGCAAATTGCGTCCGCCATGTTCACCACTGAGATGACCAATGCGTGGCGGCGGGCCAGCAAGAGTCGGAGTCACAAGAACATCAAAGCCTTTCGAGCCGTCAGTTGGTTCCCACCACTGCACAACTCGCCTGCACCATGCATGCAGCCATTCCATATTTGCCAAATACATTTCTGCCGTGACTGCTCGACCCATTTCACGCATACGAATGTTGTCTGGCTCTAGATCACCTTCACCAATTGTGCGACCAAGAATTGATTCAAAAGTAGAAACATCTCTGTGCGTCCACGCAGCAACTATTGCTGTGAATTTTCCTGCGCACAATTCATCGTTCAAGTGTTCTGGCCATGCAACAGAAACATCATGACCTAACGCAGTCAATTGGTCTGCAACACGTGCGACAGAAGCCCGCGACTCTGCATCGTCTAATTGGAACCCAAACAACGGATGATCAAGAATGCCAATGCGTAACCGGCCAGGGTTCACGCCAACTTCTTGAGACAATGGGCGAGCAAATGGTGGCGCCATGTATGGGTCACCGGATTCATACCCACAGATCACATCCAGAACTGCAGCGGTGTCACGCACAGTGCGAGTCAGGCAACCATCAATCGTTGCTCCCATCCAAGTTTCGCCAAGGTCAGGCCCTTTACTCACACGACCACGCGACGGTTTCAGCCCAACAAGCCCACATTCACTTGCTGGCACACGAATAGAACCACCGCCATCGTTAGCGTGCCCCACTGCCACAATGTGCGCTGCCACACTTGCTGCTGAACCGCCACTTGAACCACCGGTTGAGTGTTCAAGATTCCACGGGTTACGCGTTGGGCCATATGACAAAGGTTCAGTTGTGATTGTGTTTCCGAACTCCGGCGTATTGGTGCGACCAATAACGACAAACCCTGCGCGCAAGAAACGCTGCGTTAGATAACTACTGCGCGCGGCAACGTATTTTTCATTCTTCAAAAACCGAGTGCCCATATGGTGCGGTTCGCCAGCGAGCGGCGCACCCAAATCTTTCAAGACCAACGGCACGCCCGTGAAAGGCCCAACTGGCAAACCTGCGTCAGCTTCTTTTTGTGCGCGTTCAAACCGAGGGTGAATGATGGCGTTGATATCGCCATTGACCACCTCGGCCTGAGCAATTGCGGCATCAACCAGTTCGCGTGCAGAAACTTTCCCACTAGCAACTAGCGCGGCTTGGTCTACTGCATCAATGTTTGTCAATTCACTCATGGCGCAACCTTATGCGCCCCGTAAGGTATGCACATGCGCGTACTTGCAGCCTCCGACAAGTTCAAAGGAACCGCGTCTGCTGCACAGGTGTGCGCTGCTATTGGCCATGCCTGTTGGAACCTCAATATTGACTGTGTGGAAATGCCCATGGCAGATGGTGGTGAAGGCACGCTCGAAGTGTTGGGTGGCGCAAACCGTGTCACCACAGTCGCAGGGCCACTCGGTCATCCCGTTCAGGCCGAATGGCGGTTACACCGAGGCGTTGCCGTCATTGAGATGGCGCGCGCATCTGGACTCACCTTGGTTGGTGGCGCCGAACAGAACGATGCAGTGGCTGCATCAACTACTGGCACGGGGCAACTTATCGATATTGCACTCAACGAAGGCGCAAAGAAAATCATTGTGTGTCTCGGCGGATCAGCAACAACCGATGGTGGGTACGGAGCACTACGTGCAATAAGTACACCCGCACGACTTCTTGCGGTTGATTTTCTTGTTGCATGCGATGTCGACACATTGTTCACAGATGCAGCCCAAGTTTTTGGCCCACAAAAAGGTGCAACTAAATCACAAGTGAATCTTCTGACTGGTCGTCTAGAACGCCTTGCACAAATGTATGAATCAGAATATGGAATCAATGTTGCAGAACTACCTGGCTCTGGTGCGGCTGGCGGGCTGGCAGGTGCACTTGCCGCGTTGGGTGCAACATTGATGCCTGGCTTCGACATTGTTGCTGAAGAAGTCGACTTCGATGAAGCGATTCAAAACACCGATCTAATAATCACTGGCGAAGGCTTGTTGGACGACACAAGCTTTGATGGAAAAGTTGTTGGAAGCGTCTGTGATTATGCACGCGAAGCAAAAACAAGTGTTGCTGCAATTGTTGGCGACATTGATGAAGCGATGGACTCGTCTTTGTATGCAGATCTGCACGTCACAAACTTGACCCAAAAATTTGGTGCAGAAGAGTCAATGACTCATGTCTTGCGCTGTATCGAAGAAGCAGCACGCGAGATGCTGCAAAAGAGTTGATTAACCAGCGACTGTTGTAGATGTCGTTGCTACCGCACCATTGCCGTAACCAACAACACCAGCAAGTGGTTTGTTAGCAAGATCAGTGCCGAGCAAAATCAGAATGCATGCTTCACCAACAGTTCCCGTTTCCACAGGAATTGGCTGTGGCATTGCAGCCACTTCAACATTGCCGCCAAGTACTCCGGCCACGTTCTGTGACGCGGCTTCACAACCGGCGAGATAGAACACGCCAGTCTTCGCACGCTTCGCAGTGCCAGCAGCAACGTTCATTGCAACCTGAACTACGTAGCCCTGGTCTTGCAGCTTGGTGGTCATGTCGCCGGCACTACCGGCAAGCCCGGATGCGTTAGCGACTTGAATCTTGAACCCATTGATACTGAATGGCGAGGTGGTCGTAGGAGCGGCTGGGTCGACTGTGTCGCCAGTTGCCACCGTGCCACTTGGGTCTGCTGTCGCTACAGGGCCAGTAACTGCGCCACCGTCGCCTCGTACGTCACGCAGAATAAGGAATCCGAGCACAAGGGCAACGACTGCCACGGCTGCGCCGAGGGTGCCGGTGCTGGGAGATGAAAGTGATGGGCGACGGGCGCCTGGTTTTTGTTGGCTCATGGAAAAGGTCCTCCGAGAGAGAAATAGGAGACGACTACACGGTAGTTCCTATGCGGGTACAGGGGTACGACACCCCGATTTTCCTTACTGGGTAAAGGAAACAGCCAAGAGGTCGACCCCAAAAGGGGGCGAATGGAGCCGGGTGTGGGGATTGAACCCACGACCTACGCATTACAAGTGCGTTGCTCTACCACTGAGCTAACCCGGCAAGGTGAAGCCCAATCCTAGGCGGGAGAAGCCAATCGCGCACGGGTCACTTCATAGGTCGCAAGGGCAGCTGCCGCAGACACGTTGAGCGAGGAGACCTGACCAAGCATCGGAATGCTCACAACCGTGTCACAACGCTCCTTAACAAGCCGGGAAAGACCTGTGCCCTCAGAGCCAAGGACGATACAAATACCGTCTGTGGCGAAGTTGGCGATGTCGAACAAGGTGTTCTCGCTCGAGTCATCAAGCCCCACCACCCAGATGCCCTTGTCGCGCATTTGGGTGATCGCTACTGGCAGGCCGGGAACCAATGTCATCGGTACATGCTCGATGGCTCCGGCTGATGTCTTTGCAACTGTGGGCGTGACATGCACTGCACGATGCTTTGGCAAGATCACGCCGGTGACCCCCGCGCCATCACAGCAACGCAATAACGCACCAAGGTTGCCTGGGTCAGTTACGCCGTCGACCGCGACAAGAAATGGCATCACGCCATTTCGTTTTGTCATCAGTGCATTGAAGTCTGCTTCTTCTAATGGTTGTGCAAACGCAATTATTCCTTGTGGTGCTTCACTTCGCGCTGTGTCTTCTAACGTGCGACGAGGCACTTCAAGAACTGTTACTCGTGCAGCATCGGCAAGTTGTTCGATGTCATCAATGATTGGTGCAGGGTCAATGTCTTGCGCAATCCAAATTTCTTTTACTTTTCGACGTTGACCAATGAGTAGTTCACGAACTGCTTGGCGACCTTCGATTTGTTCTCCACCAAGACCTTTCGCAACAGGTGCGCTACGACGTGCATCTGATTGACGAATAGGCCGACCGCGAGGTCCGCCTTCGCGTGGTCCGCTACTACGAGATGACGAGCCACTACTGCGACCAGTGCTCGGTGGCTTTCCACCACCTTTTCCACTTCCTGTGTCGCGACCGCCTGCTGCACGACCTGGCTTACCAGTGTTCACTTTTGGGCTACTTGACTTGGCGGGTTTACGTGGTGCCATGTCTATGACTCCTTCATTATGAGTGCTGATGCGAAACAGGCGATTCCTTCGCCGCGGCCAATAGAACCAAGGCCTTCTGCCCTACGTCCTTTGACTGAAATAGGTGCGCCAGCAGCTGCTGATAACAATGCAATCATTGCATCGCGATGAGGTGCAATGCGTGGTTCTTCACACACAACACTGCAATCAACATTGCTAATGCGCCAACCGAGCGATGAAAGTTTGCTTGCAACATCGCGCAGAATTGCTAAAGAATCTGCGCCCTTCCATGCAGGGTCAGTATCTGGATAGTGCTGTCCAATATCACCAAGTCCAGCAGCTCCCAACAAAGCGTCTGCTGCGGCGTGTGCAATGACATCGGCATCACTATGACCTACGAGTGTGCGTTCGCCGGGAAATGCGACGCCACCAAGAACTAATACGCGGCCGGGCTCTGTAGTTTCTGCAAAGCGGTGGACATCAAAACCCTGACCGACACGAATGTCGACCATTAGATTTCTCCAGCTAGCAATCTGTTCGCGTGAGCCACTGCCCACTCAAGATCTTCTGGCGAAGTGATCTTTCGATTCACGACTTCACCTTCAACAACAACTACTTCTCCACCGACGCGCTCGATGAGAGCTGCATCGTCAGTTCCTTCGCCACCTTGTTCGTGTGCACGTCGCAACGATGATGCACGAAATGCTTGCGGAGTTTGCACTGCGCGCAATGTCTCGCGACGAGGGGTGGCGACAACAACTTCGGATTGGTTCACTTGCTTGATGGTGTCCACAACCGCAATGCCAGGCACCGCCGCATCTGCACCATCAACTACTGCTGAGATCACACGCTGGAAAATAACAGGACTCGCAAATGGGCGGGCGGCGTCATGAACACACACGATGGTGGCATCGCTAGGCACAGCCGCAAGGCCGCGTCGCACTGATTCAGAGCGTGTTGCTCCGCCCTCTACCTGACCAGGTCCAGAGGCTTGACCTGCTGGCAGCACCACGACGACTCCGACAGAGTGCTTTGCTGCCTCTTCGACTGCCCAATCGACGATTCGCCGACCACCAATGACCTCGAACTGCTTCGCGGCCCCGAATCGGAGACCCGATCCAGCTGCGACCACAATTGTCCACACGGTTTCATTTTGAGCCATGCAGGAAGGGTAGTACCGTCAAATACATATGGCACACGAACAAGTTCTTGCAGATACAGAATTCTTTGCAAACGCACCAGCATCCATGCTTTCTCTCATCGCGGCATCAGGCAAAGTCAAGAATCTCGTCCGAGGCGACGTCCTCTTTGAATCCGGCGATGAGCCCGACAGCATCTATGTAGTCCTTTCCGGCCGCATCGCAATAGCTATCGGCAATAAGCCACTTGATAATCGCGAAACCGTTATCGCACTCATGGATGAGGGTGACCTATTCGGCGAAATGGGCATGCTCGACGCCAGCACCCGTTCTGCCGGAGCCCGCGCTCTTGAACCATCAACTGTTCTTGAACTTCCCTACTCAGCAGTCACCGAACAACTCAACTCATCAAGTGAATTGATGTGGAATGTTATTGGCATGCTTAGTCGTCGCCTTCGCGCAATGGACCAAGCATTGGCCGACAGCGTGTTCCTTGATGTCACCGGTCGCACAGCAAAACGTCTTCTTGAATTGTCAGACGGAAAAGATGATTTCACTTTGCCAGTGACGCAAGAAGAACTTGCCGGCATGGTTGGCGCATCGCGCGAACGTGTCAACAAAGCAATTGCAAGTTTCATCAAATTGCACTGGCTTGAACA
>Ga0208226_1000011_pt1 | contig 83056 bp, 74 predicted proteins | sample LakMenE18May11ns_FD_150713 | JGI IMG/M metagenome (GOLD analysis project Ga0208226, IMG submission 150713) | Freshwater microbial communities from Lake Mendota, WI - 18MAY2011 deep hole epilimnion ns (SPAdes) | ecosystem: Environmental > Aquatic > Freshwater > Lake > Epilimnion/Euphotic zone ... | reverse complement strand
TCTCAATCTGGCCTTTGGCAAGTTGCGATTGTGTGGGGCATTGGGGTTACACTTGCGATTTATTGTACTAATCACATTAGTGGTGCTCATTTAAACCCTGCAATGACATTAGCATTTGCATTTTGGGGAATGTTTCCTCTTCGTAAAGTATTTCCATATATAGCCAGTCAAGTTTTAGGTGGAATGGTTGCTGCTTTTTTACTGTTTGTCATTTATCAACCTTACATTTTACAAAGGGAAATTGAACGGGGCATTGTTCGTGGTGAAGCTGGTAGTGAACTTACTGCAATGTGCTATGGGGAATATTTCCCAAACCCTGGGCCTTTGTCAAATACTGAAGGGTTATATGACCCTTCAAAACGGATTTCATTTGATGCTAAAGTTTCTCATTTTAATGCGTTTTTTGCAGAAGTTCTTGGAACGATGATTCTTGCGTGTGTCATATTTGCTTTAACTGATTCTTCAAATAGGAAAGCGCCAGAATCAAATCTGGCACCTCTTTTTATCGGTTTAACTGTGGCGGTTTTGATCTCAGTAATTGCGCCTTTAACACAAGCTTGTTTTAACCCGGCACGTGATTTTGGTCCGCGGTTGGTTTCTTATTTTTTTGGATGGGGAAGTATTGCGATTCCTGGACCAAGAGGCGGTTTTTTTACCATTTATATTCTTGCTCCATCTGTTGGAGCAGTTATTGGCGGCGGTTTGTATAAATTGCATGGCTCATTTAAATCGTAATTTTTTTTGAGGGTTATTATGAAGCGAATTCAATTTGTAATGTTAGGTGGATTTCTTGGGGCTGGAAAAACCACCACGATGTCTAAACTTGCTGCCCACTATAAATCTAAAGGCTTGAATGTTGCATTAGTCACTAATGATCAGGCTGTAAATTTGGTTGACACCAATAGCTTGAGATCGCAAGGGTTAACTGTAGAAGAAGTTGCGGGAGCTTGTTTTTGTTGCAAATTTGATGAACTGGTGGATCGTGTTAGTTCTCTTGAAGAAAATAATCGTCCTGATGTGATTATTGCTGAACCCGTTGGTTCCTGCACCGATCTCGTTGCCACGGTAGTTCAGCCGTTAAAAGATTTGTATGGCAATCGTTTTGATGTATCCCCTTACCCTGTTATTTTTAAGCCAAGTCATGGAATTAAAATTTTAAAAGATGAAACGGGAAGTGGATTTTCACCCAAGGCTGCGTATATATTTATCAAACAACTTGAAGAAGCTGATGCGATTGTTATTAATCGGATTGATGAATTAAATCCTACCCAATTAAATGAATTGCTTGAACTTGTTGCTCAGAAGTTTCCGGGTGTACCTGTTTTAAAAATATCTGCAAAGATTGGTACAGGCATTGAAGAACTTGCAGTTCTGCTTGATCAAAAAGGAGGCTTTGGCCGTAAGATATTAGAAATTGATTACGATATTTATGCCGAAGGTGAAGCAGAACTTGGCTGGTTAAACAGTACGCTGCAACTTCAATCTGATAAGCCTCTAGATGTTGATGCAATTCTTCTGGATGTTATTGAAAAATTAAGAAAAGAATTAGTTAGTCATAATGCAGAAGTTGCCCATTTAAAAGCTATTGGCTTGGCGGATGGCGCATTTGGGGTTGCCAACCTGGTATCCAATGGAACTATGCCTGAATTATCGCTTTCTTCTAATACTAAAATCAATCAATTTGATTTGATCATTAATGCACGTGTTGCACTAGATCCTGTGATTCTTGAAAAGTTAGTTGGTGAAATAGTTAGCAAAGTTTGTAGCTCTATAAATGCAAAAACAGTTTTAGGTAAAACTCAAAGTTTTAAACCGGGAAGGCCTGTTCCAACGCATCGATATACTGCAATGAATGCAAAATAAGTAATGATCAAGATAGTTCGGAATTAGATACTAGGGGAATTAGGGCCTGGCGTTTCGCTTTGCCCTATTTTCTTTGGCTTATTGGCTGAATCAACGAAAACAATTTTAGGTGTTGGAATCAATTCCCCATCGGATATCAAGAAGTAACTTGCGATAATTATAAGATCACCTGCTGAAGCAAGGTGCGCTGCTGCCCCATTTACGCATACAACGCCTGAGTTTTCTTCACCAAGCATTGCGTAAGTTCGAAATCTGGTACCCCGGGTTACATTCCATATATGGACTTCTTCATTTGGGAGAATGTCTGCGAGTTTAAGGAGGGTGGCATCCAAGGTAATGCTGCCTTCATATTCCAAATCAGCTTGTGTTACTTTGGCTCGATGGATTTTGGATTTTAACATGCTTCGCATAGGCATGATCTAAGTTTACTTTCTCTCAGATAAAAAATAACAACACATAGTTGAAAATATAGAAAAAACTTACGAATGGAAGCACAGGTTAATTATTGGCCAGCGTATGGGGTGTTTGTATCAGAGAGATAACCAATTTTTAATTTCTTTGCCAAAGCAACAGATGCAGCGCTCCAAGTTGCGGGAGTTGCAAAAGGAACCTCAGTTCGTGTTTCAATGTGTCCGTCTAGAAAAGATACAGTTGCAGTATTACCCGAATGCCTAAAATGGGTTGTAGGAAGAGGTGTTGAGCCATTATAAGTGGCAAAAGGTGCAGCAATACTATAAGATTCCTGCGCTTCTATTGGGTTGGAGAAGGTCGAAATCAAAGCTGTATCTGAAAACATAAAAGTAGTCGATGTGGATGGAAAATCGGTAATCCTTTTACGCATGAATACCGGATTGGACCAGTTTCCTGCATTCCAGTAAGTAGTTCCTAAGAGGCGGTTATACCCATAACCACCAGTTGCATATGCGCCATTACTGGTTTTGTAAGGAGATTTAACACTTTCTTTATCTAAGCCCGGGCATTGAGTTACTTTAGAATTGTTTTCGTAATAAGAAGTTAAAATTCCATTAGCTGTATCAGCGTTATTAGCAGTATCAACCAAACCAAACCAGTAGGTGGTGGAATAAGGCCAGTTGGAAGGACTTGGAGTTGAATAACTTAGAGGTAAAACTTGGAATGTGTTTTCATAATTCATTACCGCAAGAGTTAGTTGTTTAAGATTATTGGAACATTGAATTCGGGTGGCAGCCTCTCTGACTTTTTGAACTGCTGGCAGTAAAAGGCCAATCAAAATCGCAATGATAGCAATAACAACAAGAAGCTCGATAAGAGTAAAAGCTTTATTTGTAAGATTCAATTTTTTATTTATCATGGTGCATCCTAGCCTTTTGCAAAAGTTTAAAGGACGCAACATAATAAAAAAAACTACTACCAATGTTGTAGTAATTTCTTTTGTGCTTTTTGCCTGCGTCCGCAGCAAATGGCTCTGAATTTGTAGGCAGGTCTTCTGGCTTTCGGTAATAAGAAACTAATGTTCCTTAGGATTATCAGCCTTCCCGTTTTCACAGTGGCTTTTGTGATAATCAAGACCGATTACAGCGGCGGCCCCGCAACGGATTTAAACCGTTTTCCCTATTCTCCTGATCGCAGCAAGCGAGCAGGCACCTACATTAGTGAATCCTATAGTGTTGTAAACGAAATGGCAAATAAAAATATGAGGAGTAGACTTCAATTAATTGGTAATAACCGTTTAGGGAGTTCTCCGTATTTCATTCTTTCTTCGATTTCATTAAGTACAGGTATTATATCAGCGACGCTTGAAATAATAAAATCAGTGCCAATAAGTTTAAAAAGTTTTTCAGCATTTGAAATTCTTTTTTTTAATTCATCATGAGTTGAGGTTATTAGTTCGGAATCTCCAAGGCCGACAAGATTTCCTGTTTTGGTAACTCCAATAGTCCAGGTTCCTGCATTTTTTCCCTCTTCAATTCCAACCAAAGTGTCGTCAACTTTTACCCAGGTGGAGGGGGGGTAAACCTTAAGTTGTTTTGCTGCTTCAAATATCATCCAAGGTGATGGCCTTCCTTCCGTAACGTCTGAAGAGCAAACCACAGAATCAAGAAATAAGCCTTGTTTTTTTGCTTCTGGAATAATTATACTCATTTGAGATTTAGAATAACCTGTCGTACTTCCGATTTTAATATTTCTTTTTCTGCAATCTTCAATTGTTTTCGCAGCATCTGGGATTAATTTTGAATACTGTAAAAGGTTTCTTTCTAAAGCTGTTTCAAACAAGCCGAATAATTCCTGAATATCTTTATCTAAAGGAGGTTGCCCATGTTTTTTAACCCATTGATGTTGAATTTCAGGTAATTCAGTAAGTTTTTTGATATGGGCGATTTTGTTCATACCCATTGGGCCTCGAACTTGTTCTCCTGTGATTTTAATGCTTTTGGCTGCAAATATATCGATAAATGCGTGTATGGGGCCACAACTTCCTTGATCGATGATAGTTCCGGCCCAATCAAAAATGATTGCGGTGACTTTGTTATTCATTATTTATCCTGGTTGATTTTTAGTTAATACTTCTCCACGCCAAAATGCTTCAGCTAAGCCAAAAGAAAGTGTCATTCCAAGCCCACTTGTTGAATTTACAATTGTAACGCCACTTTCAGGGTTGTTAATGAATTGAATCAAGTCATTATGTTTGGCATATAAACCCAACCATCGATGTTTAATTTTCTTACTTGGTAATTGGATCATCTTTTCAATTTCTTGAATGATTAGATTATCAATTTCTTCGTTTGCGAAAGGGTCGTTTGGTTGGTCATAATCGTGGGAGTCTCCTGTGATGATATCTCCTGATTGGTTTTGTGATGCCATTACATGAATTCCAAATTTGTCAAAATCTGGAGACCTTTGAGCGTAGCGTTCTTTCACTTTTGATTGTGATTTGCATGATTGGAAATTTTTATAATGACGAATGGTTAGGCCGCCTGCTAAATGCGGTCCCATTGACCAACCATTTGGTTGTGAGCCAATTTTTAGCATTTGTAATTTGCATTGTTTGACACCTGAAGATTTAAAAACAGAAGGATATAAGGTTTGAAAGTCATGGCCTGAGCAAATAAATATTTGATCATAGGAATTTGATTCTCCATTTGAGTCAGTAATATTTGGGTGTTGAATTTTCGTTATCAAAGAATCAAAAATGAAATTAACTCCGTAGGTTTCATTAAGCCAATGGGGTATTGTGCTGATTGCATTAGGAGAATCTAGGCACAATTCTGTTGGGCTCCAGAGTGCCCCTTTCAGTTTTGTGGTATTAATAGACGGGCATTTTTTTATGGTTTGATTAATGTTTATCAGGTTGCAATTGTAGCCAAGGTTGGGTGCAATATTTGCGAATTCTTGCAATACTTCCCATTCATCATCTTCATGTGCCAAATGCATTGAACCACAAGGGTTAATCCAAATGCCTGCTTTCTTTTGCAATTCGAGCCAATAATCTCGGGATTCCAATGCTATTTGATATAGTTTTCCGTGCGGTAAGCCGATGGGCCATACCATGCCGAAATTTCGAATGGATGCACCATAAGCTTTCGGAGTTCTTTCATAAACGGTTACGGAGTGACCTCTTTTAGCAGCACTCCAGGCATGGGATAAGCCAACAATTCCAGCACCAACAATTCCTATTTTTTGTTTTAATGACATCAATTGTTACCCGCATAAAGTACTAAACCTAAATTAGTTTTCTATTTTCTTAAATGAATGGCAAGCAGAAAAACAAGATTGTTTTGATTTTGATAATTAATGTGAAATTTATGTTAACTTTTGAAAAAACTGATATGTGGTTGCCGATTATTGATTACATTTAGCAAATGAGCTTTTTAAATGTGATCATGAAAAAAAATGCGGATCTATATTCTGCAGTTTGGGCAATAGTTGCTGCATTTGGAACATATTTTTGTATGTATGGGTTTCGGAAACCTTTTACTTCTGCTGGTTATTCTGAAATAGAGTTTTTTGGTTTTGATTTTAAAACGATATTAGTTGCTAGTCAGGTTCTTGGTTATACACTTTCCAAATTTATTGGTATCAAATTTATATCTGAAATGCCCTACCAAGGAAGAGCTATTGGTATTCTTGTTTTGATTGGGTTTTCGCATATTTCTTTATTGGGTTTTGCTCTTTTACCTGTGCCTTTGAATTGCATGATGTTGTTTTTTAATGGTTTGTCATTGGGCATGGTGTTTGGGTTAGTTATGGGTTTTTTGGAAGGGCGAAGGTTTACGGAAGCATTACTAGGATTTTTGTGCGCAAGTTTTATTCTAGCGGATGGTTTTTGCAAATCAGTAGGTTCATTTTTGCTTCAAAAAGGAGTGTCAGAAAATTTTATGCCATTTGTTTCGGGAGTATTTTTTATTATTCCTCTGTTGGTTTTTACTTGGATGCTTTCAAGGATACCTCAACCCATGTCAGTAGATATTGTTGCTCGTTCGGAACGATCCCCTATGTTTGTTGAGGACAGGAAGCGTTTTTTTTCGAAATATTATCTAGGGCTTTCGTTGATCATATTCGTTTATCTTTTAGTTACAATTCTTCGAAGTATTAGAGCTGACTATGCTCTAGAGATTTGGAAAGGCCTAGGTTTTGACAGTAAACCTGCGAATTTTACTATTTCTGAGTTATGTGTTACTTTGGGAATCGTAGTTTCTAGCAGTGTGATGATTCTGGTTAAGGATAACAAGAAGGCTTTTTATTTAGGATTGTTTATATGTTTGCTTGGTTTTATTTTATCTTTAATTGCTGTTATCGGGTTACAGGTTAATTTTTTAAATGGGTTTTGGTTTATGGTATTTGTTGGACTCGGTCTGTATTTACCTTACGTTGTTGTTCACACAACTATTTTTGAACGATTACTAGCGATGACCCGTGAAAAAGGTAATTGCGGTTATCTTATGTACCTTGCCGATGCCATCGGGTATTTGGGATATGTTGCTGTGATCATATCCAATTCATTTGTTTCGAAACAAATTTCAGTATTAAATTTGTTTGTTATTATGGTTGCTTCGATATCCGTTATAAGTTGTGTTTTAGTTGTTTTTGCTTGGATTTATTTTGTAAAAAAAGTTGGTAATACTGCTATTTAATTAATTGTAATTGGTTTGGGGATTATGATGCAAGATTCAGGTTTGGTTGTTTTATTTGGCGAAAAACGATCTACGTTTGAAATGAGTAATTTTAAACTGAAAGATCCTTTAGGGGATCAAATTCTGGTTAAGGTTGAAGGATGTACCATTTGTGGTAGTGATGTGCATTCTTTTCTTGGTAGACGGAGTGTGCAAGTTCCTACAGTATTAGGGCACGAAATAGCAGGAAGAATTGTTTCTTTTGGGTCAGGGAATAAGAGGACGGATTATTCCGGTGATCATCTTGAAATAGGTGATTTTATTACCTGGAGTGTTGTAGCAAATTGTGACAACTGCATTTATTGTAATCGTGGTCAACCGCAGAAGTGTGTTTCCAGTTTTAAATATGGTCATAAAAAGCATAATCCAGAAGAGCCATGGGTCGGTGGCTTAGCTGAATATATCCTTCTGGTTCATGGAACCAAAGTTTTTAAAATTCCAGAAGGTTTAAGTTTGGCGGTAGCCTGCCCAGCAAATTGTACAACTGCGACTAATGTTGCTGCATTTAGAGTTGCTGGAAATCTCACCGGAAAAGTTGTGCTAATCATGGGTGCAGGTATGTTGGGTGTAACCGCTTGTGCGATGGCAAAATTCTATGGAGCAAAGTTGGTGATTGTTTGTGATACCAATGAAAAACGATTAATAAAAGCATGTGAATTTGGTGCTGATCAAAGCACTTTGCCAGCAGGCTTGTCTGATGTTGTTTCAAATCTAACTGTTGGTTTAGGTGTTGACATCATATTTGAATTAACAGGCTCACCTGTTGCTTTTGAAAATGCATTTGAATGTGTTGGGATTGGTGGGAAAATAATTCTTGTTGGTTCGGTTTTTCCATCTGTACCAGTTGGTTTACAAATGGAAATTGTGGTTCGCAAATTGCTTTCGATCGAAGGGGTTCATAATTATGCACATGAAGACCTTGCGCAGGCTTTGTGCTTTTTGAATGAAACAAGATATCTGCCATGGAAAAGTTTGGTTGGGAAATGGCTGAGTCTTTCTGAGGTTGATCTTGCGTTTCAACTGGCACAGTCGCCTGAATATTATCGTGTTGGTGTTTCGAATGCCTTGAATCATTAAGAAGCGAAGTATTTTTAAATTGAATTGGTTTCAGAGTGAGTAGTATACCCTGAAAGTTTTTGAAAGAACTCTGCCAATCCTTGTGCATTAGGTTCTTGGTTTCTCCAGTCGCCAAACCAAATGATTTTACCATCTTTCAGGATTAGTGATTTATCGCAGATTTTCTCAACTTCAGAGCAATGATGGCTTGAATATAAAACAGTTTTTCCAAGTAATTTAAGTTCTTTGATGGTGTCGAGAAGCCCAAGGGTACTGATTAGATCAAGGCCTGCAGTGGGTTCATCGAAAATTAAAACCGGGGGATCGTGGATGAGTGCCCTAGCGAGAGAAACTTTTTGTCTGGTTCCTGTGCTTAATTTGGCCCCAAGCCTGTGGCGGTACATTTCTAGCCCTAAAATGGCGAATAAGTTTGCGGTTCGTTCTTTAATCGTTTTATCATCTACACCATGTAATCTGCCATGGTATTGCAGAAGTTCTTCAGGGCTTAAGCGGTCATAAATTCCAGTACCTGCGGAAACGAAACCGAGATTTTTTCGAACGTCATCGGGTTGGGTGGATACATTAAATCCGGCGATTTTAGCAGTCCCGGAGGTTGGTGAGAGAAGTGTACACAAAATGCGCATGGTGGTTGTTTTGCCCGCACCATTTGGTCCAAGTAAACCCACGACTTCGCCTTTTTCGATTTTGAAGGTAAGTGAATCAACCGCTTTGAAAGGGGTATCACTGCCCGAAATGAAAAATTCTTTTGTTAGGTTTTCAGCTTCAATCATTTTTTGATCGCTGTCATGGATTAATTGGAATCAAGGAATAAAAGCTTAAAGTTATAGTGGGCTTTTATCTTGTTTAAGTACCCCAGCTACGAATACTTTTTCCGCTCGACCTTTTACTTTCCAACCTGCATAGGGGCAGTTCCTGCTTTTGGATTTAAACTTATTTGGATCGATAGTCCATTCAACATCTGGATCGATTATTGTGACATCGGCCCAAGCGTTTGGTTTTAAGGTGCCTCGGTCAATTCCCAATACTTTTGCAGGATTGATGGTCATTTTTTCGATCATGTGGCTCCAAGTTAATATCCCTGGAACAATTAGGGCTTGAATGCAAATTGGAAGAAAGGTTTCAAGGCCGATGATACCATTTGGCGCCTGATCTAGTTCGCGCATTTTCTTTTCGGGGGCATGTGGCGCATGATCGGTTGCAAGAACTTCCAGAGTATTGTCTTTGAGTCCCACCAAAATTGCATCTATATCAATCTGGGTACGCAAGGGCGGAGACATCTTGTAGTTGCTGTCGAATGTTCGAAGGCATTTGTCTGTAAGTGTAAAATGATGCGGGCAAGCTTCGCCGCTAGCTTTTACTCCCCTGCCCTTTCCTTGTCTGATTAGTTCGACTCCGCCTTTAGTGGAAACATGAAGAATATGAACTTTTGCTCCGGTAAGTTCTGCAAGTGCGATTTCGCGGTAGATCATGACTTCTTCAGCGGCGGCAGGTAAGCCGCGTAAACCTAGGCGCATGCTTTCTATTCCTTCGTTCATCACGCCGCCCTTGGTAAGATCCAAATCTTCCGAATGGCTGAGTACGGTTTTATCGAAACCCTTGCAGTATTCCATCGCCCTGCGCATGATTTCTGCGCTGACAACAGGAGTACCATCATCGGTGAATGCAACGGCTCCGCCATTTACTAGCCCGCCGATTTCTGCGAGCTCTTTGCCTTCGCGCCCTTTAGTAATGGCGCCAATTGGGAATACATTGGCGTATCCTGCTCGTTTTGCTTGAAGGATGACAAATTCTGCTGAAGCTTGTGTATCTATTGCAGGTTCGGTATTTGGCATGCATGCGACCGAGGTGACGCCCCCCACGATTGCGGAATGAGCGCCGGTTGCGATAGTTTCGTCTTCTTCGCGGCCGGGTTCGCGGAGGTGTACATGCATATCGATTAGGCCCGGGGTAACAATCATGCCTTTGGCATCAATAATCTGGTCGGGATTAGCTGCTAGGTTGGGGCCAATGCCTAGGATTTTCTCGCCTTGGATCCATAGATCTGCAATTTGATCAATGTTTTGGGATGGATCGATAACTCTGCCAGATCGGATGAGAATGGTGTTCATGGACGGATTTCCTGCTATGCGAGTACGAATGAAGCCCTTAGGTGTTATATGATGTGGCTAGTGATGTGGGGTGGGAAGTTTTGAGGAATATCGGGTTGAAAGCTTCATTTTTGTAGAAGTAATAAGAAAAGCTAAGCTACCAAGTATAAGGTACAAATGTATACTAACGCTATGGAGGTCGTGCCATGGCTGCTTCTTTGCTTAATCATTCTTGGTATTCTCTGCTTCAAGGTGTTTCCAGCCCGGAGCATTTGATCTCGGTTGCGGCCCGCCTTGGATATACATCCCTCGCTTTAACCGATACGAACAATCTTCTTGGCGCAGTTGCATTTCATGATTTGTCGTTGAGTTATGGTATCAAGCCCATTCTGGGTTCAGTATTGCGAACGCCGACTCAATCGGTTGTTGCGCTAATTCAAAATCGTGCGGGTTATCGAAGTCTGTGCTGTATTCTCAGCAGGTTAAACTTGAATGATGATGCCAATCTGGGCGAACTGTTGCTGCAATTCAATCAAGGTTTGCATCTATTGGTTGATACTCCAGAGCTTTTGGAATTGTTGCATCCTGTTTATGCATCAAGAGTGTGGGCTGGGATTAATCGTTCGGGGCGCAGGCGTTCAGTTTCTTCTCGTCAGCGAAAATTGCTTGAGTGTGCTGATCGGTTGGGGATATCTCTAGTTGCTTTGCATGGTTGTTATTTTGCCCAACCGGGATTGTTGGAATTGTATCGTGTGGTTCGAGCAATTCGCGAGTGTACTCTTTTGCAACGATTGGTGGATGATCATGTTGGACCAGAGAGTCATTTGCTGCCCTTGAATGAATTTCAGGAGCTATTTTTTGATATTCCTGAAGCGCTTACCAATGCCAGCATACTTGCAGGAATTCTTGAAGTCGATGTTCTGCCTCATGAACTTATTCTTCCAGAACCTTTAGATTCGCGTGGTATGGAATCTGTGGTGCATTTAAGGGCGTTGTGTGTTGAAGGAATGCACCTGCGCAGATTGCATAAAAATGAAGATGCAGAAATCCGGTTGGAGGAAGAGTTAAAGATAATTCATGCACGCAGTCTGGATGGTTACTTTCTTACAGTGAATGAGATCACTAGGTTGGCACGCTCGGACGGTCATACCCCTGCCCTTCGTGGCTCTGCAGGTAATTCTTTGGTTTGTTATTTGCTTGGTATTACCGATGTTGATCCCCTGCGACACAATCTTGTGTTCGAGCGTTTTTTGCATATGGGGCGTGTTGATTTGCCTGACATTGATCTCGACTTCGATTGGAAAATTCGTGATGCACTGATTGATCATGTGCTCGAGCAAAGGGGCAGGCAATATGCAGCAAGGATAAGTTCGCATTTATTTCTTCAACCTAGATCGGCGTTGCGTGAATCTGCCAAGATACATGGGCTTTCGGAAGATCAAATCAGTGCCATGGGCCCTGCGATGGAAAAGCGATTAGAGCCTTATATAGCCGGGGGAAAAGTGGAACTGGCGCCATCTCATTATTCTGGTTGCCCATTGGAGCCATTGCAGTGGAAGCAGATGTTTTTTCATGCCCGATTGTTGGTGGGAAGGCCGCACCATTTGTCGATTCATCCAGGTGGAATAGTGATCACGCCAAATCCGATCGAGGAATATGCGCCTTTGCAATGGTCGCGCAAAGGAGTGGTGATAACCCAGTATGAAAAAGACGCGGTCGAGAAAATCGGGCTGGTGAAGATTGATCTTTTGGGAAATCGGGCACTTGCGACTGTAGATGAAGCTTCCAGTCTTGCGGGAGAAAGAATATTGCCTCATGCAGACATGCCTGAAGAGGATCCAAAAGTTGGTGAACTGCTTCTGCGTGGTGATACACTCGGTGTTAACCAGATGGAATCGCCCGGCATGAGGCATTTATTGGTACAGATGCAGGCGCATAGTCTGGATGATGTGATACAGTCGCTGGCATTGATTCGCCCAGGAGCCGCATCGATTGGCATGAAGGAAAGGTTTATTCGAAGGCGCAGGGGGATTGAGAAACCTGCAAGCATCGATCCCGCCCTTGCAAAATTATTGGGCGATACCCAGTTGATGTTGCTTTACGAGGATGATTCGTTGAGGTTGTTAAAAGCGCTTGCGCAGCTTTCGCCTTCTGATGCGGATGCTTTTCGTAAGAAGGTTACCAAGTGGGAGACTGATGAGCAGTATAAGGCTTTAGCTATTGAGTTTTTCACTTTATGTGAAGGGTCTGGTGTTTCGAAGCAGGCGCTTTCAGACTTGTGGTTGCAATTATCAAAGTTCAACCGCTATTCGTTTTGTAAAAGTCATGCGGTTAGTTACGGCATCATTGCTTGGAAAGCTGTTTGGCTCAAAGCATATCATCCGCGTGAATTTTGGACTGCTGCATTAAATAATAATCAGGGTACTTATCCCAGGCATGTTTATATTGAGGCGATTCGTAGGGCCGGCATTCCTTTGTTTGCGCCTTGTGTCAATCGTTCTGGTGGTAATTTTGGTCTTGAAGGAATCGGTATTCGTGTTGGTCTTGATGCTATTGCTGGCCTTCCGCAAAATTTGAAGTTGTTGTTGTACGAAGAAAGGGATCGCAATGGGCCCTATACTAGTCTGGTTGAACTTATTACCCGCTTGAAGCCTGGTGCAGAAACTCTTGCACTTTTGGTTCAGTCTGGTGCTTGTGATTGTTTTGGCCTTCCCAGACCAGTGCTTTATCTTCAAGCGGAATCCGAATTACGGCGAAGTACGCAAGAACTTTTTGCGCCCCGTATTCCTGATCGTTGGGCCCCTGTGCAGGTTTCAAAGTTGCATAAAGCCCATGACGAATGGCAAACTCTTGGTTTTACATTGGAAATGCCTTTGATAGCGATGCTTCGTGCTAGTGCTGGATATGCCACGCCTGTTGGATTCGGGCGCACCACAAGTTGTGATGATTTTTCTAGAAGTATTGGTAAGAAAATCACAATTGAAGGTACCGTGGCTGCCTCAAGGCGAACAACAACAGAATCCGGAAAGCCAATGCAATTTATTTCTTTGGAAGATGAGACGGGGCTTGCAGATGTTGTTTTATTCCCGGGAAATTGCAATCCGATTGCACATCTTTCCATCGGACCTTATGTTGTCCAAGGAATCGTGGAAGAACATCATGGCGTTGCAGTGCTTGCAGCTACTAAGATAAGTAGTACGCAAGGAAAGCAGTCTTTGCATGTGCAAGAATATTCTGGGGGTTTTTCTTGAAAGATTCTGGGGAACAAAAAACATTATCCGCCCGCTGGGTTGTTCCCATCGATGGACCGCCATTGGAATGGGGGCAGGTTCACATTGAAGGTGAAAAAATCACTGGGGTTTCCAAGGCCGGCACTATTGATGTTGATGAAAATTTAGGTGAGGTTGTACTTTTGCCTGGATTGGTGAATGCACACACGCACCTCGACTTGACAGGTTTTCCTCAAGAAAGAAAAGATGGCAGTGATTTTCTTGAGTGGATCGATTCTGTAATTGCCCATCGGATGTCAACAACACCTTCGCAAATACAAGAGCACATTCAAGAAGGAATCGACCAATCCCTGAAGGCAGGAGTATGCTTAATAGGCGATATTTCAGCGGGAGGACATTCATGGGATTTGCTTTCTCAAAGCAAACTAGGTGGGGTGGTTTATTTCGAATTATTGGGATTAAACAGAGATCGGGCCCAAATAGCACTCGAAGCATTTTTAAGCTGGATAGAGCGTATCAAGCCTCAGCATTGTCTTTCTCCCGGGGTTAGCCCGCATGCCCCATACACTGTTCGCGTTGAATTGTTAAATTTTGCGATTGAGCAGGAATTACCATTGCAGATGCACCTTGCGGAAACTTTGCTCGAAATCGAATTACTTCAAACTAGGAAAGGTCCTTTTGCAGATTGGTTGATAGCAAAGAATGTTTATGATGAATCTGGAATGGTTCCCTCGGTGAGAAATATCTTGCAACTGCTGGATCGGAATTCTCAAAGTGTGTTGGTTCATGGAACATGCTTGACTGATTTTTCGGAAAAGAAAAGGAAGTTAGTATATTGCCCACGCACGCATGTTTTTTTTAACTCTTCGCCACATCCTATGCCTCAAATGTTGTCTGCGGGTTGGGAAATAGCCTTGGGTACGGATGGCCTTTCTTCAAATCCTGATCTTAATGTGCTTAGTGAGGCAAGATTTGTAAGAGCTAAATTTCCTCAATTACCCCCGGATCAAATTTTAAGAATGATTACGATTAATGGTGCTGCCCTTTTGCGTGCGGATAGGAAAAATGGTAGTCTTACGCGTGGGAAATATGCAAACCTTTGTTACTTTCCCATCGACCTTAATGCGCCTGTTGAACCAGTGGAAAATCTTCTTTTGGGAAATCAAAGTTGTTCACGGGTCATGATTCATGGTAAATGGATGTAAGGTAATTCTTCTTTTTAATTTACTTACGGATGGGATTTATATTGCTCGCCTTTATTGCAGTTAAACATTTAGAGTTGGAGATTTAATGCCATTAGGATATTTAACCCTGGTTTTGCATGCGCATCTCCCATTTGTTCGCCATCCAGAATTTGAAGACTTTTTAGAAGAAGATTGGCTTTATGAAGCCATGGCTGAAACTTATATTCCATTGCTTGAAGTGTTTGATAACTTGGAAAGAGATGGGGTTCAATGGCGCTTGACCATGTCTATAACCCCGACTCTTGCATCTATGCTGGAAGATCCGTTGCTTTCGCAACGTTTTGTTCGATACATCAATAATTTAATCGTGCTTGCAAAAAAGGAAGTGGAGCGCACCCGTTGGGAGCCAGAGTTTTATAAACTTGCAAAAATGTACCTCTCGCAATTTGAGATGATTCTTGATCGGTTTGAAAATCGCCATAAAGGAAAGCTTCTTCATTCGTTCAAAAAGCATTTTGATTCAGGCAGTTTGGAATTGATTACATCTGCCGCTACTCATGGGTTCTTGCCATTACTGAGCTCAAATCCTGGGGCTGTTCGGGCTCAGATCGAAATTGGTGTGAAGGAATTTGAAAGGCACTTTGGCAGAAAGCCAAAAGGGATCTGGCTCCCAGAATGCGGTTATATTGAGGGCCTCGAAAAAATTCTTGAAGCGTGTGGCGTCTCGTATTTTTTCACTGACACTCATGGCGTTTTGTTCGCAGAGCCACGCCCCACTTATGGTATTTATGCGCCTATCCAATGTACTGGTTCATCTGTTTTTGCATTTGGAAGAGATACTGAACCTAGCAAACAAGTTTGGAGCGCATTAGAAGGCTATCCCGGAGATTACGCTTACAGAGAGTTTTATCACGATATCGGGTTCGATCTCGACTTTGAATATCTAAGGCCCCATTTGCATCAAATTGGTATCCGGACTATGACCGGAATCAAATACTTTAGAATTACAGGGAGGTCGGGTGAAAAGAAGCCCTATCATCCGGAGCAAGCCACCGAAAAAGCAGCGGAGCATGCAGGTAATTTTTTGTTCAATCGTGAAAAACAAGTTGAGTGGCTTAGCGGTGCTATGAAGGATCGCCCAGCTTTAATTGTTGCACCTTATGATGCTGAACTTTTTGGGCATTGGTGGTTTGAAGGCCCGCAGTGGCTTGATTTTCTATTCCGTAAAATGCATTTTGATCAACAAACAATCAAGTGCATCACCGTTCCAGAATATCTTGAAAAACATCCTAACATTCAGCATTGCCGACCGGTTATGTCTAGTTGGGGGAACAATGGTTATAGTGAAGTTTGGCTTGAAGCTTCCAATGACTGGATTTACATGCATCTTCATGCATGCGCTGATCGCATGGAAGAGCTTGCGTCCAATAACCTTTCCCCCGATCCCATTAATTTGCGGGCTTTGAATCAAGCTTTGCGAGAATTGCTTTTAGCGCAATCGAGTGATTGGGCCTTTATTATTAAGGCGGGTACCACGGTTGATTATGCTGTCAACCGTACAAGGATGCATATCTTAAATTTTCTTCATTTATATGAGCAGATAACTGAAAAAAAGATTGATGAACCTTGGCTTACTGAAGTGGAAGCACGGCACAATTTGTTTCCAAATATTGATTACCGTGTTTTCTCTTCTGTGAATTACCAATACAGCGGTAGTTAGAGCGATTGCCCTTCATCCATGCTTACAAGTTGTGCAATTTCTGTGGTTTTAAATCCAAGAACCATAGGTCGGATTACATCTTTTAAGATTGCAACATCGTAGAGTTCCGTCACCATGCCATTAAGCTTAACCCATTCGATGACATTGCCGGTAGAAAGTTCTATAACCTGCAATCCACACCAAGCTTCTGCATCTCGTTTGAGGAGTTCAGAATCTAATTGAAGGCCGCTGAAAGTTTTATCTTTGCGTGGTCCAGAGAGGCCAACAATTGCAAAGTTTCCTGAAAAAGCCATGCCACGAAGGTAACCTGGGCAGAAAGTGATGGGTTCAAAAACACCTTTTTTACGATCTACCTTTCCAAAATACCCCGTGCCCGAGTTATGTACATAAAGTTCGCCCCGATAAACTCTAGGGGAATGTGGCATAGAAAGGCCCGAAACAATTGTTTCACCACTTGGAACTTCTAGAACACAGCCGCCATCATGCCTCCGATTTCTCCATCCGTCCACTACATCCGATTTACTTACGACGGTAACATATTTGCATTTTCCATTTTCTAAAGCTAAGCCATTAAGATGGCATCGGTCTTCTGGGGTAATCTTACTAAGGAAAGAAGGTTTCCACAAAGGGATAAAACTGTGTTGATTACTGAAAGTAGCAAGGCATCCAAACATGGTGTTAACAAAAACAACCCGTCCGGAATCTTCGACCACAATGTCGTGTACATCAAGATCGCCTGTTGTGTATCCAACCCGAGGAATGTAAAGTTTGTCGTGATCGTTATGCATTTGGCCCGGCAGCAAAGCGTTTTCAAAGCGCCATACTTGATAGGTGGAACTCAGCCAAAAGCCATTATCAGTGGAACAAAGCCCCATACAGCGCTGTAAAGTTCGTTCGAAGACAGAGATTTGCCCATCTTGTTTTCTTCCAAGAAGAAAAACTTTCCCTGCCTGATAGGTAGAGAATGCAAGGCTGATTTTTTCGAGGGCAAGCCAATTGCTGAAATTACGCGATGATGTTACTTCTAGCCAAGGTTCTTCATTAGTTGTGATTTGATTGGTTGTTGCATTGCTCATTAAATTAACTCTTAGATTGGAAGAAGTTTAAAGCATAAACTTGTAATATATATGAAATGAATATATTCAGGAAAACTGAAAAATACAAGTTTAATAGTAGTATGGGTTAATTAGAATTCTTAACTGTGACAAATTTTATGGATCCTTATCAAGCTGAAAAATTCCGTAACGAGGCTTATGCAAGATTCCAATCAGGGAATATTGATGAAGCTAGGGAAATAGCGCTCAAAATACTTGATAAAGCACCCGAGCATGGTGATTCCTTGTATTTGTTGGGGGTAATATCCCACGGCGAGAAAAAAATAAAAGAAGCTCTTGAGTGGATTTCCAAAGCTGTTCAAAGTGCTCCTAAAAATGCAGTTTTCTGGAATTCCTTGGGTGAATTGCATCTGGATAATGAAAACCAAAAAGATGCAGAGTATAGTTTTCAACAATCAATTATTTATGATCCAGGTTATGCCCGGGCTTTTAATAATCTTGGAAGGCTTAAAATGCTTCAGAAGGACAACGCTTTAGCGCGTTTGTTTTTCGAAAAAGCCACATTAGCTAATCCCAACTATGCAATTGCATTTAATAACCTAGGCGTGGTTTTTCAGGGGTTAAGATTGCACGATGATGCAAAAGTTTCTTTTGGAAAAGCACTGAATATTAGGCCGAATTATCCAGAAGCCCATTTTAACATTGCTAATACCTTGTTTAATCTGGGTGATGTATTTGGTGCAATTGAACATTATCAGAAAGCAATCAATAACAAGCCTGATTACGCAAAAGCGTACTTTCAAATGGGATTGTCGTTCCAGCAATTACGCAGAGATTTTGATGCCTTGGTATGTTTCCAGAACGCGGTAAAATTAAATCCCAATGATGCTGAGATGCTTACCAAACTTGGTGATCACCTACTCGTCAAGCAGGATTGGAAAGAAGCAATTGAAGTATTGGAAAAAGCAATTGAAATAAATCCAAATGCTATGGAAGGTTTTACACGCCTATGCCACGCTAGGCAGTTGGTTTGCGACTGGAGTAGTTACCAAGATGATTTAGATTTATTGTGGAAGGATGCAGAAATAAAGATTGGCAAAGGTGAATGCCCTGCAGTTGGTCCATTTCAATCCCTTACAGTTCCCTGGTCGTTGGATCGGTTGCAGATGATCGCTAGGATGCATAGTGCCAAAACCAAAGTTGAAATCGGGGTTGAAAAGTTACATCAGTTTGATGTTTCTAAGAATGATTCTTCATCGAGATTACGAATTGGTTATTTGTCGGGAGATTTTTATAATCATCCGGTGAGTCATCTTTTGCATGGTTTTTTCGGAAGACATGATCTGAAAAAGTTTGAAGTTTTTGTTTATTCATTCAGCCAAAAAGATGACAGTGATTTTCGTAAACGCATTGAAAATGAAAGTGAGCATTTTATCAATGTTGCAGGAAAGAATTCCAAAGAAATAGGGCAGCAGATTGCCTCTGATAATATTCATATTTTAGTGGACTTGATGGGTTACACAGGTTTCAACCGTGTTGCTTCATTTGCAATGCGTTCCGCTCCAATTCAGGTAAGTTTTTTAGGCATGTTGGGAACCATGGGGGCTGATTTTTTTGACTATATTATAACGGATTCATTTTTGACGCCTGAAGACTATCAGGTTTACTTTGATGAAAAATTTGTCGTTATGCCTCATTCCTATTTGATAGCAGAACTTGAACCAGAAGACTTATCTGGAAAGGTGGATCGGGAGAAGTATGGTTTGCCTGCTAGTGGTTTTGTTTTTTGTAGTTTCAATAATAGTTACAAAATTGAACCATCAGGTTTTTCTATTTGGATGCGAATTTTAAAGCAGGTGCCCGGTAGTGTGCTATGGCTTGCAGGGCAATCAGGTGGTGCATTGCTTGAACAAAATCTTCGTAAAGAAGCTACTCGCTGCGGTGTAGATGATAGCAGATTAATTTTTGCAGGTTTTCTTTCAAGAAATGAACACTTGAAACGGCATCAAGTTGCTGATTTGTTTCTTGATTCGTTTGTTTACAACGCTGCTGCTACATCAAGCTTAGCCTTGCAATTGGGCCTTCCTGTAATTACTTGTCCAGGTGATACGTTTGCTTCTCGTGTTGGTGCTAGTTTGTTGAATTCGGCTGGTTTATCCGAATGTATAGCAAAAGACCCAACTGAATACGAAAGTCTTGCTGTAAAGCTTGCAAATGATCCAAACTTATTGCAATTGTTTCGAACTCGATTACTTGATAACCGTTCAAAGTCACCTTTATTTGATACAAGTCGTTTCGTTGGTAATCTTGAAAAGGCTTATAGTTTTATGTGGAAAAATTATAAAGCGGGTAATACCCCCAAGCCACATAAAGTTCAAGAATAACTAATTTAAAGGGTCTTTAAGTATTCTATAACTTGGGACCGCTCATCTTCGGTTAGGTCGTCACCGAATGTATGACCGATATTCAATCTTCCTGGGGTGGAAGTGTCGTACCATTTTCGTTGTTCCGTAATTTCTTTTTCTAGAAGGTGATCGCTGTTGTTTTTAAATTGATAATTCCAACCGAGTTCTTTCTGGTTGTAATTAACAAATTTATTTTCAAAATCACGGGTAAAAACTTTGGGTCTGGCCTTGGAATTTAGAAGAGTATAAACCGAAGGGATGGATCCATTATGAAGATAAGGGGCAGTTGCCCATATTCCATCCAAAGGCGGGGCTTGATATCCATCGGTTTCGCGAGCCTTGTAATCATCGGAAAACCAACCTTGAATTTCTTTTGAGAACCAAGAGGAGTTGTAAAATCTACCAAAGTCTTTGGTGATGCCAAAAAAGCGTTTAGTATCTGTCCCAATGACTTTGAGCGCAATAATTTTATTAGGATATTTTGGTTTGTCGCCGTAGGTTCCATGGCATTTCGAACAATTGTTTTCAAATAATTCCTTTCCTTGTGCAGCAAGAGAATGGTCGATCGCAAAAGGGTAAGCAGGAGGTTGAATCGAAAGCATAAAAGCTTGTAGTTCTGCGAATTTTTTTTCAGTGGTGTTAAAGTGATCTGGGCCATGAAGGGGGCTCATCATGAATTGCATTACGGAGCGAACAGATCTGGCATCCGCCCCACCAGTTGCATATATCGATTTTTTCTTTTTCAATAGCCACCATGCCGGTGGATCTTCGTGAAGTTCGTCGTTAAGGCCCAAGTTAGCCCAAGATGTTTTCAGGGATAGATCCGGATTACGAAATCCGATAAGAAAAACAGAGACAGCTCCAGCTTCATTTGTACCCCGCGAATTTCCGAATCGAAAATCAAGATGTTTTTTATTGCCATCGGCTTTATTCATGTCTTCGAAAAAAGTCTGAAGGTCGAGTGAGTTATTACCCAAGCCGGGATAAGGTTTTCCGTCGAGTATTCCGCCATGGCAAATCAAACAATCCAGAGCAATGCCCTTTACTGTTCCGAGGGTGAATGGGAAAGGCGCAAGTTTTAGCCCCATGGGTAGGTCGTCATTTTGGTAGGGAGCTTGGTGCATGCCGTAGCGGGATTCAAAAATTTCGAGTGCGATTTTAGGGCTGGGTCGAGATTCAAGATTCCATTGTTTATGGAGGTTATTTAAAGCTTTTAGAGTAAAAGAAGGGGCCGCAAAATCTTTACTTTGCAAATAAGCTTGGCCATTAGAAGCATCGTTTTGTTGAGAAAAAAGCAAGGTGGTAATTAAAAAGAGAAGATTCATTTTGTCGCCTTGATAAATAAATTTGTTACACCTTATTATTAGCGTCGATGCATCGTAAAGAAACTAATTACTTTTGCGACCCCAGCGTAATTTAGCAGAGCGAGATCGTGGATTCAGCATTTTTTCTTCGTAAGACGGTCTGATTGGATCTTTGGAAATTTCAGAAAATATCCCTTGATCAAGAAGGGTTGCCAAGCTTTTTTTTACAATTCGATCTTCTCCTGAATGAAAACTAATGAAAGCAACAGTGGCGCCTGGATTTAAAATAAAGGGAAGAATGCGGATAAGTGATTTTAAATTATCCAGTTCGCGGTTTACAAGAATTCGCAGAGCCTGAAAAACTTGGGCTAGCACATTAGCAGGCTTGACATCGCCCCTTGCAAAAACCTGTTGGTTTGATTTCCTGAGGCTATATTTGCCTACAACATGCGAAAGATCGGTGGTGTTTCGAATCATCCCCGCCAAGTAATTATCTTTAATATCTTGAGCAATAAGGTCGGCTTTTTCGACATCGCCAAACTCTGCTAGTTTTTCTGCCAAAGTTGTCACATCAATTTTCTCTAGTATTTGGGCGAGAGTCTGGCCTTTAGATGTATCCATTCGCATATCAAGAGGCCCCGGCCGAATGTAAGAGAACCCTCGTTCAGGATCATCGATCTGAGGGCTGGAAACACCTAGGTCAGCTAGAAGTGCATCAACTTGAAAAACTTCTTTTTCCATGAGTAATCTGTCGAGCCCAGCAAAGTTACCGTGTAAAAAATGAAACGAATCTGCATGGTCTCCAAGTTTTTCTTGCAATCTTTGAACAGCAAGTGGATCTAAATCTACTCCGAAAATTTTCCCACCTGGGGCCACTAAAGGTAGCAGTAGCGAGGTGTGCCCTCCTGCTCCAAGGGTGCAATCGACAATAATTTTGCCCGGACTTGGGCATAATATGTTAAGGATTTCATCTGCTAAAACAGGCAGATGGTCTCCTTCGGGAGTCGTTCGCATGTGATTGTTTTCAATAAATGTTACAAATTAAGACGAAACCAAGTATTATCTTAATGAATGTTAGGTGATTAAACACTTTTAAAGGGAATTGAAATGTTGAGAGGTATGCTTTTTGATTTTGACGGAACACTTGCGGACAGCTTTGAGGCAATTGCTGAAAGTGTAAATTTTGTAAGATCTGAGAACCACCTTCCAAAATTAAGATTTGAAGAAATCAAAGCTCATGTGGGGCATGGTTTAGAGCATTTAATGGAGAAAATGCTTCCCGGTTGCGATATTGGGGATGCCAAAAAAGCTTATCATGCGCATCATAAAGTTCACATGAAATCCCATACTAGGCTATATCCCCATGCTCATGAATTTTTAAGCAAGCTGCATCTCTCTGGAATTAGTATGGGGGTTTGCAGCAATAAACCTGTAGGATTTACTACGGAATTGATCGAGCACCTTGGTATAAGTACCTTTTTTAAAGTGATTCTGGGGCCTGAAGATGTTGCTAATCCTAAACCTGCTCCCGACATGCTGATTGAAGCTGCCAAAAGATTGCAAATTAATCATAATGAAGTTGTTTATGTGGGCGATATGGATGTGGACATTAAGGCTTCTGGTGCTGCGGGGATGGATGTTTGGATTATGCGCCATGATGATACTTCGTTCCAGATTTTAGAAAAAATAGCAATTGAAAACATTTATGGGTCGTTTTTAGAAATTGAGGAACGAAAGAGTTGGCTTTTTGTCAAACAGAATGGGAAATAAGATGCGTATAATGGGGATAGATAAAAATAGACTCGCCAAAGGCTCAATCTTGTGCCAAGTATAATAATTTTAAAAGGTTTGGACGAAGGCAGGCGATTTGAACTGCTAACTCCCCTCAGTGCAATAGGGCGGGATCAGGCATGCTTTATTCGTTTGCAAGATACGGAGATTTCTCGTCGGCACGCGGAAGTTTATAAGTCACCTGATGGTTTTCGTTTTCGGGACTTGGGAAGTGCGAATGGCTGCTTTGTTAATTGCAAATCGGTTCGGGATGTTTTGCTAAAACCAGGTGATCAAATTCAGGTTGGACAAACAGTCCTGCTTTTTGCACCTTTAGCGGGTGAAATGGGGACGGAGTCTACCGATCCTTTTCTAGATAGCCTGAAAATAAAGCCCCCCAAAGAACCCGAAAATTTCGAGCGATCCTTTGCCCTTTTAGGCACCGTGCCCGAATCTGAGGGCAGTGCCTTGCTTTCTAGGCCTGAAGGTGCGCAAGGGGATTGGTTGCGTAGTGCGCTTGCTAGGCTTGGTGTGATTTATGAAACAATCAATGCAACCAGCCAAATCTTAGATATTCAATTGTTGTTGGATCGCATTTTGGGGCTTGTGCTTAAAACCCTTTCGGCTGACCATGGATCGGTGCTACTTTCGGCCTCGTTTGCTCAGTCAGCAGCCCTAAAATCGCAAGGTGATTCTGAATCCTATGGAGATTTTAAAGTTGTAGCCAGGGCTAGTGCTGTAGCAGGTAAAGGGGATTCTCTTATAAGCAGGACGGTGGTGGATCATGTAATGCATGAGAAAATCGGGGTGCTTGTTAGTGATGCGATGAATGATTCCCGTTTTAATGCAGTGCAAAGTATTGTTCGTTCTGGGGTGCGAGAGATTATTTGTGTCCCGATGCGAGGCAGGCACGCTACGGTCGGGGTGATTTATTTGGATAAGCATCCAAGTGAAGCTGCGGTGGATATTCATGGGGTCCCAAAAAGGAGTTCAGCTTTTGAAAAAGAGCATTTGACCCTTGCGATAGCAGTTGCCCACCAAGCTGCACTAGCGGTGGAAGATACCCTTTATTACAAGGCTAGGGTTCAAGGTGAAAGGCTCGCTGCGGTAGGCGAAGCTGTGGCACATCTTTCGCATCATATAAAAAACATATTGCAGGGTTTAAAGAGTGGCGGCGAAATATTGAGAATGGGTGTTCGGGATCAAGAAATGCCGTTGTTAGAGCAAGGATTACGTATTATAGAAAAAAATCATGTACGCCTTTTTGATCTTGTAAAAGATATGTTGGGGTTTTCAAAAGACCGTGTGCCTGCGTTTCAAGAGAAAAATCTAGTAGAAATTTTAACCGATGTTGTTGAATTGTCTGCGCCAATGGCTAAAGGCAATGGTGCGGAAATTCGCTTAGAGGTATTCGCGCAAGAATTGGTTGCTTTTGTAGACCCAGAGGGGATTCATCGAACCATTTTAAACTTGGTAAATAATGCCATTGATGCAATTCGTGAAAAAAGTTATGGATTAATTATTGTTGGTTTGAAACAGTCTGCTGAAGCAGGATTTGTGGAGATTGTGGTTTCTGATAATGGTGAAGGAATAGCGGAGGCCGACTTAAAGACGATTTTCGCTCCGTTTCAAAGTTCTAAAGGTAATTCTGGTACTGGTTTAGGATTAGCTGTAGCTCGAAAAACGGTCGAGGAGCATAAGGGTGTTATTTGGGCAGAGAGTAATCCGACTGAGGGAGCGTCCTTTTTTGTGAAAATTCCCATGGGGAATCCTTTGAAGGGTTAAGTTTATTCAGTTTGGGTGTTTTTGTTGGAAAACCTCTTCAAACTGATTTAACCTTAACAAAAAGCCGATTCTTGATGAAATTTTTGCTTGGTCTGATGGTATTTTGGTGTATTTGAGTTAGAATTGAAATTGAAAATATTTGATTTAGCTGCGAGGTGATTCTATGTCTTCAGGAAGTGTTGGATTTAGGCCAAATTTGGAAGCTATCGAATCGATGTACCTTGCTTGGAGAAGTGATCCTTCAAGTGTAGAGTCCTCTTGGTCTGTATTCTTTGAAGGGTTTGAAATCGGATTGCAGCAATCCAAGGGTGATCAGTTGACCATGGAGTCGACCGATTCCATGGCAAGCCTGGCTGAAAAACTAATCGGGATTTTTCGTGATTATGGGCATTTGCAAGCTAGTCTTGACCCCTTGCAAATCGAGTCAGTTTCGCAGCAGATTCTTAATAAATCCCTTCAAGATCTTGTTGAAAAACATTTGGGAGCCAATTTTTCCATCCCAAGTTTTGCCCCTTATCCTAATGGTACGATTCGTGGGCTTGTTAAGGTTCTTCAAGATATCTACTGCCGTAGCGTTGGCATTGAAATTACGCATTTGCATGATGGTGGTGAAAGAGATTGGCTTATTTCGAGGATCGAAGAAAAAGCAGGAAAAATTGAATTCTCTTCGACAGATAAAAAAAACATATTGCAACAAATTCTACGGGCAGATCTCTTCGAAAAATTCTTGCACCATAAGTTTGTAGGCCAAAAAAGATTTTCCCTAGAGGGGGCTGACTCCCTAATTCCGCTTCTCGAATCTGTTGTTGAAGGTTTTCCCGACCTTGGTGGGGAACAACTTGTGCTTGGAATGGCTCATCGAGGCAGGCTTAATGTCCTTACAAATGTGATGATGAAGCCCTATGGCGATGTTTTTGCAGAATTCGAAGAAAATTTTTCTACTACAAGTATTATTGGTGATGGTGATGTGAAGTATCACTTAGGTTATTCGGTTGATAGGCAAAATTCGAAGGGCAAAAGTTTGCACCTTTCCCTTACCCCAAATCCCAGTCATCTTGAGTTTGTTAATCCCGTGGTTGAAGGCAGGGTAAGAGCAAAACAAGATTTGCTTAATGATTCAAGCAGGCGTGCTGTTCTTCCTGTGTTGATTCATGGCGATGCTGCATTTGCTGGCCAAGGCATTGTCCCTGAATCTTTAAATCTTGCAGGTTTGGAAGGTTATACCACTGGTGGTACTTTTCATGTCGTAATTAACAACCAAATTGGTTTTACCACTCGTCCTTCGGATTCTCGTTCCACATCCTACTGCACCGATGTTGCAAAGATTATTCTGGCACCCATTTTTCATGTTAATGGGGATGACCCTGAAGCTGTTGTTTGGGTTGCAAAGCTTGCTTTGGAATATCGCCAACGCTTTGGTAAAGATGTAGTTGTTGACATTGTTTGTTACCGCAAGCATGGCCACAACGAGGGTGATGAGCCTTCATTTACCCAACCCATTATGTATCAAAATATAAAAATGAGATCTTCACCCGCAGTTAAGTACGGTGAAAAATTAGTTCTCGATGGGGTTTGTTCTTCTGAGGAAGTTGCGACAATTGGTTCTGAATTTGAATCCCGTCTTCAACGATCGTTGGATGAAATGAGAAACAATCCTGTTTCTTATCAGCGGATGTCTGCATTCCAAGGAGCCTGGAAGAATTTAACCAAACAGTATTCGCATAAGGTTGTAAAAACCGGTGTGCCAGAAAAAGATTTCAACGTGATTGCTCAGGCATTAATTAATGTTCCATCAGGTTTTAATGTGCACCCCAAAATCTCGACATTAATCCGCTCTAGGGGGCAAAACTTTGCTGATAAAAAACCCATAGATTGGCCAACTGCAGAATTGTTGGCTTTTGGATCTCTAGTTGTTGAAGGACATAAAGTCAGGCTTAGTGGGCAAGATTCAAGAAGAGGAACATTCAGCCAAAGGCATTCGGTTTTTTATGATTCAAATAATGGCCAATCCTACTCGCCATTGAATTTTATTTCTGGTAACCAGGCTCCTTATGAAGTTTTTGACAGCATGCTTTCTGAGGCTGCTGTCCTTGGATTTGAGTTTGGTTATACGCTTGATAACCCTAATGTTTTGGTACTGTGGGAAGCTCAATTTGGTGATTTTTGGAACGGTGCGCAAGTTATCATGGATCAATTTATTGCGTCCAGCGAATCTAAATGGAAACGCGAAAGCGGGTTGGTCATGCTTTTACCCCACGGGTATGAAGGCCAAGGACCAGAGCATTCCAGTTCTCGCATTGAGCGTTTATTGCAGCTTTGTGCAGAAAATAATTTGCAGATTTGCAATGCTTCTACTCCTGCCCAGTACTTTCATTTGTTACGAAGGCAATTGCACAGAGATTTCCGTAAACCTTTGGCTGTCATGACTCCAAAAAGCCTTCTTCGTCATAAACTCGCTGTATCGCCTGTAGAAGAGTTTTTTAACGGTTCGTTTTTTGAGGTCTTGGATGATACTATTGTTGATCCTAATCGTGTGAAGCGCGTTGTTCTTTGTTCTGGTAAAGTTTATTACGATCTTTTTGAGCAAAGAATTAAGCAAGAAAGCTTTGATACTGCTATCATTCGTCTCGAACAACTTTATCCGTTTCCTGAAGAACAACTTAAGAAAATCCTTGACAGGTATGGCAAAGCCACTGAATTTGTCTGGGTTCAGGAAGAATCGCACAATATGGGAGCTTGGTTTTTTGTAGAGCCAAGGTTCCGAACTTTGGGCCATCTGTTTGAATATGTTGGGCGTGATGAAAGTGCTAGCCCTGCTGTTGGATCTAAAAAAATCCATGATAGTGAACAAAAGCAATTAGTTGAAGCCACCTTCAAAAGTGAACTTCCTTTTTTTGCTAAGGCATTACCTGTATTCGGGAATAAGGCCAATGATGGTCAACCATCTACTGTAGGGGCCAAGGTTGATGCCCGTTAATTTTAAGAATGAAGCTGTTTATATAATCCTGATCCTTAAGAAGTAAAAGCATGATCACTGAAATTAAAGTTCCGTCTGTAGGCGAATCAATATCTGAAGGCGTTTTATCCAAGTGGTATAAGAAAACGGGTGATACCGTAAAAGTTAATGAGCCACTTTTTGAAGTGGAAACTGAAAAAGCAACAACCGAAGTTGTTGCTTCGCATGCAGGGGTTTTGACCACCCTCATTGCAGAAGGAGAAAAAGTTTTAATTGGAGCTGTTGTAGGTAATATAAATATTGCTGCTGGTGCAACTGCTTCACCTACAACTCCCGCAAGCGTTTCTTCTTCTCCAGTTTCATCTGAAACCATTTCCCCCGGAACAATTTCCAATCCTGCAGCTAGGCACCTTGCTGAAAAAGCAGGAGTTGATCTCTCTGCAGTAACTGGTTCAGGTAAAGGCGCCAGAATTCTTAAAGAAGATGTTGTTGCCCATGTTGAGTCTCAGGCAAAGCCAAATGCTATTGTCCCTAAAGATGCTCGAAGAGAAGTTGCTAGGGAAACAAGGCAACGTATGACTCCAATTCGCCAAAGAATTGCAGAAAGATTGCTTCATGCTCAACAAAGCAGTGCAATTCTTACAACTTTTAATGAAGCAGATATGTCTGCTATCATGGCTTTTCGCGCTAAGTATAAAGAATCGTTCCAGAAAAAACATGGAGTAGGCCTTGGTTTTATGAGCTTTTTTGTAAAAGCTGTTATCGAGGGTTTGAAAGCGTATCCCGCAGTCAATGCAAGAATTGATAATCAAGATATTGTGTATCAACATTTTTATGACATTGGTGTTGCTGTCAGCACTGAAAAAGGCCTGATGGTTCCCGTTCTTCGAAATGTTGACGAATTAACTTTTGCAGAAATTGAGAAAAAAATCGTCGAACTAGCTGTCAAGGCAAAAGAAAACAAGATTACTGTTAGTGATCTTCAAGGGGGGACTTTCACGATTACCAATGGTGGTACATTTGGATCGATGCTCTCCACCCCTATTTTAAATCCCCCTCAAAGTGGTATTCTTGGAATGCATGCTATCCAAAAGCGTGCTGTTGTTGTTGATGATCAGATTGTTATTCGCCCTATGATGTATCTTGCGCTTTCTTATGATCATCGAATTATTGATGGTAAAGAAGCAGTAAGCTTTTTAGTGCGCATCAAAGAATGTCTGGAAAATCCTGAGCGCATTTTCTTTAGTGTTTAAGCATCATTCGTTTTTCTATCGTGTTTCTTCCGTACCTTAGTCTTTGATTTATTTTGAGATACAAATATGGCTATTGAATCTTTCGATGTCGCAATTATTGGCGGTGGACCAGGTGGATATGTTGCTGCTATCAAGGCATCGCAATTAGGTTTGAAAGTGGCTTGCATTGAAAAACGCGAAACTTTAGGCGGAACTTGCCTAAATGTTGGATGTATCCCATCAAAGGCCTTACTTGAATCCAGTGAACTGTTTCTCCAAGCATCCAAGCATTTTGAAAATCATGGAATTATTGTTTCAAAACCGCAAATTGATGTCCCAGCAATGATCGCTCGGAAAGATAAAATAGTCAAAGGATTGGGTGACGGGATTTCTTCCCTATTCAAGAAAAACAAAATAACTAGGATTGTTGGCCTAGGGAAAATTATTGCAACCAATCGGGTTGAAGTTACTGATAAAGCAGGTGCAAAGTCGGAAATCGAGGCGAAATTTATTATTATTGCTACAGGTAGCGAACCAGCGTCTCTTCCTTGTTTGCCTATGGATGGTGAATTTGTCGTAAGTTCCGCCGAGGCTTTGTGCTTTAAATCCGTACCAAAAGACCTTGTTGTTGTGGGGGCTGGTTATATTGGTTTGGAAATGGGTTCGGTTTGGACTCGTTTGGGAAGTAATGTTCAGGTTCTTGAATTTTTACCCAAGGCTCTTCCTTTAAGTGACTCTGAGAGTGCAGCTTTATTGCAACGAAGTCTCGAAAAGCAGGGCTTGAATTTCAATTTTGATACTAAAGTAACTGGTGGCAAACGCGAAGGTAATCAGATTGTTATTGATTGCGAAAAATCAGGTCAGAAATTGCAATTTAAAGCGGATAAGGCTCTTGTTTGTGTTGGCCGTAAACCTAATTCTTTGGGCTTGGGAATCGAGGCCCTAGGTATTGTGGTTGATCCGAAAACAGGGCAAATCAAGGTGGATCAATATTTGCGAACTGCGGTTTCAAATATTTTTGCAATTGGAGATTTGGTAGCAGGCCCCATGCTTGCCCATAAAGCTGAAGAAGAAGGTGTAGCTGCTGCAGAAAATATTCTTGGTGGCAAAACAACGGTTAATCACGATACCATTCCTAGTGTCATTTACACTTGGCCCGAACTATCTAGCGTGGGCAAAACCGAAGAACAATTAAAAGAAGCAAAGATTGCTTATAAAATTGGGAAATTCCCTTTTATTGCTAATAGCCGTGCGAGAACTATGGGCGAAACTGAAGGGATGGTTAAAATCCTAGCGCATGAAAAAACTGATCGAATCTTGGGTGTTCATATTGTTGGTCCACGAGCATCCGATATGATTGCCGAAGCTGTTGCTTGGGTTGAAATGCAGGCTAGTGCGGAAGATGTTGCAAGAACTTGTCATGCTCATCCGACTCTTTCTGAAGCATTTAAAGAAGCAGCAATGGCTGTTGAGAAAAAAGCGATTCATATTTAACCTTACATCTTGCCAAATCGTTATTATTGGTTTTTTTTTTGCTTTCTAGCAAATTCAACCAAGCAAAGTCGATTCATATTGATCGATCATCATGCAAAATTAGCATGTGAGAAAAGTAAGTTATCTATTTCTTGGTGTAATTTTTCTAGTGGGCATTGCTGGATTTAATCTGGATGCCCAGACAGGCCCCTCGCTTGACTTTGTAGAAAAGGAAACAATTATCCCCAAACCTGATTCTAAGGGAAATAGATACCGAGACCTTGAATTGACCATTAAAATTCGAAGGCTATTGTCTGAAGACCCAGATTTAAGCCAGCTGAACATAGGTGTTAGCGTTAAGGATGGTGTTCTAAGGCTTTGGGGCCCTGTACCCAGTGTCCAAAAAACCCAGAAGGCGCTTGCCAAGGTTGGTACCGTAAAGCTTGTTTTTGATGTGAAAAGTGACCTTTACTTGGGAGTTATTGAAGACATTCCCACGCCTATCTTTATCAAAGATTAATTTTAAACTTCAGTTTATCGACTTCTTTTGACCTTTTTTCATTTCCCTATTTCATAATCTGGGTTTCACTCTTTTCCTGTTTTTGTTACTAAATATGAATCTTGTAAATAGATTTTAAGGGAAAGGATTTCTTTATGGACTTGCGTGGCGTAATACTTGCGGGCGGAAAAGGCACTCGTCTTGGTGAATTGACCAAGGTTACCAATAAACATCTTCTTCCTGTTGGCCCATATCCCATGGTGTATCATCCACTCAAAAAGATGACTGGATGCGGGATTAAAGACATTTTGTTAGTTTCTGGCACTGAACATATGGGTGATTTTGTTGAATTATTAGGTTCTGGAAAAGATCATAATTGCAGGCTTACCTATAGGGTACAGGATGAAGCGGGCGGTATTGCCCAAGCTCTTGGCCTTGCGGAAGGTTTCTCTAGAGATGCCAGGAGTCTTGTTATTCTTGGTGATAATATTTTTCAAGATAATTTGGTTGAGTTTGCACAAGAGGCTGCAAAGCATCCCGATTCTGCTTTTGTTGCATTGAAAAAAGTTCATGATCCGCAGCGTTATGGGGTTGCTGAGATGAAGGATGGGAAGATCCTTTCGATTGAGGAAAAGCCTAAAAATCCCAAAAGTGATTTTGCTGTTGCTGGTATTTACATCTATCCCGCAGATGTTTTTGAAGTCATTAAAACACTTCGACCTAGCCATCGAGGTGAACTAGAAATTACTGATGTCAATAATTACTTTTTAAATACTGGCCGTCTGCGTTATCAGACTCTTGATGGGTATTGGACTGACGCCGGGACTTTGGATTCTCTAGCGGTTGCTAATCAATTAGTTCAGGGAAATGACCCTCGCTTTTAGTGATGTAGTTGAAACTAGGCCCGGGATTGCTAATGTTATTTTGTATATTGATGACACTAGTAACAATCGGGCATTTTAGTTTTGTTCTTTTTTTGCATAATTGGTTTTATTCTAAACCATTTCCAAGATTACTGGGTGACCTGATTCAGGGCACCCATATTTTATTTGGGATTATTGGATTGTTTTGGGTTTATACGGTAGCCCAAAAAATTGAAACGTTTTTTGCTAATCCTGATCCGATTTTCCTTTCTGATCTCTTACTTGGGTACGGTCTGTTCTGTTTGTTTGTGGGCTCCATAATATTACCCATCAATGAGTTTTTTAGAAACTTTTGGTGTCTCCCACTTAATCTTTTTAAGAAACAAAGTCGTTTTTTTGATTACAAAAATCATTTTCTTATAAAAAATAAATTCGACTTTATTAATGATTCTTTTAAACTTGAAGTCGTTTCTGCTGTGATACCAATTCCCCTCTTACCAATAAATTCAAAACTAAAAATACTTCATCTAAGTGATTTTCATTTTGGTGGTAATAACAATTTTGCCTATTTTCAATTTGTTTTGGCTGAAGTGGAAAAAGAGGTTTATGACTTTGTTTTTTTTACAGGTGATCTTGTTGATAATGTTTCTTTTTTGCGTTGGGTTGTTCCACTTTTAAAAAAAATTCAAACGAAGCATGGAAAGTTTGCTGTGCTTGGTAATCATGATTTGTGGAATAGCCCTGATATGGTGCGTAGATATTTGCGAAAAGCTGGTTTTACCTGTCTTTCAGATGGTTGGTGTTCTGTGAACCATGAAGGAACCAAGATCGGTATTTTTGGTAATGAATATCCTTGGTTTTCTACAAAACTACCAAATACAGTTACTGAAGATTACGATTTTAAAATTCTGTTGACTCATTCTCCAGATGAATTTTTTTGGGCAGCAAAACAGGATTTTAATTTTATGTTTTGTGGTCATGTGCATGGGGGGCAAATTGCCCTGCCCTTCTTTGGCCCTTTGCTTATTCCCAGTAAATTTGGCAGGAGATTTGGTAGCGGCTTCTATGTTCATGACGAAATGATTATGCATGTAAGTAGGGGCATTGCTGGATCTTTTCCTCTAAGAATTAATTGCAGACCAGAAGTAACAATTCTATCTCTGGTTTCAAAAATTGTTTAAAGCTCAAGGCTATCTTTGTTCTTTAGCAATTTAGATAGAGTGTTTTTGAATAAAACGGTCTTGCCCTTTTATAACGAATTCGGTTGATATAGGCATATTATTATGGGGATAAATAAATGGATACGAAGATGTTAGCCAAAGATAAAGTTGGATTGAATAGCGTTGAGACCGTTTTGGTTTCTGTATTGTTTTTCTTCCTGCTTTTCTTTGCTGATATTGTTCAGATTAGGTCAGCTTTTTTAACGCGAGTGATGGGTGATGCGGATTGTTTTTTTCGAGCAGGTTGGGCGGCCAAAGTTGGTAAGAGTATTTATGAAGTTACTGATCCAAATGGCTGGCATTATAATTATCCACCACTTTTTGCTATTGCCATGATTCCATTGGCAGACCCGCCCCCTGGTGTCAGTCGCGAAGGGTGCCTTCCTTATCCCATTTCTATTAGCATTTTTTATAAAGTTAGCTTGCTTAGTCTTTTTCTAGGTGTTTTTTCTCTTGCTCGAGCATACGAGAAACAATTTCCATTGGTGTTTGAAAACTTGTCCGTTAGAAAATGGTACTACTTAAGAATCTTTGCAATTGTTGTTTGCTTGAGTCCGATAGCGCATACTCTCATGCGTGGGCAAGTTAATCTTTTTTTGTTGATGATGATTTGTCTTGCGATTTCGTTCCAAATTTCAAACAGAAGCTTCCTTAGTGGAGTTATGATTGCAGGAAGTATTTGCCTTAAGGTTTTTCCAGTTTTTCTTTTAATTGTTCCAGTTTGGCGTAAAGATTACAAACAGTTTGCAGGCTGTGTTGTTGGTCTTATTCTGGGACTTGTGGTTATACCTGTTTCGGTTATGGGTGTTGAAAAAACCAAAACAGCTTATTCTGACTTTTATAATGTTTTAATTGGGCCTTCTTTAGGGATATCTGGAGATAATACGCGTGGAGTTGAACTTACGAATTTAAATTCTACTGATAATCATAGTGTGCTTGCATTTTTGCATGGTATCGAGCACCCTGATTTTAGCAAAAAACCAGCTAAACCTTCGTTAGTTATTAAGATTGTGCAGATCCTGATGAGTATTCTTTTTTTAGGTTGGCTACTTTGGTCGAAAGGCGTTCCCCAAAAAGGCTCTGCGATGGAAGATGCACATTTTCTTGCTCTAGCAACTTTGTTAATGGTTTTGATTTGCCCTGTAAGCCATTCGCAGTATTTTGTTCTCGCTTTACCTTTGGTTATGTCCTTGTTGGTATTTTCTTGGTTTGATTCCGCAAGGGTAATATCTCCTTGGTTAGGGATGTTATTTCTGTTTTATATTGTTGCCAACTTGTTGCCTTTGTTGCCTATATTTGAAAACATTAAGCGTATGGGGGTTATGTTCGTTCCTAACTTTATTCTTATGGTTTATGGAACTACGTTATTTGCAAATATCAGAAAGAATGATCAGTCAGCTAATGAAAATGGAAGCCCTGCAAATCTTTCAGAGGCATAAGTATTTGGCTATAATTTTTCTTGTTCTTTTGATTTCATACATAGTCATTAATGTATATAATCTAAGCTTGCTTTTGAATTGTCAGCTTGGAGTTTAATTATGAATCTTGATATGGTTGGAGTTTGCAGTTGGTCATTGCAAGTTAAAAACATTTTGGAATTAAATGGTTTTACAAATAAACTTGGAATTCATAATGTTCAAATTGCATGTGGAGATCCTCATCATGCCTCGTGGGATGAGGGTGATGGTATGCCTATTAAAGCAAAGAATGCCAGTTTTAAATTAACAGGTGCAATGCTTGGTTTTCCGGGAGAAGATTATACCACTCCGCAAACAATTGAAAAAACTGGTGGGTTTGGTGATCCTGCAACTAGGCCAGAGCGGTTGGAACGATTCAAATGGAGTCTTCAGAGGGTTCAAGAACTTGGCGTTAATGACATTATGTTTCATGCTGGTTTTATTCCGCCTATGAATGACGGTGGTAGGAAAAGTTTTTTGCAAACTTTGGAAACAGTTAGTAACCTTGCAAATAGTATCGGTGTAAATGTTTCCTTTGAGACCGGACAGGAATCTTCTGAGTTGCTTTTTACCACATTAAAAGAATTAGATCGTTCCAACTTGTTTGTTAATTTTGATCCTGCCAATATGTTGCTTTATGATCAAGGTAATCCAATAGAAGCTGTTGAAATGTTGGGAAAATACATTCGTAGTGTTCATTTGAAGGATGCGAATCGCCCTAAAATCAAAGGTCAATGGGGTGAAGAAGTTGTGCTTGGAAAGGGAGAGGTAAATATACCTTTGTTTCTTAAAACACTTAAAAAGGTTGGTTATTCTGGTCCGATGTCTATTGAAAGAGAAGTTGGAAGCCAGCAAGATAGGTTTAATGATATTTTGCACGCTGTGGAATATTTACGAGGATTGGATGTTTAATAAACATAAAAAATAAATGATTGTTATAAAAACAAATAACCTTAGCAAACAGTTTCGAGTTTATGAAAAACCTGCAGGCCTGATTGGTTCTTTAAAGAGTTTATTTAACAATAAATTCAAAGAAATTCATGCAGTAGAAAACATTAATCTTGAAATTCATGAAGGTGAGATCGTAGGTTTTCTTGGTCCTAATGGTGCTGGAAAAACTACGACATTAAAAATGCTATCCGGTTTATTGTTCCCAACTAATGGAAATGCTACGGTTCTAGGCTATGTTCCCTGGGAAAGGCCTGTAGAATTTAGGAAAGCTTTTTCGCTGGTAATGGGACAAAAAAGCCAATTGTGGTGGGATTTACCTGCTTCTGACTCGTTCGAGTTGCATAAAGAAATTTACAAAATTGACACTGTGAAATTTAAAAAGAATGTCGGTGAACTCACAGAAATATTTCAGGTTGCCAACCTTTTAAATAAACCTGTTAGGGAACTTTCCCTTGGCGAACGGATGAAACTCGAGTTGATTGCATCCCTTCTTCATGATCCGAAACTTCTTCTTCTCGACGAACCCACCATCGGATTAGATGTGGTTGCGCAATCTGCTATGCATCGGTGCCTTTACGAGTTTAATCAAACTAGAAAAATCACTATTCTTTTGACCAGTCATTACATGAGGGATGTGGAAACCCTGTGCTCAAGAATTCTGGTTATTTCCGGTGGGGAAATGGTTTACGATGGGCAGTTACAGGGGCTAAAAGACGAATTTGGAAAAGAGAAATTAATCAAGATTCAATTTAAAAATTTAGTTCCTGATCAGGTTTTTAGCAAGTTTGAACAATTGGATATTAATGGTGGGATCGTCAGGCTTCGTGTTTCCAAAAATGATGTTCCTAGTGTTCTTGCTGTTGTATCCCAGTGCGAAGAGGTTTTAGATATTAGTATTGAAGATCCTCCCATTGAAGAAGTTATTGAAAAATTATTCGTTAGTCATCGGGCCAAAGGTTTGTAATTTTTTGTTTTTCAGGTTTAAAATTGAACAAGTACTTTAATATTGCTCGATTGTCTCTTAAGGAAAGACTCACTTATCGTGGGGATTTTCTTTTTAGTTCATTCTTGCGTTTTCTACCTATGGTCACTTCCATTTTATTATGGAAATCTGTGTATAGTTCTTCTGAGCAAGAATCATTGTCAGGGTTTTCATTTAAGCAGGTAATCGCTTACTTGCTTCTTGTGAATATCAGCAGAATGTTTTCTAGTATGCCAGGCTTGGCAACCAATTTAGCAAGAGATGTTCGAGAAGGAAGTATAAAAAAATATCTTCTACAACCAATTGATTTAATTGGTTACTTAATGAGTTACAGAATTGCTCATAAAGCTGCATATATTTCGACATCATTGGTACCCTACATTATTTTATTTGCATCATGTGCCAGCTTTTTTGATACTTTTCCTACACTAGTTGGTTGTGTGTATTTTATTTTGTCTCTCATGCTTGCTTTTGTTATTGGGTTTTACTTTGAAGTTTGTTTAGGTATGCTTAGTTTTTGGATTTTAGAAGTTACCTCATTGCTCTATGTGGTGACAACCCTTAGTTTTTTCTTGTCGGGTCATCTAATTCCGCTTGATTTGCTTGATACTACAGGCTGGCTCGATGTGCTGAAAAATCTACCATTTGCATATCTTGCATATTTTCCTGCAGCAATTTTTCTTCAAAAAATAAGTGATGAAGAACTTTTATTGAGGTTTTTTATTGGTGTTTTATGGGCGCTATTCTTCTTTTTACTATCTAGGGTTATATTGCACTTTGGACTGCGCAAATACAGCGCCTACGGAGCTTGATCATGCTGAGGCATTTGCGCTTAATGTTTTGCTTTGCGAAATTTAGCTTGCTTGGTGAATTAGCGTTCCGCAGCAATTTTCTTTTAAAAATACTTGTCGAATTAATTTGGCTTGGAATTCTATTAACTTTTTTCAAAACTATTTTTGGCAAAAGTTCAAATGTAGCTGGTTGGAACGAGCATGAGTTCTTGTTTTTCGTTGGAGCATACTATGCCCTTGAAGGGTTTGTTGAAACATTTTTCTTAGAGAACTGTGTCGAATTTTCTGAACTTGTAAGATCAGGAAACCTTGATTTTTGTTTGCTGAAACCCATTGATCCTCAGTTTTTTATCACACTAAGGCGAGTTGATTGGTCTACCGCACCGAAAATATTGCTTGGGTTTATCATGATTAGTTTTGCAATGTATGAAATAGGTAAACCTCTGGAATTGTGGAAAGTACCTCTCTTTTTGATTCTTTTTTTATGTGGTTGTTCGCTTGCTTATAGTTTTCTTTTGCTTCTAACTGCCCTTTCTGTCTGGATGATTAGAAATCAAAGCCTTATGGAGGTTTGGTGGTTGTTTACTAATTTGATGAGATATCCAAGGCAGATTTATGACTCTGAATGGGCTTTGCCAATTCGCATGGTATTTGGTTTTATCATTCCTGCATTATTAGCTGTGAGTATCCCTGTCGAGTTTGCTGTTAAAGAAATCAATATTGAATTTACTTTGTTTTTATTTGTGATAGCTGTTGTTTATTTTCAATTGAGCAGAATGTTCTTTAATTACTCGTTAAAATATTATCGAAGTGCAAGCAGTTAGTAAATTAGTGCGTACCGTTTAAGATTACAGAGTCCCAATGTAAGATATATTTGCAATTGCCAATGCATAACTCATCCCCTGGAACAAAAGAACCTTCAAGTACTTTTTTTCCATTTATACTTACACCATTAGTACTTCCAAGGTCCCGGATTATAGCTTTGTCTTTAAGTAGAATAATACAGCAGTGTTTGCGTGATATTTTTTGGGAATCAATTTGCACATCGCACTCTTCATGCCTACCTAACAGCAATATCGGTTTATTTAAAACAATACTAGGGCCTTCAGATATTGCAACGAGTTGTGCGGTCATTTTTTAGACCAAAGGGTAAATTTGTATTTTTAAACTATAGCACACTTATAGAAGGTGTGAATAATTTTAAATCAAATACTGTACAGCCGTATACCGTGTGCGTTAGTATCTATCTTGGATCGCAGTTACGGTGAAATCTTTTTCTCTCAGAGCAGCGCAAGCTTCAACAGCAGCTTGAGCTGCTGCCATCGTTGTTATGCAGGTTACGCCGTGGGTAACCGCTGCAGACCTTATTTTACCTTCATCAGTTCTCGATCCTCTACCAACTGGCGTATTGAGTATTAACGCTATTTGGCCATTTTTCATGAGATCAATTAGGTTTGGTCTGCCTTCTTGTAATTTTGAAATCTCCTCTACCGGTAGATTTGCTTTTTTAATTACCGCTGCGGTGCCACGGGTTGCGATCAATTGGTAGCCAAGCTTATGGAGTTTTTTTGCAATGTAAGAAATGTCGCTTTTGTCACGATTGGAAACCGATAAAAATACTTTTCCTTTAAGGGGTAAAGCACTGCTTGCAGCAAGTTGGCTTTTGGCAAATGCCATGGGGAATGAATCATCTATACCCATAACTTCGCCAGTTGATCGCATTTCGGGGCCAAGGATGATATCCACGCCAGGGAATTTGTTGAATGGAAATACGCTTTCTTTCACGGAGTAATGGGTGGGAGTTATTTCTGTGATAAAGTTTAGTTCTGCAAGAGTTTTTCCCACCATGACCAATGATGCCAATTTGGCCATAGGGATACCTATTGCTTTTGAAACAAAAGGAATTGTTCTGCTGGCACGAGGATTTACCTCAAGGACAAAAATTTCAACTGGCAGGTCGCCTTCATTGCTAGTATTTGGTATTAATTTTGATTGCTTGTCTGAATCTTCCGAGTGGTCAATTTTTAGACCTGTAATTGCAAATTGTACATTCATTAGCCCTCGAACTTTTAATTCTTTGGCCATTGCCTTTGTTTGTCTTTTGATTTCCTCGATAACATAAGTCGGCAAACTGTGTGGTGGAAGTACGCTAGCGGAGTCACCTGAATGAATACCCGCTTCTTCGATATGCTGCATGACGCCACCTACTGTGGAATCAGTTCCGTCTGAAATACAATCTACATCTGCTTCGATTGCAGATTCGAGGAATTTATCTAAAAGAATAGGTTTTCCGGGTGAAACTTCCATTGCTTTGGTTACATAGCGGATTAAGGAAGATTCATCGTATACGATTTCCATTCCGCGGCCTCCAAGTACATAACTTGGCCTAACGAGAATGGGGTAGCCTACCCTTCTGGCAACATGAATTGCTTCTTGAAGATCGTTGGTGATTCCATTGGGAGGTTGTTTGAGCCCAAGCCTGTTGACGAGGTCTTGAAATCGTTCACGGTCTTCTGCGATATCAATGCTTTCAACACTTGTACCGATTATAGGGGCCCCAGCAGTTTCCAAAGCTTTGGCAAGGTTTAAGGGTGTCTGCCCGCCAAATTGTACTATCAATCCTTTTGGGTTCATTTTTTCGCAAATATTAAGAACGTCTTCTGCGGTTAATGGTTCGAAAAAAAGATGATCGCTTGTATCGTAATCGGTAGATACTGTTTCCGGATTAGAATTAACCATTATGGTTTCGTATCCTGCTTCTCGTAATGCAAAAGCAGCGTGGCAGCAACAGTAATCAAATTCAATACCCTGGCCTATGCGGTTGGGGCCACCGCCTAAAATCATGATTCTTTCTTTTCCTGTAGCAGTTATTGTTTCATCTTCGACAGAAGATTCCCCGGTAAGAGCATTGGTGACGGAAGATTCGTAAGTGGAATAATAATAAGGTGTGTAAGCTTCGAATTCTGCTGCGCAAGTGTCTACTCGTTTGAATACAGGTAGAACACCCAAGGCTTTTCTAACCCTGCGGATTTCCATTTCGCTTGTTGGCCAAATCGCTGCAAGTTGTCTGTCAGAGAACCCATGTTGTTTTGCTTCAAGCATGTCTGCATGATTTACATTGGTTATGTTTTTTAGTGCACGGAGTTTTGTTTCTTGATTTATAATATCAAGGATGTTGTTAAGGAACCAAGGGTCGATTTTTGTTCTGTCATGAATTTCTTCGATGGTCATGCCATCTAAAATAGCGTAACGAAGATACCAGATTCTGTCGGAGTTCGGGATTGCGATTTTAGCAATAATTTCTTCCCGCGAAGGTTGTTTATCGGTTCCCCACAAATCTGCCCGATCGCAACCAAGTCCGAATCTACCAGTTTCTAAACTGCGGAGAGCTTTCTGCAAAGATTCTTTAAATGTCCGTCCGATTGCCATAGTCTCCCCCACGGATTTCATCTGTGTGGTAAGGGTGGTATTAGCATCAGGGAATTTTTCAAAGGCCCAGCGTGGAATCTTGGTGACAACATAATCTATTGTGGGTTCAAAACACGCAGGAGTTTCCCGGGTAATATCATTTCGTAGTTCATCAAGCCTGAAACCTACTGCTAGTTTTGCAGCAATTTTAGCAATCGGAAAACCAGTGGCCTTCGATGCCAGTGCGGATGATCTTGAAACCCGTGGGTTCATTTCGATCGCAACCATGTCTCCATTGGCAGGATTAATACCGTATTGAATATTGCTGCCACCAGTAGCAACGCCTATTTCTCGAATAATCGCCAACGCAGAATCACGCATCTGCTGATATTCTTTGTCGGTAAGTGTTTGAGCGGGTGCAACAGTAATGCTATCTCCTGTGTGAACTCCACAAGGATCGAAATTTTCAATACTACAAATAATAACCACATTGTCGGCGTTATCCCGCATAACTTCGAGTTCGTACTCTTTCCATCCAATAATGGATTGTTCAATAAGAACTTCGCCAACAGGACTTAATTCTAGGCCTCTGGTAATCAACTCATTAAATTCATCTTTATTGTATGCGATTCCCCCACCAGTGCCACCCATCGTAAAGCTGGGCCGTAAAACGGCTGGAAGCCCAACCGTTTCACGAATTTCTTGAGCTTCTGCGAAACTTTTTGCTACCCCACTTGGTGGAACTTTAACACCGATTTTTTTCATCGCATTCTTAAACTTTTGACGATCCTCAGCCTTTTCGATAGCTTCCGGGCTGGCGCCTATCATCTCGACGCCGTATTTTTCAAGTATGCCTTTTTTATAAAGCTCTAAGGCAACATTAAGTGCGGTTTGTCCACCTAAGGTGGGGAGAATTGCGTCGGGCCGTTCTTTTTCAATTATCTTCTCAAGGATTTCCCATTTTATTGGCTCGATATAGGTTCGGTCTGCGATCTCCGGGTCTGTCATAATGGTTGCGGGATTGGAATTTACCAAAATTACGATGTAGCCTTCTTCCCGAAGCGCCTTACATGCTTGAGTCCCGCTGTAATCAAACTCACAAGCTTGACCAATGATAATCGGGCCTGAACCGATGAGAAGTATTTTCTTCAGATCTGTCCGCTTTGGCATAATAAAACTCGCTACTTTTATATCGGAATGGTAAATCGAATAAACAAAACTTATTGATTCGAGTATTATTAACTAACAACTCTATTCAATGAAATATCTTAGCCTTATAGGGGTTGTTTCCAAGATATTTCGTTGGAATATTGAAATATCAGTAATCTTGGTAAGAATTGCAGGCTTTTTTTGTATGCGAGATTTGTTTTTACATCAAGAATTTACAGGGTTTGGCCCCAGCAGCGTTTTACCTGAGGGGGCTGAGCCTGTTTCTGGCCAAATTAAAAAAAATGGCCCAGGTGGGCTTAAGCATCAGGTCAAAGTGCTTGTTCCTAAGGAACCCGGTATTTATGGGTTAGTAGATTCATCTGGGATTTTGATTTATGTGGGAAAAGCCAAGAATTTGAGAAAAAGGCTGCAATCTTATTTCCTTAAAAAGAAATCGAAAGAAAAAAGGCTTATTAGACGGGCAACCCTAATCTGTTGGCAAACTTGTTTTTCTGAATTCCATGCTTTTTTAAGAGAAATTGAAGTTATTAATCTGTTCCTTCCTAATGCTAATGTAATGGGAGTTGCCCATAGGCTAAGGCCGGTTTACCTCGTGTTAACTTCAAATGAAGCCCCAGCGATCAAACTTCGTAAAAAACTGCCTGGAAAATATTTGGAAGCTTTCGGCCCATTTAACCAAGGTAAAACATTGCGTAATGCAATAAATATTTTAAATGAAACTCTAGGCCTCAGGGATTGTGCCGAAAAAACACTAATTCACTTTACTAATCAAAAAATTTTGCTGGAGATGGTGCCCCAGTTTGGTTGTTTACGATATGAAATTGGTAATTGTTTAGGGCCTTGTGCAGGTGGTTGTACTCGAACAGCGTATTTCGAAAAAGTAAGGCAAATAAAAGAATTTTTAAAAGGTGAAACCGGCCCGGTTCTAGAAATTCTTCGTATTCAAATGTCTGAATTTGCTAGTAGCTTACAGTTTGAATTAGCAGGTCTGGTTAAACAAAAAATACAAACTCTTGAGAGATTTAGCCAAATATTGCAGAAAGTGAAAGATTCAGGAAAACTCAATTTTTTATATTGGCAAAAGCTGAGTGATGGGCGGTTTGCGATAAATAGTATTTGTGAAGGGGTTTTGGTTCATGCAGAAATAGTTGAGCAGTTTAAAAGTAAACTCCCATTACCCAAATCTTTGATTGAAAAAATAAAGCAAAAAGTGAAAGATAATAAACAAGTATTGTGGGAATCTTATCAGAAATTACTCATCCAGAGCTGGTTTAAAAAAATGAAAAATGAACTTGACCATACAATACCCTTACCAAAAATCTAGAATTCGGGCGTTAAATTTTGCCCATCCTACCTTCTTGTACAATTGGTATTGTTTGTTTTTAATTCATTGTTATACCCCGCAAAAGTAAAGTTGATTTTTTGGTCGTAGCGTCGAATCAGGGGAAATTAAACAATGAAAACATTCTTATTATTACTAATTGCTCCGGTATTTGCATTAGCTCAAGTGGGTTGCGCTCATCATCGGGATCGTGACTATCCACCACAAAATTATTATCAGCAGCCTCCAGCAAACTATTGTGTTCCACAGCAACAAACGCAACCATGTATGCCTGTGCAGGGTGCATCCTATAGCCCTAACACTAATATTCAGGGGAATTGGGCCCAACCTAGGGCAAATTGTGCATGCCCATGATATTCTTTAAATGAAAAGATAAAAGTTAGATATCAGTAGTAATAAACAATTGGCTAATTGCTGGTTGTTTGTTACTATTTGAATCGAATAGGAATTCGTTTTTAGGAAAGGACTTTCAGATGTTGAACCGTGCAGTTTCATTTTTTATACCTGTAATTTTAGTCAATCTGCTTCTTCTTGCAGGCCCAATTTCTGCGAACGCCATATTTCAGGATGATGCAAGTTTAAAAACCTTGATGGTTTATAACTTTGTAACAGGCGAAGAAGCGGTAAAAAATAAAATTATCGAAGTACTAAAAAATAAAGAGAATGCAAAAAAAATAGTTGAGAGTGCCCAAAAATTAACTCCTGCAGATTCAAAGAAACTTAATGGTAATGCTTATTGGTTTCTAGCAAGAGTAGCACAGGAATTACGGGAAAATGAAGCCGCATCTGATTTTTACAGTAAATTCCTAGTTGATGCTAAGAATTTAGGGAGTGGTCAAAAAATGGCCGCAGGTTACGGGCCATTGATTCAGATCCTGTTTGATACAAAAAAATACAAGGAATGTGAGAAATTGTGTTCCGAATTTTTGGATATTACGCTTGAAGATGAAGCTGCATTTATTCCAATTTTAAGATTAAAACCAGTGGTTTTTCGCAGAATGGTGCTTTGCCAATCACGGCTAGGCGAAATAGACAAAGCAATTGAGCGCGTTGAGAAACTTTATAAAGATCAGCCTGACAATTGGCTTAATCTCGAGCTTAAAGCTCGAATTCTTAGAGAAGCTGGCAGAATAGCTGATGCAGAGAAATCCTATCAGGATCTTATTGTAAAAATTGATTCGGATAAGCGTTTAGGGAAGGAAGAGAAAGAAGAGTTTCTGGAAGAAATTAAATATACGCTCAGCAATGTTTATGTAGAGCTTAAGAAAATAGATAAAGCAGCAGAAATTCTTAAAGCTCTGGTTGAAAAAAATCCCGATAACCCAACCTATCATAATGATCTTGGTTATATTTGGGCTGACAATGATTTGAATCTAGATGAAGCAGAGAAGTTGATTCGTAAAGCAATCGATATCGAACGAGGTTTAAGAAAGAAAATCAAGAATCTCAAACCTGAATTTGATAAGGATAATTCAGCATATCTTGATAGTCTTGCCTGGGTGCTTTATAAAAAGAAGAATTATGTGGAAGCAAAAAAACTTCTCGTAGAAGCCATCAAAGATGAAGAAGGCCAACATATAGAAATCTTGGATCATCTTGGTGATATTCATAATGCCCTTGGTGAAAAAGCAGAGGCTGCTAAGGTTTGGAAAGATGCAATCAATTCCGCAGGCACTACCAAGAGGGAGCAGGATAAGAAAAAAGAAGTTGAAAAAAAGATCGAGAAGAACAAGTAGTTTATAGCTTAAACGAATAGAGCTGGGCATTTATTGAAGCTCGGCTTTTATTTGTTTAATCCCGTCCTAAACTTGTTGTTATCAAAATTATATATTTGTTTTTTCTAGTACTTTTTTACTAGGTTGTTTTCTAGACAATGACATCTCCGGTCTCAATATTTTTTGATATTTCCTTGCCTAATGCCCCTACGTGGTTTTATTTTTCATTGATTTTAGCTTGTGCTCTTTTTTTTAAATTCAATCGATTATTTAGTTTTCGAACTATTGATATTTTATCGATTTTCTTTTTCATGCCTGGTCTTTTACTTATTTTAGAAGGAGGGCATGATCAGCGTGTTTATTTCTCTTGGCTGCTCTTGAGTTGTCTTTTCTGGATGGTGCGTTGTTTATTGGATCTTCTTTTGGAAAGAAGGCCTGCTTTTAAGCCAAATCTCAATGTACCTGGAATGTTGCTGCTCGCCTTTGCTTTTTATTTCAGCCTTGTTGCTGTTGCGATTCGTGAGCCAAATTTGCCTGACCAAAGAGAGTCTCGTCCTCAAACCCCAATTGATAAAATTCGGGAGCATGGTGAAAAAATTATCGAAAATCGGGGTGGCCCTGAAGTTGATGTTTCAAAATTAAGACTTTGGGTTGAAAGAGGTTTGACTTTATTTTGTCACCTTCTTATAGCTGTTGGCCTCATTCTTGTTTGTTGGTTTCATTATGATGATTATCACCTTGGTTTTGCTTGTGCGACTTTATATTTCTTGTTGCCATACACCTATATGATGATGCCTTACACCGGTTTAAAAATTGGTCGATGGGATCATTCTTGGTTAATGGCGTTGATGATTTGGGCTCTTGTGTTTCATAAAAAACCGATAGTATCTGGGATATTGATGGGCTTATCATTCGGCAGTTTATTCTTCCCGCTAGTTTTATTGCCTTTATGGTTGTCTTATTATCACGATAAAGGGATTTGGCGATTTGTAATTGCATCAATGTCATCTTTTGTTGTAAGCATGATTATTTTTGTTTTAGCTTATGGCGGAAATACGCAATATCTGGCCTCTACATGGATGATTTCTGATTGGATTCCTTGGAAGGAGCCGTTGCCTGATACGCAAAGCTTCTGGCATGGGGTTCATTGGGCATATCGGCTTCCTGTTTTTATTCTGTATGTTGTAATTGCATTATCAGTTTATTTTTGGCCAACTCCAAAAACATTAGGTAATTTGATTGCGTTGTCAGCAGCATTGCTGATAGGTATTCAGTTCTGGTATGCACACATGGGTGGTGTTTATATTTTGTGGTATTTACCATTGTTGATTTTAGTTGTTTTCAGGCCAAGTGTATTAATTCAACCTAAACCAATTGTTTAAGCATGATTTTTAAGGATGGGAACTGCAATGGGTTTCTCACGAATTTTAGGACTGATTGTTTTGATTGCAGTTATCGTAATTCCAACCTATGTGTCAAAATACCAGCAAAAGCAGTATCGAAACTTTAGGGTTGTCAAAAAAGGGGTCTTGTATCGAAGTGGTCAAATGACTCCAATTGGTTTAAAGAAAGTTGTCGATGAATATCATATTAAGTCGATTGTTTCTCTTCGGGATTCGTATAATTCTGAAGCTCCTCCCGATGTTCAAGAAGAAGCTTTTGCCCGCGAATATGGTGTGAAGTATCTAAGATTGTCCCCTAAAAAATGGGAGAGTGATAATGGTGAACCTCCAGTAATGGAAAATGTCAGTCAATATTTCAAGTTAATGAAAAACCCTGATAATTATCCAGTTTTAGTGCATTGTTTCGCTGGGATTCACCGTACGGGTTCTTATTGTGCATTGTATCGGATGGAGTTAGAGAAATGGCCTAATGAAAAAGCAATAACGGAACTTAAGCATTTGGGCTATGAGCAGTTGGAAAACGAAAAAGATGTATATAAGTTTCTAAAAGAATTTAAGGCTAGTGAGTGATATGTAATTAAGGTTTGTAAAAAACCTCTAGTGCTCGGATAGCCTTTTTCCACCGGTTTCTTTTATTAAGCCTTATTTCCGAAGTTAAATTTGAACTATATGTTTTGCCTTCCTGCTTAATTGGTGAATTATAATCATCGAGTTTCATAAACCCAGAGCCTATGCCTGCCAAAATTCCTGCTCCGATTGATGTCATTTCCGAATTTGTACTTGTCCGGATGATTACCCCGGTGGTTTTTGCTAATAGATCGTTGAAATATTTGTTTTCAGTCATCCCGCCATCTGTCGCTAATATTTTTAAAGGGTTAGCACAGTTTGCTGATATCGCTTCTAGTAAGTCTGCTACTTGGTGCGCAACCCCTTCGAGTGCAGCCCGTGTGATTTCTTTTTTTGTTGTTTTTCTAGTTAAACCAAGAATAGTTCCTTGGAAATCACTATTCCAGTAAGGGCACCCCAGGCCTGAAAGTGCAGGGATAAAAACAATGTCTGAATTATGATCCGATTCCAAAGATAAAATTTCAGATTCCGAAGCTTTTTCAAATAACCCTAATCCATCCCTTAGCCATTGAACTGCTGCGCCTGCAATAAAAACACTACCTTCTAGGCAGTATTGAAGTTTATTGCCTGTCGTTGCTGCCATGGTTGTGAGTAATCCTGTGTCGCTTTTAATGGGGTAGTCGCCTGTGTGACTCAATAGAAAAGCTCCAGTACCGAAGGTGCATTTTGCTTGCCCAGGCGAATGGCAACGATGCCCAACTAAGGAAGCTTGTTGGTCCCCAGCAACACCCATTATTGGAATTCCATCAGGAAGAAAATCTAGCCCAGAGGTAGATCCAAAGTTGAAAACGCTAGGTTTAATATCGGGTAGAATTATTTTTGGGATATTAAAATCAGAAAGTAACTCATCATCCCAATCCCCAGTGTGAATATTCATCAAAAGAGTTCGTGATCCATTGGTATGGTCGGTGTAAAAAGATTTTCCTCCTGAAAGGTTCCAGATTAAATAGGTGTCAATGGTTCCTGCAATAATTTTATTGTCATTACATAAAGATCGATTCGGGTCATAGGTGTTTAAAATCCAGCGTATTTTAGTTGCTGAAAAGTAGGGGTTGAGTAGCAGACCGGTTTTCATTCTAATTTTATGATCAAGATGAATGTTATCTTTGCAATAATCTGAAGTTCGTGTGTCTTGCCAAACTATTGCGTTGTGTAAGGGTTTGCCGTTGGAATTATCCCATACAACCGTTGTTTCTCTTTGGTTGGTAATGCCAATCGATGCTATTCGTGAAAAATGGTTTGGGTGTTCATTTTTGAGATTTAAAACAGTTGATTTCACACTTTCCCAGATCTGTTCCGCATTGTGTTCGACCCACCCTGATTTTGGATATATCTGTTGAATGGGAGTGCTGCTAAGTGCAATAATATTAGCGTTGCAATCCATTAAAACTGCCCGGGATGAAGTTGTACCTTGATCAATTACAAGAATAATGGGATCAGAGTTCATGATAATTAATAATCCATTGGTTCAATTCTAGTGCATAGGTTTATGTTAGATTAAATGTTTGTGCATTTGATATGAAACTATTTCCACGAAAATAATGATAATACATGAAAATGAGACTGAATTTGGCAGGGTTTTCTTGGGCTGTAAGTTTTGGAGCTTTGGCGACTCTTGCTTCATTATCTATGGAGAAAGCCAGTTTATCCAGATTTGAAATTGGGCTACATGGTTCAGCATATTATTTTAGCATAGCCTTAGGTTCTATTTTCATGACAAAGTTAATCAAAAGTATGGGTAACATTACGATGATCGTGGGCCTGTTGGGTGCTGCGATGAGTGTTGTTTTATTTGCGTTTGCCAATTCCTCTTACGAATGGTTGTTGCTTCGAATGATAAATGGTTTTTGTGCAGCAATGGCACTCGTACCTTTAGAAACTTTGGTTTATCAAAATGCAGGTTCTCTAGAAAAAGCAAAGGTCTTTGGTCTGTTTGAACTATGTTTGTCGGCAGGTGTTGGTATCGGTGGAAGTTTTGCCCCTCTGTTGGAATCAATCCAAAGCGGTACTGGTTATATATTGTTTGGCCTGTTCCCCCTATTTGGTGTGATAGCATTGCATGGAATTAAAATAAAAATAGAGAATGCTTCGGAATTGGAAGTAATCAGTTTTGGTGATATCAAAAAAATGTATTTATGGTTTTCTACAGCCTTTACTCAAGGCTTTCTTGAGGGGGGATTATTATCGTATTTAGGCTTGATGATAATAGGGATGGGTTACGCAACAAATCAGGTTTCAGTTGTATTTGGAAGTATGTTTGCAGGTGTTATTTGTTCAATGCTATTTATAACCCGACTTGCAGATACTATTGGTCATAAACGCGTTTTATTATTAACACATGTGTTATCATTACTTTGTTTGTTGTTGATGGGTTTTACAGAATCGCTTGCAGTAATTATTGTTTTAATATTCTTTGTTGGATTAACATGTGGTGGCCAATATGCGGTAGCACTTGCATCGCTTGGAATGCAAGTTGATAGCATAAAGCAACCATCTGCAAATTCTGCGTACCTTACCTTGAATTGTGCAGGCAGTGTTGCGGGACCAATGGTCATGGGTTTGTTGGGAAGTGGAGGCTTATTTGGATCAATATTTATTATTGGTTCAATTCCAATTTTTATTTTACTACTTGTGTGGCTTGTGAATATCTGTTGCTATAAAAACAAGGTGGTAGTTAAGGCTTAGCAATTACCAATCATATTTAAGAGACGAAATCCCGATGCTGAGGAATTCAGAAAAAATCAACCTGCCAGTTTTACAGAATTGGGATTGCCATGTGTGTGGAACATGCTGCAAAGAGTATTTGGTTCGATTAAGTGATGATGAAGTTGAAAAGATCAAATCTCAGAATTGGGATGTAACTAAGGATCTGGGTGGTTATCAACCTTTTCGGAAAACAGGTCTATTTAAAAACAAAATAAATTTGAATCATCGTCCGGATGGCAGTTGTGTTTTTTTAGGTGAAAATAATCTTTGCAAAATTCATGGGAAGTTTGGTTTGGATTCTAAACCTTTGCCTTGTCAGGTTTTTCCGTATGTTTTAATTCCGACAGGTAACGAATGGTCAGTTGGAGTCCGATATGCTTGCCCATCTGCGGCAAAAAATCTTGGAACTTCGGTATTAAAACAGAGAGATTCAATTGTAGAGTTCAAAGACAAACTAATTGAACGAGAAAAATTCACGATCACGCTTGCAGAAAATAAAGTTAAGCCGATGCTTTCTGGTTCTCAAGATACAAGTTGGGAAATTGTATTTGCTATTAGAAATAAATTAACTGAAATGGTGAGAAGTGGGAAACATGACATCAGCCATTCATTGCGTTGTTGTGTTGCACTATCCAATGAATTGAAATCAACAAACATGAGTAAATTAAAGATTGATCAAGTTACAGAGTTTCTTGATATTTTTGGTAAGGTTACTATTTCTGATGTTCCTGTAGATGCGTTTGCTATTCCATCGCCAAGTTGGGTTGGGCGCGTGTTATTTAGACAAATAACCGCACTTTTCACGAGAAAAGATCATGGGCCGAATCGTGGAATAGCGAATAAAGGAAGAATGGCCCTTTTAAAAGCTGCAATTCAATTTGCTAAGGGTGCGGGGAATATTCCCAAGCTAAATGTTTGGATTTCTGATACGACATTTGAAGATATTGAATTAAAACGTTCTGGATTAGATGGGGAATCTAACGAACTTTTAAAGAGATATTATTTGATAAAGCTTGAATCATTGCAATTTTTTGGTGCTTCGAATTTTGGGATTCCTTTTTGGGAAGGATTGAACATCTTGTTACTCACCTATCCCATTATTATTTGGACTTCCTTGGCCCAAAACTCCCAAGACCCAATGGTTGATAGAATTCAACGAGCTATTTCTCTTGTCGATGATCACTTTGGGTTTAATAAGATTTTAGGAGGTTTACGCCAAAGATATGGCTTTAATCTTTTGGCTCAGAGAAATGAAACAGAAAAGCTCATCGCCTGGTATTCAAGGCAAGCGCTGTAGAAGTTTGGTTAGCATTTTCTTAAAACCCCAATCAGAATTCCCAGAATTCTCGCATCATTCCCAGGCAAAATAATAATTGGATTCATAGTGCTGTTGCATGGTTCTAGTCGGATCTGCCCTCGATCTAAAAAGAACCGTTTTAAGGTTACTTCGTGATCAATCATTGCCACAACTCTTTCGCCATTGATTGCGGTTTCTTGTTTTTTAACGACAATGAAGTCCCCATCTTGAATGTGATCTTCAATCATGGAGTAGCCACGAACTTGAAGTACAAAAATATTATCCCCTGGAAACATATTTTCTAAAACCAATGTTTCTTCTTGGGCAATTGCTTGAATGGGTGAACCCGCAGCAACCAATCCCATGAAGGGTAGCCCCTGTTTAGGCTTTTTATTATTGATTAATTGAATGGCCCTAGCAGAGAATCCCTCTCGCAGGATCATCCCTTTTTTCTCAAGGGCTTTTAAATGACACATAACTCCATTTGGAGATTTAATTCCAAATGCAGAGCCTATTTCGCGTACCGTAGGCCCGTACCCTCTTATTTCGATCTTTTCTTTTAAGAAATTGTATATTTCTTTTTGTCGCGGGGTGAGGCTATCTATTTCTGCGTTCATCGTAAAATCCCTTATACTGAACTTAAGTACAATATACATAAGTATATCTAATGTACATTTTTAAAAATACAAGTATAAATTATGTTTTTCAGCTTTTTTCTTTAAGCAATTCAGGCTTAAATTAAGTATTAATTTTTTTTATTGAGGTTCCTTTGACAGATAATACCCCCTTTTTCTTCTTAAAAAAGCTTCTGGACACCAATATTTTTGACCAATCCGAGGCGATTACTCTTTTCGAAGCGCTAATCGATGGCAAATTGGATGAGACACAAGCTGGAGTTTTCTTGACTGCTTTAGCTTTCTGCCCTGATAACCCTATGTTTTTAGCGAATGCTGCAGCCCAAGTGCTTAAAAGAGGACAAAAACTGCCTTCTTTTCCTCATAAAGATGCGTTGGATACTTGTGGAACTGGTGGCGATTATTCTTCATCTTTCAATATTTCGACAACAGTTGCATTTATACTTGCTGCCTGTGATGTCCAAGTAATAAAGCATGGAAATCGTTCTTCCTCTAGTAATTCTGGAAGTTCTGATGTTCTTCAGTATCTTGGTGTTCGAATTGATTTACCGCCTGAAATAGCCGAAGAAACTTTTAAAAAGCTAGGTATTTGTTTTTGTTTTGCACCTCAGTACTATCCTTTTTTAAAAAATCTTGCACCGATTCGTAAAAAGCTAGGATTTCGGACCATATTTAATCAAATTGGCCCTTTAGTTAACCCAGGTGGTGCTGGCACTCATTTGCTCGGAGTTAGTAGAGATTCTTTTCTGGATCTGTTTGCTCAGGCCCTTTTGCAAATGGGTAAACAAGGGATTGTGGTTTGTGGTGGGGGAAAAATGGATGAAGTTATTCTAGATGCTCCCAATGAATTACGAATAATCCGATCGGGTGCTATTACTTCTTCAACATTGTTGCCAGTAGATTTTGGGCTAAACCCTGTTTCATTGAGTGAGATAAAGGCCAATTCGATTGAAGAAAGTGCTGGTATTATCATTGATATTTTAAACGGAAGTATTATTCCGGGTAGAGATGTGGTTTTGGCCAATACAGCGTTGGCACTTTTTGCAGCGAATAAAGTTAAAAATGTAAAGGATGGCGTTGAATTCGCTAAAATTGCGATTGATCAAGGTAAAGCAAAGGCAATTCTTGAGCAGCTTAAAAGTTTCGTCGTTTAAAAATCTGTTGATTCGTTTTAAATTCCTATCTGTATTTCCATTCCGGTCCCACCAGCCATCTTAAACTTCCTGTCCCTTCGCGGGGTAAACCATGGAATTCTAATAAAGCTGCTCCACATTTTTCCATTTCGATATTTGCCCCTGAAGCACCAATCAGCCAACTTACAAAAACCCCAACATCGGGCATGTGGCCAACGAGTGCGATGGACTTTGGGTTATATTCTTTAATAATTTTGCAAATGATTTCTGGATGCGCACCAGGTTTAAGCTCCGATCTTTCAAAAAAAGATTTATTTTCAGTAAAAACTTCTTGGAAAACTAATTTCGAGGTTTGGCTGGTTCGGATAAGGGGGCTTGAAAGGACTATTTCAGGTAAAAAGTCAGCTTTTAGAAGTCCCTTTTTAAGCCTAAGTGCTTGTTTTATGCCCTTTTCACTGAGGGGACGGTCGAAATCTGTGCGAATGGAGTTACCGTTTGGATCTAGGGCATCTGCATGTCGAATCACTAAAATTTTCATCAAAACCTCTTATTTAATATGCCTTTATCAACCACCTTTTGATTATTTCATCTTATTCACTTGGCATTGGGGTGGGCAGTTCCATGCAGTATTATCTATAATTTCTTTTTGATGTTGATAAGAACAATGAACCAAGATTGGATAATTCAGAGATGATTCGCAATGACATTCGAAATCTTGCCATTATAGCACACGTTGATCATGGTAAGACGACTTTGGTCGATCAGATGCTTAAACAATCGGGGATGTTTCGAGATAGTGAGTTAAAGGGCGTTTGTATCCTTGACTCCAACGACTTGGAAAAAGAGCGTGGAATTACCATTCTCGCCAAGAACATCGCATTAAAAATTGGCGATACGAAAATTAATCTAATGGACACGCCCGGGCATGCGGACTTCGGCGGCGAAGTTGAGCGTGTATTGAAAATGGCGGACGGTGTTTTGCTTCTGGTTGATTCCGCAGAAGGTGTAATGCCACAAACGCGATTCGTATTGCGAAAAGCGTTTGAGTGCGGATTAAGGCCAATCGTTGTAATCAACAAAATCGACCGTCCAGATGCGCGAATCGATGAGGTCCTTAATGGCATCTTCGATTTATTCGTGGAACTTGATGCCGACGAAAAGGCTTTGGATTTCATGACTATTTATGCTTCTGGTCGGGAAGGGATTTCCACCAGCGACATGAGCGTTACACCTGTAGACTTTAAACCATTATTTGATGCAATTTTAAAGTATGTTCCTGCTCCTGATGTCGATATGGATGCCCCGTTACAAATGTTGGTGGTTACCCTCGATTTCAGCGAATTTACTGGAAGAATCGCCATTGGTAAGATTTTTGCGGGGAAAATTCGTAAAGGCCAGCGTATCGCCCACTTAAAAACCGATGGTACTAAAGTTGAAGACACCGTCACCCAATTGTTTACCTTTGACCGATTGGGAAGAATTGAAGCAAACGATTGTAGTGCAGGAGATATTTGTGCTTTGATTGGGTTAGAGGATGTCGATATTGGTGACACGATTGCCTGTGTTACTAATCCTGTTGCATTACCAATTATTACGGTTGATGAACCAACGCTTAGTATGGTTTTTCGAATTAACGATTCCCCTTTTGTGGGCCAGGAAGGCACTTATGTAACCAGCAGGCAATTGCGTGATAGGCTTTTCAAAGAGCTTCAATCGAATGTTGCCTTGCGAGTTGTTGCGGATGAAATTAAAAAAGATGAGTTCCATGTTTCTGGGCGTGGCTTGCTTCATCTTTCAATTCTTCTTGAAAACATGAGGCGTGAAGGGTTTGAAATATCAGTTGGGAAACCACGGGTTATCAACAAAATGATAGATGGCATCGAAATGGAGCCCGTAGAATTTCTAGTGATCGAAACGCCTCCTTCTTCTGTTGGTACCGTGATGGAACTTGTAGGTAATCGCAGGGGTGAATGTTTGAAAATGGATGGTCGTGGCGCAATGACCCACATTGAGTTTCTTATCCCGGCTAGGGGCCTTATTGGCTTAAGAACTCGTTTGATGACAGGCACCAGCGGCGAAGCCATCGTGCATCATAACTTTTACGATTACCAACCTGTAAAGGGCGGTGTACCTAAAAGAGCAAACGGTGTGCTTATTTCGACCGATACCGGTAGAGCAACGCCTTATGCCATTGACATGATTCAACCTAGGGGAACATTGTTTGTGCCCCCAGGAAGCGAAGTGTATGAAGGTCAGATATTAGGCGAGCATTGCAGGGATAATGATCTTCCTGTGAACATCTGTCGTGAGAAAAAGCTAACCAATATGCGTGCTACAGGTTCTGACGGAGTTTCTGTCATTAAACCACCCCGGGCTCTAACTTTGGAACTTGCCCTTGAGTATATTGAAGAGGACGAGTTGGTTGAAATAACACCCAAGGCGATTCGATTGAGAAAGATTTACCTCAAAGAAAACGAACGTAAAAGATCGAATCGAAGCAGCTAACGATTTAATTCTACCTTCAGAATTATTGATTCAAAACCCTTGGCTAATACCCAGGGGTTTTGTTGTTATTGGGCTATGAAATACAGGACACTTACTTTTTTAGGTGTTGAGCAATTAGATTAAGAGCGTCAAAAAAGTAAAACGCTGCTGTGTAATGCCCGCAGTCATACCATTGGATTTGTTGTTTTCCGCTTTTTTCCCAAAGTGCTTGCGCCATTATGGGGGGAACAATAACATCGTTTCTGCCAGCGATTTGTAAAAGTTGCTTAGTTTTAAGGTTTTCTGCATGAGTTAAAGGGTCTACAGGTGCAAGAAGATCTACAAGTTGTTTTTTTGTGCCTCCAAATAACTCGAAAGCTTTTCTAACAATAAGGGCTTGGGGGTGATCATAATACCCCTCAATTAATCCGCCACCCCCTAAAAGTACAACAACTTTGGTGACCGATGGTTCCATTTCAGCGCTAAGGGCACCGATCATGCTTCCCAAACTGGTGCCTGTGATTCCAAGTCTGGTCTTATCGACGTCGTTGCGTTGTTCAAGCCAAGCAATAGCAGATCGAATATCCAAGACGGTTTGCTGGATGGCTTTGAGGGTATGTTTGATATCCGGAGATAGAAGGCGAACTTTGCTATCAGGGGGCCTCCTAGGCCCATAATAAGCCATTTGAACAAAAAGGCACCCTATGCCCCTCGAGGCAAGATAAGAGGAAATAGTGCGGGATAATGATTGATCACCGCCTGTAATATCAAGAACAACCGTGGCGGGAAAGGTTTTTAAATTTCTAGGCACATAATATTCTGCATAAACCATGTTGTTTTCAGGAAAAGGAGTCGTTATCAGAGATGGAAAAATGAGGATAAATACGTCCACATTAGAAACTGGAAGCTGATGTTTAGGCTTCAAGATATATTTAAGTTCAGCTTTTTTGAGGTGATAGATTTCAGGTGTTTTTGGAGATTCGGCCTTGTTGCCAACTTTAAAAGAGCCCTGCTCTTCTGTGAAAGTACCTGCATTTAATTGGGATACACAATCTACCACCATAAAAAACAATGCGATTAATATGGTCGTTTTCATGTTATTCCAAATGCTTCTGAGTTTTAATTTAACCCATCATATCACGGAATGACTCAAATAAATAGCTACTATCGTGGGGCCCTGCTGAGGATTCGGGGTGATATTGGACACTCATTAATGGCAGCGTTTTATGTTTCATGCCTTCGAGAGTGTTATCATTAAGATTGATGTGAGTAGGTTCAAGGCTTTTTGGCAACGTATCCATCCCCACTGCGAAACCATGGTTTTGTGAGGTTATTTCAACTTTTTGGTTGGAAAGGTTTAAAACAGGTTGGTTTGAACCACGATGCCCAAATTTTAATTTGAATGTGCTTGCACCGCACGCGTGAGCAATTAATTGGTGTCCAAGACAAATACCAAAAATAGGTTTTTTACCGATAAGCTCGGAAATAGTCATGTGGGCATAGGTTACAGCAGCAGGATCTCCGGGGCCGTTAGAAAGAAAAATCCCGTCTGGATTTTGATCAAGCACATCTTGAGATGTGCAATTCCCCGGCAGTACCGTTACTTTGCATCCAATTTGAACCAAACACCTTAATATATTTTGCTTCATGCCGTAATCTAAAGCAACCACATGGTGAGTTGGTTTAGTTGGAGTTAGATAAGTGACTAAAGAGTTGGTGAAGCCTTCTTTCCAGGTTGACATAGCTTTTGGCATTACTAATTGTGCAAGATCTGCACCAGCCATAGTTGAACTTGAAATTGCCTTTTGAACTAGCTTTTTGTTGTCCATTTCAATGCAAGAAAGGACGCCTTTCATTGCGCCCCGAATACGGAGCCTTCTCACTAAAGCCCTAGTATCAATTCCCTCAATACCGCAAATTCCCGCTTTTTGTAAATAATGGCTTAAATCATTGGTCGAACGATAATTGCTCGGTATTTTTGTTAACTCTCGAACCACGAAACCTTCAACCTGAGGAGAATTCGATTCTACATCATCATGATTAACCCCGTAATTTCCAATCAAAGGGTAAGTCATGGTTACAATCTGGCCTTTGTAGGATGGATCAGTGATAACCTCCTGATAGCCAGTCATGCTGGTGTTAAATACTACTTCACCAGTAGATTCAACTTGGGCACCAAATCCTTTGCCGGTAAAAACAGTCCCATCTTCCAAGGCTAGTTTTGCAAGCATAAGTTGATTTTAGCTCCCTTTACTGAAAGAAGATTCCTACATAAACTTTTTACGGCTAAAGCCCAATCTTTCCAAGATGGTAGCAGGCAAAAATTAGGATCATTATTAAATTTGATCGATTGCGACCATATTTTTGAACTTTTCAAGATTAAATAAAAGGCTTTCTAAAGGCAAGCCAATGACATTTGTTATTGAACCCCGCGAAATTTGTACCCAAGGATCATTTTCTTCCTCGATGGCATAAGATCCGGAGTGATTTTTCCAAGATCTTGTTTCAAGGTAATGCTCAATTTCTGCAGGCGATACTTTCTTAAACGAAACAATCGACTGTTCCTGCCAGCACAATTGTAAGTTTGTAGGTTTATGCCAAAGAACTACCCCTGTCCATAATTCGTGGTTTCGGCCAGACATCCTTGAAATCATTTCTTTGGCGTCTTCTCGGTCAATAGGTTTTAGCAAGGGTTTTCCATCAATCCAACCGATGGTATCGGCGGCAATAATAACACCTTGTTTAACTTGCAAACTTACTTCCTGGCCTTTTAACCAAGAAATGACAGCCACTTGTTCCCTGGGAGATGAAAAACCCGAGGAAGGTTCTTCAATATCTGGTTTAATTATTTCAAAACTGTTGAAAATTCTCTTCAGGAGTTCAATTCTTGAAGGTGAAGAACTTCCAAGGATTAAGTTTTGTTGGCTTTCCATACTTGAATCGTACTTTCTACCAGAGGAAACATTTTTTCAGGTACAAGATCATCGAGACATATCATTTTAGGGCATTTGGTAAGGTAGCTACCTTTACAAGGTACGGAGGTTGAAACAGTATTATAAAATTGGCCATATGGGCCATTCCATTCAACCTTGGTGCAAAGAAAAGGCGCAATAATATTTTTTTTCTGAGCAACAGCAATGTGTAGTGGGCCCGTATCGTTGGAGAAGACGAAATCCATTTGGGAAATTACAGCAATAAGGCCACGAAGCGAAGTTTTACCCGCAAGATTTATTACAGGAGTTCCGGGCGCAAGCAAAGCTGCAATTTCTGAAGCGTTTTTATTGTCATCATTACCGCCAAAAAGAATAATACTTCCTGAAGTCTCTGATTGTGCTTTTTGTAATACCTTGGCGTAGTAACTTGAGGGCCATTGCTTGGTAAGCCATCTGGCTCCTGGGCAACAACCAATCCATGGTTTGGGCATGTGGGAAATCAACTTAAGGATATTTGCGTTATCGGTTTCATCAACCGGAAAAGATGCAGACGGAATTTCTCCCTTACATCCAAGAAATTTTGCTGCCTCCCAATACCTTTCAACTGCATGCATCCCCTTGGATGGGTAATTAACGAGATGGGTATAAAAATAACTTGAGCCTTCTCTACAATCTTCTAGGCCGATCCTTATAGGTGCTCCACTTAGTCGGGTAAGAATTCCGGTGCGAAGCAAACACTGTAGGTCGATTGTCAAGGTTGGATTGAGTGCCCGTAATCGCTGAATCAATTTCCAAGAGGAAGATAAACCCTTCCCAAAATTCTTCTTCCAAACATTTCGATCAAAGCTAAAAACCTCATTAATATCTAAATGATTGGTCAGAATTGATTCGTAAGATTGGTTAACAAGCCAAGAGATTTTAGCCTGTGGGTATGTTTCTCGAATGCCCCGTAAAAACGGTAAACTATTGGCAATATCACCTATTGCGCTGGGTTTGATTATCAAAATTCGCGCAGGATCAAAGTCTTTTAGAATGAAACTTGCTTTCATTTTGAATTAATTGTCCATAGAAGATTTAAAACCCAAAGTAATTTAGGGTTTCTTGTTCAAGGATTCAAAAAAAATCTTTACTCTTTTGTTTTGTTCCTCAAGTAGAGTAATTAATTCCAATGATTCTTTAGGGCTTATGGTTAATTTATTTGGCTCGTTTTGTGAAGGGTCTAACTGGAGGTATAAATCTCTGGAGATTTTCAGATATTTTAAAAGTCCTGCGGTGTCTGATTCTGCGATGCAGGTGTCTAAGCTTGAAATAAGTTTTTCATTTTGTTTTGTCAATTCAATTAGACTTAATTTTGGTAAAGAATCGAAAAGGAACTTTCTCGATTCCACCACTTTAGCAGACTTGTTTAACCATAAATCCTTGAACTGCTTAATATCTCTCTCAACTTCAGGGGCATCTGTAAAAATAGATTCTAGCAAAGCAATTGCTTGAGGAAAATCACCATCGGTAGCCAAGCGTTTAGCTTCAGTGATTTTATAATCCAAAATTTTTCGTGCAGGTGAGTTTTTGTCTGCCTCAATCTTAACCAATCGTCCTTGGTATTTGTTTAATTCAGCAATATATCCAAGAAGAGCTTCAAGTTTTTTTTCTCCTATTTTGATCTCATTATCATTTGTAATTTCAGGCCACTTTAGTTTTAAATCAAAGAGTCCAGTCTTGATGTTATTGGTCTTATCAATGCTGAATTTTGAGAGTTTATCAAGCTTTTCGATCCTAGTTTTTAATTCCTCTTCTTTGAAGTTTGGCTTATTTAATTCTTGAAAAAGTGCACCCATGAAAGCGAGTTGATCGTTAACCTGTATCAACCAGATTAGCTTTTGCTTTTCGTAAGGTTTTTCTGGCTCAAAATTTAATGTGATTGATTCTGGTTCGTTGAAGGTTTTGAAGAAAGGGAATTGAGCAACTATATTTTTGTTCCGGATTATTTCAACAAATGCAACGCCTTGGAATAAGTTTTCAGAATTTCCATTAAAGTTAAATATTCCTTGATTGTTTGTTTTTGATGTTAATCCTGCCTGATTCGATCCAACCTTAAAAGCAGATCTTAATACGACATCAACCGGGAAATAGTTGTTGCGAATATTTGGATCTTGGTTTTGTTCTTTTGGTAATATTTTAAATTTTACATCGATAAATCCACTAGGGATTTTGATTGCTTTTAGCCCAATTAAATCTGGTAGTTCGATGCCACTATATAGCCTGGAATTAAACTTTAATTTCTTATCGTTTGAAACAACGGCGTCAGTTAGTTGTAAAACTGTCCACTTGTAAATGTTGTTGGATTTGTTTGCCTGAGTTTTTCTTAGAATCTGGAAGTAGTCTCCTTTTTTTGGTGAAAGATATTCCGACTTTAAGTTCCCGTCTATTTCAAATTGAAGTTCATAAATATCGTCTGATATTTTTTTTGCTATCAGTGCTTTTGGTACAAAATATTCTTTAAATAAGTCTAAAGTTTTTGCGGGGATTTCTTCTCTTTTTTCGCAGGTTATTTGTTGTGTTGGAAACATAATGCCTGACTCGGGGTCTGCAAAATTTATTTTGATGATAAAACGGTTTTCTTCGTGCCTGATAAGTAAGGCTGCCGAAATATTCTGATTAGTTTGATTTTGTAGACTTATTAAATTTTGGGGCTCACTAAGTATGAGTTCTTGTAGTTGAACCATTCCTTTAAAGGTTTGTTTAATTCTGCTTGAAATGGATTCTTGGATAAGGTGTGCTGTTTGTTTGGTTAAAAATCCTTTAGTTTCAAATGCAATAAATACTTGAAGTTTTTTTTCTGTTAGAGAATTGTTTACATTCGTACCACTGCATTTATTTGCAAACAAGCATGAAAAAAAAATCAAAACAACAAATAGCCAAACTTTTTGCATATTAATTTCCGCAATTATTTAGATTGCTTTAGCTAGATCATCAAAAAAATCAGGGTATGTTTTTGCAACACATGATGGATTACAAATGGTAATTCCTGGGATTTTTAAACCTGCTATTGCGAAACTCATGGCAATCCGGTGGTCGTTGTAAGTTTCAATTTCTGCGCCATGTAGTTTCGAGGGGTGAATAATTATGCTGTCGGGAAATTCCTCAACAAGAGCGCCAATTTTTCTTAATTCGATTGCAAGTGCATTGATACGATCGGTTTCTTTGTGTCTTATATGGCCGATATTTGTAATCTTGGTTGTTCCCTTGGCAAAGCAGGCAACTATTCCAAGAGTCATAACAGTGTCGCTAATATCGTTCATATCTATATTGACGCCGTGTAATTCTTTACCAGTAATAGTTGTTGAATTGTTGGTTTGAGTTACTCTTGCTCCCATAAGTTCAAGCGCATGAACAAATTTTAAATCGCCTTGAAGAGAGGATTTTCCTAGTCCTGGTGTTGTAACGGTACCTCCTGTAATTGCTGCAGCCGCATAAAAATAACTTGCTGCAGAGGCGTCGGGCTCGATTTGGTATTCGAATCGGTTTCCAGTCTGATTTCCATTAATCAGATACTCTCGGTCAGATATTTTAGTAGTGTTTATTCCCCAGTCATTCAACATTGCGAGAGTAATGCCGATGTAAGATTGAGAAACGATTTTGCCCTCTAAAATGATACGGGTATCACCTTTGGCAAACGGGGCGGCCATAAGAATTCCACTAATAAATTGACTGCTCATTTCTGAATTAATTCTCGCAATTCCTCCGGACCAACCCATGGTTTTTATAATTACAGGAGGACAACCATTATTGTTTTCACTTGAAGAGTTAATGTTAAGGTCATTCAAAGCTTTTAAAAGATCATTGATTGGCCGTTCCTGCATTCGCTTGATGCCATCGAGCTTGTAGGTGCCATTTCCTAGGCCAACCATTGCTGTCAGGAAACGCATGGTCGTGCCTGAGTTTCCAGTGAAAAGATTGGCACTTGAAGAGGGGATGATTCCTGGAGGTTTCGGGGATGAAACAATTGCAGTGCAGTCTTTCCAATTTACTGAAAGAATAAAGCCGAGTTTTTCCAAGCAATCGATCATGATTTCAGTGTCTTCGCTGCGCAAGACTCCACTTAGATGAGTTTTTTTTTCGCCCGAATTGAGCGCTGCGATCACTAATGCTCGATTGGTGATACTTTTTGAACCTGGTAAATGGAACACGAAATCAATCGGTTTCTTTAAGGGAATGATTGTGGTTTTTTCTGGATAATCGTGTTGTATTTTCATGGTGTTCAATCTTCATAAGAAACGCGTACTAGAAATAATCCTTTTGCTGGAGCTGTTGGTCCAGCATACTTTCTTTCTTTTAATTCTATTAACTCAAGAATTTTATCTTCTGGCCAATGTCCTCTTCCGATTTCTATAAGTGTTCCAGCTATCGCCCTTACCATATTATAAAGAAAACCGTTGCCTTCGATATTAAACCATATCCAAGGTCCCATCCGGTTTATTGATGTTCGATAAATTGTTCGAATACTATTTGTGCGATTTGGCCATTCTGATTCGAAACATCGAAAATCATGTGTTCCGATTAATTGTTGGGCAGCCTTGTGCATTTTTTCATGGTCTAGTTCCTGTTTTACGAGGTGGCAAAATTTCCTAGTTAAGGGGTCAGAAATCCCAGATTGCCTTATTACATAACGGTAATGTTTTTTCTTGGCATCTTTTACTGAATGAAAATCATAGGGGACTTCTGTTATTTCACTGATGGATATATCATCAGGTAAAAGTGCATTAAGGCCTAACAGTATTCTGGATTCACTTAAATTTGAATCAACTCTGAAATTTGCAACTTGAGCAATAGCGTGTACCCCGGTGTCAGTACGACCACTTGCATAAAGTGTAATTTTCTGGTTAGTTATTTTTTCAAGGTGTTTTTGTATGGTTTCCTGAACGGTTCTAAAACCAGGTTGTGTTTGCCAACCCTGAAATTCTGTGCCATCATAACTAATAATAAGTTTTAAATTTCGCATAATAAACATTGTCATTCGCAAGCGAAAGTATTTCCATGGGGTGTGTGTGCTGTAATGGTGGTTTCGAAAAACTTTTTCCTAATCATTTGAAAAATTCACTGCAAATAGCCATTAATTCTTAACCTAGGTCTATTTCTCTCATTGTATCTTTTTAAAGCTTTTAGGGAATTAATTAATCATGAACGATGATGGACCGGAAAAATGGATGAGCTTGGCCCTTGATCTGGCGATTCGAGGACGTGGAATGGTAGAGCCTAATCCTATGGTTGGAGCTGTATTAGTTAAAGGTAATACTGTGGTTGGTGTAGGTTGGCACCAGAGATTTGGAGGTTTACACGCTGAAATCGAAGCCTTAAATCAAGCCGGTGATAAAGCCTTTGGGAGTACTTTGTTTGTCTCCCTAGAGCCTTGTTCGCATCATGGGAAAACTCCGCCTTGTGCAAATGCAATTTTAAATTCAGGGATATCCAAAGTTTTTGTAGCAATGCGTGATCCGAATCCATTAGTTGCTGGTAAAGGCATTGGTTTTTTACAATCTCATGGGATTGAAGTCGAAGTTGGGGTTGGTAAAGAAAAAGCTGAATTTATCAATGCCCCATTTATTAAGTATCATTTACATTCAAAACCATTTGTTATTTCGAAATGGGCTATGAGTCTGGATGGTAAGATTGCGACGAAAACTGGTGAATCAAAATGGATTAGTAATGATAAATGTAGAGAAAGAGTTCATCAATTACGGGGTTTGGTCGATGCAATTTTGGTGGGTGTTGGAACAGTAGATCTTGATGACCCCATGTTAAATGCAAGGCCAGAAGGGCCAAGAAAACAAATGCGAGTTGTGATCGATCCTAAAGCCACAATAAGCCTTTCTTCACGAATCGTTCAATCTGCAAGGGATTTTCCTACGATAATTGCTGTGCGTGAAAATGTTTCGCAAGAATTAAAAGTAAGATTGCAAAGTTTGGGATGTGAACTGTTCGAACTTACTTCGAATAATTCTGCTGAAATTGTTGATGAACTTTTGATACTGTTGGGAAAAAAAGGGATTCAAAACCTATTGGTGGAAGGAGGTGGAAAAACCTTGGGTAGTTTTTTTGACGCAGATCAGGTTGATGAAATTCAGGTTTATATCGCCCCATTTATCATTGGTGGTTCAGATGCAATCTCACCTGTAGGAGGGGTTGGAATTCTTGAAATGGCCCAGCGGCGAAAAATAGCTTCTTTTGCCCACGAGATGATTGATGATAATATTCTGTTATCGGGTAGACTTAAACATTATGAATCAAAATAAAGTTTTTGGATGATTATGAAAACTACCACTTGGCAAAAACAGATTTGGATCAAATATTCGCCAAATTATGAGTCATTTACCTCGTTGTTTGTATCGTTTATTGTTCACATTGCATTGGTTACCTTAATAATGATGCTTGGTTGGGAAGGGTTAAAGAAAGCAATAATCGGCGATGTCAACCGAAGGCTTGGGGTTTCGTCAGTAAGGGTTGGGGGTGGTACTTCGTCTGGTAACCCTGATGCAAAAGAAAATGATGATACGATCAAAACGCCTCCTAAATTGAATCTTTCAGATAAAGAAAGCATGCCTGAAATTCCATTGAAGTTGGATCCCTCTCCGACAGAAAAAATTCAAGTTGATAAAACGGGTAAAAAATCCTTGGTGGAGGATGCGAGTGCCAAAGCCCAAGAGTTATCTCGGATTGGGCAAAATTTAAAAAGTAAAATGATTGAAGGTTTAAAGGGTGTTGGAAATACAAAAGGCGACGGGGTTGGTGATGGTCGGGGTGAACGAATGCTTCGGTGGATAATGGTTTTTAACACCACAAATGGCTCGGATTATCTTTCACAATTAATGGATTTAAATGCTAGGCTTGCTTTCCCGGATCCAAATAAGGCAGGTAAATTTTTAGTTATTTCAAACCTTGGTGCTAAACCTATAACGACCATGGAATTGGATTTGTCTTCAGTTAGTGATATTTTTTGGGTGGATGACAAAGCACAATCAGTTACAAATTTATCTCGTGCCATGGGCCTGCAAATCAAAGTAGAAGCGTTTGTAGTGCTTATGCCTATTTCTGTTGAAGAGAAATTGCAGAAACTTGAAAAAGCATCTCTTCAAGGCGCTAAAGAGGATGATATTCAAGAGACACGTTTTACAATCAGTAAAACCGTTGGTAAATACGAACCTGCAAAGGCAGATATTATCTTTAAGAAAAAGTAGGGTTATTTTTCTAGTGCTTGGAGTATTTGTTGAAAATCAGCGGCCCTTGCTGCGTCTTGAATAGATATCACCGCTTGGTAGGGAACATCATCGCTGTAATATAAAATCAAATCTTTGCTTTTTAATTTTCGCGCAGAAGCTTTTAATGCAGAAGTAAGGTTATCATTTTCAACGGATTGTTCATTGATATAGAAAATAGTTTTTTCACCTTCTTTTTTTATCACAACTTTAGTTTTTTGATCAGCTTGGGAAGTGCTTATTGCTGGAATTTTTGAATCTGGATTGGTTTTAGCTGCTTCGAGATGTTGTACTAATTTTGCATAGCTAGTTAGGAGGATGAAAAAGACCAAAAGCACCAGGCAAACATCAATTAAAGCATTCATATCGATGTTGTCATCGTCTTCATGTTTGATTGTTGATTTTGATGAGAAAGCTTCTTCGAATTCTGGATAATCGTGTAGAGTTTTCCATACGATTTCACCTTCTTTTCGGATTTCATCATGGAAAGAAATTAACCCGGATACAATGAGATCTTGTATTTCGATGGACTCAAGTAGAATTGATTTTGAGTCTGTACCATGATTTTTTAAATCCCAAAGGCTCATTTTTTTCCGGTGACTCCCAAATGAATTTTAGAAATCTCATCTTTGCCAAATGATTTTTCAATTGAACTTACCAAGGTACGAATGGTTCCAGCAGATATATCTCCAGGAGCATACACAGTTAATTCTTTAAACCCCTGCCCTTTTTTAATTTCATCGTGAAGATAAGCAACCAATTTTTCTTGGGACTCAAATTTGATTGATTGGTCTTTTTTTCTCTCTGCAAACCCGACTGTATAAGCTTTGTTGTTCTCTACTTCAATCCATGCTTGGTCTTTTATGCCCTGCACACTTGCATATTCTGCAATCGGAAGTTTTGTGGATGTCCCTGAACCTAGAGAAGATGTACTCATTAAAAAATAAACCAACAGTACAAGGCTTACATCTATTAATGGGATCATATCGATATCATCATCAACACCTTGATGCTTTTTAAAAGAATGCAATGGGGGCTCTAAGATTTCAGTCTCAATACTTTCTTTTTCTGGCAAGTTGTTTGCAAAAGAGGGGTGTTGGCCAACTTCGAACCAATCTGCGGTGCCAGCAGGCCGTATTTTATCTCGAACCACCAAACGCCTTTCTCCAATCCATTGCAAAATGGTAATTGCTGGGATCTCTCTGATCACCTGATTAGCTTTAATAATCCACACATCATAGTATTTAGCATCTGGCAGCATAATTGATTCAAGGTTTAAGTGGTGTTTTTAATGTGGTTGCCATTTCAATAAATTTTTGAACAGTTTTTTTTATTTGAAGTTCAAAATCATTGATTTGAGCTTTGAACATTACATGAGAAAATACAAGTGGTATTGCGGTAACCAAGCCAAGAGCCGTTGCAAAAAGGGCTAAACCAATTGAGCCAGCTTGTTCTGAAACGCCCCCTTGAGCTTCTTGTATTTTCGTGAAAGTGCCAATCATGCTGATAACTGTACCAAGTAAGCCAACCATGGTTGCGATTTTTGCAATTGCTAGCATTGTTGGGAGCAGAAAGTTGAGTCTTGGAATTATTTCAAATTCCACTGCGTTGTTTATTTCTTTTCTTGAGGCAGGTATCCCGTTTCCCAGACCTTTAATACCAGCGGAAAACAATAATACGCCCAGCCAGTCTTTTTGATCGTTGTTTAATGTTATTGCTGCTTTTATGCCATCTTTAAGTAGTGTGGATTTTAATGTTTCTAAATGTGCTTCAGTATTTTGCAGAAGCCCTCGATTAAGAAGAATCCGCCATGTGATTAACGCAATTCCACAAACCGACATGGCTAGCATGGGGATTGCGAATATCCAATCATTTATTACAAACATCCAAAATGATGACATTGTGAGTCCTTTTAAAAGTTTACTACTTTGATTATTTTATTAAGTCCATCAGGGCAACGATAGGAATAATTGATTTCTTTCTCACACCATTTTCCTAATTGGAATAATTTGGATTCGGTATTTGATTGGGTAACAAGTTGGATCGCAAGGGGTAACCCAGATTGAGAAAGTTGGCAAGGCATGGACAAAGCAGGTAGGCCAGTGAAACTCCATGGGGAATTAAAAGCTGGATCGCCTGTTGTTTCGTTGCTTGGGGCCTCTGTGGTTGTTGCAGGCACCATAAAGCAATCGTGTTGCTTTAAGTTTATTTCGAAATAATCTTTCCAGTATTTTTGCTGGTTTTTGCAGGAAATATAGTATTCGGGTTTGACTAGGGATCCTTCTTTAATCAAGGATGTGATCTTAGGCGGATAATCTTCCGGCCTTCTTGAAATCCAGTACTCATGAATTTTAAATGCTTCATAAGACATGATAGCGCGATGTTCTGCGATTGATTTTGCAAATGTTTCAGGTAGTTCGATCAAAGTTATTTGGGCGCCTGCTCTTTGAAGTTTTTTGATTGTTTCATCGAGCATTTGGCGGATTTCTTCAGATGCATTATCCCAGAAAAAAGATTTTAGAACAGCAATGCTAGGAGCTTTTGATGTGTCGAGTTTTATATTTTTAGGTTGTGTTAACTCTTCCCAAATGATTTCTAAATCTTCGATTGTGGGCGCCAGCATCCCCATGTGATCCATGGATTGAGCCAGTGGTAGCACGCCATCTAAAGGCACCCAGCCAAATGTTGGTTTTATTGCAGCTACACCACAATAACTAGCTGGTCTTGTAATTGATCCCCCTGTTTGAGTGCCTAAAGCAGCAGGGATCATTCCGGAAGCTACTGCAGCGGCCGAACCACTGCTTGATCCACCGGGCGTTTTTTGAAGGTTCCAGGGATTTCGAGTAGGGGGTGGATCAAAGCTCGCGTATGCAGTTGTTACGGTTTTGCCCACTAAAATAGCGCCAGCTTTTCGTAGCCTAGTGATAATTGTTGCATCTTGTCGAGCAAACGAACGAGCCCAAGACATGCATCCTGCACGCGTTGGCCAATCGTTAACATCGATGATATCTTTAACACCAAATGGGATGCCATGAAGTTTTCCACGATTTAATCCTGACGCAATTTCTTTCGTTGCATTTATGGCATCAGCCTTTGACTGTTGTGGGTCCAAAAATTCCCATGCATTGATGATGGGGTCGATAAGTTTAATTCTTTCCAGATATTTATCCAAAACGGAGATCGGTGTAGTTGAACCTTCTCTGATAGACTGGTATAAGCTTTGGATGGAATCCATTTGGGTACCTGCGAATTTCTTGGATGACGAAAAGGTTAGCATAACATGATAAATGTTGCGGTTCTAGGGGCCTCTGGGTATACAGCGCTCGAAGTTATAAAAATTTTACTGCGCCACCCGCACGTAAAAATCGTTGCATGCATTTCTAGGCAAGAAGGGACCCCTTTAGTTTCAAGTATTCACCCTTCCCTTACAAAAAGAATTGATTTGCGCTGCGAGGAGCTTGATCTAGGTTCATTAAAAGAGAAAGAAGTGCAATGCGTTTTCAGTTGCCTGCCTCATGGGGCTAGTATGGAGGTGATTCCAAAACTGATTAAAGCTGGTATCCGTGTGATAGATCTTTCTGCGGATTATCGATTAAAAGATCCTGTGATTTATAAAAAATGGTACGGTGAAGAACACCTCGATCTTTCAGGTTTGGCCCGTGCTGTTTACGGTCTTCCAGAATTTAATTCGTTGGATATTAAAACTTGTAATCTGTTGGCGAATCCTGGTTGTTATCCGCAAACAGCTATACTTGGGCTGGCCCCTTTGTTGGTTGAAAAGTTGATTCATCCGGAACAAATAATCGTTGATAGTAAAAGTGGGGTTTCCGGAGCAGGGAGAAACCCAAAGCAAGCTACGCATTTTCCTGAATGTAATGAAAGTGTAAGCGCTTACCAAGTTGGAAAGCATCGGCATACTCCTGAAATGGAGCAGGCTCTCGAAAAAGTTTCTGGCGAAAAAGTGAAAATTATGTTTACCCCACATCTTATACCAATGGATCGGGGGATATTTTCGACCATCTACGCCAAGCCTAAAAAAGAAATTTCTGAACAGGCGATAAATGAATTAGTCTGCAAATTTTATAAAGATAAACCGTTTATTAGGCTAGTTGATCATTTGCCAGCTACTAAAGATTCGGTCGGTACAAATTATGTCGACTTACATTACAAAGTTGCTGGTGATTATATCGTAGTGCTTGCAGCGGAAGATAACCTTATTCGGGGGGCGAGTGGGGTTGCGGTGCAAAATTTTAACCTGATGTTTGGGTTACCCGAAGTTACCGCCCTTCTTCCTTGATTTTTAGTTAAATCGCTATTGACAAGATTCCTCCTTAGGCTAATTCGATTTACATGTTGGGTTATTTCTTCATAGGGGGATTTTGTAATGAAAAGAAATTTATTGATCTTGGGGGCTTTGATTATCTTCAGTCCCACATCTTTTGGCCAATCTCAAAGTAATCCTAATGGAACTATTACGCAAAATGGGAACAGTTGGAATCCTTTTGCGTTTTTATTGCCAAATCAGCAAGATGCAGCACAAATGCAGCAATCGCAGCTTGCAAATGCTCGTTTGGCGCAACCACAAAACTTGTATCCGCGAGATTCTTCCTTGATGGATTTCTTTAGCCCGTTGCCAAAATTGAGCAATTCAACACCAACGGGTTATTCCATATTCCCCAAAAGAAGCCAACTACCAGGCAAAGATTATTTGAGAGGCTTTGGTTACAGAGCTGGCGGTCAGTAAAATTCGACTTTTATAAATCTTTTCTTTCATAAATCCTTGGGGTTTGGTATAAACAGATATCAAACTTGGAGGATTTATGGCTATTCTACGATTTGTTTTTACGGTTCTATTGTTGCTGTGCCTGACCTTGAGTTCTTCATTTGGTCAAGACAAAGATAAAAAAGCGGATGATAAAAATGCTAAAGCTGATCCTAAAGAAAAATGGATACCTGCTGGTCAGGTTGTTGCGGTATTAAAAGAAGTGCGCGAAAGCGATAAATCAGTAGTTCTTTCGATACAAACCCAAAATAGCTATTACAGTCCGCAGGCAAGAAGAGTAGTTCCTGCAAAGATGGAAGACATTGAGCTTCTACTTAAAGATGATGTTAAAATCCGCCAAGCTAACCCGCCGGAAGCTTTTGATGATAAAGGCAGACCCAAAAAATATACCGTTAAGGAATTAAAAGAACTTAAGGGAGATGATTTAAAGACCCCTGGGTATCCTGCTGATTTTTCAGATTTAATCAATCAATCGATTGTAAATGTAACCTTGATGCAAAAGCCACAAAAATCGGCTCGTGGTGGTAATTCTGGTTTGATTGGAGTTGCTGGGAAAAAAGAAGACCCAGAGTTAGCAAGAGAGATGCGACCCAAAATCGCATCCATTGTAATTATGGGTCGCATGCCGGAAAATAATAAACGGTAGTTTCTAGTACTTAGCTGCACCCGAATCTGATTTAAGCCCTACTTTTGCAAGTGTTGAAGCGACACCATCCATCATCATTTTTAATTCGCTGTTAATTGCGATAAATTGCCAGCCCTGTTCTATACGAAGTTGAGCCTCTTCTGGGCTCATGCAATGAATTCCAGGCGCAACCTTGTTTCGTTTGCATGCTTCTAAAATGGTGTTTAATGCTGCGTTAAATGCATCCGCAGTTGGTCCCTTGCCATCTGCAGTTCGCATACTTGCTGCAAGGTCATTGGGGCCTACAAATATGACATCAATACCAGGAACTGAAAAAATACTATCCGCATTATTTACTGCATCAATATGCTCACATTGCAAAATCACCAATAATTCATCATTCACCTTGCTAAAATAGTCTGGTGCAGTTGCTCCAAAGTTTAAGGCGTGAACATTCCCACCTACACTTCGAGTGCCTAACGGTGGGTAAAACATCGCGGAAACTGCATCTAAGGCTTCTTGTCTTGAATTAACCATTGGTACAACCACACCAAAAGCACCATTATCCAGTGCTCTTTTAATATGATCATGGCGGTTTGAAGGAACCCTAGCTAGTGGAACACCATTAGCATCTGCAATTGAAGCAAACATGTGGGTAGCTGTTTCCCAGCTTACCAATGTGTGTTCGATATCAACAGTCAGCCAGGAAAAGCCAGTCCGAGCCATGAAACGTGTTGCAATTATGCTGCCAAGGGAAAGCCAAGTTCCAAGAGCTGGTTTTCCTTCTTTAAGAGTTTTTTTGACGGGGTTTGTTTTCATCGTTGAATTCCTTGGGGGTTAAAGAAATATCCTTACTAAAAGGATTAGGGTTATTATCGAAATTTTCCAGATCTTTGTCCGATAAACCAAAATGGTGGGCAAGTTCATGAATCACAGTTTTTCGGATTTCAATTTTTAATTGAACAGGGTCAGGGAAAGAATCTTCATGGGGCTTTTTGTAAATAGTCAGTTTGTGCGTAAGCGAATGGATATCAATTGCATCACCTGCCCAAGGGTGGGAAAGTTCCATGGGTTCAAACAAGCCAAAAAGGGTATTACCTTCTTTAATGTCCTCAGGAGAAAAGTGCGCTTTTCTTAATGTTTTTTTTGAAGGAAAATCCTCAACTTCCACAACTAGATTGTCAAGGTGTTCATAAAAAAAGCTGGGGAGTGAATTCATAGTTTTTTTCACTTCAGCACAAAAATCATCCATGGATAATTGAATCATTTGCTTTTTCATGGCTTACATTTACAAGTACAAAGTAAGATATACCACAGATTACAGGATCTTTATTGATAAGGGAAATTTATATGCCTCCAAGTTCAAAAAATGTAAAGCTTGTTAACGGGTTGGAGTTTTTTGATGTTGTAAAAACAGAAATCGGGAAAAAAATTGTTGGCATGGATCTAGTTTTAGAAAAAATGGTGGTTGCGATACTTGCACAAGGCCATGTTCTTTTGGAAGGTATGCCTGGATTAGCGAAAACACTTCTAGCCTTCAGTATGTCTGAATGTCTGGATTTGAATTTTAAACGAATTCAGTTTACACCGGATTTAATGCCTTCTGATATTCTGGGAACACAGATTTATTACCAGCAGACTGGTGAATTCAAAATTAAAAAAGGGCCACTTTTTGCGCAAGTTGTTCTTGCAGATGAAATAAATCGGGCACCTGCAAAAGTTCAATCTGCTCTTTTAGAGGCCATGCAGGAAAAGCAAATTACCCTAGGCGACGAAACTTTTCCTTTGGGCAACCCTTTTTTTGTAATTGCAACGCAAAACCCAATTGAACAAGAAGGAACTTTTCCTCTGCCTGAAGCCCAGATTGATCGATTTATGTTGAAAATATTGGTGGATTACCCAAAATTCGATGAAGAACTTTTGATTTTGCAACGACTTGAGCAACTTGAACAGCACGGGGATATAAGGAAAGTTGTTGATGCACAGAACTTAAACGAGCTTTGTGCTTTGGCTTCGAAAATTCATGTTGAAGAAAGTATCCGCAAATATATTGTGGATCTGGCTGTAGCTACTAGGTTTCCAAATCAATTCGGACTGAATTCTAACTTTCTTGAACATGGTGTCTCTCCGCGTGGCTCGATTAGCCTTTTAAAATCTTCCAAGGCGCTGGCTTTTATTCGAGGCAGGGATTTTGTGCTTCCTCAAGATGTGAAAGAAATGGTGCCTAGTGTGTTCAGGCATCGAATGTCGCTTTCATTTGAGGCTATAGCTGAAAATTTAAGTGCAGATGCAATTCTCAGCCAAGTAATCGATAAAGTTTCTATTTCATGAATTTAAAGCAAGTAAAGATGGTTTTTTCTACATCTGATTTGTTTCCATTATTAATGATAGATATCTTTTTATTAAGCCGATAATATGTGTTCAGTTGTTTTGTAATTCTTGATTGCTTAGAGGTTTTAAATGTTTACCAGACGCTCGTTTAACAAATCGATTTTCGTTGGTGCAATTGGCTCTTCAATTATTGCAAACTCATCCCAAGCACAAAATTCTTCTGCCAATGATAGACTTCAGCTTGGTTTTATCGGTGTTGGCACCATGGGTCGCGGACATTTGGGCAATTTCCTTGGCATGAATGATGTTCAAGTTGTTGCAGTCAGTGATGTTGTTGATGACCGCTTGGAAAACGCCAAGATGATGGTTGAGAAAAAATATTCCCAGCCCGATGGCAAGCAGGCTTATAAAGGTTTGAAGGTTTACAAGGATTTTCGGGACCTTATAAACGACAAAAATATCGACGGGGTTGTGATTAGTACGCCTGACCACTGGCATGCTCTTATTTGTGTTATGGCTTCTAAAGCTAACAAACACATTTATTGTGAAAAGCCATTGACTCACTCGATTGCAGAGGGAAGGATTATTGTTGATGAAGTAAAAAGGTCTGGCGTTGTTTTTCAGACTGGAAGCCAACAACGTAGTGAGTTCGGCGGGAAATTTCGACTTGCTACACAGTTGATTAGAGCAGGAAGAATTGGGAAAGTTAAGACTGTTCGCATTGGTGTTGGTTCTCCTGCCGTTGCCTGTAATCTCGAAAATGAACCTATTCCAAATGGAACTAATTGGGATCTTTGGCAAGGCCCAGCAGCAAAACGGGAATATAACAAGGTGCTTTGCCCTGAAGGTGTTCACACTCATTTTCCTGCTTGGAGAATGTACTGGGAATACGCAGGTGGTGGTTTGGCCGATATGGGTGCCCATCATTTTGATATAGCCCAGTGGGCCTTAAACATGGATAGCACCGGACCGGTAAAAATTACGCCCCCTGAAAACGGTGAGAAAACCGGGCTTAAATACACATATGCCAATGGAATCGAGATGTTTCATGGCGGCCCTAGTGGTTGTACTTTTGAAGGGGAAAATGCAACTCTGTATGTAGATCGCAGCAAAATCGAATGCACTAAAGAAGAAATTCTTAAAGATCCGATCACTAAAGCCGATCCTTCAATTATGGTTGCAGATAATCATCGCAAGAATTGGCTTGAAGCAATTCGATCTAAAAAGCCCACTATTTGCCCTGCTGAAGTAGGGCATCGAAGTGCAGCAATCTGCCACTTAGGTAATATTGGTTATCGAATTGGTAAGCCACTTGATTGGGATCCGGTGAAGGAAAAATTCACCAATAGTGTTGATGCAAATAAGCTGTTATTCAGGGAATATCGAGGCCCTTGGAAGATTTAACGCTTTGAGATTAATAAATGGTTTGCCAGTTAAGTATAAATTAGAACCCGTGGAAATAATATTTCAAACGGGTTCTTTGGTTTAACTTAGTTTCTTGATGGTAAGCTTGTTCTCTGCTAAAAATTGCGCGCATTCTTCTTTTTGAAAGACACCTTCGGTTGTACCTTGTGCTCGAACGCAACTTGCCCCGAGGGCGCTACCAATTTCTAAGCATTCAATATCACTTTTATTTTCGAGAATGCCTGAAATATATCCTGCTGTAAATGCATCACCACTTCCTGAACCATCATGATAATTGGTTTTGAAAATCTCCGCCTTATAGCAACCTTGATCATTTAGCAAAATTGTGCCTTGGTTTCCTAAGGTGATAATGCTTGTTTTGACACCCATGGATTTAAAAAATATTGCTTGCTGGATTGGGTTTTCTATTCCGGAAATTAGTTTAGCCTCTGCATCATTAGGCAGGAAAACATCGACAAAAGGCAGGATGGGTTTTAGCTTTTCTAAATGGTCACCTAGGCCAGGTGTAACCACATCCAAGACTGTTTTAGCCCCGTTCATTTGCGCGGTACGAAAAACTCCTGCTACATGATCTGGCGATAGTTTATCCATCAGTAGATATCCACCCAAGTAGATAACTTTACAGCCTTCAATGTCCTTCTTTTGAAAATCCGTATCCGTGAAACCTTCATTTGCTCCAATCAGGTGGATAAACCGCCTGTCTTGGCCGGTAACATTGATAACTAGAGTTTGGCTGGTTGGGGAATTGGCTTGTTTGATAATTTTGCTTGTATCTGAACCCGTGTCTTTTAATTTTTGGAGAATGAGTTTTCCAAAGTCATCATCACCGATTTTCCCAAGAATCTTTGAATGGACCCCCATCTTTGTAAGGTCTACGCCAACGTTTGCAGCACATCCGCCTAAAGTTAAAGCCATTCCACTGGTGGCTATAAGTTCGCCTTCTGCAGGAAAATGCTGTATCGGTGAACATCCATGATCTAAGACAATGATGCCTGCACAAAGAACTGTTGGGGTATTTTTCATTTGTAAACTTCTGCTTTATTCCATTAGCTTTAATTGAGTTATCATCCTGATAATTGTTAATTGATGCAATGAGGTAATTGGGAAATTATATTTCTTACGCATTGGTTTACAGTCAGGCTTTTAATGCGGTTAAATTTTGGTATGATTAGGGATCATAAAGAATTGAGTTTTATTGGATGTTTTGGCTTTTGCACTAGCATAGTAAGCGATTGATTGAAATTTATAAGAATGGAAATGAGATGATTTCTGAAAATGGCGAGAAAAGCAGCTCAACTAGAGGCATTCCCAGTTTACTTCTTAATAAAATAAGTGGTTTGCTTAAAGAATTTAACCACCTTATATACGGACCAAAAGCTGCAGAATTACTTTCCATCCCGCCCCGAGATCTACTACCGATCAAATACATGCTTATTTCTTCGGGGGTTGGGCACACTTTGGTTGAAGGGTATAAAAATCATTTAAACCAAGAACGCGGAGATGAAGAAACCGGCTGGCTATTAATGGGCTATCGCGAAAAAAAGCATGCGGTTGTTGTTGCTGCGGTTCCTTCCGGAGAATTTAGGGAAGCAAGTTCAACCCATGTTAAATTTAATTCCCAAGCTCAAGTGGTTGCTGGAAGACTTTTGCGTCAGCTTCACGATAAATTAGAGGTTCTTGGTCTTTTTCACACCCATCCCGGTAGATTGCGCCATCCTTCTAGTGGAGATTATCAAGGCGACATTCAATGGGTTAAAAAATTGCCTGCAAAGCAAGGAGTATTTGGTATTGGTACGGTTGATCACGATTCACCCAGCCGTGGCGATTTTGCCTCCAAGATTGCGATTAATACTTTTTCCATGAATGGTATGCGATTTGATTGGTTTTCTCTTGCTAGCGGTGACTCTAATTATGCTAAAGTGCCTATTCGTTGGACTTTGGGAGAGGATCTTGCCAAACCTTTGCATGTTGTTTGGGATGCAATGGAAGTTCATGCAAGTGAAATTGAAAAGGTTCTTGCACAGCAAAGTAAAGCCAGTTGTGCTATAACCAAATCCGCCTCAGGCCATCAACTTACATTGAGTATTCCCCTAGCGGGCTCTGCTGGTAAAATTTTAGTGTTTATTTTTAAAGATAAGGTGCAATATTTCTTCGAGAAGAACGAACAACTATTTGCAGTCGATATTCAGGAAGATAAAGTAGATCGTGGCGTTTACTTGGTTCTTGCTGAATTGGCAAAATAGTTTTTTTACGAAAGGATTTGTCATGGACTTTAGACCTTTGAACGATGATGAAAGAAAAAACCTTTACGAGGCTCTCCGTAATAATGCCGAATCTGGCAAACCGATTCATGTGAATCCTAAAGATACTTCTTTTGTTTCAGGCACGGTTGAATCCGCTGAACAAGATGTAATTAATGCTATTCGTTCCGTTCCATGTCACTATAAGCTGTAAAAGTATGTAGATGAACGACTACATTCCGATTCTATTACGAAACGAATCTGCAAAGCGTAGGCTTGTTTCTGTTGAGTTTCCTGTCATCGAGCAGTACAACCGCGATAGGGAACCTGAGTATCGAATTACTATCGAGCCTACTGCTGAAGGATTGGCGCTAAACTATAAGCTTAAGCCTGCGCATAATGTGTTTGAGGTAAAAACAAGCCTCATGGCAGGATATCCGTTTATTCCCCCAGAAACTCGGGTGATAACAGCGTTGGATTACCCCTGTCCACATCTGTTACCTGGCCAACAACTTTGCTTGTGGAAACAAGGCAGCACTCGAAGAACCAGTCGGTGGGATCCTGCTTCCTTCACGGTTATTTTTGCAGTAATGGCTGCTTGGCGTTGGTTGGCCTGCTATGAAATTTGGAAACAATCGGGCGAATGGCCCTTGCCGGAGGCGCGATAAATGGCTCATCTGGTTCAGGTCGGTTTGGGAAGCGGTGGTATGTCTGTTATCGACATGCTGGTGCGAGATATGCGCATTTCCAAGGTGACTCTTATAGAACCGGATCTTCTTAAGCCACATAATTTGCCTAGGCATCTTTTAAGTTCAGATAATGTTGGCAAGTCTAAATTGCTTTCAGCAGTTAAGTGGTTGAAAGATCGCAATATTAATCTTGAGATAATTTCAATTGAAGCTTTTCTTCAAGATCAGGATAAACAAGAACAAATACATAATGCTATTCGGGGTGCGGATTTTGGCGTCTGCGCGGTTGATAATGAGGAGGCAAAGTATCATTGGTGCTCCCTAATGAGGCAACATAGCATTCCATGGACTTTGGGCGAAGTGCTAAGCGGCGGCATTGGTGGTTTTGTCCATACATTTGTTCCGGGTGGGCCTTGCTATGCGTGTGCTTGTACTTATTTAAAAAGGGAAGGCCCCAAGGATTCAAAAGATTTTAAGCCTGACTACAGTAATCCATCTGGCCAAGTAGAAGAGGCAAGAATCCCCGCATCGTTTGCTTCCATTCAATCAATTGCTGCGCTTCATGCACTTGCAACCTTGGATTTGTTAGATGCAAAAATAGTACATTCTTCCATTTTGCTTCCTTTGCAGAAAGTCGAAGGGATTTTTTCAGAAAGCCTTAAAAAGATAGTTGTGAATGTTTCGAAAAATGAAAACTGCCTGTTCTGCTCTCGGCCGACTGAAGTAGTTGCTGACGTCGATGATTTGCTTCAAAAAAAGTTGAAAGAACTTTCAGGCGGGTTGGGTTTATGACCGAAAACAAAGCATTGCAACTGGGGTATGAATCCAATGGATTAAAGGTTTTAAGCCCCATAATTCCTTGGTTTGCAGAAAAGATTTTTCTGGAAGTTGCAATTCGTTTTCCTGATAAATTTCTCTGTTCCGCTTCAGATTTTAGTTTGCATCTGGGAAAATCTTTTTTAATCCCAGGAAATCATTTGCACATCAATGATGCAGCGGGGCATAAGGCCGGAAAAGTTGAATTCCAATTAGATAATTTGTCGAAGGAAAGCAAAGCAAAGATCTATTTTAAAAAGAAATTGATCTCGGAAATTGAAATTCCTTTTTTGACCAAAGAAGCTTTTTTAGCAAGTGTTGAGGTTCACTCCCCTGCCCTTCACTGTAATTTTGATTCTCAGATTGTTTCCTGCCAATCATTTTTTATGGCTGGGTGTAAAGGAGTTTCCGTTTCTGCAATGCTTTCATCCAAGTACGGGGTTGGATTTTTGTCGAATTTAGATGCTTCATTATCAATTGATGTCGGCTCTGGAATTCCTGCCACAATGGTTGCTAAAATTTCAAATATCGAAAGTTCTAAAGCTTTTATTCCCATTGTTTTTCCTCTTGGATCATTGCCCAAAAAAATCGGGAACATGAAGTTTTCTTTTTTGTTGGAAGGTATAAAGATTGGTTCGATGATTTGTCAGGGAATTACTGCGAATTCTTTTTCTAAAATGATAGTGGTAAGTAAGCAATCATTTGTCGTTTGGAAGAAAAATGGAGAGTTGGAGTTTGTTGATGAATTACCACAATTAGAACCGGAGGTTCGTTTTGGCCCTGCTTTTTGGGTTGGAACAAAAGTTGATGGTCTAGCTGGGTTTGCTGATATTAAGATTCAGGGTTATCTGCATGGTTCACATCAACCTCTTTGTTTTTGGGAAGGCAAAGTGCTTGCAGCCAGTACGCCTGCCCTAATCGCACCAGTTAATCTTGGGCCAGAATCTTTTAAGGAAATAAGCTATTTCGAAGTGCTTTCAGGTAAAAATTCCATTGCAATAATTAAGCTCGGTTCAAAACCCATGGTTCAGTTTACTGCAGAAGGTACCATCGCGAGTGCTGAAATTTTTGCCAGCACTGCAAATGTGAGTGTTCAAGATGTTTTCAAAAAATTGCGGCAGTTTTCTAGTTCAAATTAAGCTCGTTTGAATAGCTCGATATTTTGCATAGCCATCATGATAAAAAGAAAAACCATGAAAAAATTCTCGGTTTTGGCAAAGTATACAATCATTAAAACAGAAACAATTATTGATAAAGTATAGGTGATTTTCTCGCCAGATCTTAAAAACAAGCTTAGGAAATCGCGTAATGCTTGCCCACCATCTAGGGGGAATACCGGTAAAAGGTTTAATATTGGCCAGTACAAATTGATGAAAAGTAGAAATCCAATAAATAGATTTACCTTTAACCATGGCCCATCATTTTCGTGTGGGATTACACTTGCTTCTGATATAAAAAAAATGAAAGCATAGAGTAAGAGTTGTATTCCTGGGCCCGCAAGAGTTACGGCTATTCTTTTCCATCGATTTGATAAATTGTTACTACCAATGGCCACACCGCCAAATCCATGCAGTATAATATATCCTTGTGTTCCGAAGTATTTCCCCATAAAGACATGCCCTAGTTCATGAACTAGTATGGAGAAGAATACCGCCATTATCCAGGTTAGTAGTACTGTAAAGTCATTGGTCATGGTGTAATAAGGCCAACCAAGAATCGCGGTGACTATCCAAAACATTGGGTGTACCCTGATAGGGGTGCCCAAAAGGTTTAATCGTAAATCCCAAGCGGTTTCTTGTTGATAATCCATGAACATGACTTGATATTACCATCATTTTAAGCATTAATAAAAGAACAATGTTGAATGTATAATCTTTTGCTTGGCTAAAGGATACTCTTAGGCCATTTTTAATTGCGAGAATTTGTCATGAATAAAAATTCTGTTGAAGGAATGGCTGTTTATCCTGGAACCTTTGATCCTATTCATTTTGGCCATTTGGATATTATTGAACGAGGCTCCAAGGTGTTTCCCCAACTTTTAGTCGGGGTTGGCATTAATCCTGATAAAAGTACCTTGTTTTCTCTTGAGGAACGGGTTGCATTGGTTAAGCAAACCACTTCGCATCTTCCCAATGTAATAGTATTACCATTTGAAAACTTAGTGGTTCATTTTGTTAAAGATTCTAATTCCAAACTTATTCTACGTGGTATGCGAACTACCAGTGATATGGATTATGAATTCACTATGTCACTTGCTAATATGGCTTTGGATCCAGATATTGAAACAGTGTTTTTGCTTGCCAAGGATATCTATTCACATTTAAGTAGTTCACTTTTGAAGCAAATTGCTGTTCTTGGGGGAGATCTTTCTAAGTTTATTCCACCCGCTGTTGCCAAAGCAATGCTGGAAAAAATAAGGCGAAAATAAAGTATTGCTTACGAATGGACATTTTGAGCTATGAGTCATGATAATCAAGTTTATCCCGGTTATTTGATCGATTCTTTGTTGGCAAAGGGGCCTGTGACGATTGTTTATAGTGCAATTGATTTGGCTTCCGGGCTTCCCTGTGTGATTAAAACTGTGCGTCTTGATTATCCTTATGAAAAGCAGGCTCTGGGTTTTTTAAAAAACGAAATCAAAGTCCTTGAGACAATCAAGCATGCAGCTTGCCCTGTTCTTCTTAAAACAAACACAGAAAATAAACCTTATTTCTTTGTCATGGAAAAAATTGATGGTTGCACATTGCGCCATGAATTAGGTCGAAAGTTTTCTTTTGGTTCCTCGCTTGTGATTGAAATTACTAGGCAAATTCTTTCGTTGTTGTCGAATTTGCATGGCCTTGGATTCACGCATGGCGATATCAAACCGGAAAACATTATCATTGAACAATCTGGGAAAATTAAGGTTTTAGATTTTGCTTTTTCTGCAAATATTCGAATGATTGAAAAACTTGAAACCAATCTTATGCTTGGTACTCCTAATTATATAGCCCCTGAATTATGCGCGGAAGTTCCCGTAGTAAGCTTAGAGAATGATATTTACAGCTTGGGCGTTTTGATATTTGAGATGTTAACGGGTGGTTTGCCGTACCCTGAAGGTTCAATTTCTCAAACGCTATTAAGGCACCAAAGTGATCCGCCTGCAAAACTACGACAGCAACTCGGAGGTTTAAATCCTAAGCTTGTTAATGCTATCGTTGAAATGCTTTCTTTCAATTTACAAGATAGACCTAAAGCCAAAAATTTAGTAGATATCTTTGTCAAATTTGAAATCGAGAATATGATCTCAGGTTGAACATCACTGCAATATTTATTCGTCTTGCTCCAAATCTTTTTCTGTGTATAAGATAAAACCTTTCTTTTCTAATGTTGATGTGGCTGTTTCATGATCCTCTACATATAAAGCAAGTGCTGAATTTCCACTTGGCCCAATGAGAAGTGGGTAAGCGTAGTGTATATTCACTTCGGCTTCTAGAAGCGCTTTGCAAATCAATAATAATGGTTGGGGATCGTTTGGTAGTTTTACTATGAGCAAATCGCTTTCTGTAAAGGGTAGGTTGGCTTGGGCAAAAATTTCGGTCGCTCTTTCTGGATTACTTAACACCAGTCTGATGATTGCACAGTCAGCTGAATCAACGATCGAAATTGAAACAATTCTAATGTCTGTCATTTCAAACCAGCGAACAACTCGCATTAGGCCGCCAACCCGGTTCGCAACAAATACATTAAATTGCCTTACACTCGGCCAGTCCCTGCCTCTTGCAGTACGAAATCCCGTTGAACTGCCTGATCCATCATTTTTTCCAATTGCCATTTGTGATCCTTTCTTTTAAAAATCCCCCATACTATCCCTAAATTAAACATTTTCGGAACAATCTTGGAAGCTAAATTTGATAATTCTAAGAATCTAAGATGTGGCGGAGTTGCTCGAAACCGTTTCACTGTGCTATCTTATACATGTACGAATTTTTTCTATTGGATTAGTTATATGAGTTTATTTTCCGTTCAGGTTGCAGATAGGGTGAAAAGGTTACCTCCTTATTTGTTTGGAAAAATCAACGAACTTAAATACAAGATGCGTAAGCAAGGTGCTGATATTATCGACCTTGGTATGGGAAATCCTCGTGATGTTCCAGATCAAATGGTCATTGATAAATTGTGTGAAGCTGCCCGGGATGAAAAAAATCATGGGTATTCTGTCAGTAATGGTATTAAGAATCTACGCAATGAAATTTCTAAAAGATATGAGCGCAAGCATGGCGTTTATCTTGATCCGGATCGCGAAGTTCTAGCCGGTCTTGGTTCCAAAGAAGTGTTTAGCCATATGTGTCTGGCATTATTAGGGCCTGGTGATACTGCTATTGTGCCTGCCCCTTCTTTTCCAATTCATGTCTATGCCGTCGCACTTGCATCTGGAAATGTGATTAGCCTTGATTGTACTCAGCCAGATAAGTTCTTGTCTAATATCTCCGGTGTTGCTGAACATTTATACCCTAAGCCTAAAGTCCTAATTTTAAACTACCCACACAACCCTACTACTACGGTTGTTGAAAAAGAGTTTTTTGTTGATGTCGTTAAATTAGCAAAGAAATTCGGTTTCATGGTGATTCATGACTTTGCGTATGGCGATGTTTGTTTTGATGGATATCATGCGCCCAGTTTTTTAAGCGTTCCCGGTGCCAAAGATGTTGGTGTTGAAACTATCACCATGAGCAAAGGTTACAACATGGCTGGTTGGCGCCTTGGTTTTTGCGTCGGAAATCAAGAAATGGTAAAAGCTCTTGCTACGATCAAAGGTTATTACGATTATGGGATTTTTCAACCAATTCAAATCGCTGGGATTGTTGCTCTAAGGCATGGTGAAGATTTGGTTGAAAAACAAGCATTGGAATACCAAAAAAGGCGCGATGTTCTTGTTGAAGGGCTGCGAAGGATTGGTTGGCAGGTTAATGTTCCCAAAGCCAGTATGTTTGTTTGGGCTCAATACCCC
>Ga0208226_1000010_pt1 | contig 84149 bp, 57 predicted proteins | sample LakMenE18May11ns_FD_150713 | JGI IMG/M metagenome (GOLD analysis project Ga0208226, IMG submission 150713) | Freshwater microbial communities from Lake Mendota, WI - 18MAY2011 deep hole epilimnion ns (SPAdes) | ecosystem: Environmental > Aquatic > Freshwater > Lake > Epilimnion/Euphotic zone ... | reverse complement strand
AAAAGCCACATGGCTAGCTTGCCATTGCTTATGGGAAGATTGGTTGTGGTGTTCTCGCTAACAATCATGATGAATCCTTACCGGCGGAACAAAAGATTAAGGGTGTGGTCAATAAGGAGTAAAGCCCAGATACCCGGGAGGTAAATTAAGGAAGCTCGCATGACACTTCTGGCATTTTGCATGCTTCGTTCTTTATGAAATCTTAAGGTGGGCATTAGGAAAAAGATTCCTAATAGAACAGCGCCCATGAGATATAGCGGACCAGCAGCATGGATCAATATCGGGAAAAGGCTGACAGGGATTAGGGCCAAGCAGTAAGCACGCATTTGTAGGGATGTTACATCGCCTGAAGGATCAAAAGAGGGAAGCATTTTGTGACCGCCCTGTGCATATTGATCTCTATAAAGCCAAGCGATTGCGAGGAAGTGAGGAATCTGCCAGACAAAAAGAATCATGAAAAGTGCAAGGCCCTCTGGGTCGAGAGTTCCCCGAACGCCAACCCATCCAATAAGTGGCGGCATAGCACCAGGAATCGCACCGATGAGCGTATTCCAAGTGGTGAGTTGTTTAAGTGGGGTGTAAATAAGCACATAAGAAACCAATGTAAAGAATGCGAGTATTGCGGTAAGGATGTTAGGTACGGTGACCAATAGATAAGCAGTGCCACCCAAGCCAAGAAGCATGCCGAAGAGAAAAGTTTCAAGGGGTTGCAATCTGCCTGCGGGTAGAGGCCGATTAGCGGTGCGCTGCATAAGGGAGTCGGTGCGTCGTTCCCAAAGGTGGTTCAAAGCACCTGCCCCTGCAGAAACCATAGTAGTACCGATGACGGTATTTAAAACGACAAGAAGTTCAGCACCTCTAGCGCCAGCATAAAGGCCGCCAGCGGCTACTGAAAATAAAACCATGGCAGAGATGCGAGGCTTGGTCAGGTCGAGGAAATCCTTGGCCCGGGATTTGGTTCGGGCAGGGAGTTTCAATTCTAGAGTCGCACTAGCTTTCATTCTGTAGCCCTTTGTATTTTGCAACCTGACTTATTCTTAACGCTGCAGCAAAGGCGATGGCTAAAAGCAAAGCGCCAGTCAATGCATGTAAGGTGCGAACGGTGGCTTGTCCAAAAGAAACAGCCTCCTGAATCAAAGGTTTACCAGTTGCGAATTTGCCAATGTAGGCCTCAACGCCCAAAATTACCTGAGCAAAAACAACCAAGCCCAAGAGTATAGTGTAGGGCTTGAAAAAAGAGCGGGCATAGGTTGAACCAGCCATCCTGAGCGAAAGCCAAGCTACAATTCCAAAAACGATGAAAGCGCCAATCATGTGTAATCGTTGGGCCCATGGTTGTCCGCCGTGCCTTACGATTACAGCCCATGCAAGCTGAAATAAAAGAGCAACGACAAGTGCCCACCCGATGAATGGGAGGAGTCGTTTTTCCTTGTCTTCAAGTTTTGGAAAAGAACCAGGGAAAGTTGCAAGGATGGCGGTGCCAGCAACTAAAGCGAAAACCATCTGACCGGTTGCGCCATGAATGGTTGCAAGTTCTGGGCCCACCAAAGCATGAAGGTAAACTCGTAGCCCGCCTAGCAAACCTTGGCTAATAACCCCAAGGTAGGAAAGAAGCGCGAGCAACTGTAAGCCTGCGTGTTGTTGGTTATTTCTAAATGCGTTGATTGATTGAAATAAAAGAAACGCTGCAGATGCTAAAGCAATGCAGAGGCCGATTCGCATTTTCATTTGGTTGACTGCGCCTATCGGATCAGCCAAGGCTTTGGTTCGATCGATGCTGGTCATAGCGATAGCGACGCCCAGAGAAACCCCCACGATGCAAATTACTGAAGCGACCTTGCTGGTTATAGTTTTATTTGCAAGGAAAGATGTAAGAATCATTCCAAGAATTGCAAAACCACTGATATAGCCTACGACTCTATGAATATGTTCGATGAAATATCCAGCAGAGGGTTCTGACCAATTTTGGCTTAACAGATACCAGGGTTCGGTAGGCCAGATGGGATCAACCATGCCAACTCTGTAGGTGGTGATAAGCGTTCCTAGGGTAAGGAGCGAAAGAACTAAAATAGCAGAAATCCAACTGCAAACAGCAGTGATTGGCGTTTTTGTTGGTGCTAAGTTAATGATCTTATTCATGATGTTTTACCCCGTCGCTAGCTGTCGATGATTGGGTTAAATAATCAAGTGGTCCATCAATTGCGTATTCGTATGGGCCTCTTTGAACCACGGGTATTTGATCGAAGTTTCCATGGGGTGGTGGGGAAGGGGCATCCCATTCAAGAGTGTTGCAATTCCAAGGGTTCTTGCCCGCTTTTTCACCAAACCATAAAGAATGAAAAATGTTGATTACAAAAAGCAGTTGAGTTAACCCTAGAAGCATGGCAGAAATCGTCATGAATTGATTGAGGGGCTGCAGGTTTTCGAGATACTGATAAATCGTAGGGTCATAGTATCGCCTAGGATGCCCCCCGATTCCCAAAATATGCATTGGGAAGAATGTTAGATTTCCAAAAATGAAGGTGAGTGCGAAATGAACTTTGCCTAGAGGTTCGTTCATGAGTCTGCCAAACATTTTGGGGAACCAGAAGGTTATACCCGCAAAGATGCCGAAAATACTGCTCATGAAAAGCACATAGTGGATATGAGCAACAATAAAATAAGTGTCATGGAAATAAACATCAACAGGGGTAGCTGCCATGAATATTCCGCTCAACCCACCGATCACAAACATCGATACAAAAGCGAGAGCGTTGAGCATTGCGGTGGTGTACAGGATGCTAGCTCCCCATAAGGTAGCAAGCCAGTTGAAGGTTTTAATTGCACTGGGCACTGCGATGAGAATGGTAGCAAGCATGAAGCCGGTACCAAGTCTTGGGTCCATACCACTTTGAAACATGTGATGGCCCCAAACGATGAATCCCAAGGATGCAATCGCAGCCATCGAGAACACCATGGGTTTGTAGCCAAACATCGGCTTTCTGGCGAAAGTTGAAATAATATCAGAGACGACGCCCATAGCTGGAAGGATCATGATGTAAACAGCAGGATGGGAATAGAACCAGAAAAGGTGTTGCCAGAGCAGAGGTTGGCCGCCCCCTGGAGTGGTATGCCAATTACCGAAACTAAGTCCGCCTGGTGGCAGAAAAAAGCTGGTAGCAATAAGTTTGTCAAGTAGTTGCAACATTAAAGCAACAGTAAGAACAGGAAGAGCAAGTGCTTGAAGAATGGCAGTGATAAACAGGGACCAAACCGTAAGAGGCATGCGCATAAGATCCATGCCCGGGGCACGCATGTTAAGAATGGTGGTGATGTAATTAACAGACCCCATCATAGAGCCAATGCCCACGAAGATAAGAGAAACAAGCCAGCATATTTGCCCCATACCTGCACCAGGCGCAGAAGGAGAATTAAAAGAATCATCTTTGAAGACGGTGTAAGAGGTTGCAGGCTCGCCTGGCTTGGCAGGGATTTTTTCAAGGCCCGCATCTGCGCCAACATTTGATAGGGTGGGGTAACTCGTCCAGCCTGAACTTGCTGCTCCACCATCCACAAAAAAGCTTGCCAAGATAATGATAAAAGCAGGCCACATCACCCAATAGGAAAACATGTTAAGCTTGGGGAAAGCCATATCCCTTGCGCCAATCATGAGCGGGATAAGAAAGTTGCCGAAGGTTCCTGTCAGCCATGGAATGATCACAAAGAAAATCATGATGCTGGCGTGCATGGTGAAAAGCATGGTGTAAAACTCGGGAGACATTTTGCCACCCCAGCTTTGCGGGAACCACTTCCCAATGTAGGGAAGGTTGCCATCAGGCCATGCTAGTTGCAATCGAATAAGTAGAGCAAGAAGCCCACCTATTCCGAAAAAGATCAGGCCAGAAAACAGGAACTGTATTCCTATCATCTTGTGATCTTGAGAGAAAAGATAGGTGGTCAGGAATCCCGACTTTGTTTCAGTAGTGTGGTTAGAATCATGGTTCATGGCTTGACTCCGTTGCTTGAAGCGACGACAGGAGCCAAGCGGGTTGATTCATGCAGGCGTTGGTTTTTTAAAGCATCTGCAAACCATAGCTCGTAATCTTGTTTCGACTCATGAACGAAAAGTTTTCCCCGCATACGATAGTGGTTGCCCCCACATAGTTCTGCACAGGCGATTTCCCACGTGGAACTAGGGTTAAGCTCTTCAATTATTCTTGTTTTTGGATTGTATCGAACATTCGCCTCTATTGGCGAAAACACCATGGGCATTACTTTTCCTGGAAGAGCATCTTGCTTAAGCCTTAAATTTGGCATGAAAAAACTATGGATGACATCTTGGGTTTTCAAATGAATCTTGACCTTTGCATCTTTCCACACGTGAAGTTCGTTAACAACATGAAGGTCGTGAAGGTTCCCAAGATCGGCCCACGCCTGAGGATCTGCAGGAATGTGCCCTTGTGGATACCGCATGCGCCATTCCCATTGCCTTCCTAAAACGGTTATATGCAAGTCGGATTCGATGTTGGTGCCTTTGTACCTTATAGGGAACCATGTATCGATTTCGATGTATTTCATTTTTGCCCAAGTCGGGGTCTGAGCAAAACCAATGTAGAGTAGAATAATTGCTGGGATTGCAGTCCAGATGATTTCAAGTTTTGTATTGCCATGAATGTGTTTTGCTTTAACCCCGTCTTTTGCATTAAAGCGGAACATGCAATAAACAAGCGTGCCTTGGGTAATAACAAAGAAGAATCCGGTTGCAACCAGAATGAGGTAAAACAAATGGTCAATATCTGCACCATAACTGGCGATATTCTTGGGCAACCACCAACCCATAGCGGGGGCAATTGCAAATAGCCCGATCGCTGCGAGGTTTACTGCTGCAAATAATAGGCCCCAGCATCTATGCACTGAATCTGCTCCTGCTAGTTTTACTTCGTGCTTTCGGGAAGCACTGCAACCCCGCGGGTTGCCTGACCATAAACTTTTGAACGAACATCATCAGGCAATAACCCTGGAAAGGGAAGAGCTTCGATGAAGTTGACAAGGTCCCATATTTTTTGGCTTTCTTCGTTTGCTGGAACTGTAACCGCAGGCATTTTTGAAGGAGGAATTCCCCTCTTAATACGCCAGTAAAGATCAACAGGCCTTCTGCCGCCTCTATATATAGATAGCGTAAGGTTCGATGGCCTTACCAAAGTTCCCCAGTCATCATACTGGTACAAAGGCTGTCGCCCGAAATCTTGATGGCAACTCACGCAACCAAAAGCATCCGATGCACTGCTGCTGAAAAGGTGGTACCCACGCTTTACGGATTCAAGCATTTCTGCATCAGAAAAGTTGGGATATGCTGCTGGCTCAATTCCTTTAGCATCAGCTTTTTGATAAGCCTTAAGAAGATCTTTTAGATAAAGCTTTACGAATTCTTGCACGGTTTCTTTGGCTGGCTCTTCGTCCGGTAGCAGTTCGAAAAGTTCTGTCACACTGTTTTTCTTTTTAAGCAGGGTGCGAGTTGTTTCAAATTCCACTTCTCCCCTCAAGGATAAATGAAGCACATAGCTGGTAAGTTGTTCAAGCGCCTGTTCACCTAACAAGCCAAAAGCAGGCATGGAAGTTCCTTCAACTCCAGCTTTAAGGCTGCGGAGGATATCTTCCCGGCGAGGTTTGATTTTGTTGCCACCCGGGTTGGAGGAAATAAATTTAAATTTACCCTGCCTGAAGTCTCTGGGGTGCGGGTTGACCCACGGGCCAGTGGGCCCTCGGCCATCGCCTGCTAATCCATGGCAATGCAAACAATTTCTACGATAAAGCTTGCTACCTGCTGCAAGTGTTTCGTCATCGAGTTTCAAGGACTTTGCAAGTGCGATGGTTTCGGTGTGGGTTGATATTCCCACGGATGGTTTGTAAGGAGAACCAAAAGTAAGTTGCAATTCAGTATCTAATTCGGTTCGAAGGTTTTCTGGGAGATCTTTCGGGCTGAATGTTTTGCCACCCAGTTCTTTGATTTGACCGATGGCTTTATCTAATTGCCCAGGCCCAGGCAACCGATCGTGGGTTAGTTTTGGAACTTCGTCAACAATAAGATCTGCACGGAACGGGTATACTACATCATCAGGGTAGGCATCGTTATTGTTGCTGCAGCCCGAAGTCGTGAAAATGCAAACTGCAAGAGTGAGGGTTATAAACCCAATCAACTTGGGGAGTGCAGGAATCAAACTTGAGGAACACTTTGCCATAAGTTCGGCAATCCTTAAATTCAAAAGGGAACTAGTTCAATCACAACACTTTAACACTTAATCGATTCAAAACTAATCGATTAAATACTAAACCGAGCAAAACTAATGCCAACTAACATTTTATTTACTATTGGCAAAGATGGGAGAAGAAAGGCTTAAAAAACTTAGGAAGTCCTAATGTTAAGAAGTTCAGAACCTTGTTTCTTAAAATTAAGAAACTCAAATGGATTGAGTAGGATTTGTTTTTTGAAAGTAGAAACAATTAAACTTTTATCCTGCTTGCGACTTGGTAACATAGGGCATTAATAATTATGGGGTTCTAATTAATGCTAAAAAGCCTTGGTATTGTAGCCCGGCTTGTAATAATCCTCAGCGCAGGGCTATTCAATTGTTTCCTTTTTGCCCAGCAATCCATTCAGCCAGATAAAGAACTAACCTCAAAGATAACGCAATTGGCTGGCAGTCTGACTGGAAAAGACTCGAAAGCTTCTCAGGAAAACCTTTTTAAAATTATTGAAACAAATCCAGATACGATAGTGATGAATGCCAAAAATCACCTAATTAGGGCCTCATGGCTTTGTCAAGTGTTCCTCTTGGGAAGTGATAGGAGCTCGCAGGAATTTAAAAAACACGAGGCTATTTATAAAAAGCAGTTTGATGCAGCTAAAACGCAAAAAGACTTGCGAGGGCTTTATGAAATTGTTCGGAACGGGCTTTATTGTAAGAGTGGGATTGATGCAAGCCTTTTTCTGGGAGACAGGGCCTTTGAGCAATCAAAAATTGAGGAAGCGGAATACTGGTGGAGCCTGCCTATAGCGCTTTATTCCGAGGCTCAGCAAAAATCTAATCTTGATAAACCTCTATATTTTGAGCAGCTTCCATTAATTAAGGCCAGATTAGTTGCTAGCTCTTTAATCAGGGATGGTTTGGGTAAAACTGCTAAGGAAAGATTTGATCGATTTGCATCAGAATTTCCAAAAGAGGAAGGCACTCTAGCATCAAAAAGAGGCAATTTAGTTAAAACGCTTGAAGAATTTTCACAATCCAAATCATTCCGATTGAGTCGAACCGACTGGACTTCCTACGCCATTACCAATGAACGAAACCCAATTGTTGCCCAGGGCCCAACTGTGCACGAACTAGGAAACTGGTGCGCTACCCCCCCAGTTTGGAAAACCTCGATGGCCACGAGGGATAATGATGAGGCAGATGCTGTGTCTGCAAAAAGCCTTTTGGCTCCACAAAAATCTCCTGATCTTCCATGCCATCCGTTGCGGGTTGGTTCGCGCATATTGTTTCAAGATGGTTCCAGACTGATTTCTTTTGATTTAGTTTCTGGCGCAAAAACTATCGTTTACGATCCTAACGAGATGTTTCCAAAAGGCAATTTAAACCAGCAATTAAGGTTGGGTCGAAGTATGGCCCTAACCTTTTGCCCGCCTAACAGGGTGCTGGTAACCCTAGATAGACCGATTAAAAATAAGGACAGAATTTTTGCCCCTGTAGCAACTGATATTTTAGATTGCGAAAGTTTTCTTGCTTGCCTGGAAGTTAATCACGATGCGACCCGACTGCTTTGGGAGGCTAAGCTTCCAACGGGGGATAACAGCAGATTTGAAAGTGACCCGTTGGTTCATGAAGGTAGGGTTTTTGTTCTTGCTAGCCAAAAGGTCAGTGGTAGAGAGGTGTCTAAAGTTCATTGTTACAACCTTAATTCAGGTGCGCCAGATTTGCTTTGGTCTTGCGAGGTCGCTTCTGAAACTACAGCGGCTCAATTAGAAGAAAACAAGCAGGCGTTTTTGACCCTTGCAGGTAGCCTTGTGGTTGCAACCAGTAGGGGCGGTTCCGTTACTGCGGTGGATCAAAAGACAGGGAAAACGGTATGGCTAAGGTTGGTTGCGCCCAATGAAAATGCACGCAGCATCAAAACACCAACACCTCTTCGGGCTATTTTTCATGAAGCCATGGTTTATCATCTTAACCCAAGAAACAGAGTGGTTCAGGCGTTGGATAGCGGGAGTGGTGCCCTTGTTTGGACTCGTGATGTTGAAAATGTCAACCAATTGATCGCGGTTAAAGATGGTGTTTTGTTATTAGGGACTGAAAATGGATTGCGGGCATTAAATGCCACCAATGGTTTAGATAGCAATGCTTGGAGTATTCCTGCGGATGGTAGTTCCCTGCCTTCTGCGGGAAGGGGATTTATCCTTGGCAATAATTATATCTGGCCCACTGTTAAAGGGGTTTTTGTTGTCGATATGAAAACTGGCTTGCCCGCTGCAGATCTTTCTTTATTTCATCGTTTACAGCCTGGCAATCTTTTTCTCTTTGATGATTATTTATTGAGTGTTGATCGTAATGCGATCCGGATGTATCCGGGAAATAAAGCCGGGAAATCTAAGAAACCCGATGCAGTATTTTTAGTGCCACAGGCCTCGAAGAATGTAGAAATCAAGGCACAATTGCCAAGTGGGAAGAGTGTCAAGCAAGATTGGAAAGTCGGAGATATAAAGTGGGTATCAAGGCAAACCGGGGCTGGGAAGCTTTTTGATCAAGGCTTAGTTCAAATTGCTAAAACCTCAAATTTAACAGCAATAGCTCGTTCTCACGATTTTAAGGTTATTCGAAATTCAGATGGGTCTTTACTTTGGGAGTCGAAGTTACGAGATGTTTGCACTTGGATGAAAGCCCAGGGCGATATTTTGTTACTCGGTTTTGAAAAATCGGTAATGGCGTTTGATATGGAAAAGACTGCGGAGCTTTGGCGATTTACACCAAACAGCTATAGTGCCAACTCTTTTGAATTTGTGATTTTAGGTGATAAAGTAATTTGTCACGATGGCTCTTGGAAAATCTATTGCCTTGATTCCAATAATGGGAAAGTTCTTTTCGAATCCCAGTTCCCTTTTTTTGAAAGCGATTTTTCTGATCATCATCTTATCTTGCAGGAAATGTTTCCGATTGATCAGAATGCGTTCATTGTTCCTGATAATAAAAACAATTACTGGTATGTGGAGAAGGGAGGTTCTCAACCCAAATGCGTGCCTAGGTTGGATAATTCTCCTTGGGAAACCATGGCGCCTGTTCGAGATAATATTCTTGCACTTAATTCCGATGGGAAGCTTTGCTTGCTGGAATCAAAGGGTTTTCAATGCATTATGAAAATCGCATTGCTTCCTTCATCACTTAAATCGGGGAAGTCAGGGACGATTTTTGCCTTTAACAATCAAGCTGTTGTTGGTGTTGAGGGTAATACCGCAACCTTTTTGTTTTTTATCGATCTGACCAAGGGCAGCCATATTTGGGACAAGCCATTTTTAATATTCGAGAAGAACCTTAACCTTGATGCGTGGCGTCTTTTGGGTGGTAACCTTTACGGGTTTGCGGGCAGCTATTTCAAATCGTGGAATTTGAATACGAAACAAGAAACTAAGTATTTTAAACTATCTCCTGACTTTTTGCTTTACGATTGGCATATGAATGTGCAGGAGGGGAAAATTCTTGTTTGGGTATCACCGCCTTCGTGCACTAAAATTACCATAAAGCTTGGCGCTTGGTTTTTGGCTTGGAGTTCCGATGGTATTTATCCCAAGGGGAAGGGAATGCCTTTGTATTTTCATTCACATGGTGATGTGCAAAAGAAGGTGTTTTTGGAAACCTATGCCGGGGGCGCTAATTGGGTTATTAAAGCTATGAATGATTTTCATCTTTTTCCTGAAGTTTCCTTTAGTAAGGAAACTCATGCTATTCATTCTCCCGTAATTTTGCTTGATAAAAATGAGATACTAGTGGGATTGGCTTCTGAGGTTTATTGCCTGGCCCATTGATTTATAAGAAAGGTTTGGTTGCTGTGCCTGACGAACAAAATATGATTGAAATATTGCATGATAGTGAAAACGAAAAGTCCAGCGATCTTGAAGCTCTTAAGAAGATTCAGCAAGCTGGAGTTAAAATACGGGAAGAAATTTCCAAAGTGATTGTTGGCCATTCCGAGGTTGTTGAACAACTCCTCCTCGCACTCTTTGCAAAGGGGCATTGCCTTTTGGTGGGTGTGCCTGGGTTGGCGAAAACCCTGATTGTTAAAACTTTGGCATCAAGTTTAGGCCTTATATCTAATCGCATTCAATTTACGCCAGATTTAATGCCCTCCGATATTACTGGAACTGAAATTCTTCAAGAGAATAAGACTTCCGGTGAAAGAGTCTTCCGCTTCATTAATGGTCCGATTTTTGCCAACCTTGTTCTTGCTGATGAAATCAACCGTACTCCTCCCAAAACTCAGTCCGCTCTTCTTGAAGCCATGCAGGAACTTCAAGTTACGGTCGGTGGCCAGCGCCATGTTTTGCCCAAACCTTTTTTTGTGCTTGCAACCCAAAATCCCATCGAGCAAGAGGGCACTTATCCTCTTCCTGAAGCTCAGTTGGATCGTTTTATGTTCATGATTCTGGTGGGTTATCCTTCCGAAGCTGAAGAGCTTGAAATCATTTCCCGTACGACTTCGGGGCATATGAATCCTGTGCAGCGGGTTCTTTCAGAGGCTGAAATTCAAGGGATGCAAGAACTCGTTTGCAAAATCCCCGCTTCACCCCATGTTGTTAAATACGCCATGGATATCGTTCGAAAAAGCAGGCCCGAGCGTGATAAAGAATCATCTGCTGCTGTTCCTGATTTTGTACGGAAATACATTTCGTGGGGTGCAGGGCCCAGAGCTGGGCAAGCCATGGTGATGGCCGGTAAGGCACGGGCTGCTCTTGCTGGGCGCTTCTTTGTTTCGCGCGAAGATATCAAATCCGTTGCCCTCCCCATTCTCAGGCACAGGATAATTACAAATTATCATGCGGAATCGGATGGCATGACCGCGGATAAAATAGTTCAAAAACTGATCGACTCCGTGCCTTTAGCGGAAATCTAGCCCAGGGAGTTAGGCTTGAGCAATAATCGGAAATACCTTGATGCTGATGTTTTGGCCCGGCTTCGGCTTGTCGAACTCGAAGCTAGAACCATCGTTCAAGGTATTATCTCTGGCAAACATCGGAGCCCAATGCGTGGATTCTCTGTCGAGTTCGCTGAACATCGTGAATACTCCGCAGGCGATGATCTTCGCAGGCTGGATTGGAAAGTCCTTGCTCGAACCGAAAAACTTTACCTCAAGCAATATGAGCAAGAGACAAATCTTGCATGCTCTATGCTGGTGGATTGCAGTGAATCGATGTCTTTTGGATCTGTGCCTTGGCAGAAAACTAAGTCCGGAATCCGTTCTAAATTTGATCACGCTGCAATCGCTGCAAGCGTTCTTGCATACCTTTTGCAGCACGATGGAGATGCCATCGGGCTTTATACCTTTAACGACAAAGTGTTAAACAGATTATCACCCTCGGGAAGAGTATCGCAATTGGAGGCGATATTTGAAATACTTTCGTTGGGCCCCACCACCGGGAAAACCAATATCGCTCCGTTGCTTCATGAAGTTTGCGAGAGAATGACCCGCAAGGGCGTTGTCTTTATATTCAGTGATTTCCTTGACGATATGGATTCCTTGATGGAGGGCATCAAGCACCTCAATCATCTTGGCCATGAAGTCGTTGCTTTTCATGTGATGGATCCGCAGGAGATGGATTTTCCTTTCCAAGATCCGACTTTGTTTCGCGGTTTAGAGGGCGAACCGCAACTTGATGCAGATCCCGTTTCACTTAGGCAGAGTTATCTTGAAAATCTTAACCGATGGCGCACAAGCCTACGGGAAGAATTAAGAAAGCTTGATAGTGACTATGTTTTGCTAAGAACAGATGAAGTGCTTGGTGAAGTGTTGTCAGAATATTTACGGGGTAGAAAGTCGCGGACAAGGAAAGAGATGCGGGGGCCACTTACTTGATTTTTCCGCTGTTTGCATTTCTGTTTGAAACCCCTATTGCTGCGCTTCTTGCTGCTGCAGGAGCCGTTGCAATTCCTGTTGTAATTCATCTTTTGCGCAGGTTTCGCAGGCAGATTGTGGACCTGCCCACCATTCGTTTTCTTTTGGAAGCAAAAAAAGTTCAAGAGAAACGCTGGCGCATCGAACAATGGTTGTTGCTGGTTCTTCGTTGCTTGATGGTTTTCTTGCTGGCTTCCGCCTGCGCTGCCGCAATGCCTTGGGCTGAACCCTATTGGCGTAAGTTATTCCCTGAGATGCGGGGGCAACGAATTGCTGGTGTATCTCGTGTGCATACTATTCTTGTTCTGGATGCTTCCCTTAGCATGCTGGCGCAAAAAGATGGCAAATCTGCATTCGAAAAAGCCAGACAAAATGCTGATCGTTTTGTTCAAGCATGTAACCCAGGCGATGCCATTAGTTTGGTGCAGATGTCGTTTCCTCCCAAGATAATCATCAACGAAGCTGCTGAAGATTTCGATAAGGTGCGGGAGGAAATTTCCGCGATCGCCCCCACTCATGGGTGTGCAGATCTTCCAGGTACACTTGCCTTGGTCGATGCTATTTTGCAGAGATCCCCCCCACGGTTTAAAGACCGCAAAGTTCTTTTCGTTTCTGATCTTCAAAAGAGTTCCTGGCTTGGTAATGGCGCAGGCCCTGCTAATGCCCTGTTCTCTAAAATGCGAACCAAGGCAAATCTTGGGGTTCTTGATGTTGGTGTTGAAATATCTTCCAATCTTGCAATTACAAATCTCGAAATAGATGGGCAGATTGCAGGGGTTAGTTCCGAAACTAGATTCATTGCAAAGCTTCAGTCGTTTGGCGATAAACCGCAAAGCCGTGTTAAAGTTCGATTGCTTGCAGGCAAAATTGCCCAGGGCTCAGATTCTGTCTCGCTTGCTCAAGTGCTTGAGGAATCGGTCGACATGCAAGCTTCTTCGCAAGCCACGGTGTTACTCAAATACAAGTTTAAAGAACCGGGCGATTATGCGGTTCAAATGCAGTTAGATCAGGATAATCTTGCAGTTGATGATTCCTGCAGAGTGATTGTTCGGGTCAGTAAAGAGCTTAATATCTTACTAGTAAATGGTAGGTATTCTGCGCGTGAGCTTGAACGATCGACGGGGTTTTTGCAAATTGCGCTCGATAACGAAGGCATTGATTCTATCCCTTTGAAGTTCAAGGCACGATCAATCGATGAGCCAAGATTGGCTGACGAATTAAATAAAGGGCTTAGCAATTATGATTCTGTTTTCTTTTGTGATGTCGCTAGGTGGAGAGTTTCGGAATCGAGAATGGTAGCAGAGTTTGTACGCAAAGGGGGTGGTGCGGTTTTCTGGTTGGGTGAGCAAGCCGAACCTGCTTCTTATAACGATAATCTTTTTCAAGAAGGCAAGGGGGTTTTACCTGCGAAGCTGATCAAGCCCGTATCTTCGCTGCAGGGTTCGCTCTTCCAATTTCAATCTGATCCTTCTGCTTTTCAATATCCACCGCTTAGCGCATTTCGTACTGCTGAAGACAAGCTATCTTTGCTCGGCCCGCGATTTACCACTGCTTTTCAAACTGAACCCCTGCCAAAATCTCTTGTCCGAAATCTTGCGAATTTCAAAAACGTTATTCCAGGTTCGAATGTGGATGATAATAAAAATGCATCCTTGACTGTTCCAGCATTATTGGGCTGGCAACCTCCAATTGCTTCGTTGCAAAAGAATTCCAAGGCTACAGATTCACGATCTAAAGGTTGGGTTTACCTTGCTTGTACCAGTGCTAATACGGAATGGAACAACTGGCCTGCATATCCCAGTTATCTACCTTTTGTTCAAGAGTTGATGTTGGCAAGTTGCGCTGGGAAATTAAAAGAGCATTCGCAACTTTGTGGAACCGCGATTGAAGATTACCCCACACAACAATCAGGCGAAGTTAAAATTTCGCTCCCTGATGGCACTTCAGAAACATTGCCTTTGATTCAGGATCAAGACTTTTCCAGAATGAATTTCAGCAATACTTTTAGGTCAGGGTTTTATTTTGCAAGGTACCTCACAACACAGGCCAGTAATTGTTTTGCAGTAAATCCGATGCTAAGCCCCATGGGCGAAGCAGGGTCCGAATCAGATCTATCCCGTACTTCGTTGGAGGAGATCAATCAGTTCTATCCTGAAGCGAATTTTTCTCTTGTAAAAGATCCTGCAGTTTTCATGGATGAGAATAGTTCCGGTACTGCTACTGATAATGAAGACAAAGGGATGTTGAGGGAGAAGATTGCAGGTGTATTTCTTTTGTTGTTCCTTCTCTTTTCGATAGGGGAGTTTTTGTTTTCTTGGTTGATGGGGCTGGGCAGATCGCTTACGCCAAGCCTTAAGAAGCCGTGGTTGATCATGGGGCTAAGTTGGCTTGTTTTAATTCCTGTTGGATTTTGTGTGGTTGGAATACTTGGCAATTTTTCTGGTGCAAATGCACTCTCATTTCTTCCTGCTAATGTTGTTGAAAGTTTTGAATCTGTGCGTGGTCGAATCGAAATTGGGGAAGGTGAAACACTACAAACTAGATTGATAACTCAAAATGAATTCACTCCTGCAATCAACACTAAAGCAGTCAGGCTTTCAATATTTGGGATTCTAGTTTTTTGCACCGGCATGGCCTTTGTGAGGTTGATTTTTAATCGCAGTGCTTTGGGGGCGATTACTCTTACTGGATTAAGGTTGGGCTTTTGGTGGGTTCTGCTGTGGATACTCTTACCCCAGATTGGCCTTGGGTTTGAAAGGTTTACCTGGCCCGACATTGCAATTTTGATTGATGATTCTCAAAGCATGTCGATTGCGGATAAATACCAAGACGAGGCACGGGATTTGTTTTCTCGCAAAATTGCAGATGCTCCCAGCCAGCAAGTTACTCGAATTGGAATTGCCCGTGCAATTCTTACAGAAAATCAAGGCAAATTTCTTGCAAATATACTTGAAAGAAAGTTCCGCATTCACCTTTATCATCTTTCTGCCCGGGCAGAGAAAATAGCCCTTATCACCAAGCCTGAAGAAATTCCTGAAGCCCTTGTTTTAATCCGTGCCTTGAAACCGGAGGCCTCTCATGACAGTAGCAAAATCGGTAATGCCTGCAGGCAGGTGCTCAATGATTTTCGGGGCACTCCCCTTGGAGGCGTGGTTCTTTTTTCTGATGGAGTTGTTACCGATGGCGAAGAATTGTCGAAGGTGACAAAGTTTGCAGTCCAGAGTGCGGTTCCCTTTTTCGCAATTGGGTTGGGTGAGGAAATGGAACCCAAAGACCTTGCAGTTTTAGATGTTCAAGGCCCCGATGAAATTGCTTTTGGAGACCGGGTGGTGCTGGATGTAAGGGTTTCTTCTGCAGGGTATAAAAACTTTCGAACCTCGGTGCTTCTTAAGGAAAAGGGGAAGCCTGATATTATCGATAAGCAGGAAATAACCCTAGATGAAACAGGTATACCCTCCGTAATACGCTTGGTCGATAAACCAAAAACCGAGGGGCTCAAACTTTATGAAATTGAGATCCCAACACAGAAGGAAGAATCGCAAGCGACGAATAATCGGCTCGAAAAAAATGTTCTTGTTCAGCAAGCCAGCACGGTAAGAATTCTCTTTGTCGAAGGTTGTAGGCGTTATGAGTATCAATACTTGAAAACATTGCTCGAAAGGCAGGCAGAAGTTCCAGGTGGGAGAAAACTTTTCTCGTTGAATGTGCTTTTACTAGAAGCTGATCCAGATTTTCCATCACAGGATCGCACTGCGATTGCAGACCTTCCCACTCGAGGTGAGTTGTTTCTTTACGATGTTGTGATTTTTGGTGATGTCGACCCCAAATCTCGGGAAGCTGCAAAATTCAAACGATTCCTTGCAGACCTTACTGAATTCGCACGCGAAAAAGGCGGAGGCGTACTTTTCTTGGCAGGGCAAAGATTCTTCCCCGCAGAGTATGCTGCTTCTTTGCGCGATTTGTTGCCTGTAGAAATTAATGCTAATCCATTGATTGAATCGCCCGAAGGAATCATTCAGGGGTACAGGATGATTCCCGCTGCTTCTGCGAGCACGCACCCTATTTTTAGATTTCATTCAGAGGAAAAAGAAAATAGTAATCTTTGGAATCACATGAAGGAAATGTATTGGTGCTTTGCAGGTGTGGTGCCTAAGAAAGGTGCTGAAGTGCTTGCGAGTGCGGAGGGAGGCAATCTCGGGGTATCAGGCAAAAACGTGCCGCTCATGGTGCTGCAGTACTATGGTGCGGGTCGGGTTTTGTTTTTTGCATTTGACGAATCTTGGCGCTGGGCGTACCGAGAGGATCAGGCCTATTACAATTATTTCTGGCTGCAGACTCTGCGTTTTCTTTCCCGAAATTCTGTCTCCAAGATTTCGCTTAAACTCGATAAATCGGGTAACTATAGGCGGGGCGATTCTATTCGTATTCTTGTTCGACTTCCTCTTGATGCTTCAGGTGCGGAAGCTAATTCCACAGTTCGCGTATCGATGGAAAGAAAAAATATACAAGACGGTAAAGGGAAAGAGATTATCACCCTTGATCTTGCCAAAGTTGCGGGCAGCAGGGGAGCTTTCGAAGCTGTTATCGATAATGCCCGTGAAGGTAAATATCTTTTTCAGGTGTTGCAACCCCTTAAGCAAGATGCTGCGCCCTTTGTTGAGTGCATTGTTCTGCCACCACCGGGTGAAATGGAAAAGCTAACCATGGCGCAAAATGATTTAACGAAGATGGCGCTTACCACCAAGGGCAAATTCTATTTCCCTGACCAGACAGCATCTTTGCCTTCTGATCTCCCCAGCGGGTTTCAAATTTCATCTGGTTCCCCTTCGCCCCCATGGGATTTATGGAACCATCCATTTGTTTTTATCCTCGTTTTATTACTGTTAACTTTGAATTGGTTTTTGGGAAGGCGCTTGCAACTGTTATAGTTAAATAAGCCGTTTAAAAGGACTGGATACACCATGACTTTACTTATCAAAGAAATTGAAGCTTCCCCAGATGCAGAGCGTTTGCAACGCCTTATGGCTTCCATTTTGTTGCAAAACAAAGTCTATGGTTTCTTTCGGGCGATCTTTCTTTGGGCCTTATTCAGCAGCTTGATTTTATCCAGTCTGGTTGTCTTGGAGTATCATTTTCATTTAGACTCTTGGTTACGTGCAGTATCCTTGGTTTTATGGCTTGCTAGTTCCACTTTTGCATTCTTGTTCTTGTTTAAACCCATTAACCGTTGTTCCTTGACTGCAACACAGTTGGCTTTGCAAATGGAGGGTATTGATCCTCAATTAAAAGATTCCCTGGCCAGTGCCATTTATTTTCTTGAACAGAATAAAACCATGGAAGGGGCCTCTGCAGAATTGGTGGTAAAGTCGATAGCAGATGCCTTTGACAAAGTGATGCTTGCGGACGTTTTTTTTAAGGTTCATGTGCGCTGGGTAGGTGTTAGTTTTTTAGTATCAGGTGCGTTTTTATTTACGATGCTTTTAGTTTTTTTAGGTTATATGCCTTTTTCTGGGGTGGCTCTGGCTCGGGTTGTTTTGCCGTATGAAAATATAGCGTGGCCTACTCTTACGCAAATTGAAGTGGTTGCCCCAAAGCCCAAAGTTGGGAAAAATGAAACCCTGCGAATCGTTGCAAGGATCAAAGGTAAAATCCCCCAGCAAGCTACGGTTCTGGTTCATTGCGAGGGCGCTTTGCATTCTAAATTAATCGCAGATATACAGACTAACGATGGTAATGTTTCGGAATTAACAGGGAAAATAGATGTCTCTGCAATAGGCCGTGATTTTGTGTTGCAAATATTCGCGGGTGATGCAGTTTCAGATGTTTATCAGATAACGGTGCTAGCCCCGCCTGTGTTTTTAGATATCGAGGGAAATCCATCACCTAAGGTAACGTGCCTACCGCCAATGTATACGGGATTGCCTTCGCCTTTAAAAATCTCCCCTGGCACTTCGCAATTGGATGTTCCCCTTGGAAGTAATTTAGTATTTAAAGGGCTTGCGGATCGTTCGCTTAAATCTGCCCGCCTAGAATTTCAGCCTGAGAATAAAGATCTTCTGCCAGGTATTGTGGGGGCCTTATTTTCTACAAGCGATCAGTGGGCAGCTTTATTATTGCTACCGATTGCCAAAGTTTCTGCTACAGAAACTGCAATTTCTTTAGATACCTTGAATACTGGATTTGAAATTTTATTTACCCCAATAGCTTCGGGGATTTATTCGGTTGTGATAGAGGATGAAAGCGATTTATTTGCGATTCGCAGTTTTGATCTGCAGGTTCGTGCTGACCCTTCGCCTTTGGTAAAAATGGATTCTTCGCTTGCGAATAGCGGGTATTTACAATTGTTTTCCGAAGCTGAAGTTGCGCTTAAAATATCTGCTGAAGATTTGCTTTATGGGTTAAATACCGTTGGTATTGAGTTTAAAGGGGCGCAAGATGCCTTTAAAAATTCGGGTGCAGATTTTTGGAACCAAACTTTGGTTGACAAGAATGGGATTAGGACCAAACCCGTAAATAATCTTTTACTTGATCATGTGGTCAAGTTAAAGGACTTGAAAAACGCAAATGGTTCTTCTTTTAAGGCTGGCGATCGCTTTTCATTTCGTTATGTAGCCAGTGACCATGACGATATTTTGCCTTTGAAACCCCGGGGCGGTTCTGAATGGCTGGAAATTCAAATTGTCGATCGCAATGGAATTGAATTATCACTGGAGAAAGCTCAAGAGAAGGCTAGGCAGGAATTATTGAAGGTCAGGGATGTTCAGCGCAAGGCGACCAAGGATACCCGGTTTGCCTTGGATCAAATTAAATCCAAGGAAGAAGGCGTTCAAAAAGCAATGGAAGCTGTTCAGTCAGCAGAGCAGGGGCAAAAGAATGTAAGCGAACGGCTTGGAGAAAAAGAATCAGGGATTCTAGGTAGCATTGAGAAAATTAAGAAGCTTGCGGAAGCAAACAAGTTGAAATCTTCCGCTTCATTGAGTCGACTTAATGAACTGGGAAAAGAAATCAAAAAAATCGAAGAAGGAGAGTTGGCGCAAGCAGAGTTGCAATTGTCGGAGGCTTCCAAACGATTGGAATCTGCAGATGCTGGAAAAGGGATGGAAAAAGAAAAGCTAACTGCTGCTCTTGAGAAGTCGTTGAAGAATCAGCAAGAGGTTGAGAAAAGCTTGGATGGGTTACTTAAAAACCTCGAGCCTTGGGCTGGACTTGCTGAAATGCGTTCCGATGCGCGGGAGACACTGCTTGAACTGGAAGATTTGAAACGGAAGTTGGAGGATACGCAAAAGCAAGATCCCTCCGCATTGGGGAAGAAGGCTGACGAGCTTACTCCGATGCAAAAAGAAAAGATCGAGAACCTGTCGGCGCAGCAAAACAAGGTGGCTCAAAAAGCAATGAACCTCGTTGATAAAATGAATAAATCAACGCAGGAGAAAAAAGGCCTAGAGGAGTCGGTTGCTAAAAATATCAAGGATGCCCTCGAGTTGCCTGATGTTAAGGAATTGAAAAACAACCTTCGATCTGCAAAAGAAGAAATTGAATCTAACCGATTGACGGACGCATCAAAATCGCAAGCTAAGGCCGTGGAAGGGGTACAAGAAATATTAGAAAAGCTTGAAGAAAACCCGCGAGAGATGAATCAAAAGTTGGCGAAAAAATTGCGTGAGGTTCAAAAGCAACTCGAGGAGATGAAGCAAGAGATGCAAACCCTGCGTAAAAAACGCGATGAAGCGCAAAAGATCAAAAATGAGGATCAGAAAAAAGATGCTCTTCGGAAGAACAATGATGAGATGGAAAAACTAGCTTCAAAAATGGAAGAGATGGCTAAAACTTTGAGCAGGTTAAAGAACGAAAATGAAGGTGGTAATCTCGAAGATTCAGCCAAAGAATTAAGGCGAATAGCTCAAGATCCGCAAGAGAACCCAGGTGTTAACCCAGAAGTAAATCCTCTTGATAAAGCACAGGAAAAATTGCAGAGGGAAATACAGGATGTGCAACAGTTGGCAAAAGAAACCGAAGAGAAATTACAAAGAGAGCGCCTAGAGAAGATTGCTGAAAGTATAAAGCTGCTTTCTGAAAGGCAGGAATCTTTGGTAAAGGAATCCGAGAGATTCGATATTTTGCTGAATGAAAAAGGAGCATGGACCCGTGCCCAGATTCTTTCACTTACTGGGTTTGCACGATCCCAAAATGGCCTTGCTGAGGAAACCGAACTTGTCGCTTCACGCGATCTTGATGGTTTGCCTGTGTTTATGAAAACTATTGGCATGGCAGGTAGATCGATGCGCAACGCTGCAAAATTATCGGAACGAAATTCTCGAACTCAAACCAAGGGGCCGCCACTTTCAGAAAAAGTCGTGCCTGCGCAAAAAGAAGCTTTGCAACGATTGATGCAATTTCAAAATGCACTCAAGGAAGAAATCTCCCAGCTCGCCTCTGCAGGAAAAGAGAACGAACCAGAAGACAAGCAAGAGAAAAATCCTGATGAAGCGAAGCAAAATCAAGTAGGGGGAGGGGCGCAAGATCGTAAGCCGCCATCGATAGCTCAACTTAAATTATTGCGTAATTTACAAGCGGAGTTGTATGATCGAACCGAGCAACTTTCTACCAAGTTTCCCGATTCTAAAAAGATGCCTGAAGATAGCAGGCGGGAAATGCTCAATCTTCAAAAAGATCAACGGGAAGTAGGCGAATTGTTGGAAATCCTTCTCGAGTTCAATCGCAAAAATGCACCTCAGGGAGATTTACAATGATGATTAGGATTATCATGCTGTGCTCTCTTTTACTTCTTTCGGGGGCAATGATTGCTCAGGAAAAAGAAGCTGTTCCCACTCAGGAAAAATCAGGTGATGAAGGCCCGGTAAAGTTGAAAAAGAAGAAACCTTCGCCTGTGGAACCTCAGGAAAAACCAAAAGATCCTGCGATTGTTCCAAGTGATAAAAGCAAACCCGAGTCTAACCCTGAAAAGAAAAAAGATAAGGGAACTCCACCATCAAAAGAAATGGATCAACCGAAAGACAACCTTGAAGAGGAAGAGATTTTTGGACGAATCGGGAAAAATCTCAAGGATGTTGACGATAGATTAGGAAACCTTGAGTTAGGGGAAGCGACTCTGCAAAAGCAGCGCGATATTCTTGAAGATATTGATAAGCTGCTCAAAAAGAATCAAAGCAATCAATCTCAGTCCAATCAGTCGCAATCTAAATCTTCATCGAAAAGCGAAAGTTCAAATAAACAACCAAAAGGCTCGCCTGATAACCAAGATTCCAACGTTAATGATTCTGATAAAGGGCAGGATAAACAGAAACAGGGCGGGCCGAAGCAAGGGCAGCAAGGCGCAGATTCTGGGAAACAACAAAAACAGGGCGGCCAAGGCAAAGCTGATCCCGATGGAAAACCCGATGCAGGGAAAGGGCAGCCTAAAGATATGCAGGGTAAAGGCGACAAAGGGTCATCTGAAAAATCAGAGGTTGCGAATCAGGGTAAAGGTGATGACAAAAATTCTAAGTCTGGGGATGGAGGCAAAAGCGATCCTTCTAAAGATAAGGTGAATCCTGCTGCCGATGTTTTTAAAGAGGCTTGGGGGCATTTGCCCGAAACATTGCGGGCAGAGCTTAATGCTTATGGTGTGCCCAACCAATTTATGGATCGTTATGATGAAATGATTCGAAAGTATTATGCTAAAGTTGCTGAAAAAGGTGCCAGAAAAAAATGACGCCACTGATTATCCAGCGCAGAGAATGTTTGCTTTCAGGGCTTGGTTTGCTAACCATTCCCCATTCTTCTTTTGGCTTTCAGGAACCAAAAATTAAAAAAGGCCCTAACCTACCTGATGGTTCTCAGGCCAAGGGCATGATGACTCCCCAGTTGGATAAAGCTGTGGAAAAAGGACTCGAATTTCTTGCTACCCGGAGAAGGCCCGATGGTTCTTTTGGTACCGGCGCCTACACTGGTAATGTTGCAATCACCAGTCTTGCAGCACTGGCATTCATGGCTGGGGGCAATCAGCCCCAGCGAGGTAGGTTCGGGAAAATAGTTACCGATGCCCTGAAATATATTCTCACTCAGGAAAACAGGGAAGGCGGTTACCCAGGCTTTTTCCATAACCCACGATCTTCCCCTCATGGCCCCATGTATGGACATGGTTTTGCCACTTTGTTTCTTGCTGAAGTTCATGGAATGATTCCTGATAAGGAACTTAGAACACAGACACATGATGCACTTGAACGCGCTATTAAATGCATCTTAGATAGCCAGACTCAGGAAGGTGGATGGCGCTATAATCCAACGCCCAAAGATGCGGATATTAGCGTGACGATTTGCCAAATCATGGCTTTAAGGTCTGCGCGAAATTCAGGGATTCTTGTTCCTAAATCCCGTGTTGATCGATGTGTTGAATATGTCAAACGCTGTCAGGATAAACGCGAAGGTTGGTTCAGGTATATGGCGCAATCGGGTGGTGGCGGGCAGATGGGATTTGCACGCACTGCTGCAGGTGTTGTGGCTTTATACAGTGCAGGTGTTTACGAAGGACCAGAGATAGAAGCTGGATTGCAATTTTTAGTGCAATCCAAACCTCAAGGATTGAATCTTCAGCGCACGGAAATGCATTATTTTTATGGCCATTATTATGCTGTTCAGGCAATGTATACTGCGGGTGGGAAATACTGGGCTGAATGGTTCCCCTATATTCGCGATGAATTAATTGCTAGGCAGCGCCCCGATGGTTCCTGGTTTGATCAGGTGTGTGGTCATTATGCAACCGCAATGGCGTGCTTAGTTCTTCAAACTCCAAACAACTATCTTCCCATTTTTCAAAAATGAAATTACACTTTCTGACAGCAGTGCTTCTTTCTTTTTGGGCGACTTTTGTAAGCGCTCAAGACCCAATATTTATTGTGCGTGACAGATTAGGAACCGTCAAAGAAGGCAGTATTCAGCGAATACCTTCAACCAACAGTTTAGAAATGCTTTCCGCTGATGGGAAAAGTTTTACGATTGCCAATCCTGTTTATCTCACTCGTAAAAACACGGTTAGCCCGCGGTTTCCCCAATCTAGAGCGTTATGGCTTTTGAATGATGATTGCATTAAGTTTCAAGATTTGTTGATGAAGGACGATAGCTTTGAATTTGAAAGTTCAGATTTTGTTTCTGATAGTAAAACTCTAGTTCCTCTTCTAGATACCAAGATGATATGGCTGAAAAACCCTCTGGGTATTCTTGACCCTGTTTCCTATCGCAACAAAATACTTGATGAAATTCGGGCCAAAGATTTCGTTGTTTTGAATAATGCAGAACGTGTTGAGGGGGTTCTTGAGAGTTTAGGTGCAAAAAATGCTGTGCTGGATTCCGGAACCGCCAAGTCTGAATATAAAATTGATTCCATCGCACTTATTGGCTTAAGCTCTGATGATAATTCTAAAAAAGAGAAAGCGATAGAAGCGGTAAGTTTGGTTTTGGATTCTGGTACAAGGTTAACGCTTTCGGAGTTCAATCTTTCGATGGGAATTCTTGAAGGTAAAACGATGCAGGGTATAAAGGTTCGCATTCCCATTACCAAAATTCAGCAAGCAGTATTTTTGGGAAAGAGTGGTGTAAGAATTCAAGAAATTAAGAACATTAAGCTGAGACAAGGACCGTTTTTCGAAACTCCGATGGAAGCCAAAGGTGTTAAAGCCACCAAGAATGCTGACTTTTTCATTTCCGGTTCATCCTATTCCAATGGTTTTTCAACCATGGGAAGCACCTCGATCACTTTTTTACTAGAGGGTAAGTACCAAAAGTTATGCGGTTATTTTGGTTTTGACGATATTGATGGGAGGCGGGGCAGGGCGGATATCAAGCTTCTTGCGGATGGAAAAGTAATAGCAAGTTGGGTTGATCGAACTTGGAAAGATGGCCTTGGATACTTGGATTTACCCTTAGCAGGCACTAAAGAGCTATCCTTGGTTATTGAGGCATCTGTTGGTTCAAAAATCAACTGGTGCGAATGCCTGTTCTTTCAGGCAGATTAAATCTTTTATTTAAACTAATTTAATAGAGTTCTGTTTTCATTTCGAATTTGGCAAGCGACGACGTTATTACCCAGCCATGCATCCCAGGCGCCATGATCTCCTATATCAATACCATCCGCTACCGCTTTTTTCTGCAGTAATGATTGCAGATCGCTTAAAAAATCTGCGTCCATCAATTCGATGTGTGTTGCGAGATTCTTATGAAGAATCCGGTAAACAAGTTTGAGTTCATTCACGGAATATTGATTCATGTTCGACCTTTCAACTAAAATTGCCTAACATCATTCTAAGGAACCCAAGGCAAAGAGTATTACTAATATGAAAATTTTACTGACGAACGATGATGGAGTGGATGCTCCAGGTATTCTGGCGTTTGAAAAAGCAATTGCAGGTTTTGGCTTAGTCACTGTAGTTGCCCCTTCGGGGGCGTTATCGGGATGCGGGCATCGCGTGACTACAGATGAAGCTTTAAAGGTGAAGCAGGTAAGGCCCGGAATTATGTCCGTTGATGGCACGCCTGCCGATTGTGTGCGTGTTGCAATGCATTCGTTGCTGCCCAAGGTTGATTGGGTGGTTTCTGGAATAAACGCTGGGGGTAATCTCGGGGTAGATATTTTTATTTCTGGAACTGTGGCAGCGGTAAGGGAAGCTGCATTTCATGGGATTCCGGGTATTGCAATATCGCAATATCGCAGGCGTGGGACGCCCATGGATTGGGCCCGGTCAGAAAAGTTTGCTCGTTCTATCGTTACGCATTTAATTGAAAAACCGATCAAGCCTGGAACTTATTGGAATGTGAACCTGCCCCATCTGGAAGAATCAGACCCGGATCCAGAGTTTGTTTTTTGCAAACCAAATACATCCCCGTTGCCTTTGGCGTTTAGGGTAGAGGGTGATTCTTTTAAATATGCTGGAGATTACCATTCAAGGCATGCAGAGGTCGGCACCGATGTGGATTTATGTTTTTCGGGCAAGATTGCCATCAGCCTTTTGGGTATTTTTTAAGCAAGGAATAGCTTAGTTCGAAAGGCTTTGCATTACTAACGCTGCATTCTGCCCGCCAAACCCAAAGCTGGTGCTAAGCGCTGTACGCACTTTTTTATCCCGCGCGCTATTGGGAACATAATCAAGATCGCATTTGGGATCGAAGTTGGTTTGATTGATGGTTGGTGGCAGTACACCCTGCTTAAGGGTTAATGCCATTGCGACAGCTTCGACTGCCCCAGCAGCGCCTATCAAATGACCAATCATGGATTTGATTGAGGATAGTGGCAGCTTTTTAGCTTTTTCGCCAAACACTTGTTTGATGGCCATGGTTTCCATTTGATCATTCAAACGGGTGCTGGTGCCATGTGCATTGATATAGTCAACATCATCGGTATCAAGTTTTGCTTCACGAAGTGCCCACTTGATTGCACGAGAAGCGCCGCCTGCTTCGGGGTCGGGTTTGGTTACTGCATAAGCATCAAAGCTGCTGCCTAGGCCAGTGACTTCTGCGTAAATGGTGGCGCCTCGTTTTCGGGCATGTTCATATTCTTCAAGTAAAAGAACGCCAGCCCCTTCGCCTAGTACAAACCCATCGCGTTGTCCGTCAAAGGGTCGTGAAACTTCTGAAGCTTCGCGGTTGGCGGGGCTAAGAGCGCCGATGGAGGAGTATGCGAGAAAAAGAAGAGGGTCGATTCTGCTATCTGCGCCCCCTGCCAATACAAAGTCTGCATCGTCTCTTGCAATTAGTCTGAAAGCTTCGCCAACGGCTTGAGTTCCTGCAGCGCATGCAGTGGTGATGGTATTATTGGGGCCTTTTGCGCCATGAATCAGAGAAATATGAGCAGCTACCATGTTGGGGAGATATTTTAATATCCAAAGGGGAAATAAAGCGCCCGACCCTTGTTTACCTAAGTGTTCGGGTCTGAACCCGCTTCCATTGCATGCTTCTGCAAGTAAGGGGGCGATATCGGGAAGATCCATGGGGACTAGGCCGGTGCCCATGATAACGCCAAGTCGTTCAGGGTCAATTCGGCCAAGATCGAGCCCGCTGTCGGTAATTGCCATGCCTGAAGCAGCAACGCCAAACTTTGCGGCACGGCCCATGATTTTGATACTTTTACGGTGTTCGTGGGGGATGTAGGAGTCGAGGTTAAAATCAGGAACTTCTGCAGCTATTTTTACAGGGTGGGAAGAGGCATCGAAAGTTTTAATAGGGCCAACGCCACTAACTCCTTCAACGCAATTTTTCCAGAATGCATCTTTGCCAATACCGTTTGGAGCAACAACTCCTAAACCTGTAACAACAACTCTTCGCATAATAGAAACGCCCAACGAAAAACGCTGGACGAGCCTCCCTAAAACAAAAGTGCCTAAACAAAACGCCTATTATTGCCAAGCTTCCTAAGCTCAACCATACTGCGTATCTTCATTCAACCTATATTACCCATGTTGAAAAGTAATGTGCAATAGTTTTGTGAAGCCTGTTTGCTTAACAAATGTTAAATTTTTTGAAGTTAGCCTATTTGTCTGAATAATCGTTACAATCCCTACGGTTTTAAAAAGCTAAGTGCATGCTTTAAGTGCAAATAGCCTTTGTTTTTCTTTTCACTTTAAAGCCAGAAAGTGCTATTAATTTTATTATTAGCTTGGACCTATTAAATCGTGCCAACTTTTATTTCCAAGGATTCGAAATGAACATGAAATGGTTTTCACGCGGAGACTGGAACGCCTTTTTTGGTTTGTCCATCGATAACCTCGCAGTCATGATTTCTCTGTTTAGCCTTTTGACATTTGCTGGTATTCCCAATGGGTATACTCCTGAATTTGTACTGACTCGTATGCTGCCCGGAACTGCACTAGGCGTGCTTATTGGCGATATTGCCTTTACATGGATGGCATGGGGGCTTGCAAAAAAACTTAAGAGCGACACCATCACCGCAATGCCCTTGGGTTTGGATACACCCAGTACCTTCGGGATGGCATTTTTGGTGCTTTTGCCTGCACTTGCAAAAGGCAACGAACTATATCCTCAGGACCACCACCAAGCCATGACCTTTGGCTGGAATGTTGGTCTGGGAGTTTTGATTCTTACTGGATTAATAAAAGCTTTTTTCTCACCCTTTGGAAATCTTGTAAGGCAATGGGTGCCTCGTGCAGGGTTACTAGGTTCTTTAGCTGCAATCGCTTTGACTCTGATTTCATTTATGCCTTTACGCGAAGATATCGCAGGTATGCCAGTGGTTGGTTTGCCCTGTCTTTTGGTGATACTCGTATGCCTTTTGGCCCATCGGATATTGCCCTTTAGATTTCCTGGGGCGTTGTTTTCGGTGTTGCTTGGGTTGGCCCTTTATACGATTTCGATATTCGCAGGAAAAATTTTTGGCATTAGTATCGTTGCAGAGATCAAGCCTTTTGAATTCATGGGGCATTTTGGGTTTCAGGTACCATGGGCATTTTCTGAGGGTGATTCGCAGTGGTGGAACACGGTTTTTTACGAGGTGTTGGGCCGAATGCCAATGATTTTTCCATTTGCCTTGGCAACTATAATTGGGGGCATCGATTGTACCGAAAGTGCTGCTTCTGCAGGGGATGAGTACGATACAAGATCGGTGCTTTTTGTGGAAGCAATCTCTTCATTAGTAGCGGGGTTAGCCGGGGGTGTAATTCAAACCACGCCTTATATTGGCCAACCAGCCTACAAGAAAATGGGCGCACGGGCAGGGTATACTCTTCTTACCGCTTTATTTATTGGGTTGGCAGGGTTCATGGGCGGCTTGACCGTTCTTTTTCATCTGCTACCCAAAGTTGTGCTTTTCCCGATCCTTATTTTTGTTGGACTTGAGATTACTTCCCAGACTTTCCGGGTGGTTAATCCTAAGCATTACCCCGCACTCGCACTAGCTATTCTTCCCTCGCTTGCCTACCTTGGCTTGCTGTTGATTAAAAGTATTTATGGCCCTGTTTTGCCCGGAAACCCCGAAGCTATCAATGCTATTCAAACGCTTCGATGCCTTGCCAACGGGTTTCTTATTTCCGGTATGTTGTGGGCTGCAATGATGGTTTCGATTCTGGATGATAAGATGTCCAAAGCCAGTTGTTATTGTTTTGTGGCTGCTCTCTTGGCGTTTATTGGAGTGATACACTCTCCATTGGCGGACGAAACCGTTGGATTTCCTTGGACTGTAATCGCTTCGATTGACAAGCCTTTTCTTGGAGCGGTTAAAGTGCAATCACCCTATCATTGGGCTAGTGGGTATTTGATCTGCGCTGGGTTATTGCTGGTGTTATCGAAGTATGGCAAAGCTGCAGATGAAGAGTCGGCACCTGGAGAAGAATTTCAATCAAATGCTTCCGGGAAGATATAATAAGAAATATGAAACATCCCATGGGTATTCTCATGAAGTTCAGCTTTGGAATAAAATGTCTTGGATTAACCATCTGTGATTTTTTTACTTCGTTGCTGTTTATTACTACCTTTCTTTTCTATGGGTCGGGTGCAATTGCAAACGCTCCTTTCCCTGCGATTGTAATACCGGTAACCACCCCTTTTGAAAGCGAAGGCTCTAAAAGGATTCGCAATCTAGCTCTCGAAGCTTTGGATAAATTCATTCTTGAGACCAAAGGTATTCCCGCTGCGGAACGGCCTGTTTTCAAATTGATCATTGATTTTAATCCTGAGGGCAAAGCCTTCACTTCTGAGTTTGGCCCTGCTTACGATCTCGCACAATCTTTGCGACTGTTAAAAAATAGGGGCAGCTTGAGTATTTTTGGTTGGGTACATGGCGAGGTGCAAAGGCATGCAGTGCTTCCTTTGCTTGCCTGCGATAATATTTATTATTCTAAAGATGCGTTAGTGGGGGGAGTGATTGGCGAGAGTGGGGAATTTTTGAGTAACACCATTCGAACAGCCTACGACGAAATAACTGCGGGAAGATTTGCTAAGGTGGTGATTCGAAAAATGTACTCGCCAGACTTGGTGATAGTTAAAGCCACCAACCCCAAAGGCAGAGAAATTTTTGTCGAGCGGGCGGAAGATCCGCAGGGTGAGATTGTTATGCAGGCGGGAAAAGAGGGGCGCTACGATTTCTCCACCGCTAAAGCTCTTGGCATATCTGAGCAGGAACCAGCGGATGATCTTGGTGCACTTGCTTCAATTCTTCGACTTTCTGCAAAAAGCTTGGGCGATGCCACTGCCTCTAGTCGGGAGTTGGTGCCTTGGAGGATTGTGTTGACGGGTCCGATTAATCCGGAGTTGTTTGAGCGTTTCAAGCGCAGGGTAAGTAGGGCAGTAGGGCAGGGCGCCAATTGTCTGATTTTGCAGTTTGAGTGTGGCCAAGGAAAGGCGGAGTCCGCACTTGAGATCGCTAGCTTTATCCGTGATCTGGAAAAATCTTCCCGTGTTAATCCCATTAAAACCATCGCTTTTCATACCATCCGGGCAAGGGATTTATCACTGATTATGTCGCTTGCTTGTTCGAAAATTATTATGGAGGAGGGAGCCTCGCTTGGATCGATCGAGGAAGGGTTGATTATCAACCCGGAAACCAGACTACGGGTGCGTGCCCAACTGGAGGAGTTGCTGAAGGATAAAATGGGTGGCAAACCTGAAGTGAAATTACTTGCAGAGGCGTTTCTAAACACATCAAGCAGAATAGCGTTGGTGGTTCAAAAGATTACTGGCGAAGTCAAGCTAATCGATTCTGAAGATCTGGTTAATCAGCCTGCGTTTAAACTTGAATTACAAATCAAGCCGTTTGATAAGGAAGATGAAAACAAGCCATTGCGACTTCGGGCAGAGCAAGCGGTAGATTCAAGAATAGGGGTAGCTAATACCGTAGCCAAGGACATTGAAAGCGCATTGATTTCTGAAAACTTCAAGCCGGAAAGTGTGCCTATTTCGGGGACTGATTGGCTGGATGAGTTGGCGGAGTTTCTTACCCATCCTTGGACCCGTGTGGTTCTTATCATGCTTGCGATCACTTGTCTAATACTTGAAGTGAAGATGCCAGGTATCAGCCTGCCTGGGGTTTTATCTGCGTTTTTCTTTGTCTTGTTTTTCTGGTCGCACTCGCAGTTTTCGGGTCAGATTTTCTGGCTCGCAATCTTCCTTTTTTTCCTGGGTATGATTCTTATTGGTGTAGAAATCTTTGTTCTTCCTGGATTTGGAATAACTGGAATTGCTGGAATTTTATTGGTTTTAGGAAGTCTCGGATTGGTTGCGTATGGTCATTGGCCCAAAAACCCTGATGAATGGGTTGGTTTGGGGAAATCAATGGCTCCTTATGGCATTAGTTGCATGGGCGCTTTAGTTGCTGTCGTTTTTATTGCGCAGTTTTTGCCTTCCATGCCGATGACTAGCAAACTTTTTCTTAAACCACCCGATAACGATGATCAGCCTTTGTTTGCAGAAGATGAGTTGCATCAAGGGTTGGCAGGTTTATTAGGTTCGATTGGTGTTGCAGAGACTAATTTGCATCCTTCGGGGAAGGCAAGGATTGGGGATCATTGGTTGGATGTGGTTTCGGATGGCGGCTTCATCATTCAGGGCGCTAAAATAAAAGTATGTCAGATTGAAGGTGGTAAAATTGTTGTTAGTGAAGTTTTATGATCGCATTCTTTGAAAAGGTGTTTGTTGCACGAATTGTAAAAAGGAAATGAAGTACTCATGGATTCATCGAACTTAACTTTTGCTATTTTTTTGGTGTCGACTGGGTTTGTCCTGTTTGGGTTGGAATTGTTTCTTCCCACAGGAGGCATCCTTGGCATGCTTGCTCTTTCGAGCATGATTGTGGGTATTACTTTTGCATTTAAACAGGGTTTGCTTCAGGGGGCGTTTTTCCTAACTATTTCCGGGGTTGGGGTTCCTGTTGCTTTAAAATTGTTCTTTTGGGTCTGGCCTCGTACCAGCATGGGCAAAAAAATGACCGTGCGAAGTGCTGCTGCAGAAGAAACCATAGGAAACATGGCTTCGCATCAAGCTCTAGATCTATTAGTCGGGAAAACAGGTAAAACGCTTTCAGAATTGCGCCCATCTGGTATAGTGGACTTCGAAGGTCGCAGGATTGATGCAATTAGTGAGGGAATATTGATTGCTGAAGGCTTACCTGTTTTGTGCATTTCAGCTCAAGGTGGGCATGTGGTGGTCAAACCATTTGTCGTTACCGGGTTTGAGAATGAGCAAATCTCTAACATGGATTTAAATTAGTTTAAATGCAAGATTTATTTGAATATAGGGAGAGTTTAATGTTTGGTGAAATTCTAGCTGCTTCTGATTCGATTAATACCGTTTATATTGTCGGCGGTGCTATCGGATTTGTCATATTTCTTCTTGTAGCATTCTTTCTCTTGAACTTCGTGGGCCTTTGGGTTCAGTCGTTTCTAACGGGAGCAGGAATTGGGTTTGTAGATATGTTGCGAATGAAGTTATGCGGGCTTGATTACGCAACGATAGTGAAACAAAAAATTGCATTGGTACAAGCTGGCGTCAAGGATGTGAGCCCTCAAGATATGGAAGCACATGCTCTTTCCCGAGGTAATTTGCAAAAAGTGGTGAGTGCTGTTATCGCAGCCCACAAAGCTAAGATGGATTTGAAGTGGAGTGCCGCTGCTGCAATCGATCTTGCTGGCCGTGATGTTTATGAAGCTGTCAAGCGCAGTGTGGATCCTAAAGTTATTGATTGCCCTGATCCTTCTAAAGGTAAGGCTACTCTTGATGGTGTTTGCAGAAATGGTATCCAGTTACGTGCCCGCGCGCGCGTTACGGTTCGAACCAAGCTCGACAGGTTGGTTGGTGGCGCTACCGAAGAAACGATTATTGCACGTGTTGGCGAAGGTATTGTTAAAGCGATTGGTAGTGCAGAGCATCATACCGATGTGCTTGCAAACCCGAATTTGATTTCTCAGGCGGTTTTGAAGAATGCCTTGGATTCTCAAACAGCGTTTGAAATTGTATCGATTGATGTGGCTGAAATTGATGTGGGCGTGAATGTTGGTGCAAAATTGCAGGAAGAGCAGGCTGGTGCAGATCTTCGTGTCGCGCAGGCGAACGCCGAAAAACGCAGAGCCCTTGCAGTGGCTTTAGAGCAGGAGATGCGTGCGAAGACCGAAGAAAATCGCGCTCAGGTTATCCTTGCTGAAGCAGAAGTGCCCAAGGCTATTTCTCAATCAATTCGCGAAGGCAAAATGGGTTACATGGATTACTTCCAAATGAAAAACTTGCAGTCTGACACGCAAATGCGCAATGCAATTGCGGGTTCTCCAGAAAGGGCTTCTTCCTAAATCTTTAATCAGGTATTTGCTATGGACTTGATTTTTGCAGTAGGTTGGGAAGGGTTTATAATCCCTGGGATTGCATTTGTAATCTGGGTTATAAGTTCATTGGCTGGGGGTAAAAATCCTCCTCCGAATCCGAAGGCTGGGGCTAAAAACTTGGGGCCGGGCAATCGCGCTCCGCTTTCAGACCTCGAGCGGTTTTTTCAAGAAGCTAAGCAACGTAGGGCCAAGCCTGATCCTGTTCCTATTGCTTCTCTTAATGCTGAATCTAACGCTCCCAAGGCGAAACAGCGCCCCACCAAAAGCCCTATCAAAAGAAGTAAGGTTGAATCATCTGCCAATCCTTTTCTCATTGATCAAATTGCGATTGCTTTAGAGGCTCCGGTTATTCCCGCGCAGGGTTCAGTAATTAAAAAGGTGGAGAATGAGGCGGAAGTTTTGCCACCCTCGCCCGCTACCATATCCAAAGATTCAAAGCGAAAATTCGCATCCAAAACCAGCCCACTAATTGCTGAGGCTCTTGCGCTTTTAAAAGGCCCTAAGGTGATTGGTTCTGCTTTGGTTTTACAGGAAATCCTGCAGCCACCTCTTTGCATGCGCCGTAGGCCGTTCAGATAAACTTAAGCTCGGATTTCTATCCGTTAAGAAAACTCCAAATCTCTGAAGATGCATGAATCTTGTTGGAAGGTTTGCCTGCAAGGCGCTTGTTCAGCGTTCCCTTGCCCCCAGGCCAATGGTGCCCTAATTCGTCTACTAAAATAGTCCGAAACTTTATGTTGTTTTTGCCACAGTGCCTGTCTGTAATCTGAACACCGTGTTGAGTTTCGGTTTTGCTTGAGGTGTTAACACCGCCCAAAGCTTTTTCCCAAGAGGTAATGGTGGAAGAAACAGCGGGCCTGTTTTCTGAAAGGCGGGTCCAAGGGGAAATAATTGCGCCCCCATCAAAAGGCATCAAAGGATCGGCTTTTCCCATGATGTATATGGTTGGGATTTCTAAGTGGCAAGCTATTTGATCTTGGCGCATTAGGCCTGAAACTGGGGCAATGCCCTTGGGCTTGTGTGTTCCTTCGCTTGCAAAACGGAATGTCATACCTGCGCCATTCGAAAAGCCCGTCATGAATATTTTTGATGGATCAATCAGCTTAAGATTTAAAACATGATCGATCAAGAGATCAAGAAATGCCACATCATCAACGCCTGGTTGTCCCATTTGTGATCTTGGTGAGCCATCATTCCAGACTTGGGGATTTTGCAGAAACCCAGGGCCACGGCTCATGTCCTCCCGGGTGCCCTCGGGGAGTAGCAGTACGATATCTTTTTCATCTGCAAATTTATCGAGTTCGGTTTCGTCAAGAGTCCAGGCTGCGGTACCACCTGCTCCATGAAGCATTATGAGAAGTGCGCAGGGCTTTGAATAATTGCGGGGCTTTCGCAGTAAAGCGTACCTTCGCATGTTCCCGCTGGTTAATTCGATTCGTTGCGTTTGTCCCATGAGTTAAATCCGAATTATGCAGAAGCAAGTTCTGTCCAGAGGCCTTTGTATGTGTGTAAAAACTCAATGGTTGAAGCTTCATCGGGGAAGGTCTTACCTACTTCAATCATCGTTGCCCGATTATAGCCCGATTGCCTGAATAGTTTGAATAATTCGCGATAGGGGTAGGTGCCTAGCGAGTTCTTGTAAAGGTCATTGATATGGCAAGATTTAATCCAAGGTTGCAGCATTTTAAAGGATTCTTCAACGCTGCCATTTTTTACATCATCGGGATTTGAATTCCAGGTGACCCCAACCGAGGCATGGCCACATTGTTCCATTATAGTTTTCATGTTTTCAGGTTTGGCGGTACCTGCGCCATGAACTTCCACCCAGATTTCGATACCAGCATCACTTGCTGCTTTGCCACATGAGATGAGGGATTTTCCAATTTGTTCCAATGTTTTAGGGATGGGGACTTCTTTAGGAAGGCCATTAGGCCTGACTTTTACCCCTTTGCCCCCGATGTCGCGAACCAGATCGACAAATCTTTTGCAGGTTTCGATGTTTTCATCGACTGTTTTTTTGCTAGTTGAATGGAACTCGCAAACCGAGCCTGCACCCCAGATTTCGATGCCTGCATCTGCGAATTTTTTGCGAACTTCTTTTCTTTCGTCTGCGGAAAGAGTGGGTTCGACTTTGTGTGCATGGGTGGTGCGAAGCTCAACAGGGGAGATACCTGTGGTTTTGCAGACCCTGAGTAGTGCTGGTAGATCAAGTTTTGCCCCTAGATTGTAGGTGACGAGGCCAAGTTTAAAAGGGATGCTTTTAGGTTCGATTTTGGTGTTTTGGGCAGCAAAAGCTGGGTTAATACAGGCTAATGAGGCGATTGAAGGTGCATAAGTGAGGAAGTTTCTGCGGGTTGTAGCGTCCATTTTGCGATTCCTTGAGTATTTAGGCGGGTTTAGCAATCTTTTGGCCCGGTGCCTCGTCTTGTAATCAGGGCATACTAACCTTGTTAGTTGGTATTGTCTACCTTTGGTGCGAAAAGTATGAGTAAAAGGTTCTTTTGTTATGTTGGAAATTTGCGAAGTATTTGATGTGTCTTTAGGCTAGAATAATTAAAGTTAAGAGCTTCCTATCTGGGAGAATTGATTGCAATGGCTACTGAATTAAAATCACCACCTGAGCCCCGAGTTTCCCGAAGCGAAAGGGCGGTTGAAGATCAGATTCAGCGTATCGAAAAACAGATTCGCTGGATTGATGTAGGGACCGGTGCTTTTGGTTTGCTGGTCATGCTGTTTACCTATGGATTGGTCGTGATATTGTTGGATCGATTTTTAGCACTTTCTTCTTTAGCTAGGCAGTTTTTGTTCGCGGGGTTTGCTGTTTCCGTAGGTTGGTGGATTTACAAACGGATTTTGACCCCTCTCGTGCAATCGGTTAATCCAATATATGCAGCTTTGATTTTGGAACAGGCGATCCCCGATGCCAAGAACAGTCTTGTTAATTGGGTTGATCTTAAAAATGATAGGATTCCTGAATCGGTAAAATTGGCTCTGGGCAAACGCGCTGCCAAGGATTTGAAACCTCATGAGGATGAGGAGTTTGTTTCAAGCAAACAGCTCTTCATGATTGGAACGCTTGCAGGGTTTTTGTTTTTCGCATTGGTAATCCTGTTGGTGATTTTCGGTAAAGCGCCTTTCTTTTCTATGCTTGGCCGTACCTTCACGCCTTTTATTGAAACGACCATTGCGACTAGGAACACGGTTGCAATTCTCACTCCCGAACAAGGCAACATCACTGTTGCGATGGGTATGCCTGTTGATATTGTCGTCAAGGTTACAGGGAAGCTTCCTGCTGCAGGCAGTCCCGAATCTCCTAGGCTTATGATGCGATACCATGAAAACGAACCTTGGCAGACAAAGTTCCTTGGTGCTGGGGAGTTAAGCAGTGAGCACAAAATCCGTATACCTTCCAGCGACGTGCGTAGCGGCTTTTCCTATCTAGTTGCTGCAGGCGATGCCAAAACTAAGGGTTATCAAGTTGATGTTAGGCTTACACCACTCATCGTTGATTTTCAGACTGCCTATAAATACAGATCCTATACCGGTAAGCCTGAATCTACTTCTGCCGAGCGTAAAATTTCTGCCCCGGTAGGTACCGCTGTTAAACTTCGCGTTCGAGCTAACTGCGCAGTTAAAGATGGAACGGTTCGGTTCGTTTATGGCAAAGACAAAACCGACAAAGTGTATTTGATCAAATCGCCTTCCGATCCTTCCTTGATGGAAGCTTCTTTTGTGGTTTCTCAATCTGGCACTTATCAAATTGAATTTACATCTTCCTTAAGGGATGAATATGTAGATGCAATGCCTGCCCCATTAGAGGCGATTGTAGATGCTGCGCCCTCGATCGATTTAATGTTGCCCGGTAAGGAAGCTACTGCTGCAGTAAATGGTGTACTTGATCTCGAAGCAAAAATTGTTGACGATTTTGGGGTTAATAAAGTCGTATTAAAGATGATTGCTTCGGGCGATCGCCCATTGCGCCCCCAAGTTTATCGTGATGAAAAAGCGCTTAAGCTTCCTTCGGGAGGCAACCTTCCCAGCTTGCTTTACAAGGATTTTATCAACATCGCTTCGCTTCAGGCTGAAGATGGTCTCGCTTATAAAGCAACTGCAGGTTCTTACCTCGATTACTGGCTTGAAGCCGAGGATGCTTGCGATTTTCCCAAGGCCAATCTTGGTAAAAGCAAGGTGTTCAGGCTGACATTTGCTGATCGTGCCCCTGATGAACAAGCGAAGAAAGAAAAAGAAAAAGCAGAAGAAGATAAAAAGCAGAATGATCAAAAGCAGGATGAAAAGTTAAAGAAAGAAGATCAACAGAGTCAGGACCAAAAGAAAAACCCGCAAGAACAAAAGGGCTCTGAAGAAAAGCAACAGCCTGGCCAGCAGGGTGAAAAATCCGAGGGCAAAGATAGTTCTGATAAAGCCGATGGCGGGAAACAGGGTGAGGGCAAGGGTCAAGAAAAATCCAAAAATGATGAAAAAGGAAAGGGCGATCCTGACAACAAGGGCAATGACAAAGACGCCAAGAATGATCCAATGGGTAATAATGAGGATTTTAAAGATCAGGAAAAACGGTTGAATGATGCCCTTGCCAAGAACAACCCTGAAGATGCGGGTAAAGATGATAAAAACCCTATGGGTAAGGACCCCGCAGACAAAAAAGGGGATTCGAAAGGAAACGAAAACAAGGACGATGCAGGAAAAAATGACGCTAAGGGCTTAGATAAGAACATGCCTAAAGGCAACGATCCTAAGGGTAATGATCCTAAAGGCAACGATCCCAAGGGCAACGATCCTAAGGGTAATGATCCTAAAGGCAACGATCCTAAGGGTAATGATCCTAAAGGCAACGATCCTAAAGGCAACGATCCTAAAGGCAACGATCCTAAAGGCAACGATCCTAAGGGCAACGATCCTAAGGGTAATGATCCTAAAGGCAACGATCCTAAAAGTAATGATCCTAAAGGCAACGATCCCAAGGGCAACGATCCTAAAGGCAACGATCCTAAGGGCAACGATCCTAAAGGCAATGATCCTAAAGGCAACGATCCTAAGGGCAACGATCCAAAAGGCAATGATCCTAAAGGCAACGATCCTAAGGGCAACGATCCTAAAGGCAACGATCCTAAAGGCAACGATCCTAAAGGCAATGACCCTAAAGGCAATGATCCTAAAGGCAACGATCCTAAAGGCAATGATCCTAAAGGCAATGACCCTAAAGGCAATGACCCTAAAGGCAATGACCCTAAAGGCAATGACCCTAAAGGCAATGATCCTAAAGGCAATGACCCTAAGGGCAATGACCCTAAGGGCAATGACCCTAAGGGCAATGATCCCAAAGGCAATGATTCCAAGGGCAACGATCCTAAAGGCAACGATCCTAAAGGCAACGATCCTAAAGGCAACGATCCTAAAGGCAACGATCCTAAAGGTAACGACCCTAAGGGCAAGACGCCAGATGCCAAAGGTATGGAAGAAAAAGGTGGTGCCCCAAAGAGCGGCGATAACAAGCAGGGCAAACCTATGGGGAATGATGATAAAAGTTTAGATAAGCCAATGGATGGTAAAGACGGTAAGCCCAATGGCAAAGAAGGCGAGGCCAAAGGCAAAGATGGTATGGGCAAGGATGGAGAAGGCAAAGGTAAAGAAGGCCAAGGCAAAAACGGCGATGCTAAGGGAGGCAATGACCCAAAGGGCAATGACCCCAAAGGCAAGGATGGAGAAGGCAAAGGTAAAGAAGGCATGGGCAAGGGTGGAGAAGGCAAAGGTAAAGAAGGCATGGGCAAGGATGGAGAAGGTAAAGGTAAAGAAGGCATGGGCAAGGATGGAGAAGGTAAAGGTAAAGGAGGCGTGGGCAAGGATGGAGAAGGTAAAGGAGGCATGGGCAAGGACGGAGAGGGTAAAGGTAAAGAAGGCATGGGCAAGGATGGAGAAGGTAAAGGTAAAGAAGGCATGGGCAAGGATGGAGAGGGCAAAGGTAAAGAAGGTGAAGGTAAATCTGGAAAGCCAAATGGTGGAGATAACCCCGGTCCCGGTGGAACCGATGATCGTAAGCCCAACGATGCTGCGGGGGTGGCAAATCCTAATGCGAAAACAGAATCTGAAGCTGCAAGTGAAGAGAATAAGCGAAAAGCTGTTCAGCTCCAGTTGGATAATTACAAGAAGAGATTAAGTCCTGATGTTCTAAAGGATGCGAAAATGTCTCCTGAAGATTTGCAACGATTTTTGGATGAGAAGAAGCGCAGAATTGAAGCGGAACTTGGCGTCAAAGAAAAAGATGCTGCAGCCCAGTCTACAGGGAAGGGGCCTAGTTTGGGTGGTCGCAGATACGAGTCTAACGGCGGTGAGAAAAACGATTCGAAGGCCCCTAATTTGGCGAAACCGCCAGCACTTTATCGCGAAGCTTACAAAGAATTCACCAAGAAGTTAGCTGAACCTGAATAATTGAGGTTCAAACCCTGATTTTTATTCTAGAATTGCGAGCAATGCATGGAAAAGTCTCATGTTTTGCTCTATTCTTATAGTATGGCATTTCCTCAACGATATCTGGTCCGCTTTCATCCTAAGCATACTCCGCATGTATTTACGGACATTCTGGTTATTGGTGGCGGCATAGCTGGTTTAAGGGCAGCGTTATCTGTTCCTGATGACTTGCGAGTTCTAGTTGTTACCAAAGATAAAATAGCCCAAAGCAACTCAAGTTACGCTCAAGGGGGGATCGCAGGAGTTCTTTCCCCTGAAGATCGATTTGAAAATCATGTTGAAGATACCATTGTTGCAGGCGCTGGGCTTTGCGATAGATCAATTGTTGAAACTGTAATTCGCGAAGCTCCTGGGCAAATCAATAACCTCGTTAGCATTGGGACTAAGTTTGATTTAGATGAAGGCCATATTGCATTGGGTAAAGAGGGTGGACATAGTCATCACCGTATTGTTCATGCCTTGGGAGATTCCACCGGTCATGAGGTGATGAGGGCGATTATTGATAGGGTTCGAGAAGCCAAGAATGTTGAAATTTGGGAGAAGACTTTTACCCTTGATCTTATCACGCACGAAGGCCGGTGTGTTGGGGCGTTGGTACACAGGCACCGCCGGGGTAAACTTCTTGTCTGGGCCAAGCAGATTATTCTTGCGAGTGGTGGAGTAGGAATGGTTTATCGTGAAACTACGAACCCACCGGTTGCAACGGGTGATGGCATGGCTGCCGCCTACCGGGCAGGTGCAAAGTTGCGCGACATGGAGTTCATGCAGTTTCATCCCACGGTTCTTTATGTTGCGGGTTCAAGCAGGTTTTTAATCAGTGAGGCGGTTCGAGGAGAAGGTGCTTATCTATTGGATAAGAATGGGCATCGATTTATGCCCGATGAAGATCCTAGAGGCGAGTTGGCGCCCCGCGATGTGGTTGCGCAAGCAATTGTTCGGACTATGGATAAAACCCAGCATCCCAATGTGTATTTGGATCTTTCCCACATTGATCCTGAAAAAGTCATGATGCGATTTCCTGGAATTGCCAAAGTCTGCATGAACTTTGGATTGGATATCCGGACCGATCGCATTCCAGTTCGGCCTGGTGCGCATTACATGGTGGGCGGCATCGAAGTCGATGGGTTGGGGCAAACCAATATTCCTGGCCTTTGGGGTGCAGGCGAAGTAACCTCAAGCGGGCTTCATGGAGCGAACAGGTTGGCATCGAATAGCCTTTTGGAGGGGTTGGTTTATGGGAAGTTATGTGCGGATGGCGCAGTAAGTGAAGCTAGAAAAATGTCGGATCGATTTGAAGTGCCCCCGATCAAATTAAATATTAAACCCGATAACGAAGGCGAACTCGATATCACGGATGTTACTAATTCGCTTCGAAGTTTGATGGTTCGGTACATGGGAATTGTTCGGAATGAAGAGGGGTTGGCAGAGGCGGAACGCACGGTGGGATTTTGGTGCAGGTATGCGCTGCGCAGGGAATTTCAGACCCGGGAGGGTTGGGAGTTGGCGAATTTGCTTACCGTAGCCCGCCTTATGATATTCTCTGCAAGGCAACGAACTGAATCGCGAGGTACGCATTTCAGGCTGGATTATCCCAACAAAGATGATGCAAACTGGCTCAGACACCTTGTTTGCCCGCCAACTTTTGCTGAATCCAAGCTCCCTCATGGTTAGGTTTATGCAGGCAAGTCGCCCCTTCAGGCAGGCAAACTTGCTTTTCCTGTAGTGGACAGACTTATACCCTCTTGGTTTAATGTCTTATTGTTGTTTTTCGGGCCCTTGTTCCCGATTCTGTTTTTCTTCTTTTGTGGGATGGCTTTACGATGACGCGCGTCTTTATTTACGACACTACTTTGCGCGATGGCAGCCAAGGCGAAGGGGTCAATTTCTCCTTACAGGATAAATTGCACATCACCAAAAAGCTTGACGAGTTGGGCGTAGACTTCATTGAAGGTGGATACCCTTTATCCAACCCCAAAGACTTTGAATACTTTAGGGAAGTGCGCAAGCTTAATCTCAAGCACGCCAAGGTTTCTGCTTTTGGAATGACTCGCAGAAAAGGCGTGCTTCCTGCCAACGATACGTGCATTAAGGCTTTGTTGGATGCTGAAACTTCGCTTATCACAATCGTAGGTAAAACCTGGGATCTGCATGTAATTGAAATCCTAGGTACCACGCTTGAAGAAAATATTGCAATGATTTCTGATTCCATCCGCTATTGCAAGGATCAGGGGCGCGAGGTCTTTTACGATGCAGAGCATTTCTTTGATGGGTTCAAAAATAACCCCGATTATGCCATCAAGACCCTACAGGCTGCTGAAGCCGCAGGCGCAGCAGTTCTCATCCTTTGCGATACCAATGGTGGAACTTTGCCCGAGGAAATTGCCTCGGGGGTTGCTACCGTTCGTGCTGCTTTAAAGCCTCAGACTCAAGTGGGGATTCATTGTCATAATGATTGTGAACTTGGCGTTGCCAACACTCTTGCTGCGGTTGCCAAGGGCGCAACTCAAGTTCAAGGTACGATCAACGGGATTGGCGAAAGATGTGGTAATGCTGATCTTATCAGTGTTTTGGGTAACCTTGCTCTCAAACAGAATTACAAGGTGTTGGCAGAAGGTAGTTTGAAGCATCTTACCGAGTTATCGAGGTATGTGTATGAAACTGCGAACATGAATTTTCGCAACGGGCAGCCCTTTGTGGGCGCCAGTGCTTTTGCCCACAAGGGTGGCATGCATACCCATGCTGTCGCCAAGGTCTCTCGTAGTTACGAACATATCGATCCATCGATCGTGGGGAATCAAAGGCGGATCCTTGTAAGCGAGCTTTCAGGAATATCCACCATTCTCAGCAAAACTTCGAAGTTTGACTTCACTAACGATCGTGCCATGATGACTAAGATTCTTAACCAAGTTCAAGATCTTGAGAATGCTGGTTATGAATTTGAAGCAGCGGAAGCATCGTTTGAAATACTGGTGCGTAAGGCTGCGGGAATGTATGAGCCCTTGTTTGAAAGGCTTTCTTATCGTGTGAATATTGAAATGTCTAAGGATGGGTTGCCCGCAACGGAGGCCACGGTGAAAATTCGCCATGGTGCTTCAGAAGCCCACACAGTAAGCGAAGGCGATGGCCCTGTTAACGCATTAGATGGCGCATTAAGGAAAGCCCTTCTTCCATTGTTTCCCAATCTTTCGGACCTTCATCTTGCAGATTATAAGGTGCGTGTTGTGAATGCCCGTGCTGGAACTGCTGCAAGAGTTCGAGTTATTATTGAATCGCATGACAAGCGCGATGTATGGTCTACTGTTGGTGTTAGTGAAAATATTGTGGAAGCCTCGTGGCTAGCCTTGGTAGATAGTATCGAGTACAAGTTGATCAAGGATCGCGAGCAAGCCGAAGCAAAGTAGGTGTGCAGTTCTCCTGTTACTTTTTCGAAATCTATGGTTTCAAAGGGAAAGTTTAAATGTCGAGTGAATTGCCCAAGCAGTATGAGCCCCAGCAAGCCAAGCAGGATTGTCTGAAGTTCTGGGAAGATAACAAGTTTTTTCATGCCAACCCCGATGCCAAGGGCGAGCCTTATTGCATTGTTATACCTCCGCCAAATGTTACCGGAGCCCTTCATCTGGGCCATGCTCTTAATAGTACACTGCAGGATATTCTTGCCCGTTGGCGCAGAATGCAGGGATTTAACGTTCTTTGGATGCCCGGAACTGATCACGCTGGGATCGCAACTCAAGCAGTTGTTGAACGAAGGGTCAAGGAAGAAGATGGTAAGACCAGGCACGAGCTTGGCAGAGAAAAACTCGTCAATCGAATATGGGAATGGAAAGATCAATACGAGAAACGCATTTTAGGTCAGTTGCGCGAAATCGGTGCTAGTTGTGATTGGGAACGCACACGTTTTACCCTCGATCCTATTTGCGCCCGTGCGGTTCGCTCCACCTTTTTTCAGATGTTCAAGCAAAACTTTATCTACAGAGGTAAAAGGCTCGTCAATTGGGATACACACCTGCAGACTTCTGTCGCAGATGATGAAACGTTTACCGAGACCGTCAAAGGTGGGTTCTGGACTTTTCGCTACCCTGTTTCTGGTACTGATGAATTTATCCGATTTTCTACCACTCGCCCTGAAACAATGTTGGGCGATGTAGCTGTCGCAGTTCACCCTTCAGATGAACGCTACACCCACCTTGTAGGAAAAAAGGTTTTGATCCCGCTTGCAGGGCGTGAAATACCCATCATCGCAGATGGCATTCTTGTAAAGAAAGAGTTTGGCACTGGTGCTGTAAAGGTTACTACTGCTCATGATCGAAATGACTACGCCTGTGGCTTAAGGCATAACCTGCCCATGATTAACATCCTCGCAAACGATGGAACTATCAAGGATGGTTTTGGCGTTTATTCTGGGCTGGATCGCTACGAAGCCAGGAAGCGTGTCACCGAAGATATGGAAAAACTAGGGTTCTTCGAAGGCCGAGAAGACCGTGATATCGAGTTGGCGCATAGCGACCGTAGCAAGACTCCAATCGAGCCGTTTCTTTCTGACCAATGGTTTGTAAAGATGGATCACCTTGCGCAGATTGCAATTGATGCAGTGAAAGATGATAAGGTTAAATTTACTCCCGAACGCTATGCAGACACCTACCTTGATTGGCTGGGTGAAAAGCGCGATTGGTGTATCAGTAGGCAGCTTTGGTGGGGGCATCGAATCCCAATCTGGTATGCAAAGTGCGATGAAGCTGATTTGAAGAAGGCCTTTGCCAACCGGGATGATGTTTGCTGGATTTGGGATCACGAAAACAACCAATGGCTTGTTTGCGCATTGACTGATATTGCGGAAGATGCTTTGGGCGGGGATCTCAAAATTGTTCAGGATGGTGATGTTCTTGATACTTGGTTCAGTTCCGCATTGTGGCCCCATTCTACTTTAGGCTGGCCCGAGCAAACCAAAGAACTTGCAAAGTATTACCCTACCAGTGTTCTCGTTACTAGCAGAGATATCATCACGCTTTGGGTTGCTCGCATGGTGATGACTGGGCTTTTCAACACAGGCAAGATTCCCTTTCATAAGGTCTACATTCATCCCAAAATCCTCGATGGTTTTGGCGAAACAATGAGTAAGAGCAAAGGCAATGGTATCGATCCGCTTGATATTATTTCCCGTTATGGTGCCGATGCCTTAAGGTATCAGATGGCGCACCTTGCAACCGAAACGCAGGATAGCAGAATGCCCGTGGGCAACATCTGCCCTCATTGCGAAACTTTGGTAACGGTGAAGCAAGAGCATATGTACATGCGGACCAAGAAAATCACTTGTCCGAGTTGCAAGAAAACCTTCAGACCAGGTGGGCCTTGGCCTGCGCCTGATCCAGAATTACCCACAGCTACGCAGGGCTCTGAACGCTTCGAGCAAGGTCGTAATTTCGCAACCAAGCTTTGGAATGCAGCACGCTTTCTATTCATGAACCTCGAAGGTTATCAGCCTGCGCCGGTTGATCTTGCTTCCCTTCCTTTGGAAGATCAATGGTTGCTAAGCAGGTTGCAGCGAACCACAGAAGAACTAACCAACCATCTTGAATCATTCCGCTTTAGTGAATCTATTCGAACTTTGTATGAGTTCATTTGGACAGAGTTCTGTGATTGGTATGTCGAGATGAGTAAGGGCAGGTTAAAAGATGAATCGAAGCCCGTGGCTCAAAGAGTTCTTGCAGGCGTTTTAGATGCAATCCTGCGTTTGATTCATCCCTTTATGCCATTTCTTGCGGAGACCATTTGGAAGGCGCTCGGCGAAGTTGCACCTTTGCGTGGTCTGCCTGTGCCTGAGAAAGCGGAAATAAGCGTGGTTATTGCCGCATGGCCAAATTATCCCAAAGCTTGGCATCAACCCGCAATTGAAGCTCGAATTGCACGCATGCAGGAACTGGTTCGAGCCATCAGGGATGTTCGAAATCGATACCTTCTTGATGTTAAAAAGATGCTAGATATAAAGGTGCGATGCTCGGATGCAATTGCTTCTGATCTTAAGTCCTTAAAACCATTTTTAGCACACTTAGGCGGCGTTGGTGAATTAGAGTGCGGGCCCCAAGTCACTCGCCCTTCGCAATCTGCCTCCCATGTGCACCCAGATTTCGAAGCTTATATCAGTCTTGCAGGCTTGATTGATGTAAATGCAGAGATTGCTCGCCTTGAAAAAATGATGGCGGAAAAGCAAAAACAGATTCAAGCTATTGAGTCTAAGCTTTCTAATGAAAGTTTTGTTCAACGGGCTCCTGTTGAGGTTGTTGCGCAACAAAGGGAAACCCAGGCAGACTTGGTGTCTCAAGTCAAATTGCTTGCTGAAAATATGGTTTCTTTGAAACAGGGTACCTAGCATTACCAACTTTTATAAAGGTCTTTTTTGCTTGCTCAATCATGGATTATTGGCAATAATTAAATACCAGATAGGTGAACCCCACGATGAATTTAATTGCTTTTTTAATCTCTCTGAATTTTAACCTTACACCAGACTTTGATCGGGAGATTAAGCCCTTCGTTGTTCGTTCTTGCGTAAGTTGCCACAATGCTGAAAGTAAGCGTGGCGGATTTCGCATGGATAGTGCCCGTGCAATTCTCAAGGGCGGAAATAGTGGCCCAGCGGTGTTACCTGGTAAGAGTGGTGATAGCATTATCATTCATGCAGTGACAGGTAAAGAGAATGTGGAGCAGATGCCTCCCAAAGGTGCGAAACTTTCCAAGGATGAAATCTCACTTCTTCGTAGTTGGATTGATTCCGGTGCCAAGCTTCCCGCTTCCGAAGCCCTCGCAGTCGAGGATGTTCGGAAAACCACGCACTGGTCTTTTTTGCCTGTAATCAAACCATCGCTTCCCATTGTTGCTGATAAAGATTGGTGCAAAAATCCAATCGACTATTTTGTCATGAGTAGGCTTGCTAAAGATAAAATGACTCCATCGATAGAAGCCGATCGTTCCACCCTTATTCGCAGGGTTTCTTTAGATCTTACTGGAATACCCCCTACGCCTATCGAAGTCGAAAACTTCCTTAATGATAAATCTCCCAATGCCTACGAGAAGGTGGTAACTCGCTTGCTGGATTCTCCGCAATATGGCGAACGATGGGGCAGACTTTGGCTGGATCAGGCACGATATGCGGATTCGAATGGATACAGCATCGATGGCCCGCGCTCAATTTGGAAATATCGTGATTGGGTTATCTCTTCCTTAAATTCGGATATGCCGTTTGATCGTTTTTCTACCTTGCAACTTGCGGGTGATTTGGTTGCGGGGGCAACATTTGATGATAAGGTTGCAACAGGTTTTCACCGTAATACATCGATCAACCAAGAAGGTGGAATTGATAAAGAGCAATTTCGGGTTGAATCGGTTGTGGACAGAGTGAATACAACTGGCACCGTTTGGCTGGGGCTCACGGTTGGGTGTTGCCAGTGCCATGATCATAAGTTTGATCCCTTATCGCAGAAAGAATATTATCAGTTCTTCGCATTCTTCAACACCGTGGATGAACCAAACTTAGAGTTGGCGCCACTTGATGAAATAAAAAAACGAGACAAGTTAAAGCTTCATTTGAAAAAACTTGAAGCTTCCCAAAAGCAGTTGGATCCTTTGACCCCCGCTAAGATTACAACCCTTGAATTGAAGATACAGTCCAAAGATCGAGAGTTTCTTCCCCCTGTAATTAATGAAATTCTTGGCATTGCACCGAATGGCAGAACGCCTTCGCAAGAGCGCAATATCGATGCATATTTCAGGCAGGTGGATAGGATGCGCCACATTGTTGGAATGGTCTTTGCACCCAATGCCTTCGCAGCGTTAACCCAAGGAATTATTAACGATAAGCGAGCGACTGTGGATGCCGAAATTTATAAGACCAAAGAAGAGATCCCTGAAATTGATTCTACTCTTGTGGTTCAGGAAATGGCCAAGCCAAGATCAACGAACATTCATCTTGGAGGTGAGTTTACCCGTAAGGGAGCGCCGGTTGAATCGGGCGTGCCTCAAGTTTTGCATGCGCTTCGCAGCCCTAAACCCAACCGGATGGATTTCTCGAACTGGCTATTCGACAAGGATAACCCTCTGACAGCACGCGTTACCGTAAACAGGTTTTGGCAAGTGTTCTTTGGTGTGGGTATTGTTGAAACGGAGAATGATTTTGGCACTCAGGGTTCCATGCCTACTCATCCAGAATTACTTGACTGGCTTGCTACAGAATTCAGAAATCAAGGCTGGAGCATGAAATCGATGCACCGCTTGATGGTGACTTCTGCAACCTACATGCAAGCTTCGAAAAGCAGGCCCGAGTACGAGAAAATTGATGCGCGAAATCGATTGCTCTACCGCCAAAATCGCATTCGCCTAGATGCTGAAATTGTTCGCGATGTGGGGTTGGCTTCTTCGGGGTTGTTGTACACCAAGATAGGTGGGGCTAGTGTTTTCCCACCTCAGGCTGAAGGCGTTTATAGCTTCACTCAAGTCCCTAAAAATTGGAAACCAAACAGCGGGTCTAACCGTTATCGAAGGGGTATGTACACTTATTTCTGGCGTTCTGCTCCGCACCCTAACCTGGTAGTTTTTGATGCGCCTGATGCTGTTTCTTCCTGCACACGCAGAAACCGTTCCAACACTCCTCTTCAGGCATTGACCCTTCTTAATGATGAAGCGCATGTTGAGTTCGCTAAGGAATTAGGGAACCGGCTTGCATCCTACTCATCCTCGGATATTGAACGTATCAATCAAGCCTTCTTGATTTGTTTCGCAAGACTGCCCAAGCCTTCTGAAATTGAAGTTGTCGTACGCTTGCTTCAACAAAATGGTTCTGCAATCTCTACGAATTCAGATTGGTTCTTGGTGGCCCGAGCTTTGCTAAACCTCGACGAATTCATTACACGGGAATAATCTTATGTCAGATCATAATCTTCTTTTAGATCAAACTCGTAGGCACTTCTTCAAGGATTGTGCTATTGGCCTAGGCGGCATTGCATTATCTGAAATGCTTAATGGTTCTAAGGCCAACGCCTCTTCCATCGGGGGGTTGCATCATAAACCCAAAGCGAAGAATGTAATCTTTCTATTCATGGCGGGTGGCCCTAGTCAGTTGGATCTTTTTGATGAAAAGCCCGAATTGACTCGTTGGCATGCCAAGCCTATCCCTCAGGAATTCATCAAGGGCAAACGCTTCGCCTTCATGGATTCTTTTTCCAAGGAGACTCCTAAACTTCTAGCTACCCCGAGGAAGTTTAAAAAGTATGGCCAAAGTGGCGCATCCATCTCTGAGCTTTTTCCCTCTCTTGGTACCGTCGCTGACGATATCACCATTGTGCGTTCAATGGCCACCAATGTTTTCAACCATGCCCCTGCAAAAGTGTTTATGAATTCGGGTTCCGCTCAATTTGGCAGACCTAGCATGGGTTCGTGGGTGACTTATGGTATCGGCAGCGAATCGCAAAACCTGCCTGGTTTTGTGGTTCTTCAATCCGGACCAAGAGGGCCAAGAGGCGGCTCTGCATGTTGGGCCAGCGGGTTCTTGCCCACATCCTTTCAAGGGGTTCCCCTGCGTGGTTCTGGTGAGCCAATTCTTAACCTTTTAACTCCTAAAGGTATTACGGAAAAGGATCAACGACATGTTATTGATGCAGTTAGGGATTTGAATTCAGTCCGGCTTCTTGATTCAGGCGACCCAGAAATCGCAAGTAGGATTGCATCGTATGAAATGGCACACAGGATGCAATCGAGCGCTCCAGAGTTGATTGATCTTTCCAAGGAAGATCAGCGAACCCTTGATCTTTATGGGCCAAATGTTTCTAAACCTTCTTTTGCCAGAAACTGTCTGCTTGCTCGCAGATTGGTGGAAAGAGGAACTCGTTTTGTTCAGCTTTATCATACCGATTGGGATCATCATGGGGGTGGTGATGCGAATTTGGAAACGGGGATTGAAAAGGTTTGTGCGGATGTGGATCGACCCTGCGCAGCATTGATCACCGATTTAAAACAGCGAGGTTTGCTGGACGATACCTTGGTGATTTGGGGTGGAGAGTTTGGCAGAACACCGATGTCTGAATTGCGTGAAACTACTGGTAGAAATCATCATATCGATGCTTTTTCGATGTGGCTTGCGGGCGGTGGCGTCAAGCCTGGTGCGCACTTCGGGAAGACTGATGATTTTGGCTTTTCTCCTGTTGAAGACCGGGTGCATGTGCATGATCTTCATGCCACCATTTTGCATTTGCTTGGAATCGATCACTTGAAATTAACATTTAAGTTTCAGGGTAGGAATTTTCGCCTAACAGATGTTCATGGCGAAGTGGTTCAGAAGTTACTTGCTTGAAAATCAGAGATTTAATGACAAATAAACTCAATACTTTTGTTCAGGTGGATCCAGGGCACTTCCATTCCGCTCTTGTTTTGAAAGAATCTTTGGACGGGGTTTCTTCAACCATTCATGTTTATTCTGAGTTGGATCAAGTGCTGCTTAATCATTTGACTTTGGTATCAGGGTTTAACCAGAGGGCGGATAACCCTAGCAATTGGAAATTGGAAGTTCATACTGGCCCGGATTCCCTTGAACGGATGATCAAAGAAAAAATGGGCGAGGCGGTAATCATTGCGGGCCATAATCGCAGTAAGATTAAAACTATTCTTGCCTGTCTGGAAAACGGTTTTCATGTGCTTGCGGATAAACCCTGGGTCATTGAGGCAGTGGATTTTCCGATTTTAGAAAAAGCCTTGCAGGTTGCGCAGGAAAAAAATCTGGTCATGATGGACATTATGACTGAAAGATGGGAAGTGGTTTCTATGCTGCAAAGGGAGTTAAGTAACTCTTTTGAAATCATGGGCCCGTTTTTAAAGACTGGTAGGCCAGCTCTCTCGCTTCGTAGTAGCCATTCCCTATGCAAGAAAGTTAACGGCTTGCAGTTGCGTAGGCCGGTTTCTTTCTTTGATATTGCAGAGCAGGGCGAGGGACTTACAGATGTGGGGATTCATCTAGTGGATCTTTCCATGTGGCTGTTATTTCCCGATAAGGGGATATGCCATAAAAACGATATCCGCATAAAAAGTGCAACACGCTGGCCAACGATTCTTGATCTGTCACAGTTTCAGGCTGCAACTGGGCAGGAGAAGTACCCCGCAAGCCTTGATGATTATGTTGAAGGGGATTGCTTAACTTATTTTGGAAACAACACGGTTGATTATGAAATTCATGGCCTCAACATCCATGTGGATACCCGTTGGGATTTTATGGCAGGGCCTGATGGGCTTGATACCTATAGTGCAATTACTCGGGGTGAAAAAGCCAGAATTGAACTCAGGCAGAACGAGGCAACGAATTTTGAATCTGAGATATTTGTAAAGCCTGTATCGCACTCCCTGGAGCAATTGCAGTTTTTACTTGAAGCTAAGGTGAGGGATCTTTCCCAAAAATATGTAGGATTGGGATTAATTCGGCATGAAGGGGAATTCCAATTGAGTATTCCCAAGAAGTTGAGAACAGGCCATGAATCTCACTTTGGCATGATAACAAGGCAATTTTTGAGTCATTTACGTAAAGAATCACCGATTCCAGCGTGGGAATTTGCCAATCATCTTTCCCGCTATTTCATCACTGTTGAAGGGGTAAAAATATCCCGCGGAGCGGTTTAACTCACGCTTTACAGGTATCACCCTTACAACCGGTTCTGCCTGTAAACTTTGCCTGTTTGATTTTCTCGCCTTCATTGTTGGATTTGAACAATATACCTTTTTTAAACCTTTCAAATTCAAGCCACTTCTTATGGCTGCCTCTTTTATTTACCGATTGATTATTTAGTAATGCTTTTGTTTCACACAAATGTTGTTCAGTATTGTTCAACGAATTGGAAACGAACCGTATACCCATGGATAATCTTAAACAACTGCTTATTAAGTATTTCAAGGAATTGCCCGAAGAGCGTCAGCAATGGCTGCCTCGGGTGATGGAGGTTTCCGGGGTCGAGCAAAAAGAGCTCACCCATCTCCATGGAATGCTTATTGCGCATGGTTGGATCGAACAAAATAGCGGCTATGCAGAACAATTGGAAAGTGTAGAAAAGTTTGTGGGTTGTTACCGGATCACATCGCTTGGTACGCGGGAAGTCCGTGGTTTTCAGGATTCATTGGAAGAGGCTTGATCCTTTGGCAATGGGTTTTTGGTAATCATCAAATCCTCCAGAGGCACGCCATCTACAAGATGGTTTTTTACAAAAGCTCCAATATTTGATTTAGACATATTAGCGTACCAGATGCCTTCAGGGTAAACGGTAGCGATGGGCCCAGACTCGCACAAGCGTAAACATCCAACTTTGGTTCGATAGCAGGCGTTGTCACCCGAAGTCAGGCCTTGTTCCTTGATTTGTTTTTTAAGTTCCTCCCAAGCTTCGAGGCCCTCTTTTTCCGTACAGCAGGAAGGCCCGGTGCACAAAAGCACATGACGGGAGTATTTTCCTATCCCTAGTTTCGCTGCATTTTCCTGCAATTTAGTTTTGTCCATGTCGGTGCTTTCAGAGTGTTAGGCATGGGATTTAATTTTACGATTCCGTCGGAAAAATCTGAATACCTCTGCTTTGATGATAACCACAGAAGTTGCTGCAAGGATGATCAGCCAATCTAAAAGCCCTAGAGGTTGCACTTTGAAAATAGATCCACCTGTTTGAATAATAACGATCTGCCCCAGAAGAATAAGAAGCATGACTGCGAGGAAGGTTGGGTTGCTGAAAACCCCCTTTAAGCCACTTTCGTATGCAGATAAAGACCTGCAATTAATAATGTTCCAGACTTGGAATACGACATAGGTGGTGAAGAAAATGGAAACCTGATGTGCGTTAAGAGGGCTGAACTCCCACTCGGTATTCTGATCCATCCCGCCAGAAAACCAACCATAGTTTTTCATTCCCAACAGGAGAGCAACCATTGCGATGACAAAGAAAAACGCTGTGGAGACTATTTCCCACGCCATGGTTTTGGTGATGATACTTTCAGAGCGCATTTTAGGTTTTTGGAGCAAAAGGCCCTTGCGAGGTTCTTCGGAGCAAAGTGCGATCGCTGCAAAACTATCCATGATCACATTGATCCAAAGTAACTGTAATACAGTGAATGGCGGCCTTACGCCGATAAATGGGCCAAGGAATGCTATCACCAATGCACTCAGGTTTATGGTCAATTGAAATTGTAGAAACCGCTGGATGTTTTCATAAAGCGCACGGCCCCATAGCACGGCTTTTACAATTGTCGAAAACGAATCGTCCAGCAAAACAATCTTGCTTGCTTCCTTCGCGACTTCGGTTCCTGTGATACCCATGGAAAGCCCCACATCGGCTTTTTTCAGCGCAGGAGCATCGTTGGTCCCATCGCCAGTTACAGCAACCACATGTTGCATTTCCTGAAGCAATTTAACAATCCGGTATTTGTCGAGAGGCTTTGCGCGTGCAAGGATGGTAAGTTTTGGTAGGTGTTCTTTTACTTGTTCATCCGTCATTTGGGCGAGCATGTCGCTTGTAATTAATTCGGTTTTCCCTTCGATTGCGAGGCCTGCTTCTACGCCAATTGCGTTGGCAGTGATCGGGTTATCTCCCGTGATCATGATTACTTGGATTCCTGCGCTTTTGCAATCCGCAATTGCATTCCGAACTTCAGGCCTTAACGGGTCTTGGATGCAAATAAATCCGCATAAGGTAAGCGCATCATCACTATCGGTTGTTTTTTGTTTGATTGCTAAACCAAGAACACGCATGGCTTGCGAGGCTGCTTGCTCCATCGCTTGGCGGATGTTTCCGAGGTCGATTGCATCAAGGTTTTGAATGGTGCCATCTTGCTGCATCATAGATTTGCATGAGGCAATGATTATTTCGGGCGCACCTTTAACCAGTGTGATTTCTTCTGAACCATGATTGATGGTGGTCGACATGGTTTTTCGTTCGGGTGAAAAAAGACCTTTATGCTTGATGGTGGAGTTGGCTCTTATTGCTGCATAATCTTTCTTGTTTTCTTTAAGCCATAACAGAAGGGCGCCCTCGGTGGAATTTCCAACGCTTACAAGCTTTCCTTCTTTTTCTTCTAGATGTGCAGTGGAGTTAACCGCGGCATTAAAGGCTAACCATTCAATCGGGGTTTTGGGGGATTCGATGTTTTTTAATGTAAGGTTCGTCCAGTTGGGATCGGATTTTTCTAGAACTGAATTTTTGGTGATGACCCTGCACGCAGTCATTTTGTTTTGAGTCATCGTGCCTGTTTTATCCGAGCATATTACCGTTGCAGAGCCAATTGTTTCGCATGCTACAAGTTGCCTGACTAATGATTTAGCCCTGGTCATTTTCTGCATAGCTAGGGCTAACGAAATGGTCACGCTCATGGGCAGGCCCTCGGGGACTGCAACCACGATTATGATTACCATGTAAAGAAAATAGCCCACCAGGGCCTGTGTTACTTGGAGAAGTTCGGGCATGGAGTTTGGAATGAACACCTCGGCAGGTGTTACAAAGAATATGCCTCTGGCTAGCATTGCTAGGAAGATCATTATTGCTGCGATGTAGCCACCCTGACTGATCCTGTTAGCAAGAACGCTTAATTTTTCCTGAAGGGGAGTTGTTTCTTGGTGGGGGGAAAAGCGTTTGAGTAATCTTTCATTTTGACTATTTTGGTTGTCGTCAGAAATGCCAAGCTTTCTGGCGATCTGGCCTATCATGCTATCATCACCCACCTCGGTGATTAAGAAAGATGCGCTACCCTCAAGAACTTGGGTGCCCCGAAAAAGGCAGGATGGATTTTCAGTTCCATCGGTGAATTGATTGGCAGAGATCAGGTGTTTTTCTACAGGTTCGGATTCACCCGTGAGTAAAGATTGATCGATGGAGAGATTTTCAGAAGTTATGATTCTGCCATCTGCGGGGAGTTCGTCTCCCATTTCAAGAAGGATGAGATCTCCAACTACTAACTCTTCCATGGAAAGTTTTTTGACAGAACCGGAGCGGATGGTTTTAGCTTGAATTTGTTCTTTGGCGGCGTTTAGTTTTTCGAATTCTTTGCTGCTTTTCCACTCGCTTAAAAACGCAACGCCTGTTGCGAGAATTACAGCAATCATGACCGCTAATCCTTCGTAGGACGGATGGCCTGCTGCTATTCCTAAGAAGAATAGGGGGAAGGAAAAGAAAGCAAGGCTTGCAGGGATGAGGGGCCTTAAAGCGGGGCTTAAAAACCCGGGGATCAGAATCAATGCAAGTAATGCAAGACCTGCAAAGGCATACGAAGAAGAGTTGGCCTGAAAGAGTTCAATGAAAAAGGAAAGAATAGCTGCTACAAGTAGAATTCGAATGATTGCGTCGTCAAATTTTCCCAGAAACTTCAGCCAGATTGATTCAGTAAGAATGGGCGTAAGAAGATTTTTACCAAAGGTTGATCGACTGAGGTTGACTTCATCAGACGAAAGCCCTTTAGTTGCGCAGGAAGGAAATAGGGTTTGGATTTCTTGAATTGTGCGCATTGGAATTGTCTTTAGTAAAAACTATGCCCCGATGAAAACCAGCGGGGCAAGGGGTAAAGACTAAAAAACTTAAGCGTTTGAGATTACTGTTCCAAGATTTCCTTGGTTTTCTTGTCTGCAAACTCGCCCACTTTGTCTTCGTATTTTTTCAGGATACCTTGGACTTCAGTTTTGCCATTGGTGCATTCATCTTCGGTCATGGTTTTGTCTTTTTCACCAAGTTCGAAATGTTTGTTACCATCGCGCCTGATATTTCTGCAGGAGACTTTGGCATCTTCGCCCATTTTTTTGATGCGAGTCACCATTTTTTGCCTTTGATCACCGCTCATTGAGGGGATTTGCAGCCTGATCACTTTGCCATCGTTATTGGGAGCCATGCCCAAATCGCTGGAACGAATAGCCTTTTCGATATCCTTGAGTGCGGTGGCATCAAAAGGCTTAATCATGATTTGCTGTGGATCAGGGGTACTGATTTGAGCAACTTGTTTTAAAGGAGTTGGCGAGCCGTAGTAATCCACTTTGATATTATCAACTAAGGCTGGCGTAGCACGACCTGTGCGTAAACCTTTTAGCTCCTCGATGAAAACATTGAGGGCTTTTTCCATACGGTCTTTGGTGTCTTTAAGAATTTGATCGCTGTTCATGATAGTTTTCTTCGTAAGGGTTTAGGGGAATTATTCGCTCACTAGAGTTCCGATGGTATGCCCAGCAATTGCGCGTTCGATATTACCATCGCGTTTAAAATTAAACACAAGGATAGGCATTTTTCCTTCTCTGCACAAACTAATTGCAGACATATCCATGACTCGAAGGTTATCACGAAGAATCTGACTGTAGGTCAGATTTTCATAACGAACGGCATGGGGGTTTAATTCAGGATCTTCGCTGTAAACCCCATCAACACGAGTTGCTTTCAGAAGAATTTCAGCAGAAAGTTCGCGTGCTCGAAGTGCTGCAGCTGTATCTGTTGTTACAAAAGGGTTTCCGGTGCCACCCGCTAAAATCACTATCCGACCTTTTTCAAGATGCCTGATGCAGCGCCTGCGGATATAGGGTTCTGCAAGGGTTTCCATGCGAAGAGCGGTTTGCAATCGAGTTTCGCAGTTTAAGCTTTCTAAAGCTTCTTGAAGGGCTATGCCATTAAGAACGGTGGCAAGCATACCCATGTAATGTGCCGATGCTTGTTTAATTACATCGCCCCCTGCACTAAATTGGGCGCCACGGAGGATATTTCCTGCTCCTACAACAATGGCGAGTTGCACGCCCCGTTGTACTATTCTTTGCGCTTGCCTAGCTATATTTAGGGTTTCATCAATACTAATGCCCGATTTGCCAGCGGGGCAGAAACCCTCGCCGCTAATTTTTAAGATAACCCGTTTATATTTGGGGCTTAGTTCTTCTGCTGAAAGATTGTCATCCATGATTATGTCTCGCTAGTATCAAAGTCCCTAATTTACAATTCTTAGGTCATTATAGGTTCTCTGGGGCATTTTGGCAGCGAAGAATTTTTAACAACCCAGATCTCGATCCCGGCCTACGATTTCCCATTTTCCGATGACCTGATTATTAGCAATGGCAATCGCATGCCGATGCAGGGCTGAAGTCGGGCAAATATGAACCGGAACTGCAAGAATAGAGTCGCCGAGATTGAACTTTTCGGGATTGGGATGCTTCAGCATCAAGTGTTCTTCGCTATGGCCCACAAATTCGAATTCGGGATTGTATGGGAAAATGCAGCGTTTCCCGGGTGGCTGATCTCCCGACACAGCTTTATAGCCTAGGTCAACGGTAATGCCATTGGCACCTTGCTTGCTAATCACCCGGGTTAATAATCCAGCACCGTATTTGAAGGGTTTTAGTTCGGTGTAGCGATTGCCGTAGCCAAAATCATGGAGAGTAAGTGTGCCAGGCGAGCATTCCAACCCAGGGACATTTAATTTGCTGTAAAGGATAAAAGTAGGGGTGCCTCCTGAAATAATTTTTGGAACAGCAATGCCACTTTTTTCCAAAGTTGCCCGCATCTCCATAATCTGGCTCCAGACCCTATCAAGCTCGGCCAATCTGTCTGCATGGTGTTCCAATTGATTGTGTCCATCGTAGGTCTGAAACCCCACAGCTTTAATGCCCTTAGTAGATGCGAGTGTGCGGTAAAGATCCAAAGCAGCGGCTTCAACCGGGAATCCCGTTCGTTTAAAACCCATGTCTAAATCCAAAAGAACCTCAAGAGTAAGACCCTCTTTGGTCATGGTATTTCCAAGCATTGCTGCAGCTTCTGGATGATCCACGCTTACAGAAAATTTAGTGCCTGCATATTTTCGAATAAGGTTGGCTAGCCTTTTCAGGTTAGGCCCAACCATAGGGTAGGCGATAAAAACATCTGGGGCTCCGCACATTGCAAGCATTTCGGCTTCTGCAATGGTTGCAGCTTTGTGCTTCGTTAAGCCTTTGGATAGTTGGATTTTCACCACCTCTGGGCATTTGTGGGTTTTAACATGCATGCGCAGGCGCTCTGGTTGGTTGCCAACCCAGCTTAGGCAGGTATCGATGTTGTGTTTGATTTCATCAACAAAAAAAAGAAGCGAAGGGGAGGGGTGTTCTGCGAGTAGTTTTAAATCAGTAATCATGATCTACATTCCTAAAGAGTATGTTGATGCACATAAGATAATCCTTTTTTGATGGTGATGTAAGTCTATGAAAAAACATTTTGTCTTTTAGGTTGCCTGTTTCCTGAAAGCGCCTTAACATCCAGATTCATTCCTGCCTAAAAAAAGGAGCTATCAAATGAATTCAAAGATTCGAGTTACAGCATTAATCTTTGCATTGATTGTCGGAAATGCAACCAGAGTTTTTTCGCAGGAAGATACTAAGGACGGGAATAAAACAAGAGATGCATACCTTCGAGATCAGGTCGGTAAAATCAGGGATAATTCTCTTAAAGGGATTGATTCAAAAGCAGATTGGGATGCTAATTCCAAGGAAATGCGCAGGCAATTACTCGAAATGTTGGGCCTTTGGCCTTTGCCTGCAAAAACAGATTTAAAGCCTGTTGTTACCGGGAAAATTGAATCGGGCGGTATCCGGGTTGAGAAAATTCACTTTCAATCAATGCCTGGTTTGTATGTGACTGCGAACCTTTACCTCCCTCAGAAAATCGAAGGCAAAATCCCTGCGATCCTTTATGTATGCGGCCATGCCAATGTTTTGATCAAAGAAACGGTGGGTGATAAAACAATCGCAGTTTCTTACGGCAGCAAAGCGCATTATCAATATCATCCGGTTTGGTTTGCACAAAATGGTTACGCCTGCATCGCTCTTGATACCCTTCAATTAGGGGAAATCCAGGGGATTCATCATGGTACTTACAACCAAAATATGTGGTGGTGGCAGTGCATGGGGTATACCTCCGCAGGGGTGGAATGCTGGAATGCAATGCGTGCGCTTGATTATCTGCAAACCAGACCGGAGATAGATTCTTCGCGCTTAGGGGTTACGGGGAGAAGTGGTGGCGGCGCAACTTCGTGGTGGATTGCTGCTGCAGATGAGCGAATCAAGGCAGCGGTTCCTGTGGCAGGAATTTCAGATTTGCAAGCGCATTTGCTTGAGGGCATCGAACCTCGATTGCGCAAGGGTGTAATAACAGGCCATTGCGATTGCATGTATTTTATCAACCTTTATAGGTGGGATTTTACCCAGTTGATTGCCCTTTGCGCACCAAGAGCGGTTTTGCTCGGAAATAGCGATGAAGATCCTATTTTCCCCAAGCCTGGGTATCTTCGCATGGTGGAGAAAGTTAGAAAAATCTATGGGATGCTCAATGCCCCTGATGGCTTTGCACTTCTTGAAACCAAGGGCGGCCATGTGGACACTGCCGAATTGCGCAGGGGCATTAATTCCTGGATGAATAAGTGGCTTAAGGGAGATACAAATCCACCCGCTGCAGAGAAACCAATCAAGTTTGACCCAAAACAGTTGAAGGTTTTTGATTCGTTGCCAACGGATGAAATAAACTCGCAATTGCATGAGCACTTTATCAAGAAAGCGGTTTGGGAAACCCCCAATAGCGATAATGATTTTAAAGAAAGTTGGCAGAAGAAAAGTGGACAGGCCCTTACTGATCTGAAGCAGAAGGTCTTCCGTAATTGGGCGGATGATCAATTGCCCTTGGAAATAAAACCTGCAGAGACAAAAGTTTTCGATGGTGTCAAATTGCAGGCGTTTGACTTTGTTAGTGAAAAAGAAATCCCGCTGCGATTGTTTGTTCTCTCTGCAGAGAAAACGGCCAAGCCCAAATTGCTGGTGGCGGAAGCCTTGAATGAAGCCGAGTGGAATAAGTTTGTCGCAATGATGGGTTCAGATTTTTTCACCATTCTAAAAGATGGCGAGAAAGTGAAGCGAAATGAAGAAGAATTTCAGCAGCAAAAGCGAATGATGGCGGGTAATGATTGGGCTTTTGCGATGATTGTTCCACGGGGATTTGGTGCAACCCCTTGGACCGATACCGTTACTATTGATGGCAAAACCATGGATTTTCAACTTCGAAGGCGCTATGCGTTGCTTGGGCAAACTTTAGATAGTCAGCGTGTTTGGGATGTTCGTAGAGGAGTGCAGGTTTTAAATGCTAATCCCGATTTTAAAGATGTTCCTTTATGGTTGGTGGGCAAAAACGATATGGCCGGCATTGCTCTTTACGCTGCAATTTTTGAACCTGCAATTCAAAGGTTGGACTTATGGAATCTTTCACCCTCTCATCGTAACGGCCCTATTTTTCTTGAGGTGTTGCGGGTTTTGGATATACCCCAAGCGTTGGCCTTGGTTTACCCGCGAAAGGTTAAACTATATTTCCAAAGCAAGGACGAATCGAAACCGTTCGGCTGGGTTGATGAGTTTCAAAAAGTGATGGGAAAAGAGTTTTTGCAACACCGAGTGGTGGCACCGAAATAATGATTTAGATATGTGGTTTGAGCGAGTAAGGAACTTCCATGCCGTGGTTTTTTAGTAGTGATTCATCTGCAAGAATGGTTTTGACTGGGCCATCCGCCAGAATTTTGCCTTGATCTAGAAGGATTGCTCGAGTGCAAGTTTCCAAAGCCATTTCGAAATCATGGGTTGCAATCAGTTTGGTGTGGCTGTTTTCGTTGAGGATATTGATAAGAGATCTTCTAGAACGATGATCTAAGAATTGCGAGGGTTCATCTAGAAGAAGAATATCTGGGTTCATTGCCAGTAACCCTGCGAGGGCGACCCGTCTTTTTTCACCTCCAGAAAGTTGATGGGGAACCTTGTTTCTTTTTTCAATCAAACCAACTTCTTCAAGTGCGATTTCCACCCGTTGCTTCACTTCTGCTTTACTTAAACCCTGATTGATGGGGCCAAATGCGATATCTTCTTCGACGGTTGGGCAGAATAATTGGTCATCACTGTCTTGAAATAATAAAGCTGCTTTTGAAGGAAGAAGAGCTTTGTTGTTTCCTTTCAATGCATTGATACCAGAAATGTTGAAGGTTGATGCCCGGAAAGAGACAAGCCCTGCGATGCAAAGGAAAAGGCTGGTTTTGCCTGCGCCGTTGGGGCCAATGATCGCAATAGATTCGCCTGGGTTGATCTGGAGGTTGATGTGATGAATAGATTTGGTGCCATCTGCGTAAGCGTGTGAAAGTTCCTGGATGTTGATGATTGGATTGATCATGATTAATTACCCAGCCAAAAATCGAGGGCCAAAAGGGAGGACGGAACAAGAAGCATGGCAAAGAAAAAGCCGAATTCTCGCCAGGTTGTTTTAGGTGTATCAAGTGAATTAAATACGCCATGGAATCCGCGAGCTTTAATTGCTAAGCCTACGTGTTCACTGCGGTCTAGTGCCCTTACAAGCATGTTTGCACTAAGCCCGGCAATGGTTTTGTAGGAACCCAAGCTTGAATTTATTTTGTAACCTCTGGCCCGCAGAGCAACGCGCATTCGTTTAAATTCGTTTGAAAGAAGATCGAGATGCCTGAATCCAAGCCAGAATATAGAGCATATTTTAGAAGGCAGACCGAGGCCGTTTGCGCCCCGAACTAAATCGTAAATGGTCGAACTTCCAATCAAGGCAAGCGCCAGTGTGCTGATTGCAAGGCCTCGTGAAAAAATTAATAGTGAGGTATCCATTCCTTCTTTACTTGCTTTTAATATTCCCCATTCAAAGACGGTTTCACCGGGTGTAAGGAAAGGGGTAGGCAGGATAAAAACAAGAAGTCCCGCGATAATCCAAAAAATCCTAGGCAACCACCAGCCAAAATCCGGCCAAGTGCAAACTAATAACATCAGGGATGCACCAAAGCCAATCGTTGCGATTGTTGATGTTTTTAGAAAAGCTATGCAAAGCATCGCAAAGAAAAAACCTGCGACTTTCCAGCGGGCATCCAGGCTTTTCAGCTTTGAGGTTCGATGATCTGGGTAGTCAAAAGTTGAAGTCATGCCTTGGTTTGATTCCCTTAATGGTTTTGATTGCAGGCTTTAAGCAACTGCAAATAAAACCCTATGTTTATGTTTTATTAACATTGGCATTCATTTTCTTGCAATGATGTTCAAACAATCTAAAATCGGTGCTTCTGAATGAATCTTTAAACTTGATTAGGAAAATGATGGAAAACTCTCCTTTGCTCTTGGCTGTGTCTTTTACCCAACAGCTCGATCCGCTAGCTGGCTTGGTTTCAGCCTCAGCTTTCTGGTCTACAGTTGTCGCAGCTTTACCGGTAATTGTACTTTTTTGGTTGCTGGTGGTTTCGCGCTGGTCTGCGCCTCTTGCAGGTGCAGGTGCAACAATTGTTGCGGGTATCCTTGCTTATTTTGTTTATGGAACACCATTGGTTATTGTTTCGATGGCTTTTGTGAATGGGGCACTTTTTGGTTTATTGCCAATTGGGTGGACTGTTTTTAATGCAATGCTGCTTTACAACATGACTGTGAGCACCGGCCAGTTTGAAATTCTAAGGCGTTCGGTTGCAGGCCTGTCGAATGATTGCAGGCTGCAGGCTATTCTGATCGCTTTTGCTTTTGGGGCATTTCTTGAAGGCGCTGCTGGTGCTGGAGCACCCGTTGCTATTTGTGCTGCGATTTTAGTCGGCTTAGGGTTCCATCCTTTGCAAGCTGCTGTTTTATGTCTGCTTGCTAACACTTCGCCTGTAGCCTATGGCGGGTTGGGCACGCCCTTAATCACCCTTACCGGCGTTACGGGAATTCCAACCGAAGTTCTTAGTACCATGGCGGGGCATCAACTACCTTTGTTATCGCTTTTGGTTCCTGCATACATGATTTGCTGCTTATGTACATTAAAACAAGCCTTAGAAGTCTGGCCTGCATTGTTGGCCGCAGGTGGATCTTTCGCACTCTTTCAATACTTTTTTGCGACTATGCATAATTATGTTGAGGGATTGGTTATTTATCCCATGACAGATATCGGTGGAGGTTTGTTTTCGTTGGTTGTAACCGCATTGTTTTTGAAAGTTTGGAAACCTAAGGTGATACTTCCAGCTACGGGCGGGCAGATGATTCCAACCTCTCAAAACCATGCGGATCAGTTGACTTCAGGCAAAGTTGCTAAAGCTTGGATGCCTTATGTTTTAATGTCGGTGCTATTGCTTCTTGCTGGAATTGTAAAGCAGAAGGAGGGGCAGGGGCCTGTTGAAATCTTTGGCGAATTTAAGGCAAGTTATAAAATCCCGTTGCCTGGGTTGCATGAAGAAGTTTTGCGCGATGCCAAGTTGCATGACTTTAGTTTGGGTGAACAGAAAAAAGAAAAAGCAGAGTTTAACTTTATCTGGTTGACTGCACCGGGTTCTAGTGTGTTTCTTGCTGCGTTGATTTCCATCCCTTTGCTTGGCATGACGATTAACCAATTTTTTAACGTGCTGCGCGAAACGATTGATCAAATGACGGTGCCCATTCTTACCATCATGTTTATGCTTGGGCTTAGTTATCTTACTCGCTATGCAGGAATGGATGCGACCCTTGGGGTTGCGTTTGCCCAAACAGGTTTCATGTATCCTTTTTTCGCTGCAATTTTAGGTTGGCTGGGGGTGTTTCTTACCGGCACTGATGCGGGTAGCAATGCCTTGTTTGGCAGTTTGCAAAAAATTACTGCTGCGGAAATACATTCAGCGGGGATCTTTCAACATCTTTCCCTGCCTCAAGCCGAGGTTCTTATTTGTACCGCTAATAGTACCGGGGGCGTAATGGGCAAAATGATTGACGCCCAAAGTATAGTTGTTGCAACCTCCGCAACTGGCCAATTGGGTAAAGAAGCTGATATTTTCAGAGCAGTTATCTGGCACAGCATTTTGCTTGCAAGTATTATTGGGTTAATCACCCTTTTGCAAGCCTATTTGCCCCCATTTACCTATCTTGTTCCTAGCTATTTGCGGTGAGTGGGGTATATAGCAAAAGGTTCCGATCTTCTATTGGATTTTTCCTGCCCATCACTGTATAAACAATGCTTGCAGTTTTAACTTTTTCATAAGGAGGCAGATTGCCATGAGTTGCGCTGCCAAGTTCTCAAAACCAGTTTCTTACCACATCGCTTTACTGGTTACCTTTCTAACCTTTGGTGGTTTTGCTTTTGCCGATTCTGAAACTAGGTTGTTTAAAATTAAGATCGATGGCAAGCCTGCCGGTGAAATGACAATGAATATCACTAAGGCGGAGGATGGTAGCATTACCACTTCCATTGATACAGAGCTTACGGTTAATGCTTATTTGGTATTCACTTATCGCTATAGTTTTCATGGTAAAGAAGTCTGGAAAGATGGGGCACTACTGAAGATCGAATCTTCGACCAATGACAATGGTACGAGGTATTCGATGTTAGCTGTAAAAGAGGGGCCTGGTATGAGGGTGCGAGTTAACAATCAAGAAAAGATATCCCGTGGCGAAGCTTGGGCTACCACTTTCTGGTGCCTTCCCGACCCTGCAAAGCGCAAGGGTCTTATCCCACTTATTGATGCGGAATCAGGCAAGGATGTGGATGGGAATTTGCAGTTTCAAGGCCAACAGCAAGCCAGCATTGCTGGGCAAAATGTTAATGTCAATAAGTACAAGGTTTTTAGTAAATCGAATACTGATCTATGGTTTGATGGTACCGATAGGATTGTAAAGCAATCTTGGTTGGAAGATGGCCATAAGGTTGAGGTTGAGATGTCTAATTTAAAACGCAATTAGGTTTTGGTGATTTGAAGGGGATGATTCCCCAAAAGTTTTTTGCCAAGGAGGGCAATTGCAATGGATCGTGATAAAATAAGGTCAACAATAGCGGACATCATTGAAAACGATCTGGGCGTAAGGCATGAGGATTTAAATGATGAAATCACACTCAGGGATGGGTTGGGATTAGATTCGGTTGATATCGTGAGCGTTATTTCTCAGGTTGAACGCCAGTTCAAAATAAGGCTTTCCCAGGCCGATTTAGAACAAATCTCGACTGTTGGGCAGGTTTTGGATTTGATTGTTTCAAAAACATCAGATCATTTTAAATCAGAAGCAGCTTAAAAGCTTCTAAATAAGAACATTACAAAAGCATTGGGAATCAGGCTGCGTTCTTTAAGCCCGCAGTTGGAAATTCGATTTCTTTTTGAAGCTCTCTGAATGCGTTAACGAGATCCTTTACGGAGTCTGGTCTGTGGTTTGCATTTACCTGAATTCGAAGCACTCCACCATGATAAGGCACTGCGGGGAAGATCACTGATTGTACATAAAACCCTTTTTGAAACAGAATATGGCCTGCCTTCAGGGTTTGCTCTTCATCGCCGACCACTACTGAAACAATGGGGGTTGCCCCGCCCAGAACTTGTAACCCCTGGCTTCGTAATCCCTGCACTAAAATGTTTAGATTTCGTTTAAGTCTTCCAATGATAAGTTCGTACTCACCTGAAGACAAAATATCGCAAACAGTGCAAATTGCATCCAGATAAGGAGGGCCTACAGGCCCACCAAAAATGAATGTGTTCGATTTCCACTTCAGAAGGCTTTTCATTTCTTGAGTACAGCCGATGAAGCCACCTAGACAGGAAAATCCTTTGGATAACGATCCCACCAATAGAATGTTTTCGTAATTCCCCACTGCATCAAGAACCGTTCCCCGGCCTTTGGTTCCTACCACCCCGGTCGCATGGGCATCATCAACATAAAGAATTGCGTTATTATCCATGCAAACTTTATTCAGTTCTTTGAGGGGTGGAATTACCCCGCTCATGCTATAAATACCATCGATTGCAACAAGTGCATGTCGGTATTTGCCTGCAGATTGTAAAACTTTTGCAAGTGAGGATGGGTCGCAGTGTTCAAAGAAAAGAACTTGTGATCCGTTGGCTTTGGCGATTTTTGCACCTTCTTGAATCGAATTATGGCAGTGCTGATCGAGAACAATAATATCTTGTTTGCCAACTAGCCCTGGGATTGCGCCTACATTTGCCAAGGTAACTGAGGGATAAATTAAAACAGCTTCGATGTCGAGCCATTCCGCTAATTTTTCTTCTGCTAGCACATTCGTTTCAACACTAGAAAATGCGCGGGAGGCACCGTTGTGGGAGCCCCAGCGTTCGATACCATTTCTTAGTGCATCTTTAACTCGTTCATCTTGATCCAGCCCGAGGAAACTATCTGAACCGAAGTTTGTCACTGTTTTGCCGAGAAAATCAACTTTGCGATCTTCCCCAATAGAGCCCATGGAAAGATCCTTGAGCATGATATCGGAAAATTGTTCAGCAAAGTGACTCAAAAATTTGATCAACCCGGATTGTTTCAGTGTGGTTGCTAGTTTATTTAGAGGGGTCATCGAGTTTGAATTCCACCTGTTTACTTGTGCCTGGTCAAAATACTAAATTTAAAACGGTCTAAGGTCATATCGGCATACAGGTGTAAAAACTCAAAGATTAAAGTTAAAATCGGAGAAATAGTAAGCGTTTTTCAGGAAAGAGCGAAATTTCAGAAAAACGAAAAGAATCATTAAAGAAATTGTGTCTAAATGAAGCAATCCATTTCTTCGTGAGGAAATAGAATCTCGGGGCAATTCTGCTGGTTTGATTTGCTTAATTCTTTTGCGTGCCCCTTTAGATACGCCAAGATGCTTTCTGTTTCGATATCCGAGCGCCGTGGGTCGCGATGGCCCATATGCAATGCTTTTGTGTTGGCAGCAAATGCAGTTAATAGACACCATTCCATAGGGCTATGCCCCCACCCAATCCGTTTGGTTGGGGCCCCAGATCCAATACCAGACTGGCCCAGATATTCAGAAAGGAGGAATTGTCCATCAAGGTAAATTGCATCGGCATTTTTGCAGAAGTTAGCAAGTCCGATATCTGTCTCGGTCAATTGTTCATGATCAGATGCGTAAACATAGGACTTTCCTTTGGATTCAATTTTGTAAGCATTTGCACTGCCCGGATGATTAAGCTGGAAGTGAGAGATTTTTGTAGATCCGATGACAAGGGGAGAGTTTTCTTCGAAAGGCATTATTTTCTTGATGGCTTTTATTTTGGACAAAATCGGTGGATAAAGAGAATTAACCATATCTGAGTTTTGGCCGAAAAAATCGATTAGATTTCCTGCAACCTTTTCGCATCCATACAGGTCGAAAGAATTGTTTATATCGTAAAATGACTGACACATGGGCAGGCCGAATAAGTGATCGTAATGCATATGGCTAAATAGTATCAAACCTTTTCTTTTTTCAATTGGTAGGTTTGCCCACTTAGATTCAAGATTGATTCCAAAGTTGATTACGCCGGTACCACAATCGATCACAATCATGCAGTCTTCTGTGTTGATTTCAACACAAGAGGTGTTTCCGCCAAAGGTTGATTTTGAGGAAAAAGGCAGATGATTATGGACCATTTTTGCAACACTTGATTCCAGATTCGCATGATCAATATCTTTCAGATGCCCACTTTTGACGAGTGTGCAAATTGAATCAATAATTTTTTCGGTAACCTCGGAAGGTTTTAAAGGGGAGGAAATACTGCCACTAGTGCCCCAGTATTTGACATGGATATTCCAGTTGTTGTTTGAGTTATGTTCATTCATAAAATTTAATGTCCTGCGAGGCCGCCCTCAATTCGGTGATCTAATCCCGGGTGCAATAGTTTTGTTTTTGGATCGATAAGAATTGAATGAGCATCGCCCTGCCTTCGAGATGAAATATCATGCCCCATGGCGCGGAGCTTTTTCATGTTGACCTCGTACTTTGCATTACCCGCTTCTTCGAAATAAGCTTTATCAGGGAACCATTGATGATGAAGTCGCGCAGCATCAACTGCTTCCTGAGCGGTCATTTCGAAATCGATGACATTTATGATGATATTAAATACAGTGTTGATGATGGTTCTGCTTCCCGGGCTACCTGTAACAAGGTAAGGTGAGCCATTTTTTGCAACGATGACCGGAGTCTGCGAACTGAGCATTTTTTTTGAGGGCGCAATCAGGTTAGGTTTAGTGCCAACTCTTCCAGATTTGGTTGTCTCCCCCGGAAACCAGTTAAAATCAAGCATCTCGTTGTTGAGAAGAAATCCTGCGCCTCTTACCATCACCTTGGATCCGTAACTTTGCTCTAGAGTGTAGGTGTTGCTTACTGCCATGCCTTGCGCATCAACGATTGAAAAATGGGTGGTGTTGTCGCTTTCCTTTGAGATGTTGAAATCCTTTGCGAGATCGGCACTGGGGGTTGCTTTTTGTAGGTTGATGTTAGCTGCAAGTTTTTTTGCGAAATCTTTATCTAGGAGATTCTCAGGGATATCCACAAACCCTTGATCTCCAAGATGCCTAGCTCGTTCACAAAAAGCACGCCTCATGGTTTCGATTAGAAGATGAAAAGTTTCAGGCGACCAGCGCCCCATCTTTTTGATGTCTATAGGTTCGATCATGTTAAGGATTAAGCCTAGGGTAATAACCCCTGAACTAGGAGGCGGTGAACCGTAAATGGAATACCCTTTGTATTCCAGCTTGATGGGTTTTCTTTCTCTCGCTTGATAAAGAGCCAAATCGTCTTTGCCTATTAACCCGGTTCCCATTTTCATTTCGTTGCTTATAAGATCAGCGGTGCTGCCCAGATAGAACTCATCGGGGCCAAACTTTGCGATTTTAGTGAGGGTGTTTCCCAAATCTTTTTGAACGAGAATATTGTTCGGTTCCCAACTATTGGTTCCATTCGTTGGTTTAAAAACCCGCTGAAGTTCTTCGAATTCTTTGGAAGTAGAGAGCAATCCATTTAAGGAATTAGCCAGTTGCTTGCTAACCGGAAAGCCTTTTTCAGCAAGTTCAATAGCGGGGGCAAGAAGTTCAGCCCAAGGTTTTGAACCAAAGCGCTGGTGTGCCAAAGCTAGACCACGAACTGTGCCGGGCACGCCTGAAACTTTGTGAGTGAACATTCCATCATTTTTTTTAAAGACAGTTTCGAAAGCTGCTTTCGGTGCCATTTCTCGATATTCAAAAACCGTAGGATCGCCTTTGCCAAGGGGCGGGTGAACAACCATGAATCCCCCACCTCCGATATTGCCTGCTGCAGGGTGCGTTACTGCGAGTGCAAAGGCGGTTGCAACTGCGGCATCAACAGCATTCCCACCAGATTTAAGGATTTGTAAACCCGCATCAGAACCCGGTTGCGAAACAGAAACCACCACGCCTTTATTGAATGATTCAGCACCTTGCAAAAAAGTGCAGGTGAGGGCAAGTGTAACTGGAATGCAAAAACTATAAGCAATCTTCATAATGGCCCCAATAGGAAATCAATTACTTTGGATATGGTAACGATTTATGGGGAATTAAATAAGATGAAAAATGAATCAAGAAAAAGCAGGGATGGGGGTGCCGTAATATATATTGTTCGGGCGTTGAGTGGCGTCATGCCAAACTGCATCTGAGGGGATGCCAAGAGAGTTGTAAATTGTTGCAGCAAAACTTTCTGGGGTGTAGGGTTCAGTAGCGGGGAAGCCGCCATTTTTATCTGAGCTGCCAACCACCGTACCACCCGGAATGCCTGCACCAGCAAAAAATACGCTTTGCACAGCGCCCCAGTGGTCTCTGCCTGGAAGTTTGTAATGTGCAGGCAAGCCGAAGATTTTAGGAGTGCGGCCAAATTCGCCAGCCATTACTACAAGTGTGCTTTTTAATAATCCGGATTCTTCAAGATCATCAAGCAGCGCAGAGAGGCCCCTATCGGTTGGCGGAAGCAGTTTTTCTTTAAGGTGGGGGAAAGCATTACCATGCGTATCCCAAGTTTCATTATTTCCAAGATTAACTTGAATCAGCGGGACGCCAGCCTCTGCTAAGTTTTTAGCCATCATAAGCGACCAGCCGAAGGAATTCTTGCCGTACCGTTCCTGTTGTTTTTCCGGAGCAGTAGTAACATCGAAGCATGTTCTAACTTTAGGATCAACAAGAAGGGAAAGAGCACCTTGATGAAAACGATCAAATTGGTTGACGGTAGCCACGGTTTCGAGATCGCTGACTTGTTTATCTAGATTTTTCATAAGAGAAAATCTGTTTTGCAAGCGGGTGTTGGTCAAGGATTCAGGAAGAGAAAGATTCGGAGCTATAAAGGCCCGTTTTGCACCTTTGATTTCTCGTTGCTGATGATCAAATTCATAGGTGGGATATGCGCCGTAAGCTTTGGAATCGAAGGGTGAAGCCTCGATGAACCAAGGGTCGCCCCGGGTTCCCATTTGGCCGCCAAACTGCCCAGGAATAACCCGGCCTGAATTATGAACCAATTTCTCGGGCAAAACTATTGCAGGTGGAAGGTTGTTGCTTGGTTTGGTTACATTACCAATGATTGATGCCATCGAAGGCCAATCCGAGTTTTTTGGTTTGCTTGGGTCAAACCCCGCAGGGGAGTCTGCGCGCCCGGTCATCATGATTAAATGGCCAAGGGAATGATCATTGGTGCGGTGAGTTAAAGAACGAAGCAATGCCCATTTGGAACTGCGAGCAGCAAGCATTGGTAGATGTTCGCAAATGGTGATCCCAGGTGTTTGGGTGGCAATAGGTTTGAACTCGCCTCGGATATTTTCTGGCGCATTCGGTTTAAGATCGAAGCTATCTATTTGAGAGAGACCACCAGAAAGAAAAATAAAAATCACAGACTTGGCTTTGATCTTAGGCTTTGCAGAGGTTGTTTCCATAGCCCTTAAAGCATGCAAATGATTGGTACCCAAACCCAACAATCCAACTGCGCCGGCCTGTATCGCTTGCCTGCGGTTTAACTTGGGGTGTTGGTAGTTTTGGAAATTAAGCGTCATTGGCTACAATTTTCCCGATTGCATTAAGGTATGAACTAAACCATCATGTAAGCATTGTGTCATAGGTACATGGTTGTTGGCAACTATATTTCAGGATTAAAACAATGAATCAAATTCTCCGATTAACTGCCTTGATGGTGTTAGTTTTAATGATACCCTTGTTTTATTCGGAAGTAGGCAGGTCGTTTCCTGAGGAAAAAACTGAATTAAGATTAACTTTAAGATCAAAGAAAGAAATAAAGGGCGATAAAAAGGATTGGGCAACAGAACTTAAGGAAGAAAAATGGATTGCATCAAAAACCGCAGTAGTGGTTTGCGATATGTGGGACAAGCACTGGAGCAATAATGCCTCGGTTCGTGTGGGAGAGATGGCACCCACGGTAAACCTTTTTTTAAAGAAAGCTCGAGAGAAGGGCGCAACCATCATCCATTGCCCCAGTGATACACTCGAGTTTTACAAGGATACACCTCAAAGGTTACTTGCCAAAAATGCCCCTGTGATTACCACAAAAATCCCCCTGATGCGGTGGTGCAAGCTTGATCCAACAATGGAAGAAAAACTTCCAATTGATGATACCGATGGCGGGGATGATTCTATTCCTAAATGTAAAAATTACCGGGCTTGGACCAGGCAAATTGATGCCATCGAGATTTTTCCCCAAGATGCTATTACCGATAGTGCGGAAGCTTTTTACCTCATGAAGCAAAAAGGTATTACGCATGTTCTGGTGCTTGGCGTGCATACGAATATGTGTGTGTTGGGTAGGCCATTTTCTATCAGGCAAATGGTGCAGCAGGGTATGAAGGTAGCTTTGGTTCGGGATTTAACGGACACGATGTACAATCCGGAAAAAGCGCCATTCGTAACCCATTTTACTGGTACAGACCTAGTTGTGGAACATATTGAGAAGTTTTGGTGCCCGACAATTAGCAGTAATCAAATATTAGGTGGAAAAGAATTTCGGTTTAAAGAGGATAAGCGCCCCCGGGTTTTATTTGTTGCAGCAGAAGATGCTTACAAGTCTAGGATTTGGATTCCAGAGTTTGCGCTGGCAAGACTTGGAAAAGAGTATCAATCTCAATTTGCGTTTTCGTCTGAAGCTAGGTTTGGCAGCCTCCCCGGATTGAATATGCTTGATTCCGCAGATTTGCTTGTACTTAGTTTGCGAAGACGGGGAGTGCCTGAGGAAGAGATGAAAATGCTAAAAGAGTATATCAGCCAAGGAAAGCCTTTGCTTGCAATCCGAACTGCAACGCATGGTTTTGCGCCTAATGTGAAGTTGCCTATTGGTTATGCTGAATGGAAGGATTTCGATAAGGAGGTTTTAGGCTGTAACTATCAGGGGCATGAAGTTGCTAATTCTTTAACGCAGGTTATGCCTGTATTAGATCAGTTTAAAAACATCAATTTTGACAAAGTGAAAAATGAAAAGTTGGCTTCACACCTTTATAAAGTGAATCCTCTCGCCAAGGATGCGAAGGTTTTGCTCGAGGGTAAATCCGTTCCTGGTGGAAAGGTGGAGCCCGTGGTATGGCTTAGGGAAAAGCCAAAGGGCAGGGTGGGTTGTTTTACTTTGGGCCACTTCGATGAGATGAAACATGAGGAAATCCAAGCGGTATTAAAAAGCATAATTGATCTGATGATAGGCAAAAGGGATTTAAAGTAAAAGATTGCCCAGATTATAAAAGTTAAAATGGGAGGGGCTACGCTCTAAAGGTTCGATTTGATCGAGCGTTGGATTAAATCTGATGGTTTCAAGAAGGAATTTGTTCCTACTATTCAGATTGTGATGAATTTAACATCCACCTATCCGAAACCCATAAGGAATAAAGCTTTGAATCGACTTGCATGCAGTTTTTGTGGGGTACATTCGTTGTATGATGCACAAGTTTGATCTGCGCGCAGGAGGGTTGCGAGATGTTAGTATTAAGTCGGAAACTTGGAGAAAAGATTTACATCGGAGAGAATGTTTGCATTACTGTCGTGGATATTGACAGGGGCAAAATTCGACTCGGTATTGAAGCTCCTCGAGATGTACCAATCTACCGCCAAGAATTGCTTCCCTCAAAGGGTGGCGAAGCGACCGCCCAAGAAGATACAACCTCTGCGATTGTTCAATAATCCTAGAGCTGAATTAATAAAAACAAGACTCTGATTAACTTCAGGGTCTTGTTTTTATTTAGGGGGATGTTTTTTTGAGCAAGTGAATCTTAGATTGATTACAATCGTGGATATGAGCGAGCTTTTCAAAAAATCGTTGGCTAAATTCGGGCCAGAAAGAGCCTACCCAGTTCCATCGCTGGAGTTTTCTCGTCAGTTCTGCCTTACCTTTACAAATAATAATTACGAAAATTTCAGCGTTGTTTCCAGGCTTCTACCTAAACCTTTGATACCCCATTTTCATGCAGTCTATTCTTTTTGCAGATGGGCCGATGATCTAGGGGATGAAACAGGTGGTGGGGAAAAAGCATTAGAATACCTGCGATGGTGGCGCTTAGAGTTAAGCGATTGCTACAAGGAAACGCCTTACCATCCGATTTTCGTGGCGTTGGCTTACACCATCAAGCGGTTTCATATTCCGGAACAATTATTTAAAGACTTAATTTTTGCATTTGAGCAGGATCAATTGGTGCTTGAGTACCAAACTTATGAACAGTTGCTTCAATATTGCAAATACTCTGCGAATCCGGTCGGCAGGTTGGTATTGCTGCTATGGGAAACATACGACGAAGAAAAAGCTGTTTACTCTGACTATATTTGTACTGCGCTGCAACTTGCGAATTTCTGGCAGGATGTTGCGAGAGATTTTCTAATAGGAAGAATTTACATTCCTGCAGAATGTAGATCGAAATTTAATTATAGCTCCGAAGATTACGGCAATCGAACGCAGAATCAAGCTTTTGAATCAATGATGGCCGACCTGGTTGATCGTACAGAAAAAATGTTTTTTATGGGAAGCCCGTTGCTAAGCATGGTGCCCAAGGCTAGAAAAGTAGACTTGGAGTTATTTATGGAAGGAGGGCTTTCCATTCTTAGTAAAATAAAAAAGATGAACTACAAAGTTTGGGAAGCTAGGCCTTCACTATCTAAATGGGAAAAGATGATGATTTTAGGAAAATCACTTTTGAAACGCCTGCCATTGCTTACGAAGTCGTAGTTGCTGCCGTCTTTATTGTTTAGGAGTTGGAAGCAGGATGCCGTCGCAAAAAGAATCATTTGATTATTGCAGGAAAATCGCCAAGGAACAGGCTGGGAATTTTTATCTCACCTTTCATCTTCTGCCCAAATTAAAGAGCGATTCCATGTGTGCCCTTTATGCTTTTATGCGTATAAGCGATGATATTGCAGATGAACCTGGCGAGATTAATTCAATACGAAAAGCACTGGGCAATTGGCGTGAACAAACTTTAGGTGCTCTAAATGGTCAGTTCAGTCATCCAATCCATCCAGCTTTTGCATTAATGGTTCAAAGGCATCAAATACCCCACCAGTATTTGCTTGATGTGTTGGATGGGGTTGAAATGGATCTCGATATCCATCGTTATCAAACATTTGAAGATCTTTACAAATACTGTTACCGGGTGGCATCAGCAGTTGGTCTATGTTGTATTCACTTATGGGGGTTTAATTCTGAAAAAGCTTTGCTGCCTGCTGAATCTGCAGGTATCGCATTGCAATTGACCAATATTCTCCGCGATATCAAGGAAGATTACGCTAGGGGCAGAATCTATCTTCCGCAAGAAGACATGGTTAGGTTTGATTATGATGAGACCAAATTAAATAATAAAGTAAGAGATGAGTGCTTTTTTAATCTGCTTGATTTTCAGGCAAAGAGGGCTGCAAAATACTATGAACAAGCCCAGGAATTGACCCAATATCTGGATGGTAACGCACGGGGTATTTTTCTTGCAATGTTGCATACTTATAAAGCTATACTCGATAAAATGCAGAAGAACAATTTTGATTTGTTTAACGACAGAGTCAGGATCGGTACTTTTCAAAAACTATGCCTGCTAGCAAAATACCTTCCTTATTCATGGAAGTCATCTTGATGCTGGCAATCAGCACAGGGAATTGTATCTTATTATTATGAACTTTTAACCAAGGAGATTCTGGAATGAAATTAGCAACGATTCAAACCCCACAAGGAAACCGAGCGGTCCTTTTTCATGATGGTGCGCATATCGATATCAATGCCACCGATCCTTCATTACCCTCGAGCGTAAAAGCTATTTTAGAGGCTGGTGATGATGTGTTGAAAAAGGTAAAGGCGCTGGGCGGTTCAGCAAAAGCAGTTAAAATTGCTGCTGATAAAATTGTTTTTGAATCTCCTGTAGTTGATCCTAATAAGGTCGTTTGCATCGGCCTTAATTATAAAGATCATGCTGCTGAAAGTGGCATGCCGATCCCAAAGGAACCTGTTCTTTTTAGTAAATTCCCTACTGCTTTGACTGGCCATGATCAACCTATTCTTCTCCCGCCTGTAAGCTCTAAAGTTGATTACGAAGCGGAACTGGTTCTCGTTGTTGGTAAAAAAGGTAAAAACCTTAAAGCTCATGATGCCATTAATTGGCTCGCAGGATACACCATTGGGCATGATGTTTCTGCAAGAGATTGGCAGTTGGAAAAAGATGGTAAGCAATGGATGGCTGGAAAAACATTCGATACCTTTGCGCCATGTGGCCCCTATCTAGTGACTTGCGATGAAATTCCTGATCCTCATAAATTAGGCATCAAGCTTAGGTTGAATGGCCAAACCATGCAAGATAGTACCACTAGCCAGCTTATTTTTTCGGTGGGTGAAATCCTTGCTTACCTGACGCAGGTTGTAACTTTGTTGCCAGGCGATTTAATATTTACCGGAACGCCCCCAGGCGTGGGCATAGCTCGAAAGCCCCCAGTTTTTCTTAAGGCAGGAGATCTTTGTGAAGTTGAAATCGAAGGCTTGGGCATTCTTCGTAACCCAGTAGCGATGGGTTAAGCGGTGCTAAGTTTTTGTGGTTAGATTGAGTTTGGAATGATTCGGGGTGGCGCAGGCTGCCCCGATTTCTTTTTACCAGCATCTTCTTTAGGTTTCAAGAAATCCCATTCGTCTTTTGGGGTCGCTTTACCTTTTTGAGTTTCTTCAATTTGCTTGGCTATTGCTGCGATCTGCGTAAGGATCATGTGGCCATCCAGAGATTTCTCTGCAGTATCAGCTTTACCCATTAGGGTTTTGAACAAATCGGTATCTGGTTTATCGCCTGCGGGAAGATGCAGATCGTCGATGATATTTGGGTGCTGAGTTCCCCAAAGATTTTCGTGACAATTCAAAGTGACTAGAAGATCGACTGGGGTAGGGCTTACTTTGCCTGCAAGCCAATATGCGGCTGTCCCACCCAGTCCATGACCTACAATAACAAAACGCATTTCAGGGTCTTTCTGGCTTAGGGATTGAATTTCCTTTGCAAATTGATGCACATGGTAGAGATAACCAAAGTAAGTATTATTAAAACCAGCGGCTCGAACTTGTGCATTTAATTCACGAAACCCGCCACAATCACAGAAATCGAAATCCTCGATGAAAAAGACTGCGACTTTGCATTTGGAATTCGCAGAGGAGTCTGCGGTTAAGTGGGCGAAATCTGGTTGCAGCGTTCTTATGAAGGGTTCGTAAGGGTAATAAATCTGACAACCGATTGCAGTAAATAGTATCCCGGTTAAAGGAATCAAGAACTGGTAAATTGATTTCTGGAAGCCCATGAATAAACCCTACCCAAATAAAACCTATAGGAAGCTATATGTTCTATTCGGGTCAGGCAAAGAATGAGCTTTAGGAAAAAACTAAGAATAATCCGAATTTTACCATATTGGTAAAAGGGGAAGACTGGGATGCAACCCAATTCTGATAGATTCTTTTATCCTACGATTACCACTTTCTCTGTATTAACGGATTGAATTTCCTTGTGGCACAAAACCAATGCATCGCGCGCTAGGGCACCACTCAGCAAGTCTGGTTCGATCCCTTTGACCACTCCGTTAACCGCGGCTTGAATTTCTTTAGTGAATGCAAAAAGTGGATCACCACCGCCACTCAAAACGGGTTGTTTTGTTTTGCCATCTTTGGTGAGTAAGGTAAGAGGTTGGCCAGCAGAATGATAAGTGAGGGTGGCTTTTTCCATGTAGATATCGAAACCATGGGCAAATGCTCTGCCATCCATATTAAGTGCGCCGCTGCTGCACGAAATAGCAGGGCCATTATCCCCATACAAATATTGGGTGGTAAGGAACTCGACGGTGCCATCGTTTCGGGTGATCCCGTTAGAGAAAACCCTGCCTGGAACGCCCGCAATAAGGCCGATGAAGTGAGTATCGTGGATGTGTAAATCAACAGCAGGGCCACCTGTTTTAGAGCTGTCATCGATGTCGCTCGACCAATCAGGTTTGGAAATGACCCTGACAAAATGCGCAGCTTGAAGCCTTCCATATTTTTCAGACTTAATGGCCTCTGCAGCAAAGGCGAACTCAGGAAAGAAAGGAAGAACATGTGCAACCATCAAAAGTTTACCTGCGTTTTTTGCAGCCTTCACCATCGCATCAGCCGACTTGATATCTAAAGCGATACTCTTTTCGACGAGCACATGTTTGCCAGCTTTAAGTGCAGCAATCGCCATGCTGGGGTGCAGGTGAGTGGGTGAGCAGATATCAATCAGATCGATATCAGGATCCGCAATCATATCTTCAAAGCGCTCATATTTTTTATGTTGCGATATGTTCATTTGAGTGCCAGCGGGGCCGAAATTGCCTTGAATCCCGCGCCAGTCACCTGCAAGTTTTTTAGGATCTCTACTAGAAATCGCAGTAACCTTTGCGCCTTTAAGTTTTTGCGCAGCAAGGTAATGAATCATTCCCATGAAGCCAATGCCAGCGAGTCCAATGCGTATCATGTCGACAACCTTTCAAATTAAACAAGTAGATTCAGGTAGGTATCATAACCTGATTTGGGCTAAATACCATAGGTATAAGGGCTTTAAAATGTAACGATTGTGCGGGCCTTAATAGGCCTCGGAAAACTCTTCCCAACGCAATCCACCCTAATAAGTGTTACAGCTTTTTTCCGAATGTGAAAGTGTATCGGTAGTAAGGTTTCTCTGCGAGAAATTAACTTTCCTGCAGGGGCAATATCCATGGGTAAATCCTTTTGTTTGTCGATTTGAAACCCTATCGCTTATGGTTATTTATTTGTTACTGGCTGTTTGGAGGGAATCATGGACAGTCGATTTTTTTTGGTAATGATGCTTGGTGTTGCAAGCATGGGGCCTGTGCAAGCAGGTGTAATTAATGGCAGTTTGTTCTTTGGCAAGAAGCCAGTTAAAAACCCAACAGAAAGAGTTCCCGAATTAATCGGGATTCTTAAAACCGATGGGGATGAAGACAAAAGAGCTGATGCAGCGTCGGAGCTAAGGCAATTCGATCCAGCAGCCTTCCCTATGGTGGTGCCTGTGTTAATCGAAGCATTGGCTAACGATAAAAAGCCCTCGGTAAGGGCGGAAGCAGCCATATCACTCAGCAAAATCAGGCCGGTTTCGCCTTTAGTTGGTCAGGCGCTAGAAAATTCGATAAGCACAGATGCATCCATGAGAGTGCGTATTCAAGCAAGAAGTTCATTGCTTCAATACAATCTTGCAGGGTATAGGTCTGCGCCCAAAAATATCGAAAGCGCAATCCAAAGTGGTGAACCGCCGCTTGCAGATGCACCAAACATTATTCCACCATTGCCGGTTTCCAATGGAGCTCCAGTAATTGCCAAGCCTACTTCAAGAATGAATGTGATGAATCCTGGTACGAGTCCAGCTTTGAAGCCAGTGCCATCTTCGAAAAAAGCGGAGCCACTGAAATTGGAACCCTTAAAGAAAGACAGCAAGGTTAAAGTTATCGATGGGCCAGAACTTCTGCCCAACTAGGGTGGTAAGCTGAATTATTGTAAAAGGAAGAAGGACTGGAGATATAACTCCAGTCCTTCTTTTATGTTTTAGGTTGAAAGCAAAAGCGGATGAAGCTTAAGATTTCTTGGGCATTGCATGGGTCGGGTGTCCGAAAATAGATTCAGCAGCTTCCGAAATAGTTTCAGAAAGAGTGGGGTGCGCATGCATAGTCATGGCTAAATCGCGTGCACAAGCGCCCATTTCGATAGCAAGCATAGCTTCGCCAATCATTTCGCCAGCATCGACACCAACAATACCAATGCCCAGAATGCGCTCTGTTTTTGGGTCTACTAAAAGCTTGGTAAGGCCTTCGGTGCGTTTGCGAGTCATGGCTCTGCCTGACCCAGCCCAAGGGAAACGAACGCGTTTAACTTCAATGCCTTTGGCTTGGGCTTCATTTTCAGTTAAGCCACACCATGCAATTTCTGGGTCGGTAAAAATAACCGCAGGCACCGCTTTGACATCGTAAACAGCGGGTTCGCCACAAATAACTTCAGCAGCAATCTTGCCTTCGTAGGTGGCTTTATGTGCAAGCATAGGATCACCAGCGACATCGCCAATTGCAAAAATATGCTCAACAGCAGTTCGCATTTGATCATCAACAGGGATGAAACCTTTCTGGTTTAAAACGATGCCTGTTTTATCGAGGCCGATATCGCCTGTGTTGGGTCTTCTGCCAACCGAAACTAGAACTCTGTCAAAAATCGGTTCTTTCTCTGTGACTTCTGGACCCTCGATAGTGGCTTTGATTCCCTTTGCAACTTCTTCAACTTTGACAACCTTGGTTTTAAGGAAGATCTTGTGGAAGATGGTTTCAAGTCTGCGGTGTAAAGGCATAACTAGGTCGCGATCAGCGCCAGGCAGTAAGCCATCTGACATTTCTACCACGGTGACTTTACTACCCAAAGAAGCATAAACAAAACCCAGTTCCAATCCGATGTAACCACCACCAACGATGAGAAGCTTAGCCGGAATATCTTCGAGTTTGAGAGCACCTGTGGAATCCATGATGCGACTGGTGGGAAGGTTGAAAGCAGGTGGTTTGGTAGGGCTAGAGCCTGTACTGATGATGCATTTTTCGAATTTGACAGTGCCTTTGCCTTCGACCTCGATGGTGTTGGGCGAAGTGAACTTACCTTTACCTTGAACAAAGTTAATTTTTCGGGCGTCGCAAAGCCTTCCCAGATTGGTGGAAAAGGAGCTTACGACATTCTGCCAATGGCCTCGAACGAGATTGAGATCAATCTTTGGTTCGCCGAATTTAAGTCCAAAGTGGATACCTTCCTTGGCATCTTGGATTAGTTTAGCGATATGTAAAACAGATTTTGAAGGGATGCACCCAACATTAAGGCATGTGCCGCCAGGTTTGGGCCCAGTTTCAATAAGTGTAACTTTCATGCCAAGGTCAGCAGCAAGAAAAGCAGCGGCGTATCCACCTGGCCCCGCACCTAAAACAGCCAGTTGGGTTTCCTGAATCTGTGCCATTTCATTCGATCCTTATGTAAACAAAAGTAGTCAAGAGCCTGAAATTAAGCGTGAATTAGAAGCTGATAAGGGTTTTCCAGCATCTCAGCTAACCGCCTCGTAAATCGGGCAGCAATCGCACCATCAATCACTCTATGATCATAGGAGAGAGACAAGGGCATCATCAAGCGTGGGACAATTTCCCCGTTATGAACAACTGGCTCAAGCCTGCCGCGCGAGATACCAAGAATTGCAACTTCAGGATAATTGACAATAGGGGTAAAACCAGTGCCACCAATCCCACCCAAATTCGTGATGGTAAAGGTACCACCGGTAAGATCCTTGGAATCGAGTTTGCGTTGCCTTGCCCGCTCAGCAATAGAAGTCAATTCTTCAGCAAGTTCAGCAATGCTTTTTTTGTCGACATCGCGGATCACAGGAACAAGAAGGCCGTTTTCAGTATCAACTGCAACGCCTATATTATAAAACTTCTTGTGAATGATTTGATTGCCTGCAACATCAATGCTGCTGTTGAATACAGGGTATTCCTTTAGCAGAACAACCACAGCCTTCATCGCAAAAGCCGAGATGGTAAGCTTAGGCCCCTTGGTTTGCGACTTCCGGAATGCTTCGAAATCGGTGATGTCTGATAAATCGCTTTGAGTAACATGTGGCACAATGCTCCATGAAAGTGACATTTGCCTTGCGGTAGCCCTGCGAATGGCAGACATGGGCTGCTTTTCAACGGTGCCAAAATCTTCGAAGCGTGGAAGAGGTGGAACAGAAATGGAGCCACCCGAAGATCCGTTTGAGCCGCTGCCTCGTACGAAGCTCCGTACATCATCTTCGCTTACTCTGCCATGCCTTCCAGTGCCTGGAACATGACCAAGATCAACGCCAAGTTCTCGGGCGATTCTTCTAGTGGAAGGGCCTGCAGGGATAATTTTGTTGTCATCGTGAGCAAGAACAATGGGTGCAGCTTTCGTGGCAGTTGCAGTTGCAACTGGAACCGCGGCAGGAGCTGGACTAGGAGCAGCCACAGTTGCTTTTTGAGGAACCGGTGGAGGAGATGAGGAAGCTGCAGAAGCGCCTGCGCCAGCAGGGTCGATGACAAAAATAAGTTGCCCTATTTTTACTTGATCGCCTTGCTTGATCAGGATCTGAGTGATTTTTCCAGCAGAAGGCGAGGGCACTTCGAGTGCAGCCTTATCAGCTTGAACTTCGACCAAAGGTTGATCTTTGGTAACAATGTCGCCCACATTTACCTTGATAGCGTTGACTTCAACAATTTCGACATTTTCTTTAAGGGCTTGCAGCTTGAATTCAATGGACATCGTACAAAATCCTTGCAAGTAAGAACCAGGAACTAAATTCACAGCTCATTAATAGCTGGAACAACATAATTAAGCGGTCATCGGGCTGATCTTTTCTGGATCGATACCCAGCTTTGTAATTGCATCCGCAACAACAGAAGTTTCAATCAGACCTTTTTTGCTAAGTTGGTAAAGCGTACCAACAGTAATACACTCGGTGTCAATTTCGAAGTGCCTTCGCAGGGAAGGCCTTGTTTCGCTTCTACCAAAGCCATCGGTTCCCAAGGCGAAAAGGCCGCCTGGAACCCATCGTGTAATCATTTCAGGAACCGAGCGCATATGGTCGCTTGCAGCAATGAAAACACCTTCCTCTTCACCCAATATTTTTTCGATATACGAAAGTTTTGGAGTGTGAGTGGGGTGTAGCATATTCCAACGATCCACTTCCAATGCTTCTCTGCGTAACTCGCGGTAGCTTGTAACGCTCCAAACATCTGCAGCGATGCCAAATTGTTCTGCAAGCATTTGCTGTGCTTTTAAAGTGTGAACCAAAATAGGCCCACTGCCGAACAAATGAACCTTTTTGCCTCCCTGAGCTTCGATGGAGGATTTTTTAAGTTTATAAATACCCTTGAGCACACCTTCTTCAGCGCCCTCGGGCATAGGAAGCATGGGGTAATTATCGTTGTAAAGAGTGATGTAGTAGAAAACATCTTCCTGAGTTGGGCCAGTCATTCTGCGAATGCCATCACGCAAAATAATTGCGAGTTCGTAAGCATAAGCCGGATCATAAGCCACTAGATTGGGCACAGTAGAAGCGACCAAATGGCTATGGCCATCCTCGTGCTGAAGGCCTTCGCCACTAAGCGTGGTACGGCCTGCAGTAGCCCCAAGCATAAAGCCCCTAGTTCGAAGATCAGCAGCAGCCCAAGCGAGATCGCCAATGCGCTGAAATCCAAACATGGAGTAATAAATGTAGAAGGGGATCATCTGTACGCCATGAGTGGTGTACGAAGTTCCTGCTGCGATGAATGAAGACATCGCCCCAGCTTCGGTGATGCCCTCTTCAAGAATTTGGCCATCAATGGCTTCACGATACGTAACAGCCATTTTCGCATCGACGGGTTCGTAAAGTTGCCCGACATGAGAATAGATTTTGAAGGTGGTAAAGAAAGGGTCCATACCAAAGGTACGGCCTTCGTCAGGGATAATGGGTACAACGCGTGCACCGATATCTTTGTCTTTAAGAAACTGGCCAAGCATGTCGACAAAAACCCCGGTGGTAGAAGGCGATTTATCACCACTACCAGTGACATAACGCTTGACGAATTCTTGCCCTGGAGTTTTCAGATCAGGGGCCTTGGAAGTTCGAACAGGGAGGTAGCCACCCAAAGCTTTTCTGCGTTCATGCAGATATTTGATTTCGGGGCTATCTTGGTCAGGAAGGAAGAAGCGAGCCTTGCTTACATCTTCATCCGAGAAAGGCAGATTGAAACGGGTTCGAAAATCTAGGAGATGCTTCGCCTTGAGCTTTTTCTGCCCATGGGTGATATTCATTCCTTCGCCCGCTTCGCCCAAACCGTAACCCTTTACAGTTTTTACAAGAACGACAGTAGGAACGCCCTTGGTTTCGGTAGCGGCTTTATAAGCAGCATAAACTTTTAATGGGTCGTGACCGCCTCGACGAAGCTTGGTGAGTTCCTCATCAGAATAATCTTCAACAAGCTTAAGAAGTTCAGGATACTTGCCAAAGAAATGCTCCCGTAGATAGGCGCCATCTTCGACTGCATACTTTTGGTATTCACCATCGACGGTTTCATTCATGCGATGTAAAAGAATACCGGTACGATCTCTGGCAATAATGGGATCCCATTCGCTGCCCCAAACGACTTTGATAACATTCCAGCCAGCGCCTTTAAAAGCGGCTTCAAGTTCTTGAATGATTTTGCCGTTGCCTCTTACAGGGCCATCAAGCCTTTGGAGGTTGCAATTGATGACAAAAATGAGGTTATCAAGGTGTTCTCTGGAAGCGAGATTGATTGCACCTAAAGTTTCAGGTTCATCGCATTCGCCATCGCCTAAAAAGCACCAGACTTTGCGGTCGGAAGGTGCAACGATTTTACGATCTTGAAGATAGCGGTTAAACTTGGCTTGATAAATAGACATAATAGGGCCAAGGCCCATTGAAACAGTAGGGAATTGCCAGAAATTAGGCATAAGCCAAGGATGTGGGTAGGAAGATAAACCACCGCCCGGCTCAAGTTCTCTGCGGAAGTTTTTAAGATGTTGTTCGTTGAGTCTGCCTTCAAGAAAAGCTCTGGAATAAATACCAGGTGAAGCATGGCCTTGGAAATAAACCAAATCGCCACCGCCAGGGGTCTCTGGACCGCGGAAGAAATGGTTGAAAGCTACTTCATAAAGGGTTGCACTAGAAGCAAAAGTTGAAATGTGGCCACCCAAAGTGCCATCTAATTCGTTGGCATGAACGACCATTGCCATGGCGTTCCATCGGATCAAGCTTTTAATTTTGCGTTCGATTTCGCGGTCGCCTGGGTAGGCAGGCTGCTTGCCAGGTGGAATAGTGTTGATGTAGGGCGTATTTGCAGTGAAGGGAATATGTACGCCTTCAGTATGAGCTTTTAAGCGTAATTGAGTGAGGAGATATTCAGCCCGATCGATGCCGCTAGTTTGTAAAACCGAAGAAAGAGAATCAAGCCACTCGCGGGTTTCCACCATATCGACATCATTTGGAACCGATGTGGATTCCAAAATTGCGGAGGATGATCCATTCACACCACTGTTGCCATTATCCATAAGCACCACTCCAATGGCACAAAACCTAGAAGCAGGCAAACAAATTGCCTGACCTTTCTATTCTATGTTTCCGACAAGACTGGAATAGACCAGCTTGGCCAATACGGAAACTTTTACGGATCTATGATCATTAATAGTACTTGATTTTCAGAGTTTTCTAAAAATCAAGCGAATTAACTTTCTGAAATATAAACATTGAATTAGTTCTTCTAAACCAAGGTCTATAATTTCAATAGAGATCCATCCTTCGAGATGCTAATCTTTTCTTGATAATATACCTAGAGGTATTTTCTTTCCCGGGCTGTTTTTAAGGAGAATAAACCAAACCGTGACCCTAGATGTCCCACGCGATAAAATTACTGTAGGCTCTGAAAAAGCTTTTCTTGTCAGCGTTGTTCTTTCAGAACGACCCGTAAATGAAGACCCATTAGAAGAAATTCGAGGTCTTGCAACTTCCGCAGGTGCCATAATAGTAGGCGGTATCAGCCAAAAAAGGCATGGAATTGCCCCTGCAACCTATATAGGCAGGGGTAAACTTCAGGAATTGCAGGAACAGGTGCTGATGACTGAAGCCGATGTTGTTATATTTGATAATGAACTTTCTCCCGCCCAAATTCGAAACCTCGAAAAAGCTACGAAAGTAAAAGTTTTAGACCGAAGCGAGTTAATTCTTGATATTTTTGCAACCCGCGCCAGAACTATAGAATCTAGGCTGCAAGTCGAACTCGCTCAGCTGGTTTATGCCTTACCACGCCTAAAAAGAATGTGGACCCATCTTTCCCGAATTGCTGCTGGTATTGGTATGCGCGGTCCAGGCGAAACCCAGTTGGAAGAAGATAAACGAATCGTTGGGTACCGAATTCGAGACCTTAAAAATAAACTTCGCGAAATCCAAGCTCGTAAAGAAAGGGAAGTC